>Ga0210392_10000082_pt1 | contig 80440 bp, 61 predicted proteins | sample IncBWC30OmetaG_FD_161057 | JGI IMG/M metagenome (GOLD analysis project Ga0210392, IMG submission 161057) | Forest soil microbial communities from Barre Woods Harvard Forest LTER site, Petersham, Massachusetts, United States - Inc-BW-C-30-O ... | reverse complement strand
TCGCGTTCGAGCTTCTTCTTCATGCGACGCAGGGCGCGGTCGATGGGCTCGTTCTTGCGGATCTTGATCTCGATGGACATATCGTGGACGGAGGTTGTGCGGTGAAAAAGGGAAGAAATAAGCCCATTGGTGTGGCCAACGTCAATGGCCTTTTTTTGCCATTAAAGACCGATATGGCTTTCGCACTTGCACCGCGCACGCCGGGGGCTTGGTTAGGCCCCTGTGTCGTCGTCCGATTTCGTCCATCTCCACGTCCATTCCGATTACAGCCTGCTTGACGGCTGCTGCCGCATCGACCGGCTGATGGATCGCGCCTCGGCCCTGGGCATGCCGGCGATCGCGCTGACCGACCACGGCAATCTCTTCGGGGCGATCGAGTTCTACGGCGCGGCAAAAGCCAAGGGCCTCAAGGCGTTACTCGGTTGCGAAATCTACCTGGTCGAAGGCTCCCGGCTCGAAAAGAGCGGGCGCGCCGAGGATGGCAAGAGCTACTACCACATGGGTTTGCTGGCTCGCAACCTCACCGGCTACCAGAACCTGCTCAAGCTGGTGAGCGATTCCCATCTGCGCGGTTTCTACTACAAGCCGCGGGCCGATTTCGAGACGCTGGCGAAGCACGCCGACGGTCTCATCGGCTTCACCGGCTGCCTGGCCGCCATCGTACCCCAGCACCTGATGCACGACCGCTGGGAAGACGCCCAAAAAGCCACCGCCCGCTTTGTGGATATCTTCGGCCGGGAAAACTTCTTTGTCGAAATCCAGGACCACGGCATCGCCGAACAGCGCAAAATCATCCCCGGCCTGCTCAAGCTCGCGCAGGAGTTCAGCCTCAAGGTCATTTGCACGAACGACGTCCATTACGTCCGGGCTGAGGATGCCGGCCCGCACGATGCCATGCTTTGCATCCAGACCGGCTCGAAAATCGCCGACGAGCAACGCATGCGCTTCGACAGCCCGCAGTTTTACCTCAAAACGCGCGACGAGATGCAACGGATCTTCGGTGAAGTGCCCGGCGCACTCACCAACACCCTCGCCGTAGCCGAGATGTGCGACCTCGCGATCCCGTTTCCCAAAGGCAGCGAACGCTACCCGAAATACCCGCTGCCGCCCGAGATAAAAGCCGACCGCAACGGCTACCTGAAGCAACTCTGCATCACGGGCCTGAAAAACCGCTATGGCGTCGACTACGACGCGCCCGGGAGCGCGGCCGATCCCGTGCTCGCCAAGACGCTCGTCGATCGCCTGGACTACGAACTCAGCATCATCGGCAAGACCGGCTTCATTGATTACTTTCTCGTCGTCTGGGACTTCATTGCCTGGGCCAAGAACAAGGGCATTCCCGTCGGCCCCGGCCGCGGCTCCGGCGCCGGCTGCCTCGTGGCCTACGTGCTCGGCATCACCAACCTGGATCCGCTGCGCTTCAAGCTGCTCTTCGAGCGCTTCCTCAACCCCGAGCGCGTCTCGCCGCCCGACTTCGACATCGACTTCTGCATGCGCCGCCGCGGCGAGGTGATCGACTACGTCCGCGAAAAATACGGCCGCGACTGCGTGGCCAACATCATCACCTACGGCACGCTCGGCGCCAAGATGGTCATCCGCGATGTCGCGCGCGTGAACGACGTGCCCTACGCCGACGCCGACCGCCTTGCAAAGATGATTCCCGACGAGATCAGCATCTCGCTCGAGGACGCGCAGAAAAAATCCGCCGAGCTGCGCGACGAAATCGCCAGAAACCCCGTCGCCAGAAAAATCTTCGACCAGGCGCTTGTCCTCGAGGGCATGGTGCGCAACACCGGCAAGCACGCCGCCGGCATCATCATCACCGACCGTCCGCTTGACGAGTTCGTGCCGCTCACCCTGCAGGAAGGCGACGTCACCGTGCAGTATGACATGAACGCCGTCGGCAAGCTCGGCCTGCTCAAGATGGATTTCCTCGGCCTCAAGACCCTCACCGTCATCGCCGACGCCGTTGAAAACATCCGCCGCACCGTCGATCCGCAGTTCGACATCGAGAAAATCCCCTTCGACGACGCGAAGACCTTCGCGCTGCTCAACACCGGTCGCACCACTGGCGTGTTCCAACTGGAATCCACCGGCATGCAGGCGCTCTGCCGCCAGATCAACCTCTCCTCCATCGACGAGATCGTGGCGCTCATCGCGCTCTACCGTCCCGGCCCGATGGACTGGATTCCCGACTACATCCGCGGGAAAAAAGACCCGGAAACCATCAAGTTCCCCCACCCGCTCATCGAGGACGTCTGCCGCGAAACCTACGGCGTGATGGTTTACCAGGAGCAGGTCATGGAAGCCGCCCGCGTCATCGCCGGTTACACCCTGGGCGGGGCCGACATGCTCCGCCGCGCCATGGGCAAAAAAGACGCGGTGGCCATGGCCAAGGAACGCGATAGTTTTGTCGCCGGCGCCAAAAAACTCCACGGCATCGACGAAAAAACCTCGAACGCGATCTTCGACATCCTCAACAAGTTCGCCGGCTACGGCTTCAATAAATCGCACTCCGCCGCCTATGCCATCATCAGCTACCAAACCGGCTACCTGAAGGCCAACCACCCCGTGCAGTTCATGGCCGCGGTGCTCTCCAGCGAGCTCGGCAACGGCGAGAAAGCCGCCCATTTCATCGCCGAGTGCGAGGCGATGGGCGTGCAGGTGCTCGGCCCCGACGTGAACGAAAGCCGCGAGAACTTCACGCCGGTGTTCCGACGCCGGGACGGCGGCGCTGCTGCTGCAGTTCCCGGTTCAAGGTTCCCGGTTCAAGGTTTGGAGTCCTCAACCTTGAACCTTGAACCGGGAACCGGGAACACAGGCCAAAGCGAATCTTCGATTCGTTTTGGCTTGGCCGCCGTCAAGGGCGTGGGTGAGGCCGCCGCGCAAAAAATCATCTCCGAGCGCGACGCCCATGGCCCGTTCCGCGACTTCACCGACCTCACCGCGCGCGTGGACGGACGCGCCATCAACAAGCGCGTGCTCGAGCATCTCATCAAGACCGGCGCGTTCGATTTCAGCGGCGCACCGCGCAAGCAGCTCTTCGATCACATCGATGAAGCCATCGCCGGGGCCGCCTCGGCCGCGCGCGACAAAGCCGCCGGCCAGCACAGCTTCCTCGACGCTCTCGCTGAGGAACCGACCGCGGCGCAGACGCGCACTCCGGCTCTCAACCCTCAACTTTCAACTTTCAACTCGTCCGCCACCGACTTCTCCTCCTACGACCGCCTCACCTTTGAAAAGGAATTGCTCGGCTTCTACATCTCCGGCCACCCGATGAACCTTTACGCGGGCCTGGCCGACGCCCTCGACACCTGCGCCGAGGACCAATTGCTGCAGCAACCCGACCGTGCCGAATTCCGGATCTGCGGCATCGCCGGCAACATCACCAAAAAACTTTCCAAAAAGGACAACCGGCCCTGGGCCGCGTTCACCCTCGCCACGCGCCGCGCCACCGTGGCGCTCAACATGTTTGCCGACGCCTTCGAGGCCCACGGCCGCAACCTCGTGGAAAACGCGCCCGTGCTCGTGCAAGGCAACATCATCCAGGGCAACGATGGCCCGCGCCTCAACATCAAGGAATGCTACCCGCTCGAGCCGGCGGTCACCGGCCACGTAAAAAAAGTCACCTGGCTGCTCCACCCGGAGCATCCGGAACTGATCGATTTTCTCCGCCGCCTGCGTGCCGCCGTCAACGCCGCGAGCGGCGACACGCGACTCGAGATCGCCTTCGTCTTCGACGGCCGCGTCGCGCCGATGGCCGACGCCTCACCCGGCCTCACATGGAAACTCACCTCGCAAAGTTTCCAGGAACTCCGCGCCCATCCCGCCGTCGCCGGCGTGCAGCTCGAGACGAAAAAACTCGAGCTCAAGCCCGACCGCCGCTGGGGAAAACGCTGACCGCTTTCATCCGCTTCACTCCCATGATCCCCCGCTTGTTCATTTCTTTGCTCGCCGTTTATTCCGCCACCATTGTTTACGCTGCGTCCGACAAAGTTAATTCTTCGCCACCGACCATCGAAGAGCTTTTTCGCCCCGCTTCCCTGAATCAAGTCCAGCTTTCGCCCGACGGCCAATATCTCGGGGCAATCTACGCCGATGAAGACGATCATCAACATTTGCGAACCATTGATCTCAACACAGGGAAAATTTCCGATCTCAACGGCGGTGCGGCAAACTATGACATTTATTCGTTCCACTGGCTCAATAATGAACGGCTGTATTTCAATGTCTCAGAACAAAAAATTTTCGCCCTTGGGCTGTTTGCGACGGATCGTGACCTATCATCCAGCGTTCCAATCGACGTCCATGATCTGATCAAGGTCATCGGCCGTCCACGCGCCCGGCCGCAAAATGTCCTTGTTTGGGTAAAGCAGTCTTACGAAAGCGCACTTCACAATGACGACTTGATCGAAATTAGCACCGAGCCATCGATCAATGATAACGGTAGTCGTGATTTTATGCGTAATATGGAGTTCAGCGGTTCCGTGGTGCGGTCCTATTCACCGCCCAAGCAAGATGGTGTGATTACGGATTTGTCATCGGATTTTGACGGTGAACTCGCTCTTTGTGCAATGTACAGGGAAAAGCACTTTCATCTCTATCGCTACCATACCGACGACCAAAGCTGGAAGGAGATATTGCTGGATCTTCATGCGTTCACTCCCCAAAATATGGACCCCGATGGCCGGCATCTCTGGATCACGCATCATGACTCAAAGGAAGGATTCGTCCTGCAACAATACGACTTGGATTCAGGAAAGTTTGAAAAGCCAATCTATCGTGACCCCGCTTATGATCTTGCTGATGCAATCTTGATTTTCTCACACAAGAATCGTCGTCTCGTCGGCCTCACCTACGAACAACGCTATACGCGCAACATCTGGTTCGACCGGCAATTCGCCGATGCGCAGGCCGCCGTCGATCAAAAGCTTCCAAACTGCGACAACCAGCTGGTGAATTCTGATGAAGCTGAACACAATTTTCTTTTCCATGTCACAGGTGCCAGGCAGCCGGGCCTCTATGTTCTTTTTGATGCGCAGCAAAACACCGTTTTCCAGGTAGCCGAGACCGCACCCTGGCTGAACGGCAAACAGCTCAGTGCCACGCAACCAATTGCATTTCGCACCCGCGATGGCGTAAAACTGGAGGGCTATCTCACCTTGCCGCCCGGCGCATCGAAAACAAATCCGCCGCCGCTGGTGGTTCTGCCGCACGGTGGCCCACAGGTGCGTGACCGATGGGAGTTCAATCCCGAAGTGCAATTCCTTGCCAGCCGTGGCTATGCCGTATTGCAGCCCAATTACCGAGGCTCATCGGGTTATTGTCCAGAAATCAGCCAGGATAAGCTATTCGATTATCGCTGTATGCACAACGATATCACCGATGCCACCCATGCTATTCAACACTCCGGCCTGATTGATCCCACCCGCATCGCCATAATGGGCGGAAGCTTCGGCGGCTACCTCTCACTGGCGGGAGTGGCCTTCGAGCCAACGCTCTACCGCTGCGCCGTCTCCGTGGCCGGCGTGTTTGACTGGGAAGAACAGATCAAAGAAAAAAAATGGGATGACCAAACCTTCGCCTACAAATACCTCAGTGATAATCTTGGGCAGCCCGGAACCGATCGTGCTCATTTTGACGATATTTCGCCGCTGACTCATGCGGCGCAAATTCACGTGCCGGTATTCATCGCCCACGGCACGGACGATAAGGTCGTTTCCGTGCGTCAGTCGAAACGCATGGTCAGTCAGCTGGAAAAAAATAACGTGCCGCATGAAACTTTCTTCCGCAGCTACGAACTCCACGGTTTTTCCCGGTATGAGGACAAGGCGGAGTATTATCACAAGGTTGACGCCTTTCTCGCCAAGTACCTCGCGCCCAAATCTGTCGATATTTCGCCCGCGGCAGTGAAATAGAACCGTCGCCTTGGCCGATGTTTGATTACGCAGCCTGCTAATCCTGCCTTCCTTTCAGCCGCGTTCTCGTATTTGTCTGAGTAATCCATGTCTGATTCCTCCGCGCTCAACCACGCCGCCCGCATCGTCGCCCTCGCGTCGCGCGAGCAGCCCGCCGACGCCGTGCTGCGCGATTACCTCGTTGATCCCACCCGGACCCGGATGGCGCCCGCCGAGAAACGCGCCGTCGTGCGCGCGGTCTTCACCTATTTCCGCTGGCTCCAATGGCTCGAGCCGCGCGACTCGCTGCAAAAGCAGTTTTCGCACGCCCTCGCGCTGCAGCAACGCTTCGACGGGAATCCCCTCGCCATCAAAGCCGAGGCGCTGGCCGTGCACGCCGTGCCGCCATGGCTCCGCGACGAGATGGAGCTGCCCGCCGATTTTCTGCGTCAGCTCCAGCGCGATCCCGTGGTCTGGCTGCGCGCCCGGCCGGGCACCGCGGAAAAACTCGCGGCTACACTCGGCGACTGCGTGCCCGCCATTCTCCCTCAACCCTCAACTCTCAACCCCCTGTCCTCCGTAGCCCTGAGCCTGCCTGCGGTGAGTATGTCGAACCCGTCGAACGGGGCGAAGGAGGATCAACTCCTGTCCATCCCGCTCACCGCCCTGCGTTACACCGGCGAGAAAGATCTTTTTCGCACGCCGGAGTTTCAGGCCGGCGCGTTTGAAATCCAGGACCTTGCCTCCCAGTTCGTCGGCCACGCCGGCGCGCCGCAACCCGGCGAAACGTGGTGGGACGCCTGCGCCGGCGCGGGCGGCAAGACCCTGCACCTCGCCGACCTCATGCAAAATAAAGGCCTCGTCTGGGCCAGCGACCGCTCCGCGCGCCGCCTCGCCGCACTCAAGCAACGCACCGCGCGTGCAAAAATTTTCAATTACCGCACCGCGCCCTGGGATGGCTCCGCCCGCCTGCCCACCAAGACAAAGTTCGACGGCATCCTCGTTGACGCGCCGTGCAGCGGCGTCGGCACCTGGCAGCGCAATCCCCACGCGCGCTGGACCACCACGCCCACCGACGTGAGCGAACTCGCCGCGATCCAGCTTCAGTTGCTCAACCACGCCGCGCCCGCGCTCAAGCCCGGCGGCCGCCTCATTTATTCCGTATGCACGCTGACGCGCAGCGAAACCACCGCCGTGGCCAAAGCCTTCGCCGCCGCGCATCCCGAACTCGAGCCGCATCCGCTTTTTAGCGCCCAACTCCCTGCACCCGGCAGCCAGCTCACCATCCTGCCCCATGAGATCAACGCCAACGGCATGTTCATCGCCGGGTGGAAAAGACGGACATGAGCTGCATGGCTTTTAAACGAAGGTCGCGAGGCGCTGTTGGAATTTCACCATCAAAGGCAAAAGCAGGAAACCTTGTGGGCGGGGTGAGGGCACCCCGCCTACACCTTTGCGTTCCTTTGCGACCTTGTGTGAAAATTGCCTTTCGAAACCACGGCACGCCCTAGCGTGAAAAAGATCTCCAAGGAAACCGTCCACGCCGATTTCAACGACCCGCTCGCCGTCGTTCATTACGCACGGGCGGCGCATTTTCTCGGCCTGTGGGAATCCGAGCGAATGCTCATCGCACGTTTTTTTCCCGACCAAGCCGTCCCGCTGCTCGAAGCCGGCTGCGGCGCCGGCCGCGTCACCCTCGGTTTGTGGGCACTGGGCTACCGCCATCTCGCCGCCTTCGATTTCGCCGAGGAACTATTGGACCAGGCCCGCAGCCTCGCCACCGAGCGCGACGCTGGCGCAATTCACTTCTTCCACGCTGATGCCACGAATTTCGCCAGTGCCCAACAGCCGGCCTTCAGTTCTCCACCGGGCAGCAACTTTGCCGGCGCGTTGTTTCTATTCAACGGCCTCATGCAGATTCCCGGCCGGGAAAACCGCCGCGCTGCGCTGCGCGAATTGCGCGCCGTCTGCCGGCCCGGCGCGCGACTGCTGTTCACCACGCACGATCGCGACGACTCGCCGGTCGAGCGCAAGTTGTGGCAACAGGAAGCCGAACGCTGGGCGCGCGGCGAACAGGATTCACGGCTCGTTGAATTCGGCGACCGTTACTTCGAAAACGAGGCCGGCCGCACGTTCATGCACCTGCCCGACCGGGCCGAGATCCTGGCCGAACTCGCCACGGCCGGCTGGCATCATGAGTTCGATGCCATGCGCCGCGAGATCGCGCGCGAATCGCGCGCCGTGCTCGAATTCTCTGACGAATGCCGCTTCTGGCTCGCGCGGCGAGAATAGCGGGCGGTGCAGAGCGCTCAATGTAGGCGGGGTGTCCTCACCCCGCCCACATTTTAAAATTCCAGGTCACAGCGAAGTCTTGCCGAAGGCCTTCTTCCGCCAACAAAATCTTATCCCCGTCAGGATACGACCGCGAAACGGGCCCGCTCAAGTGCAGAGGAGAGCTCGGGAAGACGAAGCGGCTTGCTAATGTAGTCATCCATGCCCGAGTGCAGGCAAAGTTCGCGGTCGCCTTGCATGGCATTGGCCGTGAGTGCGATGATCCAAGGCCGGTCCTTGCGCTCGGGAAATTCCTTCATCATGCGTTTCGTGGCTTCGAGGCCGTCCATTTCCGGCATTTGCACATCCATCAGCACGAGATCGTAATGCTGGCGATGCACGGCAGAGAGTGCTTCGAGGCCATTGGCCGCGACATCGGCGCGATAGCCGAGGCGGGAGAGCATCTGAAGCGCCACTCTCTGGTTAACAACGTTGTCCTCGGCGATCAGGATGCGCTCGGAGTGCGCGGGCCCGGCGGGCGGCGGCGCCACGGCGGAAGCGAGCGCAGGCACCACCTTCTCATTTCCTTCTTTCCACGGGAAAAGCCCAACGATGGCATCAAGGATCTGCGCGGCCTTGGTCGTCTTGGTGAGACACGTGACAAAGATGCCTTCCGGTATGTCGTGGTGCACGCCAACTGATGAGAGCAGAATCATGGGCAGTTTTTCACTGCGGCCGCGTTTTAGAACCTCGCGCCCAAACATCACCCCGTCCATGCCGGGCATCTGCATGTCGATGATGCCGACATCAAACACTTCACCGGAATCGATCAACTGCAGGGCGGCCGGGCCCGATTCCGCTGTCCGTGGAACGAGGCCCCAGCTTTGTGCGTGCGAGGTGAGGATGCGACGGTTCGTCGAATTGTCGTCCACGATGAGCAGGCGCTTGCCGGTAAGATGGGTGCGGACTCCACTGAGGGAGGCCAGCGGCTTGTGGGAAGCGACTTCGGCCTGAATGGAGAAATGGAAGGTCGAACCTTTGCCTTCCTCGCTTTCCGCCCACATGCGACCGCCCATCAGTTCGGCCAGGCGCTGGCTGATGACAAGACCGAGGCCGGTGCCGCCATATTTGCGCGTGGTCGAGGCATCCACCTGGCTAAACGAACGGAAAAGCCGCCCCATCGCCGCCGCCGGTATGCCAATACCAGTGTCGCGGATCGCGAAGTGCAGCTCAATTGCGGCCTGGCCGATGGAGGCCGCAGTGAGAGAGAGCACGACTTCACCATGTTCGGTGAACTTGATGGCGTTGTTCAACAGGTTGACGAGGATCTGGCGCAGGCGGGTGACATCCCCGCGCACCTGGCTGGGGGTGTCAGCGGCGATTTCATAGAGCAAATCGAGACCCTTCTTCGCGGCGTTGACCGAGACAATATCGAGCGTCCCCTCCACGCATTCGCGCAGGCTGAAGTCCGCCTTTTCCAGATCGAGGCGGCCGGCCTCGATCTTGGAAAAGTCCAGGATGTCGTTGATGATGGCCAGAAGCGCGTCACCGCTGGAACGGATCGTGTCGGCAAACTCGTGCTGTTCGGAGTCGAGCTGCGTTTCGAGCAAGAGTGAGGTCATGCCGATGACACCGTTCATCGGCGTGCGGATCTCGTGGCTCATTGTCGCGAGAAACTGGCTTTTGGCGATATTGGCCTGCTCGGCGGCTTGCATGGCCGCACGGAGTGCATCTGTCTGCTGCCTCTCCTCCGTAATATCACTGATGAGCGTTATCTCCTGAAAGCCGCCATCGGGATTCTGTTTGCGTATCCTCCTGAAGATTGACCACACGGTGGTGCCATCGAAGTGAAGATAGCGTTTCGGCAGCGAAAAATTGTCGATCTCGCCCGCCTCCATTTTATTTTCTAACTCAACCTGTTTTTTTCGATCTTCGGGATGCGTGATACGTGCAAAAATACCTGGCTCGTCCATTTGCGCACGCGTGATCCCGCAGATTTTCAAATGCGTCTCATTGACTTGGCGTGTCTGGGAGCCATCCGGGCGCACAATGCGCCATGAAATGCCGACGGGCGACGTCTCAAAAATGAACCGGAATTGCGCTTCCTTGCGCACCACCTCCTCCTGCGCCCGCTTCTGCGCCCGGCTTTGCGTGGTGCCCATCGACCAAAACACCCAGCCGCTGAGCAGGCTCACCAGCAGGCCGCCGATAAGGATGCTGTACTGAAAAGCGTAGCTGCCGGCAGCGTCGAACGCCGGCGTCGCGATAAAGCAAACGGTCCAGCCATCGGTGCCATGTCCCATTAAATCGACGTGCCTGAATCCAACCAAACATCCATCGTGGAGCCACGGCTCAACGGATGGCACGAGGGTGGAGGCAATCAAATGTTTCGTGCTGGCCAGGACAAATGTCTCGGGCGAAATCACATCACGGCCATCATAAATCTCATAATCCAACTGTCCTCCCAACAAATCACTCCAATCATAGACAATATTATCGAGGCGGATCCGGGCTGAGACCCATCCTTCCAGGCGTTCACGGCGCTCTTCCGGCGTGGCTGGCGCCGCACCCTTTGAATAAATCGGTGCAGACAGGATGCTGGCTGGCCGCCTGGTGCTTTCCAAGAGCAGAAAGGTGTGCTTCGAAAGCGCCGGCTGGCCCGTGAGCATCGCTTTTTCGAGCGCTTCCCGTCGCGTCTGATCCGTGGCCAGATCCATGCCGAGCCCAACGGGATAGTTAAATGACCTGGCATAACGAATGAGATAAAGCTCCGGACGGTCACCGCTGGTTTGCAGGGTAAAATCCGGCCCGTACGCGGCTTTTACCTGCTCAACAAATGCCGGCAACTGCCCGCGTGTCACGCGCTCAATATAGGTGAGTCCAGCCACGTATTGCTGTACCAGCGGCAAGACGCCATCGGCAAAGGAATCCCACTCCGTCCGATCAAGCGGATGATGCGGGTCGTTCGCTTCAAACAATGCCCGCTCGCTTCGCAAGACCACTTCAAGTTCAAGCAGGCGCTCTTTGAGGTTGCTCATGGGCCGGTCGGTCATTCGTGCGAACCGCTCCGTATCGGCCATGCGCGCCTGCTTGCGCGCAAACCACCACCCCGCGACTGAAAGCGCCACCCCACCAGCGATAATCGCGAGTGATAGAAAAAAGGTGATGCGTTTTGTAAACGCAGCCTTTTGAGGGGTATTCATGGGTAAAACGCCCTATTAAAGATACGTAGGGCATGCCCCAGTTAATGAAAGAAGTTCTACAGGGGCAAAGTACAATCCACCCAAGCGGGGTAATCACCCCAGCCCAAATGCCAAACAACTGACACAACGTCCCTTTTGGCGTGCGGTTGGCCAGCCGAGGCAAAAATCTCCGCGCACGCAGCGGTGCGGATCTCACCTGGCGCGCCGGACTGGAGTTCTCGAATAAGGCCACTTCTGGCAACGAAGCTGGGACGACGGACTTCCAACGCTTAACGCCGACGCCGGATTTCCAATTACCAAATACCAACTACTAATTCCGGTCCGCAGCAAGGGCTTGCCGGGCGGTGGGTGCTGCGGTAGCCTGTAAAGTTCCGTGTTGTCCATGCTCTCCAACCTTTTGTCCATCCTCACCGACCGCCAGTGGCTGTGGATCGCAGCGGGATTTTATCTCGCGGGATTCGCGCTGGGCACCCTGGCCTTGCTGCGCGAGCGGAGGCACTCCCGCCTGCTCATGTATATTCTGATCGCCTCCGGCTATGGGCTGCAAAACGCCGGCCTGTGGTTGCGCGGACAGACGGAGCACGGCTGCCCGCTGGGCAACCAATTCGAGATTTTTCAGTTCACCGCCTGGTCAGCCACGACGCTTTTTCTCGTCATCGGCGCGACGTTCCGCGTGAGCCTGCTCGGCTATTTCACCTCGGCGCTGATGGCCGCGCTGACGGTCGTGTCGCTGGCGATTCCCGCCTGGGACTCCACCCACCGGGCCAATGTCTTTGGCGGCAATCCCTGGCTCGAGCTGCACGCGGCGCTGGCGCTTTTCAGTTATGGCGTGTTCGCGCTGCTCGCGCTCACCTCGCTGCTTTTCCTGCTGAGAAATTATTCACTGAAGAACAAGCGGCTGGGCGGCTGGTTTTCCTTCCTGCCGTCGATCATCGAGCTTGACCAGATCAGCCTGCGGCTGCTCGCGGCCGGCGTGGTGCTGCTCACGGCCTCATTGGCGGTCGGCTCCGTGTGGTGGCTGCGCGACCCGCCCGGCAGCGTGCACATGGTGGCGGTGACCATCGCGGTGTGGCTGGCCTATGCGCTGGCACTCGGGCTGCGGCTGCGAGGGGCGCTCATCGCGCAGCGCTTTGCCTGGGCCTGCACCGTCCTGTTTGTCGCCGCCCTGGTCTCACTCGACACCGTGGACCACGGCAGCCATCCCGCGCCGGCGGCCCGCGCGATTTCCAACCAGCCATGAGCGAGGCCGGCGGCATTTTTTTCCATCTCGGCGCCAGCCATCACACCGCGCCGCTCGCGCTGCGCGAGAAACTGGCGCTCACGCCGGAAAAGACCGCCGCGCTCGGCGCGCGCATCGGCGCAGCCGGCGAAATGCGCGAGTGGGCCGTGCTCAGCACGTGCAACCGGGTCGAGTTCTACGGCGTGGCCGGGTCGCCCGCCGCCATCGACCACCTGCAGGCGGAGTTTTGCGCGCTGCTGGAATGTTCCCCCGCGGATTTCGCCGGCGCGGCGCGGCGGACGTTTGGCCTGGAGGCGCTCCGCCACCTGCTCGTCGTCGCCGCCGGGCTCGATTCACAGATGCTCGGCGAGACGGAGATCTTCGGCCAGATGAAGGATGCCTATGCCGGCGCCTTGCACCGCGGCACCGCCGGCCCGGTGCTCAACCGCGCATTTCAAAAGACCTTCCAAGCCGCGAAATTCGTGCGCACGCACACCGCCATCACGGAAGGCCAGGTGAGCGTGGCCAGCGTGGCGGTGGATCTCGCGCTGAAAATTTTCGGCGGGTTGCGCGCCGTGCGCGTGCTGCTGCTCGGGGCGGGCGAGATCGGCGAAAAAACCGCCCGGGCATTCCGGAGCCGCGGGGCGGAGGCGCTCACGGTCGCGAGCCGGCGGCTGGAGCACGCGATGGAGCTGGCGCAAGCCCTCGCCGCGGCGGCGCTGCCGTTTGAGCATGCGCCCGGGCGGCTGGCGGAATTCGACATCGTCCTCTGCGCCACCTCGGCGCCGGGCGTGGTGCTCACGCACGACGCGGTGGCCGCGGCGATCCGGCGGCGTCCGGCCCGACCGCTGTTTTTCATCGACCTGGCCCTGCCGCGCGATGTGGAGCCAACCGTGACCAGGCTGCCCAACGTATTTCTCTACAATCTCGACGACCTGGCGAAAATTGCCGATGAGAACCGCGCCGCCCGCGAGAACGAGGTGACGCGGGCGCAGGCGCTGGTTACGGAAAAAGCCGGCGCGCTGTGGCCGCGATTGGAACCGTTGTGCGACAGCAAAACCGTGAATGGCAAACGGTGGTCGGCCGCGGCGCACAGCGCAGGCTAAGCCAAACTGAAAACGACCGGAGCCCGTCACCAGATCAGGACACAACCTCAACCCGGGCCCGCTCGAGCGCGGAGGAAAGCTCGTTCAGCCGGAGCGGCTTGCTAATGTAGTCATCCATGCCCGAGTTCAGGCAAAGTTCGCGGTCCCCGAGCATGGCGTTGGCGGTGAGCGCGATGATCCAGGGCCGTTCCTTGCGCGAGGGCATTTCCTTCACTATGCGTTTCGTGCATTCAATGCCATCCATTTCGGACATTTGCACGTCCATCAGCACAATGTCGTAGCGCTGGCGACGCACGGCCTCGAGCGCCTCGAGGCCGTTGGCCGCCACATCGGCGCGGTAGCCGAGGCGGGCCAGCATGTGCAACGCCACTTTTTGATTCACGATATTATCTTCCGCGAGGAGAATGCGCTCCGTGCGGGCGGGCATGACCGCCGGCACCACCACGATGGGTTCATGCGGATGCTGGACCTTCGAATCGCCCCCGGCCCACGGGAAAATTTCGGTGAGGGCATCAAAGATCTGCGAAGCCTTGGCGGGCTTGGTGAGGCGGATGGAAAATAGATTTTCCGGTATCTCGTTGTACATGCCGACCGAGGAAAGCAGCATCATGGGCAGCTTCTCGCTGCCGGGACGTTGGTGAAGCTCGCGCCCAAACATCACGCCGTCCATGCCGGGCATCTGCATGTCGACGATGGCGACGTCAAAGGTCTCCCCGGAATCGACCAGCTGCAGCGCGGCCGGGCCCGAGTCCGCCGTGCGTGAAGCCAGGCCCCAATTTTGGGCAAGCGTGGTCAGGATGCGGCGGTTCGTCGAGTTGTCATCCACGATGAGCATGCGCTTGCCCGTGAGATGGGTGCGGACCCCGTTGAGATAGGGCAAGGGTGGGCTGGACAGGGCCTCGGCTTGAATGGTGAAATGGAACGTCGATCCACGGCCCTCCTCGCTCTCCACCCACATGCGCCCGCCCATCAGTTCAGCGAGGCGCTGGCTGATGGCGAGGCCGAGCCCGGTGCCGCCATATTTGCGCGTGGTCGAGGCATCCACCTGGCTGAACGAATGGAACAGCCGGCCGATCCCCGCGGCCGATATGCCAATGCCGGTGTCGCGCACGGCGAAGTGCAGCTCGATGACGCCGTTGCCAAGGGAAGTCGTGGTCAGCGCGAGCACGACTTCGCCACTCTCGGTGAACTTGACGGCATTGTTCAGCAGGTTGACGAGGATCTGGCGCAGGCGGGTGACATCCCCGCGCACCTGGCTGGGCGCGTCGGCGGCAATTTCATAGAGCAAGTCGAGACCCTTGTTCGTCGCATTCGTGGCGACAAGGTCGAGGGTTCCTTCCACGCATTCGTGCAGGCTGAAGACCTCCTTCTCCAGGTCGAGATGGCCGGCCTCGATCTTGGAAAAGTCCAGGATGTCGTTGATGATGGCCAGCAGCGAGTCGCCGCTGTTGCGGATGGTATCGGTAAACTCGCGCTGCTCGGGGGAGAGCGGCGAATCGAGCAGGAGCGAGGTCATGCCGATGACGCCGTTCATCGGCGTGCGGATCTCATGGCTCATCATCGCGAGAAACTGGCCTTTGGCATGGTTGGCTGCTTCGGCCGCCTCCTTGGCTTTCAGCAGATCCCGGGTGCGCTCTTCGACCTGCGACTGCAGGATCTCCTGCCTCTTCCGGAGAACACGCGTCCTCCACTGGTGCCACAAGACAATCGCACCCGCGGCCGCCGCTCCGCAGCAGATCAACCAAAGGTAGGTCTGATAAAAGTGCGGCTGCAGGATAACCTGGCAGCTCGCGCCGGTTTCGTTCCAGACGCCGTCATTGTTGGAGGCAATAACCCTAAACTCATAGGTGCCGGGCGGCAGATTCATGTACCGCACTTCGCGTTGGTTCCCCGCGTCGATCCAATCCTCGTCATAGCCCACGAGACGATACCGAAAACGAACCCGCAAAGGATCCTGAAAACTGAGAACCGTGAACTTAAAGCTCAGATCTCCCTTGCCCGGAGGCGCCTTAATCCGGCCTTGGCCAAAGTGTTGCTGTTGGTCGGCCGTGATACTTTCAATCACCACATTGGGAACGCGCTGGTTGAAGGTGATCTTGTCCGGATTTACGATTTCTATCCCATTCCAGGTCGCAAACCACAATTCGCCGGTATGCGTGCGCAGGATCGATGGATAGACCGTGGGCATGTGATCGTCGTCCACGTAAAGTCCGCCCGTATGCACTCCATCGGCTTCATTGTAGAGCTTCCCTTCGACCTGCGGTTTCTTCCCGGCGGCCACGGCATCGAATTCCGCGAATGGTATCCTCAAGATGCCCTTCAAGGTGGTCATCCAAAGGTCATCGCCACGCTCCATGATTCCGCGAACCATGTTTATGTTTTCGGGCAGGAGAAAACTCTCGATCCGGCCGTCGCGAATGCGTTGGAGCGGTCCATCGCGACGTGCGCTCCAGATTGATCCCCGTGAATCCGCATAAAGGGCCCTGGGCGCGAGCCCCTTCAGGCCTTGCGCTTTCGTGTATATTTTCCACGTGCCCCCCTTGAAACCGGCGACCCGATCCTGGTCCGCTATCCACAAGTCATCGCTGTGATCGAGTACGGCGAAATAGAGCTTCGTTTTGAACGGAGCAGAGTCCACCGGTGAAAACTTGTCGTCATTGTAACGAAGCAATCCGCTGCGGAAATTGGCCAGATAGATGGAACCGGCCTGGTCGATGGCAAACTCTCTTGTCCGGCCCATGGCCAATCCATTCTTTCCGCCGAAAACGCGAAAGTTTCCGTCTTTGTACAGGGTGGCTCCAGTCCGTTGATACCCCATCCAGATGCCGCCCTCGCGATCCTCCGCCAGCGCCGAAACCGTGTTTTCGAGCAAGCCATCTTCATCTGAAAAGTGCTGGATCCGCCCGTCTTTGATTCGGTTAAGTCCACCTTCCCACGTTCCCACCCAGTAACTGCCATCGTGCGCCTCGAGGAGCGAACAAACCGCATCGCTCGACAGGCCCTCTTTCTTGCCAATCGTCACGAATCTCAGGTCTCTCATTTTCGTCAACCCGACGTTCCACCCCGCCCACAGGTCGTGTTCCTGGTCTTCAAACAGGGCTTGCGCCACCTCTGGCGTTTCGCCCTTTGGCGAGAACCAAGTTTCGAATTCTCCACCGGAATAGCGGACCAGTCCGGCGGGAGTTCCGAGCCAAAGATTCTTGTCACTGTCAATCAGGGCCGTGCCAATGTTGTCGGACGGAAGGCCGTCGGACATCGTGTAGCGATGTTCGACATGCCCGTCCTTGCAGAACAGCAGACCCTGCGTGGTGCCAACCCAAAGGCCTCCAGCCGGATCTTCGACAAAACAGCGGATGGACCAGTTCGAAAATCCATCCGCCCGGCCCAGCTTGGTGGCCTTCCCGTGGCTAATAACCGTGAGGCCGTCTCCTCCAACCCAGAGGTCGCCATTAGCCGTTTGGTAAAGCGTCTGCTTCGATCCTTGGATTTGATCCACCGGAATGACTTCTTTAAACGCAGCGCCATCATAGTGAAGCAGGCGGCTGCCAGTGAGCACAAAGATTCCCTTCCCTCCGTCCCGCACAATTGAGTGAATCACGGGGCTTGCGGACAAACCGTCATCCATTGGGCTAAACGCCCCTTCCTTGTAGCAGAATAATCCGTCGCCGGTGCCAATCCAGAGCGTGCCATTGGCGTCTTCGCAAAGTGCGTTGATCTTGTCCGTGCTTAAAGACGACGTGTTGGCCTTGTCGAAAACCGTAAAAGAGGCCCCATCGAAACGAGTCAAACCAACGGGCGTCCCAAGCCATAGGTAACCGTCGGAAGTCTGGCAGATGGCCGTGATGCTGTCATGCGACAGCCCGGACGCGGTGCTCCATTCCTCGCGGCCATACTGGCTGACTTTGCAGGCGGGATTTAAGGCGTAGGCCTTCAGGCATAAAAATACGCATAACCAAATCGAAACAGAAATTTTACCTGTCCTTGTTTTTGCCAGGTGCCGCCGAGCCCGCCCCGGCCCAAGGCAACAGCGAAGCCATTGTGGGCTGGTTCTTCCAAGCCTGTTGGTTGAAAAAAATAGCATCTTATCAGGGGGTTTCGGCCATCCAAGTTATTCTCTTGTTCCACACCATCTCATGCGTAACGCCGGTTCAAACTTTCGAGGAAAAATAGCTAGCCCGCATCGCTCATACTCCCTCGGATGAGCGATGCGCCCTGTCAGGGCGACTTTGTCGGGGCTGCCGCGACGAAGTCGCCTTGCGCCGAGGGAATCGGCGCCAGCGGATGCATCAGCTCTGGGAAAAGTGTGATGCATCCGGGCTAGGACACAAACGCGATGCGGGCCCGCTCAAGCGCGGAAGAAAGCTCGGTCAGCCGAAGCGGCTTGCTGATGTAGTCGTCCATGCCCGAATGCAGGCAAAGCTCGCGGTCGCCCTGCATGGCATTGGCGGTGAGCGCGATGATCCACGGCCGGTCCTTGCGCGAGGGAAGTTCCTTGACCATGCGTTTCGTGGATTCGAGGCCGTCCATTTCGGGCATTTGCACGTCCATCAGCACAATATCGTAGTGCTGGCGGTGCACGGCGTTGAGCGCCTCGAGGCCGTTGGCCGCGACATCGGCGCGATAACCGAGCCGGGCCAGCATGTGCAGCGCCACCTTCTGATTCACGATATTGTCTTCCGCGAGCAGGATGCGCTCGGCGCGAGTGGGGATGGCCGCCGGCGCCACCACGGTGGGATCGTGTCCACGCTGCGACTTTGGCGATTCTTCTTCCCACGGGAAAATCCCGGCGATGGCATCAAAGATCTGCGAGGCCTTGGCGGGCTTGGTGAGGCGGACGGCAAAGAGGTTTTCCGGTATCTGGTTGTGCATGCCGACCGAGGAAAGCAGCACCATGGGCAGCTTCTCGCTGCTCGAACGTTTTTGGAACTCCTGCCCAAGCTGCACGCCGTCCATGCCGGGCATCTGCATGTCGATGATGGCCACGTCGAAGGTCTCGCCGGAATCGACCAGCTGCAGGGCGGCCGGGCCCGAGTCGGCCGTGCGGGGAGCGAGGCCCCAGTTTTGCGCGAGCGTGGCCAGGATGCGGCGGTTCGTCGAGTTGTCGTCCACGATGAGCATGCGTTTGCCCGTGAGATGGGTGCGGACACCGCTGAGATAGGGCAACGGCTTGCTGGAGGCGGCCTCGGTGTGAATGGTGAAATGGAAAGTCGAACCGCGGCCTTCCTCGCTCTCCACCCACATGCGCCCGCCCATGAGCTCGGCCAGGCGCTGGCTGATGGCGAGGCCGAGGCCGGTGCCGCCATATTTGCGCGTGGTCGAGGCATCCACCTGGCTGAACGAATGGAACAGCCGGGTGATCCCCGCCGCCGATATGCCGATGCCGGTATCGCGCACGGCGAAGTGCAGCTCGATCGCGCCATTGCCGAGGGATACCGTGGTGAGCGTCAGCACAACTTCGCCGCGCTCGGTGAACTTGAGGGCGTTGTTCAGCAGGTTGACGAGGATCTGGCGCAGGCGGGTGACATCCCCGCGCACCTGGCTGGGCGCGTCGGCGGCAATTTCATAAAGCAAGTCGAGCCCTTTCTTTGCGGCGTTCGCGGAGACAAGGTCGAGTGTTCCCTCCACGCATTCGCGCAGGCTGAAAACTTCCTTTTCCAGGTCGAGGCGGCCGGCCTCGATCTTGGAAAAGTCCAGGATGTCGTTGATGATGGCCAGCAGCGAATCGCCGCTGTTGCGAATGGTGTCGGCGAACTCGCGCTGCTCCGAGGTGAGCGGCGAATCGAGCAGGAGCGAGGTCATGCCGATGACGCCGTTCATCGGCGTGCGAATCTCGTGGCTCATCATCGCGAGAAACTGGCTCTTGGCGATGTTGGCCTGCTCGGCGGATTCCTTGGCCAGACGGAGATCTTCGGCCTGCCGTTTTTGCTCGGTGATATCGGCCAGCGCGTTGATTTCCTGCATCTGCTTGGTGACCGGATCGGGGAAACGCCGGATCGTGAGCACGGCCCAGACGACATCGCCGTTCGGGCGCAGGTAGCGTTTTTCCAGTGTGAGGGAGTTAATCTCGCCGCGCTCGAGCCGGGCCGTGAGTTCGTCCTGTTTGGCCTGGTCTTCCGGATGCGTCACCTTTTTATAGGCGTCAAGATCGCGATGCGCGGTTTCAAGGCTCACCCCGGTGATGCGCATTTGCGCCTCGTTGACAATGCGGCTCTCGGGGTGGCCCACGATATTCCAAGCGAGACCCACCGGCACGGACTCGAAGATATAACGCATGCGCGTATGCTCACGCGTGGCTTCCTCCTGCACTTTCTTAAACTCGGTGATATCCACCAGCGTGGTGAGCTCATGCTGCAGATTCGTGAGAGGATCGAGGAAACCATGCATGGTGAACAAACCCCACACCACTCGCCCGTCGATACGGAGATAGCGCTTCTCCATTGAAAAGGTCTCAATCTCGCCACTATGGACCCGCGCTTCCTGCACGCGCTGCTTTTCCCAATCCTCGGGAGGGGTGATATTGAGATAGTTTTGGAAATCGAGGGATTGCTCTTTCGTCACGCCGGTGATGCGGGTATGCGCGGGATTTATGATGCGGGTGTGGTTCAGTTTCTTGCCATCCTTCACCTGCAGCCAGGTGATGCCCACGGGGACATGGTCAAAGATGAACCGGAACTGCGCCGACGTGCGCGCCAGATCCTCCTCCGCGTGCTTCAGATCGCTGATGTCGCTGATGAGGGACAATTCCTGGAAGCTGCCATCGGGATAGTTCTGGCGGATCATCTTGAAGGTTGACCATACGGTGGTGCCATCAAGCCGGTGATAGCGCTTCGGCATCGAAAAACTGGTGATCTCGCCCGATTCCATTTTCTTGTAGATTTCTTCCTGCTTCTTTCGGTCTTCCGGATTGGTGATGCGGGCGAAGATGCCGGGCTCATCCAATTGCGCACGCGTGAGCCCGCAAATACCCAGGTGGGCCTCGTTGACGTGGCGCGTCTGTGAACCATTGGGGCGCACAATGCGCCAGGAAATACCGACGGGCGAGGCCTCGAAGATGAAACGGTACTCCGCCTCCTTGGTCACCAGCTCCGCCTCGGCCTGCTTGCGCTCGGTGACATCGGTTCCGATCGCGAGGTTATAGAGCAAATGGCCGGTCGTGTCGCGCACGGCCTGGATCTCAAGGTCGAGCCAGAAGATTTTCCCGGATTTGTGTTGGAGTGAGATTTCCCGATGAAATGCATTGCCGACCTGCAGGGACTTCCGGATTTCTTCCGCCACCGCCGGGTCAGTTTTCGGGCCGATGATGAATTTGTCTGCTTCCCGGCCATGGGCCTCGGCCGGGGTATAGCCTGTGATCCGGGTAAAGCTTTGGTTGACCCAGTCCACTCGGCCGGCGACGTCCACGACGATGACCGCGTTGTTCGTGCGGCTTGCGATGTGCGCGAGCTTGCGCGCCTCGGCCTCCGTCTTGTGAAAATTTTGCGTCATGACCTCCGCCAGTTCCTGCGCCCGGCTCTTCGTGGTGCCCATCGACCAGACCAGCCAGCCAGCCATTACACTCACCAGCAGGCCGCCAATAAGAATGCTGTCGGCAAACGCGCGGCTGCCGGCAGCGGCGAACGCCGGCGTGGCGACAAAACATATCGTCCAGCCTTGATTTCCATGGGCAAATACATCGATGTGCCTAAATCCCACAAACCTTCCATTCTCAACGTGCGGTTGGATGGACGGCACCAGGGTGGGTCCCACCAATTGGTTGGTGGTGTTTAACACCAATGTCTCGGGGAGAATTTTGTCCCGGCCATCATAAATCTCATAATCGAGCTGTTTCTGCGACAAATCATTCCAGTCGCTGAAAACATCATTGAGGTGAATCCGGGCTGAGACCCATCCTTGCAAGCGTTTGCGGCGCTCTTCCGGCGTGGCTGGCGCCACACCCTTTGAATAAACCGATATATACATGAGGCACGCCGGAAGTTTTGCGTTTTCCAGGAGCAGAAAGGTATGCCGCGAAATCACAGGGGTGTTTGTGAGCATTGCCTCTTCGAGTGCGTCGCGGCGCGTCTGATCCGTGGCCACATCCAAGCCGATCCCAGGCGGATATTTAAATGACTCGGCGTAACGAATAATATAAAGTTCCGGACGGTCGCCACTGGGTGGTGGCAGAGTGAAATCCGGCCCGTAGTCGGCCTTTAACTCGGCGAGAAACGCCGGCAACCGCTCGCGCGGCACGCGTTCAATGTAGGTAAGTCCGGCCACGTATTGCTCTATCTGCGGCAAAACGCCATTGACATAGGTTTCCCATTCCTTCCGTTCCGGCACCTGGTTCGCATCGAACCATGCCCGCACACCTTGCAAGACCGATTCAATTACCAGCAACCGATCCTTCACGGTCCCCATGAGACGGTCGGTCATTCGCGAGAAACGCTCCGCATCGGCCGTGCGCGACTGCTGGCGCGCATAAAAAAAACCCGCGATCGAAAGCACCGCCCCACAAACAATGATTGCCGAAGATAGGAGAAGATACTTGCGCTTGGCCGAAGACGCCGTTTGCGGGATGGTCATGGGTAAAACGCCCCTTGAAAGCCTGCGGGGCATACCCTGTATTGACGGAAAAATTACAACAGGCTCAAAGTAAATCCGCTTAAACAGGGTAATCACCCTAACTCAAACGCCATCCAACTGTCGCAAAAGCCATTTCGCGATGCCATTTGACGGCTGCTGCAAGATTTCCCGCAGGCGCGTTGCCTGCTCCGCGGTCTCTTCCCGGCGCATGGTATCACCCACGCATGCCGTCAATTCGCGAGAAAGATTTTCCGGCGTCGCCGCGCCCTGGATGAATTCCGGATACATGGGCTCGCCCAGCAACAGGTTCGCGATACCGAGGAACGGCACGCTCACCAACGCGCGCCCAAGCAAATAGGTGAGCGGATTCGCCCGATATACGATCGCCCCCGGAATACCCGCCAGGGCGCAATGCATCGACATCGTGCCGCTGCTGGTCAACACCGCCGACGCCGCGACGGGCCCACCCGCCGCCTGCAGGTGCACATTCGCGGGCGGGCGCGCCGCGCGCAGGACGGCGGCAATTTCCTCGCTGGGAAAAATCACCACGGCCTCGCGTTCGCCAAACGCGCGAAACCCCGCCAGCATGTTGGGAAAGATCCGCGCCACCGCCTGCCGACGGCTGCCCGGCAAAAGCAAGACCGGCCCGCCCGCATCGTAGCGCACCGGCGCCATATAATCCCCCGCCGTGAACGGATGGCCGACGAACTCGACCGGCAGCGACGTGTCGGCGTAGCATTTTACCTCGAAGGGAAAAATCACCGCGAGCGCGTCCAGGTGCTGCGCCATCGTGAAGCGCCGCCGGGCCTTCCACGCCCAAATCTGCGGGCTGATGTAGAAAAGTGTCTTGATTTTTCCCCCACCCTTCACGCTCAAACCGCGGGCATGCAGCTCCGCCGCAAGGCGCAGGTTAAAACCCGGATAATCGATAAAGCACACCGCCGCCGGCCGGTGCTCCTCGATCCAGCGCAGCGTCTCGTGAAACAGCGCGCGAAAGAACGAATAGTTTTTCAGCACTTCAACCAGCCCGACGACCGAGGACGCCGTCAAATCGTGCAGCAGTTGCGCGCCCGCGCCCGCCAGCTCCGGCCCGCCGAGCGCAGCCACGCGCAGGCCGGGCCGCGGTGCGAGCGCACCGCGCAGCATCGTCGCCGCATGCTGGTCGCCCGAGTGCTCGCCGGCGATGATGAGCAAGTCCACGCCGCCGTCGCGCGGCGGCGGCAGGTAAAAAGGCAGCGCGGCGTTCATAATCGAAGTAACAAGTATCAAGTGGCAAGTGGCAAGAGGTCAGATAACAATGCGCTGCACCGCCATTCCTGTTACTTGTTACTTGTTACTTGTTACCTGTTACTTTTATGGGCCCGGATTTGCTCCGTGATCGTGATGGCCACCTCGAGCGCCGACTTGCCGAGTGCCCCGCCGACCTTCGGCTGTTTGGCTTTCGCCACGCTGTCGACAAAGTGCGCCAGTTCGAGCGCTAGCGGCTCGCCTTTCTCGATCGGGATCTGGTGCACCGGGATTGAGCTGTGGTCGCCCGCTTTCACCAGGCCGATCTTCATTTTCAGGCCATAAGTGATGAGATCGCTCTTCTTCACCAGGTGGCCGGACTGGTTCATGAAGTCGAGCGACAGGTAGGCGTTGTCCTGAAAAATGCGGATTTCGCGCGCTTTTTTCAGGCTCAGGCGGCTCGCGCTCAGGTTGGCCACGCAGCCGTTTTCAAATTGCAGGCGCGCGTTGGCGATGTCCTCCGTTTTCGAAAGCACCTGGATGCCCACGCTGTCGATGCGCGCCAGCGGCGACTTCACCAGCGCGAGCACGATGCCGATGTCATGGATCATCAGGTCGAGCACCACGCCGACCTCGGTGCCCCGCGTCTGGTAGGGCGCGAGTCGCTCGGCCGTGATGTAACGCGAACGGCCTGCCTCTTTTTCGAGGAACGCCATCACCGGGTTGAAATGCTCGACATGGCCGACCTGCACGAGACAGTTGTTTTTCTGGGCGGAAGCGAGCACCTGCTCGGCCTCGGCCAGCGAGGCGCAAATGGGTTTTTCAATCAGCAGGTGGCAGCCCTTCGCCAGCAACGGCAGCGCGATCTCGGCATGCCTGTCCGTCGGCACCACGACCGAAACCGCGTCGCACACCTCGCCCAGTTCATCGAGCGTGGCGAACCGCCGGCAGTTGAACTTCGCGCAAATCTCCTTCGCGCGCGCGTTATCCGTCTCGAAAATACCGGCCAACTCGGCCCCGGGCAGCGACGCATAGATGCGTGCATGATGCTGGCCGAGCGAGCCGACCCCAACCACGCCGCATTTGATTCGCGCGTGGCGCGAACGTTCAAGGTTCATTGTTCAAGGTTCAAAGTTTTGGGTTCATAGTTCAAGGTTCAAGGTTCAAAGCTCAAAATTCGCTGCTAGTATATGCCATGGCTACATTCAAACGATTTGAGGATATCGAGGCTTGGCAACGTGCGCGAAAAATCGCCCGCCAGGTTTATGCCGTCACTAATGATGGCGCTTTTGCCCGCGATTTTGGCTTGCGCGATCAAGTCCGGCGCTCGTCGGCATCAATCATGGCCAATATCGCCGAAGGATTTGGCCGCGGCGGCAATCGGGAATTTAGCCAGTTTTTGGGACATGCGCGCGGCTCGGCCGCTGAGTTGAAATCGCATTTCTATTTGGCGCTGGACGTGGAGTTCATCAAAGAAACGGATTTTCGTGAACTCTACGCGTTGACCTCGCAAGCCGAAGCACAAATCAGCGGATTGATAAATTATCTCGCAACCAGTGATAAACGTGGTCCACGCCTGCGTCCCCAACCCTGAACGTTCACAACGAACATTGAACTTTGAACCGGGAACCTTGAACTCTTAGAGTGAACCCTGAACCTTGAACGTGGAACCTTGAACCTCCTGCAGTCTGCCATCATGCAGGAAGAGCGCCCGGCTGGTTTTTTGCGCGTGCACGGCGCTGTGCGTGACGAGGACGAGCGCGGTGTTGGTCTCAGCGCAAAGGCCGAGGAGCAGCGCGATGACCGCGTCGCCCGTGTGCTCGTCAAGGTTGCCGGTCGGTTCATCGGCCAGGATCAACGGCGGCCGGTTCATGAGCGCACGGGCCACGGCCACGCGCTGGCGTTCGCCGCCGGAAAGCTGCGACGGCAAATGATGCGCGCGCTCCGCCAGGCCGACGCGCCCGAGCAATTCCTTCGCCCGGGCGTGCGCCGCGGCATCGGGCCGGCCGATGATGCGGTGTGCCAGCAGCACGTTGGCCAGCGCATCGATTTCGGGCACGAGATAAAACGCCTGGAACACCAGGCCGACCAGGCGCGCCCGGCGCGCGGCCACGAGAGTTTTTTCGCCGCGCCAAAAAATTTCACCGCTATCGGGCGCGTCGAGTCCGGCCAGGAGATGAAGCAGCGTGGATTTCCCCGAGCCCGACTCGCCACGAATGCTCACGCTTTCGCCCGGCGCGATCGCCAGGTCGACGCCGTTCAAGACCTCGATGCGACGGTCGCCACTGAGGTAGGTCTTGCGCAGCACGCGGGCGGTGAGAAGGGCGTCAGACATGGCGACGCGCCTCCGGCGCGAACATCCAACATTCAACATTCAACGTCCAACGCCCAAGGAGGACAAAAGACAAAGTCTCTACGTCCGGGCTGATTGAAGTTGGATGTTGAATGTTCAATGTTGGATGTTGAATGTTCCTCAGCGAGTTTACTCGCTGCGGAGAGCATCCACGGGTTTGAGCCGCGCCGCGCGCCACGCCGGCAGCAGGCCGGCCAGCGTCGAGATGACAATGGTCAGCACGATGATCCGGGTGATGTCGCCCGATGACACGTGCGAGGGCAATTGGCTGAAGTTGTAAAATCGCTGCAGCACTTCCTGGCGCTGCGTCATCCGCGCCAGGCCGAGCACGACATCGTTGCGAAAATACAGCGCGCTAAAACCCAGCCCGAGCCCGAGCAGCGTGCCGAATACGCCGATGAACAAGCCTTGCGCGCAGAAGCACGCCGCCACCTGCCGCGGCTCGCCGCCAAGCGCGCCGAGCAGGCCGATCTCACGCGTCTTGCGCACCACGGAAATGAGCAGCGAGCTCGTCACTGAAAACGCCGCCACGATAACAATGAAGAGCAGCAGGAAAAAAATCATGTTCTTCTCCAGCTGCAGCACCCAAAGAAAATCGCTGAAGGTGTCCTCCCATGAAAATGCGTGCACATCAAACGGCAGCACGGCGTTGAGGCGGCCGGCGGCCTCATCCTCGTTCACCCCCGGTTGCAGGCGGACGTTGATGCCGTGCACGTCCGCGCCGAGCCCGTAAAGTTCCTGCGCGAGGCGCAGCGTGCAATAGACCGTGGCGCTGTCGAGCTGCTGGTGGCCGATCTCCAGGACGCCGACGACGCGCACCTGCCGCGGGAGAAACACTTCGTCGCTCTTGAGTTTTTCTATCATGAGCGGCGAATAAACCTCCACCGTGTCGCCCACTGACACGCCCAGGCTTTGCGCAAGCTCGGAGCTGAGGATGACCGAGTCGTCATCGAGGTCATCGAATGAGCCGGCAATCAGGTAATGGCTGAGATGGACGACATTCTCGACCGTGGCGAGGTCGAGGCCGCGCATGGCGGGAAACGCCGGCTTGCCCCGATACTGGAGCATGAGCACCCCGCTCGCCGTGGGCGTGGCCGCGGCGACACCGGATACGGCGTCGATTTTTTTCAGCAGCTGGGGATAATTTTCCATGACCCCCTGCGCGCGAATTTGCACCTCGCCCTCGGTGCCGACGATCATCTGGCGGATTTCATAGCCGAAGCCGCCCATCACGCTCGTCACCACGACCAGCAGCGCCACGCCCAACGCCACGCCGAGGATCGAGATGAAAGTGAAAAACGAAAACCTCCGCCCGCTCGGGAAAAGCTGCTTCAGGGCGAGGTAAAGGTACCAGGGCATGGGAGGAAAAAGGCTGAAAGACTGAAGAACTGAAAGGCTGAAAATGCGACTGTTCGGCGTTTCCGTTTTCAGCCCTTCAGCTTTTCAGCCCTTCAGTCTTTTGCGCTCCCCGAGCGCAGTTGCGGGAACAGGATCACGTCGCGGATGCTTTCCGCGCCGGTCAGCAGGATGACGAGGCGATCGATGCCGATGCCCATTCCGCCGGCCGGCGGCATCCCGTGCTCGAGCGCGAGCAGGAAATCCTGGTCGATGTTCTGCTTCTCCTCACCGGCCTGCGCCTCGAACATCTGCCGCTGCGCGTCGGGATCGTTCTGTTCCGAGTAAGCGGGGGCGATTTCCATGCCGCCGATGCAAAGCTCGAACACGTCCACCGTGTCGGGATCGTCGGTCGCGAGCTTGGCCAGCGGCACGAGCTGCTTGGGCAGGTGCGTGACAAAGGTCGGCTGGATGAGCGTGGGTTCGATTTTCTTGGAGAAAATCTCGTTGGTGATTTCGAACTCCTCCCAATGCGGCTCGGCCTTGAGGCCGAGCTTCTCGGCGCCGGCGATCTTCTCGGCCTTGCCGCGGCTGAACCAGTCCGCGTCACCCGTGGTCGTGCGGATCAAATCCTTGTAGCGCACCTCGCGCCATTCGCCGCCGAAATCGATCTCCTGCCCGCTCGCGGCATGCTTGATTTTCATCGCGCCGAGCACGTCGCGGCAGAGCGATTGGAACATGTCGCGCACCAGCGTCATCATGCCGCGGTAGTCGCTGTAAGCCTGGTAAACCTCGAGCATGGTGAACTCGGGGTTGTGCTTGCGCGAGACGCCCTCGTTGCGGAAATTGCGGCCGATCTCGAACACGCGGTCGTAGCCGCCAACCAGCAGGCGCTTTAAATAAAGCTCGAGCGAGATGCGCAGGAAAAAGTCCACCCCAAGCGTGTTGTGATGCGTGGTGAACGGCTTGGCCGCCGCACCGCCCGCGATGGCTTGCAGCACCGGCGTTTCCACCTCGATAAACTGGCGCTCCTCGAGGAACCGCCGGATGTGCGAGACGATGCGCGGGCGCAGCATGAGCCGCTGGCGCGACTCCTCGTTGACGATGAGATCGAGATAGCGCTGGCGGTAAACCTGCTCGGGGTCGGTCAGGCCATGCCATTTTTCCGGCAGCGGGCGCAGCGCCTTGGCCACGAGCACGAAGCGCGTCACGCGCACGGTGATCTCGCCGCTCTTGGTCTTGAAGAGCGTTCCTTCCGCGCCGAGGAAATCTCCGAGGTCGAGTTTCTTCCACGCCGCGTAGGCCTCGTCGCCGATCACGTCCTTTTTCAGGTACAGCTGGATCTGGCCCTGCTGGTCGAGGATCTTGGCGAACTGGCTCTTGCCCATGTCGCGGATCACCACCAGCCGCCCGGCCACGCCGACGGCCACGGCGTTGTCCTGGCCCTCCACGTGGAGCTTGAGCGCATCGGCCGAAAAATGCGTGGGCGCGAAGCTGGCGCGAAACGGATCCGCGCCCGCGGCGCGCAGGTCGGCAAGCTTCTGTCGCCGTACGGCGTGCTGGTCGTGGCTGATGTCGGTCGGGATATCGCTCATGAAACCCGCAAGCGTGGCCCGCCCCCGCCCCGGCGCAAACGGAAAACTCCAACCGATTTCAGGATGAGAAACCGCTAATCCGCGCTAATTGACGCTAATTTGAATAAAACCCATTCAGTCATATTAGTGTGGATTAGCGTGCATTAGCAGTTAAGAAACTCACCTTCTGTTTCCGATGGATACGACCCGCAAACCCACCTGGCTTCGAGCCAAACTGCCCAGTGGCCCCGGTTACGCCGCCGTGCGCAAGCTCGCGGACGACAACCAGCTTCACACCGTCTGCCAGAGCGCGCAGTGCCCCAACCTCGGCGAATGCTGGTCGCGCGGCACCGCCACGGTCATGATCCTCGGCAACATCTGCACGCGCTCGTGCAACTTCTGCGCGATCCAGACCGGCCGGCCGACCGAGCTCGACCTCGGCGAGCCCGCCCGCGTGGCCGATGCCGTCGCCAAGATGCGGCTGCGCCACTGCGTCATCACCAGCGTCGCCCGCGATGAACTCGCCGACGGCGGCGCCAGCGTGTGGGCCGCGACCATCCGCGCCATCCGCCACCGCAACCCACACACCGCCATCGAGGTGCTGGTGCCCGATTTCAAGGGCAAATTCGAGGACGTGGACACCGTGCTCGCGGCTAAGCCCGACATTTTCAACCATAACGTCGAGACCGTCGAACGCCTGCAAAAGCCCGTGCGCGTGCAGGCCCGCTACGACCGCTCGCGCTCCGTGCTGCGCCACGCCAAAAGCCGCGGCTTCACGACCAAGACCGGCATCATGCTCGGCCTCGGCGAGGAACAGCCCGAGATCGAGCAGACCCTCCGCGACATCGCCGCGGACCAGACCAACATCCTCACCCTCGGCCAGTATTTGCAGCCCACCCCGCAGCACCTGCCAGTGAACCGCTGGGTAACGCCGGAGGAATTCAAGCAGTGGAAGGAATTTGGCCTGGGCCTGGGCCTCGGCGTCGTCGAAAGCGGACCGCTCGTGCGCTCCAGTTACCACGCCGACGAACAATCGCTCAAATACACCGGCGAGGAACACCTCAACACGTCGAACGCGTTCGCGAGCGCGTGAGGTAGGGTTGGGGCAATTACGCCCGACATCCGCCTTCGCCCATCGACTGGCCCAGGGCCTGAGTCCCTCGACAATGTTCGGGACCCTGAGCCGTTTCGACAAGCTCAAGGCCCTGAGCCAGTCGATGGGCTTGCCGAACGGGCTTGTCGAAACGGCTAAAGCTACGGTGGACAAGCGTCGGGGATAAACCCCGACCTACGATCGGAGCGGCCGGCGCGGGAGGAATTGGAGGCCAGACAATGGTTCTTGAGTACTGGTCGCGGGGAATTTGGATCGCCACGTGCCCCTTCGCACTGAACTTTTCGACTACGAGCTGCCCGCGCGGCTCATCGCGCAAACGCCCGCCGCCTGCCGCGACCAGTCGCGCCTGTTGGTGGTCAATCGCGCCGCGCACACCGTAGCGCATCACGTCTTCGCCGACCTGCCGCAGTTCCTGCGCGCCGGCGACACGCTTTTCCGCAACACCGCGGCCGTCCTGCCCGCGCGGCTGCATGCCTTCCGTCCGAGTGGCGGCGCGGTCGAATGCCTGCTGCTGCGGCCCGAACCAGGCCCACTCGACGGGCTCGGGGCAGGCGGCGCGGAGACTTGGTGGTGCCTTGTGCGCCCAGCGAAAAAATTGCCAGTTGGCGCAACCTTTGTGCATCCGGGCGGGGATTTTCAGGGAAAAATCCTCGAGCAACAAACCGGCGGCGGCGCGCTCGTCGTTTTCACCACGCGCACCGGCGAGCCCATCACCGTCATCGCCAACCGCCTCGGCGACGTTCCCCTGCCGCCTTACATCGAGCGCCGCGGCACACCCGAGGAACGGTCGGCCGACCTCGATCGCTACCAGACTGTTTATGCCGACCGCGCGCGGCAGGTCGCCGTGGCCGCGCCCACCGCCGGGCTGCATTTCACGCCCGGTCTTCTGGCCGCGCTCGGTGCACAGGGCGTGCAAACCGCCGACCTCACGCTGCATGTCGGCCTCGGCACCTTTCGCCCCATCGCCACCGACACCGTCGAGACCCATGCCATCCATCACGAAATCTACGAGCTTCCCTCCTCCACCCAGCACGCGCTTTTCCGGTACACCCTGAGCCTGCCTGCGGTGAGTGTGTCGAATCCGCCGAATGGGTACGCCGGCCGGCGCATTGCCGTGGGCACGACCAGCGTACGCGCCATCGAGGATTTCCTCGGAAAACAGACGGAGCCCACCGATTACTCCTGCATCGCCGAGGCCGACATTTTCATTTATCCGCCGCGCGTCTTCCGCGGGGTCGACGCGCTCATCACCAATTTTCACCAGCCGCGCTCCACCCTGCTCTGCCTCGTGGCCGCCTTTCTCACACCCGGCTCGACCGACGGCATCGCCTGGCTGCAGGAAATTTATGCCGAGGCCGTCGCGCGCGAATACCGTTTTTTCAGCTATGGCGATGCGATGCTGATTTTGTAAACCACGGATCTTTTTAACCGCGGATGAACGCGAATGAACGCGGATTCGGGTTTTGAACACGGAGGACACAGAGGGAGGATTGTGCCGATGTTTGCGGGCTGCTGAAAAACTCTGCTGGCCGTCGTTGGGAGTAGAAAGCGCTGCCTCGGCGTTTTCCTGCTCGCAACCCGAAGGCCTACACGCCGTGCGGCGTGGGCTGCGTTCGCAGCACAGTTTTTCTTAGCAGTTCATCCGCGTTTATCCGTGTTCATCTGCGGTTCAAACTGGTTCGAATCCGTGATTGGGATTAACAAATGCCTATAAGTGTTCATCAGTGGTCCCACTTGCAGAAAGCGCAAAGCTGCTTTTGCTATCCCTCCCTCTTAACCATATAAAACCCATCATGAAACGTTTCCTTCTCCTCTTCGCCGCCCTCGCCTTCACCTCCGCCGCGCTCGCCGCCGTCGAAACCTATAAAATCGACCCGGTGCACTCGTCCGTGAACTTCAGCATCCGCCATTTCTTCAGCAACGTGCCCGGTACCTTCACCAAAATCGGCGGTTCGATTGTGGTCGATCGCACCGATCTGACCAAAAGCACCGTCGAGGCCACGATCGATATCTCCAGCGTCAACACCAACAGCGAAAAGCGCGACGCGCATCTCCGCACCGACACCTTCTTCGACGCCGCCAAGTTCCCCACCGCCACTTTCAAAAGCACTGCCTGGGCCAAGACCGGCGACGACACCTATGATGTGACCGGCGACCTCACCATCAAGGACGTCACCAAGTCAATCGTGCTGCATGTGACCTCCCTCGGCTTCGGCCCCGGCATGAATGGCGCGCAGCTTTCCGGCTGGTCCGCCACCACGACGCTCAATCGAAATGATTTCGGCATCACCGCTTTTCCCAAGGTGCTCGGCGACGATGTCGCCATCACCATCAATAGTGAGGCCGACCTGCAGAAGTAGCTTGGTCATTGGTTATTGGTCCTTTGTCATTGGCCTGTCCGCCGTAGCCCTGAGCCAGCCTGCGGTGAGCCTGCCGAACCCGTCGAGGGGCGAAGGTGAATCATTCGTATTTGGTAGTTGGTAGTTGGTAATTAGTATTTAGTAATTTGTTTCAGCGTTTCGTCATTCTGCATTCGTCATTCGTAATTATCCCAATGGCCCAACCCGACCTCCAGACGTTGATCGAAGACGCCACGCTCGATTACACGCTCGGCGACACCGACACCGCCCTGGCCAAGCTCGACCGCGCCACGATGCTCGGTCCCGACTCCTTCGAGGCCTGGCACGCCCTCGCCGAGATCAATTTCTCCCTGCGCCGCCTCGATGCCGCCGCCGCCGCGGGCGAGCGCGCCCTCGCGCTGCGGCCCGACGACCTCTTCATCCATACCACGCTCTCGCGCATTTTCATGGAAAAGGGCGACAAGGCCACCGCCGAGAAATACGGCGCCCGCGCCAAGGTCCTCGGCTGGAAAGACCAGCTCCAGAATCCCGCCGACCACGCCGCCGGACCAGCCGGTTGACAGGCTTCGTTTCCAGTTTGTAGCCTTTCCCGCTTCATGGACAAACCCTCTTACACGCTCGAGTTCGAAAAACCCCTGCGCGAACTCGAGAAACAGATTGAGCATCTCCACCAGCAGGCGCTCGAAAGCAAACTCGACGTCTCGACCGAGATCTCGGCCATCGAGCGCAAACTCGCCGAGACCCAGCGTGCCATCTACACCAGCCTGACCCCCTGGCAGCGCGTGCAGATCGCCCGCCATCCGAAGCGCCCTTACGCGCTCGATTACGTCGGCCTCATCTGCGAAAACTTCCAGGAGCTGCATGGCGACCGCCAGTTCAAGGACGACCGCGCCCTCGTCGGCGGCACCGCCTTTTTCGGCAGCCAGCCCGTCATGGTCATCGCCCAGCAGAAAGGCCGCGAGACCAAGGAAAAAATCGAGCGCAACTTCGGCATGCCCCAGCCCGAAGGCTACCGCAAGGCGCTCCGCCTCATGCGCCTCGCCGAAAAATTCGGCCTGCCCGTCCTCAGCTTCATCGACACGCCCGGCGCCTACCCCGGCATCGGTTCCGAGGAACGCCACGTCGCCGAGGCCATCGCCGTCAACCTCCGGGAAATGGCCATGCTGCGCACCCCCACCATCTGTGTCATCGTCGGCGAAGGCGGCTCCGGCGGCGCGCTGGGCATCGGCGTGACCGACCGCGTGCTCATTTTCGAAAACAGCTACTACTCCGTCATCTCACCCGAAGGCTGTGCCGCCATCCTCTGGAAAGACCGCGACGCCGCAGCCAAGGCCGCCGAGGCCCTCAAGCTCAACGCCGACACCCTCGAAAAGCTCGGCATCGTGGACGAAATCATCACCGAGCCGTTCGGCGGTGCGCACAACAATCCCGAGCAGGCTTCGGCCACGCTAAAGTACGCGCTGCAAAAACACCTCAACGACCTGGTCTCCCTTTCGTCTGAAAGATTGCGCGAAACCCGCTACGAGCGCTACCGCCACCTCGGCGTTTACGAGGAAGCCGGCACCGCGCATAATTGAAACCAGCGAGAGTAAGTGGGAGTTGGTATTTGGTATTTGGTATTTGGTATTTGGTATTTGGTATTTGGTAGCATCTCGTTGGCACGCATGGGTTCGGGAGAGCGCTCAGCTCGTCATCGGGTTACTGAGCGACGCAGAAGAGGAATCGACTACCAACTACTAACTACCAATTACTAACTACCTGCAGGACTCACTTCCGCACGGTCACGAGTTCGCACTTCGTCGCGCGTTTCGCCACCGGATCGAACTCCACCAGCACGGCTGACAGCCGCACGTCGCCTTCCGCCACGTCGAACTTCCGTGGCATCCCGTCGAGAAAGCGCCCGATGACCGGCTTCACCTCGCGCCCGAGCACGCTCGCGTAAGGTCCCGTCATGCCCGCGTCGCACAGGAACGCCGTACCGTTAGGCAGCACGCTCGCGTCCGCCGTCGGCACGTGCGTATGCGTGCCCACCACCGCCAGCGCGCGGCCATCGAGATGCCAGCCGAGCGCCTGTTTCTCCGACGTCGCCTCGGCGTGCACCTCCACAAAAAATCCATCGGCCTGGCCCGCGAGCTGCGCCAAAAGTTTGTCCGCGCACAAAAACGGGCAGTCCGACTTCAGGTTCAGGTATTGCCGGCCGAGCACGGTGAAAACCGCGAGACGAAATCCCTTCGCCTCCAAAATCAGGAATTCCCGCCCCGGGCACACCGCGGGCAAATTCGCCGGACGGCACACGCGTTCGAGCAACCCGATCTCGGCTTCGAAGCCCTTCTGGTCCCACACGTGGTCGCCGAGGGTGAGGGCATCGACGCCTGCCGCGAGCAACGACTTCGCGAGCATGCCGGTCAGACCCGCGCCCGCGGCGGCGTTCTCGGCGTTGGCGATGACAAAATCCAGCCCCAACTCCGTGCGCAGCTGCGGCACGCGCTCGATCACGATGTCGCGGCCTGGCCGCCCCACGATATCGCCGATGAAAAGGAGTTTCAGCACCCTCAAATTGCGCTACCAATGCCTGCATCGGTCAAGTGGGATCGCGGTTCGATTTAAAAATGTGGGAGGGGCTTTATGCCCCAACTTCAGGCATTCACCACAAAGACACAAAGGTCTCAGGGTAAAAACAAAGTTTCTTTGGATCGATCTTCGGGTTCTTCGTGCCTTCGTGGTTAAGATTGATCGACCGGCAATGCCTCTCGTCGGGGCATAAAGTCCCTCCCACATTTTACTACCTACCTCCAAAACCTAGACTTGCCCGGGGTGCAAAATGGCTTTTTAGTTTCCGATTCCTTCCTGCCATGAAAACATCCGCCACTACCACTGCATTTCCCCAGGCTGAAATCGGCCGCGAAATGAAGGGCGCCGAATGCGTCGTCGAGTGCCTCATTCGCGAGGGCGTGGACGTCATCTTCGCCTATCCCGGCGGCGCGTCGCAGGAGCTGCACCAGGCGCTCGCGCGCACCGACAAGATCCGCACCATCCTGCCCCGCCACGAGCAGGGCGGCTCGTTCGCGGCCGAGGGCTACGCCCGCTCCACGGGCAAGGTCGGCGTGTGCATGGCCACCAGCGGCCCCGGCGCGACCAACCTCGTCTCCGCCATTGCCGACGCCTTCATGGACTCGACCCCGCTCGTCGCCATCACGGGGCAGGTTTACTCGAAATACATCGGGAAGATGGCGTTCCAGGAAACCGATTTCTACGGCATGACCCTGCCGGTCGTGAAGCACAGCTACCTCGTGATGAATGCGCAGGACCTGCCGCGCATTTTCAAGGAGGCCTTCCATATCGCGCGCAGCGGCCGGCCCGGCCCCGTCGTCATCGACATCCCGAAGGACGTGCAGCAGGCTAAGATCACCCCGGTGTATCCCGCCACGGTCGAATTTCGCAACCCCTACATCAACGCCGTGCACCACGCGACTGACGAGCAGTTGAAACAGATTCTCCCTCTCATCGCGGGGGCGAAGAAGCCCGTGCTCTACGTCGGCGGCGGCATCATTTCCGCCGACGGCCACGCCGAGCTGAAAGTTTTCGCGGAGAAAACCAACATCCCCGTCGCCACGACGCTGATGGGCGTGGGCGCATTCCCCGAGGCTCATCCCCTCTCCATGCAGTGGTTCGGCATGCACGGCGCGGCCTACGGCAACTGGGCCGTGGACCAGTGCGACCTGCTGTTCTGCCTCGGCGCGCGCTTCGACGACCGCATCACCGGCGAAGTCGGGAAATTCGCCGCCAACTCGAAGATTGTCCACATCGACATCGACGCCTCCGAGCACAACAAGAACAAGCGCGGCGTCCTGCCCATCGTCAGCGACGTCAAGTACGCGCTCGGACGCCTCAACGAGCTCATCGCCGTGCACAAGTTCACGCCGCCCGACACCACCGCGTGGCACGCGCAGATCGCGCAGTGGAAAAAAGAGCAGCCTTTCGACAGCTCCGCCGGCTTCGGGAAATCGCCTCACATCCTCCCGCAGGAGGCCGTGGCCGCGCTTTACGAACTGACCAAGGGCGACGCCATCATCACCACCGGCGTCGGCCAGCACCAGATGTGGGCCGCGCAGTTCTACCGCTTCAACGAACCGCGCCGCTACATCAGCTCGCTCGGCCTCGGCGCGATGGGCTTCGGCTATCCCGCCGCGCTCGGCGCGAAAGTCGCCCACCCGGACAAACAGGTCATCGACATCGATGGCGACGGCTCCTTCATGATGAACGTCCAGGAACTCGCCACCGCGCACATCGAGAAGATCGGCGCGAAGGCGATGATCCTGAACAACCAGCACCTCGGCATGGTCGTGCAATGGGAAGACCGCTTCTACCAAAGTGTGCGCGGCAACACCATCCTGGGCGATGAGAGCAACGTCGGCGGCCCCGACAATCCCTCCGCGCTCTATCCCGACTTCGTGAAAATCGCCGAAGGCTTCGGCGTGAAAGGCCGGCGCGTGATCAAGAAATCCGAGCTGCGCGACGCGATCCAGGAGATGCTCGATTGCGACGGCCCGTTCGTGCTCGACATCATCGTGCCCTACACCGAACACGTGCTGCCGATGATCCCCGCCGGCAAGACGGTGAAGGAAATGATCCTGAAGTAGGCTGGTTGTTAATAGGTGGAGCGTGTCGTCCCGACGCGCTAAGTTTGTCATTCTCCCTTGTGTCGACTCGCATAGTCTTCAGGCTGCGGCGTAATCACCCACGCCCAATCTTCCGGCTTGATGCACAAGCCTTTGGCGACCGGATTACAACGAATATACCCCTCTTTTGCATCCAGCTCTTTTGGTGAGCGAATGCGATGATCAAAATAATTCGACTGCCAACACACGCCCAACTTTCGGACGGCATAAATTTTCCATTTACCAATAACGCTACTCATCTCCGCCTCGCGATCAAATGCCAGCAATGCGTGCACATGATCTGGCATGATCATCGCAAGCCGGCAGAACCAACGGCCTGAATGATGATAGTGCACAAACGCGTCGAGTAATAAATGAGCAAGAGGCTCGTCGGTGAGTGGCGGGGTCTGTGCTGGGTCACAACGCAGCCGGATATGGAAAATGTTGCCAGGCTTCACCCAAGCTGGAACGTGATGGGCAGGACGGCCGGGAAATTCTTTCATTTGATACAGAATGTGAGCGCGTCGGGACGACACGCTCCACCCACAATCTAGCACGGTTTTTCGCCCTTCATCGTGCAGCAAAACACGTGCGACCTAGCAGCACGGAAAGCGCGTCGAGGACGCCGCGTCCCTCGACACGCTCGGGACCCTGAGCCTGTCGAAAGGGCTCCACCTCAACCATCCCCCACCCCCAAAACAAAAACGGCGCCATCCCGAGGGATGACGCCGTTTGAAACAATTTCAGTTGAGACCGGGCTCAGCTGATCGGCACCGACTGGATGGTCTTGATGATGCGACCGGCGACCAGATACGGATCTGCGGCCGAGTTCGGACGGCGATCCTCGAGGTAGCCCTTGTAGCCGTCCTTGATGAAGTTGACCGGCATCCGCACGGAGGCGCCGCGATCGGACAAACCGTAGTTAAACTTGTCGATCGACTGGGTCTCGTGGAGTCCGGTGAGACGCAGGTGATTGTCGGGCCCGTAGACCGCGATGTGCTGGTCGACGTTCTTGGCAAATGCGGCCATGAGTTTCTCGAAGTATTCTTTGCCGCCGACTTCGCGCAGGTATTTGCTGGAGAAGTTCGTATGCATGCCGGAGCCGTTCCAATCGAGCGGCTGGTTGAAGGGACCGCGGACGGGCTTGCACTGCCACTCGATGTCAATGCAATGCGGTTCGCAGAGGCGCGTCATAATGTAGCGCGCGACCCACATCTGGTCAGCGGCGGTCTTGGAGCCTTTGCCGAAGATCTGGAATTCCCACTGGCCCTTGGCGACCTCGGCATTGATGCCTTCGATGTTGATGCCGGCCGCGATGCACAGGTCAATGTGCTCCTCGACGAGCTGACGGGCAATGTCACCGACGTTCTTGTAGCCGACACCGGTGTAGTACGGTCCCTGCGGAGGAGGAAACCCTTCCTTGGGAAAGCCGAGCGGGGCGCCGTCCTGCCAGAAGAAATATTCCTGTTCGAAGCCAAACCAGGTGTCCGGATCATCGGCAATGGTCGCGCGAGAGTTGCTCGGAAGCGGGGTCCCGTTGGGCGCGAGGGTCTCGGTCATCACCAAGAAGCCGTTCTTCCGCGTAGCGTCAGGATAAAGGGCGACCGGTTTGAGCAGGATGTCCGAGCTTTTGCCTTCAGCTTGCTGGGTCGAGCTGCCGTCAAAACCCCACATGGGGATATCTGCAAGCGTCAACTTGGCGGTATCGCCATCGATGATTTTTGTCTTGGAACGGAGGCTCGCGAGCGGCGTGTAGCCGTCCAGCCAGATGTATTCGAGTTTGATTTTGGCCATATGATTAGGTGTAGGGTTGAGAGGTGTTTTTCTGAGGTTTTTGTGAGCCGACCGTCGAGCTTATTCGTTTGTAAGGGCTCACTGACAAAAAACGTGAATTGTGAATTCAGCACCTTACATGCCAGAAGCAACCAGAAGTTTCATTATTGGGCGTTTTTTTGGCACGGATTAGGTCTGGATATGAATCGTATCAGCAACGCTTTCCGATCAGGTCGCGCTTGCCAGCGTTGCCATTGCGAGGGATGGTGTAGCCAGAGCCATCATGCACGAAATGAAAGATACCGTTCGCGCCCTCGTGCGCATCGGTTACGACGGGCAGGTTTACAAGACGTTCCGGGGACACCGGGCGAAGGAACGCTTCGAGCAGGAGGTGCGCGTACTCCGGCATCTGGAGGCCAAAGGCTGCCCATTCGTGCCCCGACTACTCAAGATCGAGCCCGAAAACCTGAAAATTGTCACCACCAACTGCGGCCGCCGCATCGATCACTTGGGCGAGGAGCATCAGAAGGAACTGTTTGCCGAACTCGAACGATACGGCGTTCGCCACGAAGACCGCGAAATGCGCAACGTCACCTATCGCACAACCGACGGGCGCTTCTGCATCATCGACTTTGAGTTCGCCACCCTGGTTGAAGGCAGCACGGATGGTATCTCGCTGAAACCGTAACAGCTATTGAAACCCATGTCTTTCCCTTATGCACAACCACTAATGCGCACTAATGCTTCCAAGCAGGCAGAAACCCGACTTAACCACTGATGAACACTGATAGTCACTGATGAATATAAAGCTGGGTTCGAACTCATTTTTTATCTGTTTTTTCCGGATCAGTGACCATCAGTGTTCATCCGTGGTTAAAATGCGCTAATGACAAATTCACTCCCACCTTTACCCCCGGCCGACGCCGCCCCGCCGCCACCCGACCTCCGCTGGTCCGGCCTCACCCACGTCGGCCGCGTCCGACGCAACAACGAAGACACGTTTCTCGCCCTCACCTTCGACGGCCACGAAGTGCACTACCTCGGCAAGACCGGCCAGGCCTCGCTGGCCGGCGCGGATTTTGTTTTTGCCGTGAGCGACGGCATGGGCGGCGAGAAATCGGGCGAATTCGCCAGCCGCATCACCATCGACCGCATCACGCGCCTGCTGCCCCGGAATTTCCGGCTTTCCGCCGCCGGCATCGCGGGCGGATTCAAGGACATCCTCGTTGAGCTTTTTTCTGAAATTCACAACGACCTGATCGAGTTCGGCGCCGCCGAGGAATGCGCTGGCATGGGCGCCACGCTCAGCCTCGCCTGGTTCACGCCCCAGCGGATGTATTTCGCCCACATCGGCGACAGTCGCATCTATTACCTGCCGCGCGATGGCGGCCTCACCCAGCTCACGCACGACCACAGCCATGTGGGCTGGCTGCGCCGCAACGGCCAGATCAACGAGCGCGAAAGCCGCACGCACCCGCGCCGCAACGCCCTGCAGCAAGCCCTCGGCGCCGGCAACCAGTTCATCGAGCCGCACACCGGCGCCGTCGCCTACCAACCCGGCGATCGTTTTCTCATCTGCTCTGACGGCTTGAACGAGGGACTGTGGGACCGCCAGCTAGAGGAACTCATCCGCACGCCCCCGCCCAATCTCGCCGACCAGACTCCCGCCCAACGCCTCGTCGAAGAGTCGGTGCAAACTTCCGGACAAGACAACACCACGGCCGTCGTCATCGAGGTTCCGCCTGCCCCGCCCACGCCATGAGCAACGAAACCATCATCTTCGTTTACGGCACGCTCAAGCGCGGCGGCAGTAACCAGCACTACCTCGCCGGGCAAAAATTTATCGGCGAGGCGCGCACGACGCCCGGTTTCCGACTCTTTGATCTCGGCCAGTATCCCGGCATGGTCCCCTTCGCTGACGATCGCGATGGCGTCTCCGGCGAAGTGTGGGCCGTTGAAGACGACTGCCTTGAACACCTCGACCTGCTCGAAGGCATCGCCGAAGGACTCTATCGCCGCGAACCGGTGCCGCTGCTGCCGCCCTTCGCCGACCAAAAAGTCGAAGGCTACATTTACGCCCGCTCCGTCGAAGGCCTGCGCGACCTCGGCGGGGAATATGTGGTTTGATCCCGTTGCATTGGGGTGGAACGCGTCAGGGACGATGCGCTCCACCTTAAGTCATGTGTTCTGAGGTAGGGCGCGACCGCCGGGCGCGCCGTGTTCTAAAAACCATTTTAACACGAAGGTCGCGAAGGGGACGAAGAGTCTGGTGTCAGCTGACATCAAATTTCCAAGCAGGCTCTGCTTTTGCTTGTGATGACGAAAACCCAACAACTCTTCGCGATCTTTCCCTGTGCTTCGTAGTTTCAGCCGTTTCGACAAGCTCAAGGCCCTGCGCCAGTCGATGGGCGAAGAAGGATGTTCAAAACAATAACTTCCTAATAAATGGGAAGGAATTCACTCTGAATGGCAGCTTCGATAAGAAATCTTCCGAAATCAAACACCGGGCCGCTTTCGGGGGACCATCGGTAAACGGCGTGATACTGATTGCCTTGCTGAACCTCGATAAACCACGCGGCTCCATCGCAACCTAATTTTTCGTCCCACCACGGAATTTCAAAAAAGTGACTTTCGGCAAGCATGTGCTGGTGAAACTCCAAGTCCGACTTCTTAAGCAATATTGTACGTTGAGTCACCCACCGGAATACTCCCGACTGCTTCTTCCATAATTTGGCCTCGTAAATTCCTGCACCACTGGAATCGAACCTTACCTCAAACAGGGCGGCAGGATTGAAACTGCGAACCCACAGAAAACGGTACCTTGTTGCCTGGTCTGCTTTCGTATCATCAGGAAGGGGCACAAGACCATAGCTCTTTAGACTAACACGCAGATAGTCTGGATTCTTCGGGTCTGACTCAGCTGCGGGAAAAGTCACGACCTCTAAAACTGGGGCCGTGGCAACTTCGCTGGGAGCCAGCTTTCCTGCACGTGGCGTACTCTTACAACCTCCGATTATTAAAGCCCCCGTAATAACTAGGAATATTTTCATGGCTTTCGCTCACAACAGCTATCCGCCCGTCCTCCCCATCTCAAGTCTTCAGCGATTTCTTTGACACGCGGCGGACGCCGGAAAATTTCGCGCGAAATAAATCGTCCAGCGCCGCCCGCGCTTCCGCCGGGATGCGTTGAACAAGTTCCTCGAGCGAAGGCAGCGGCGAGAGGTCGGTCGGTTCGTTCGCAGACCCGGCCGGCGGGATGATGCCTGACACGCGTTGGTCAGCCAAAAACGATGCCTCGTCCGTCGATCCCGGCCACGGTGCCTCTGGCTCGGGGTGGAGCGCGGCGTCCCCGACGCGCTCGTTGGACTCTGTCCGCGCCACCGCCACATCCTCTTCAACCACCTCCGCCGCTGATCCTCTTGTCACTTGTAACCTGTCACTTGCCACTTGCGGAGCTTGAAGAGCGACTCGCAATGCGAGTCGCTCTTCAAGCTCCGCCATCAGTCCTTTTTTTTTTCGCTGCCTTCGCCCGCGGCGAGCGGGGCTTCCTCGGCCAGCGCCGACAGTTCCTTGATCAGGCTGTCGATGGCCCGCGCGCGGCTGGCCTCGACGGCCTTGAGCAGCGCGACTTCAAAATTGATTTTTTCCGCGAGGCCCAGCTTCACGCCGCCCTCGCCTTCGCGCAGCGCATCGAGCATGCGTGTAATCTGTTCGGTGGTGAGATCGGTGGCCCCGAGCGTGTCGCTGGCCCCGCCCTTGGCGATCGAGTCGAGCAGCGCCCCGCGCACCACCGCCTGCACATCGACCAGCAGCCGCACGAGGTCTCGGCCGTTGGCATCGCAGTCATCGACGATCTCGATGATTTTTTTGTGATCGCCCGAGGCCAGCGCCCCGGCCAGCGCGGCGATCTTCTCCTCCGCCACCAGGCCGTAAACGTCGAGCACGTCGGCCTCGGCGATCTCGCTGCCGCAGAAGGAAATCATCTGGTCGAAAATCGACTGTGCGTCGCGCATGCCGCCGTCGGCCAGCCGCGCGATGCAGGCGAGCGCGGGCTCGGTGACCTTGATTTTTTCAGCCGCGGCGATCTTTTTCAGCCGCTCGACGATGAGCCCGGCCGGGATGGGCTTCAGGTCGAAGCGCTGGCAGCGCGACAGGATCGTCGGCAGCACCTTTTGCGGGTCGGTCGTGGCAAAGACGAACTTCACGTGCGCCGGCGGCTCCTCGAGTATCTTGAGCAGCGCGTTGAACGCCGCGGTCGAGAGCATGTGCACCTCGTCGATGATGTAGACCTTGAATTTGCCCTGGGCCGGCGCATAGCGCGCGGTGTCGCGCAGCTCGCGCACCTGCTCGACGCCGTTGTTCGACGCGCCGTCGATTTCAATCACGTCGAGGAACGTGCCGTCGGCGATGGACTGGCAAAGGGGATCGTTGGGATCGAAATCCGCCTTCGGCCCGCCGGTGCAGTTGAGCGCCTTGGCGAAGATGCGCGCCATGCTCGTCTTGCCGGTGCCACGCGGCCCGACAAACAGGTAGGCGTGGGCGATGCGGCCGCGCGCGATGGCGTTCTTCAGCGTGCGCACCACGTGGTCCTGGCCGACGACGTCGTCAAACGTCTGGGGCCGCCACTTGCGTGCGATAACTTGGTAAGTCATGGACTGAGGAAGGGCTGAAAAGCTGAAGGACTGAAAGGCTGAGGAGCTGAAAAATCCAGCTTATGTTTTTGTTTTCGCGCATCGCACGAAAACAACCCTCCGTAGCGTTCGACGCGCCGGACGAAGATCAAGAAGCCTCGAGTTTGCTGAAAAAAGCGCGAAGGAGGGCAATCTTTCAGTTCTTAAAAACGGTTTGTCATTCTGAGCGCAGCGAAGAATCCAACTGGGTATCGCTTGTCCAAGTCGCACTGGATATCAGACTGTCGCTTCGCTCGGTACTTCGCTGCGCTCAGAATGACAGAAGAAATACACGTCTTTACGCCTTTAAATTTTTCAGTCCTTCAGCTATTCAGCCCTTCAGCCTTTCTTCCATGCCCCGCTTCTTTTTCCGCTGGATCGCCTGTGTTCTCCTGCTCGGTTTCACCGGCTGCGGTCTCATCGATCCGGTTGGGACTGCGATTAAAAAGCTAAAGGACCCGGACGCCTCGGTGCGCCACGCCGCCATCGAGAAACTGCGTTCGAAGCACGATGCGCGGGCGGTCGAACCGTTGATCGCCTGCCTGAAAGATGACGATATGGACGTACGCACGGCGGCCGCTGCAGCCCTGGGCGAGTTCAACGATCCCCGAGCCATCGAGCCGCTCATTGCCTGTCTGCCAATGGATTACACGGAACTCCGCACGGCGACCATCACCGCACTTGGAAAGCTGGACCACGCCCGAGTTGGCGAACGGCTGATCTTCCAGTTGCAGAACAAGGGCACGGAGCCAGCCATGATCCTTGCCGTAATCGAGACCTTGGGCGCCCTTCACTATCCGAGCGCGGTGGACGCGCTGCTCCCGTGTTTGGCCAACGAAAGCGACCAAATTTCCAGCGAAGCGATCGACGCCTTGAACCAGATCGGCGCCCCGGCGGTGGAGCCGCTCATCGCCTCACTGAAAGATCCGAAATCCAAAATCCGCGGCCGGGCAGCGGAAGCCCTGGGCCGGATCGGCGATACCCGCGCCGTCGAGCCATTGATCGCCTGCCTGAAGCAGCCCGGCACCGATCAGCCTGCAGCCGACGGACAGGACATGTCCAATAGCGATGAAAGTGACGATCAAAAGAAAGCACGCGCCGACGAAGATGCCCAAGTCCGGCAAAAGGCCTCAGAAGCGTTGGGGAAACTGGGCCCGCCGGCGGTGGAACCGCTCATGACCTGCCTCGACGAGAAAGATCCTTCGGTGAGCAGCCTGGCTGCGACCGCCCTGGGCCAGACTCACGATGCCCGCGCGATCGCCCCGCTGATTACCCACATGGCGGCGCTGGCCGGACAAAATACCTCCGATGAAGAAAATTCCGCGGGAGTAAATGTGCATGACTCCCTGCGCAATGCACTGGTCGACGTGGGCGAGCCAGCGATAAAACCCCTCCTGGAGTGCCTGAAAGACCCCAACGTCCACGTGCAGGAAGATGCCGCGGACGCGCTCAACCAATTGCACTATCTTCCGTCCGATACGGCAGGCAAAGCCGCCTTTTTCGTCCTGCTGCAATCGTGGGATAAATTGATCGAACTGGGCGCACCCGCAGTCCCACCTTTGCTGGGCTGCCTCAAGGATGAGGATACCAGCCGGCGGCAGGGTGCGGCCCTGGCGTTGGGTGAGTTGGGCGACAAACGCGCGGTTGATCCATTGATCGCCTGCCTGCAGGACGACAGCGTTGACGTTAAAAAGAACGCGGCGAAGTCCCTCGGCCAGTTGGGGGACAAACGCGCGGTCGGTCCGCTGATCACCACCTTCAAAAACGAGGACAACGAAACGCGACAAGCCGCAGCCGAGGCGCTCGGTTTGCTGGGCGACAGCGCAGCAGTTACGCCGCTGGTCGAAGCGCTCAAGGAAGACGATGCCGGGCTGCGCCAGGTCTGCGCCCAGGCCCTGGACAAATTACATTATCAACCGGAAAAGGTTGAAGATAACATCACCTACCTCATCGCCCTCCAGGCATGGGACAAGGTGGCAAAAATGGGCGCGCCGGCCTTCGAGCCGTTGTCGGCCTGCCTGTCAGACCAGAATATGGATATTAAACAGGGCGCCATCGAGGCCCTCGGCAACCTGGGCGACAAGCGTGCGGTTCCTCCTTTGAGCGAAGCCCTCCCCGATTGGAATCTCAACGGCGCACTGGTGTCGGCCTTGGAGAAGCTCGGCTGGAAGCCGGCATCGGATGCGGAGCAGATTTATGATTGGATCGGGAAACAAGATTCCAGCCACTTGAAGCAATCGTGGAAAAAAACCAGCAAGGTGCTGCTCGACGACGTCAGTTCAGGCGACCAGCGAAAAGTGCAGAATGCCGTTTATTGCTTCATGGCCCTCGGTGAGCCGAAAGTCGTGGATGATTTGGTGCAAGCACTCGACGACCACGGCGACAAGGACATGGCCGAGACCTATCTTAACTGCGGCAACGAAAAGCTGGCCCAAGCCGCCCGTGATTGGGCCTCAAAGAATGGCTTTCAGACCATTATGCTCCCAGCCGGCAGCAGTCATCAGAACTGGGGATCGTGGTAAAAGACTGAAAACTGAAGGCTGAAAGCTGATTAAGAAAAACGTGGCTCGATTCCTTCAGCCTTCAGCCTTTTAAAAAATAAGTGGCCAGGCATTCCACGGCACTAGGAGGACGTCGTTGCCGTTGCTGCCTTCCGGCCCTGGCGGAGTTCACGCGCCTGCCCATGCATGGCGCCTGGCCAAGGCTAAACGTGCGCCGACTCAGCCGCTCTTCAAGCGGAATCGGGCTTTTTCAATATGGAACCATGAAATCACCGAACAAACGTTTCTTATGTGGAACTCAGGAAAGCTGGAACAAACAAGGAATTGCCCGTTTCCAGTTTTCCTGAGTTCCACATTATTTCTTGGCCAAAACCGCCTCGGCGCGCGCGACGATGCCCTCGACCGACCAGAGGCGGCCCAGGCCTTCGTAGCCGCAGGCGAGCATGCCTTCCTCGGGGCCGATGAATTCGTGGCCGCGGCCCCTGAGTGTGGTGACATTGGCAACGGTCGCCGGGTGCTGCCACATCTTGCCGTTCATGGCCGGGGCCAGTAGCACCGGCGCGCGGCAAACAAGGTAGAGCGAACTCAAAAAATCCGGCGCAAGGCCGTGCGCGAACTGCGCCAGCACGTCGGCCGTGACGGGCGCAACGAGCAGCAGGTCCGCCTTGTCGGCCAGATCGACATGGCCGGGTTGCCAGCCGCCGCTGCCTTCCGTCCAGAGGTCGGCCGCCACGGGGTGCCGCGCCAACGTTTGCAGTGTAAGCGGCGTGATAAATTTCTGCGCGCCGGCCGTCAGCACGGGAAACACTTCCGCGCCCTTCTTGCGCAACTGGCTGGTGAGATCGGCCGCCTTGTAGGCGGCGATGGAGCCGGTGACACCGAGGATGATGGTCTTGCCGTGGAGCGGTTGATCCATGCCCCCACAAAAGCCGCATCGCGAGCAAGTCGCAAGCGCCTTGTAGGCGGGGGCTATTCAAGAATCGGTAGCGCCCGTTGCCCTCAACGGGCCGACTCGTCCGCCGTAGCCCTGAGCTTGTCGAAGGGGCAAAGGCGAAAACTAGCTGGCGGCTGAGGGCAGCCGCCCCTACCTCCCATGTCCCGTTACCTTCGAACCTCACCTCAAAATTATTAGTGTGCCGGAGCAGGCTGCGTCTGCGTGGCTACCGGCACAGGTGCCGGCTGGGCTTGGGTAGCCGCAGCCGGCGACGGTTGCGTATCGCCACCCGAAGCAGGGACGGCTTCATCATGGTGGCGTTGTTCAAGGAAGTGGTGGACCGCTTCGCGCTGTTCCAGCAGTTTGGCCCGCTGCTCATCCTTGAGCTTGCCGAGTTTATCGCGCTGGTCAGGCGTCAGGATTTTGTCGATGTCCTCCTGCATGCGATCGAGGGCAAAGTCCGCCTCGCGCCGCAAAACGCGCAGGGCATCGGCGTCATCAAGAAGGATTTTATTGGCGGCCTTGCGCTGGTCGCGCGTGAGGTCGAGCTGATTGAGCATCTGCCGCACCACCATGGGAACAATCGGCGGGACGCCAACCTGCTGCTGGTTGTTTCTTTGCCACCGCGCCTGATTATTCCTGGCCCAGCGCACCGTGAAAAGCCCGCCGGTGATAATCCCGGCGACAAAGATGGCGAAAAAAACCAAACCGACCATTAACGAACGACCCATGGGTTTATGAAAGGTTGACAATTTCGTTTGCGATTTCGTTTGAGGCGGAATCGTCATCCGAACTCGAAACAAGCGCCGAGATGGCGGAGTAGTTGGCGGCCACGCTGACGAGCGCGAGAAGCGCGGCAAACCCGAGGGCGCGCCACGAGAAACGGGCGAAGAGCGCGGAGAACGGTTGTTCCACCCGGGCAAAGGCGTGGGCGGCCACGCGCGTGGCAAAGCCGGCGGGCGCGGCGGTGTCGCGCTCGTCGCGGGCCTGGCGGGCGGCAGCGGCGAGGCGCTGCCAGCGGGGATCGGGCGTGTTCATGATTTTTCCATTCGTTTGAGTTCTTCGAAAAGTTTTTTCAATTTCCGGCGCGCGCGGAAGGCGCGGACCTTGACCAGCGACTGCTTCCAGCCGGTGGTCTCGCTGATCTCGGCAATGGATTTTTGCTCGAGGTCGAGCAGCTGGACAACCAGCCGGTCCTCGGGTTTGAGCTGATCCAGTAATTTATGCACGAGTTCGCTGGCGGCAAGCGCGGCATCCGGCGCGACGTCCTGCTCGTTGGTAAGGACGCTGTCGAGCACCCCGGCCTCGCTCTCCGAGAGATCGGCCCAGCGAAACTCAGGGCGGCGTTTTTGCGCGCGCAACTGGTCGATGCAGGTCGTCACCGCGATGCGCGAGACCCAGTGGCTGAAGGGCACGCTGCCTTTATATTGTTCGATGCGGGTGAACATTTTTAAAAAGATTTCCTGAGACAGGTCTTCCTCGGCGACGCGTCGCGGGAGGTGGGCGCGCACGATGCGGATGACGAGCGGGTAAAGATGCTCGACCAGTTCGCGTGCAGCTGCTTGATCGCGTCGGTGCACGCGTTCGAGGCAGCCTGCCAGGTCGAACGTCTCATCAGGCATATGGTTATGGAGACAGCGTCATACACATCAGGCAAGACGAGCTTGGCGGGCAGCTGGTTACAATTAGTTACATAAAAGGTACTTTTTTCCTGCTCTCGTCACGCTAGGACATGCCCTCACGCAGAAGCCCTTGACACGCTGCAACTGGGGGGATTTTCTCCGTGGCAGTAAATGTCACGATTTCTCCAGGCGCTTCGACTTATATAGCCGCACGATCCATGAAAGGGCTGCGTAGCAGCCGATCGTGCGCCCGCCTGTTGGTTTGTCCGCCGCCCTGGTCGCGGCTGTTGCGCGTCTGATTTTTTGTCACTACACCCTTTTTCGCTGATTTCCATGCAAGCTCCACCTGTCACCAAATACGGTCCATTCCCGCCCGTCCCATTGCCCAACCGGCAGTGGCCCAACCGCACGCTCACCCACCCGCCCATCTGGTGCAGTGTCGACCTGCGCGATGGCAACCAGGCCCTCGCCCAGCCCATGAGCGTCGAGGAGAAGCTCGAATTCTTTGAGCTGCTCGTGAAGATCGGTTTCAAGGAAATCGAGGTCGGTTTCCCGTCGGCGTCGCAGATCGAGTTCGATTTCACCCGCCGCCTCATCGAGGAAAACCGCATCCCCGACGATGTCGCCATCCAGGTCCTCTGCCAGTGCCGCGAAGACCTGGTTACGCGCTCGCTCGAATCGCTCCGCGGCGCGAAAAATGCCATCTTCCATCTCTACAACTCCACCTCGCCCGCGCAGCGCCGCTACGTCTTCAACGCGGACCAGCCCGCCATCGTTGCAATCGCCACGCGCGCCGTCAGTCAGCTCAAGCGCGACAGCCAGCCGCTCGTCGCCGCCGGCACGAAGCTGCGCCTCGAATACTCGCCCGAGAGCTTCACCAGCACCGAACTCGAGTTCGCGCTCGAAATTTGCGAGGCCGTGACCGACACCTGGCAGCCGACCGCGCAGGACAAGATCATCCTCAATCTCCCTGCCACCGTCGAGTATGCCACGCCCAATGTCCACGCCGACCAGATCGAATGGATGTGCACGCACCTCACGCGCCGCGACGCCACCATCATTTCGCTCCACACGCACAACGACCGCGGCACCGGCATCGCCGCGACCGAACTCGCGTTGCTCGCCGGCGCGGACCGCGTCGAGGGCACGCTCTTCGGCAACGGCGAGCGCACCGGCAACCTCGACCTCGTCACCGTCGCGCTGAACCTCTATACCCACGGCATCCATCCCGGACTGGACTTCAGTGACATCAACGGCATCCGTGAAGTTTACGAGCGCTGCACGCGTCTCGACGTGCCGCCGCGCCATCCCTACGCGGGCGAGCTCGTCTTCACCGCGTTCAGCGGCTCGCACCAGGACGCCATCAAGAAATCCTGGGCCGCGCAAAAACCCGGCGCGCCGTGGGATGTGCTCTACATCCCCATCGACCCCGCCGACGTCGGCCGCAGTTACAAGGCCATCATCCGCATCAATTCGCAGTCCGGCAAGGGCGGCGTCGCCTACGTGCTCGAGCACGAGTTCGGCTTCCAGTTGCCGAAGCTCATGCACAAGGAAATCGGCAAAATCATTAATAACGTCGCCGACACCGAGGGCACCGAGCTCACGCCGAAGACCATCCACGATATTTTCCGCCGCGAATACCTCGACCGCACGGCGCCTGTCGCCCTGCAGCATTTCAAGACGACCGAGCGCGACAGCACGGTGAAATGCGAGTCGGCCCTGACCATCGACGGCCAGCCGCACAAACTCGCCGGCAGCGGCAACGGCCCGATCGACGCCTTTGTGCGCGCGCTCGGCAGCACCCCGCTGCCCAAGTTCGACGTGCTCAGCTACTCCGAGCATTCGCTCGGCCAGGGCGCCAAGGCGCAAGCGGTGAGCTACATCCAGATCAAGACGGAACGCGGCCACACCTTTTTCGGCGCAGGCATCGACACCAACATCGAACTCGCCTCGATCAAGGCCATCGTCAGCGCGCTCAATCGTGCACTGGTGAAAAAGTAACAAGTAGCAGGTAACAAGTAACAAGAAAACTGAGCCGGGCGGTCAACGACTGGTGGTTAATCTTGTTACCTGTCACTTGCCACTTGTTACCTGCAACTTGGTGCTTCACCTCAACGAGGACCTCCCCCTAAATGCGCGAGGCACAAAAACAAAATAACGAGGAACACCATCATCCCCATGGCCAGAAACGCACCGTTTAGAAGCTGGGCGCCTTCCAGGCTCAATTTGTATCGGGGCACCTTGAGACGACTGGCATAACCCGTGACCTGAACTCTCTCCGGCGAATCGAGGTCCGCCTTGAACGCCGCGGCGGATTGATAGCGATCGTCCGGCCGGCGTTGCATTGCATGCAAAAGAATCTCCTCCGCCTGCGGTGAAATCGCGGGGTTCAAACTGCGCGGGGCCACCGGATCGCCGGAAATCCTCCAGCGAACGGAAGCCCAATGATCCTCGCTTTCAAAGGGAAGCTTGCCCGTCAACATCTCGAACAGCATGGCGCCAAGGGTGTAAACATCGGTGCGCGCATCCGTACGTTTGCCTTTGACCTGTTCGGGGGACATGTATTGCGGCGTTCCGAAAATGGGCGCCAAGCCACTGAGGAGGCCGCGGCGGGCGGAAATGCGGGTGGCCAGCCCAAAATCCATGACGCGCAGCGTCCGGTCGGAACAGATCATGATATTGGAGGGCTTGAGGTCGTTATGGATGATCCCGCAGCCATGCATATGCTGCACGGCCTCGCAGATAACACTCGCGATCTTGAGTGCATCTCCTTCCGGCAGGGGTCGCTTATTGTGGATGATGTAATCCAAAGTACAGCCGCGCAAATACTCGGTCACGATGTAGGCCCGGCTCTTGTTTTCCACCGGGACGAATTTCAACAAATACGGATGATCGAGCTTTAATCCGATTTCTTCCTCTCGGTGAAATTGCGCATAAGAGGCCGCGTCGCTTTCGAATTTTAAGAACGGGACTTTCACCACCACATTCTGGCGGCCATACTCCATATCTTCGGCCCGGTAAAGGGTCGCCATGCCGCCGCTATAGATGTCCTCCAGGATGTAGAACCGGCCATCGAGAACATCGCCCCGGCGAAACTCCAGCTTCGGACCCGGCATGGCCACAGGTTCCGGCAGATCCCGGCAGCACGTCACGTTTTCCAGAGGACCTTTGCTCATGTCCGGCGAAGAAAAAGTCGTGTTGGTGTCGGCGCCGTTCAGATACATACGCCAAGCATAGTAAGGGCCACGACGTGAATATAAGTAATTAAAACCCCGGACAAATCCGTTAAAATTTCATTAACCCGGATCGGTCGCACTTCCTCGCGTGACCGATCCACCCTGCGGGCCGACAAAGTCGGGGTTAACCGCGACAAAGTCGCTTGGCCGCGCTCGATAGCGCGGCCAACGGATGCATTTCCCAATGAAAAGCGTGATGCATCCGGGTCAACGACCCGCCTATTGAAAAAGCCCCGGCAGGATTTTTCCCACGTCCACGAACTGTGAGCCAAAGATCCGGTCGAAACGGTCGATCAAATCCACCGTCGCGCACCGAACCGTTCAAATAAAATTCCCATTGTGCAGCTTGCCATGCCCCCCAAGACCGCCCTACGGTGGCACCGCATGGATATCCCGAACTGTGATTGGCACCGCAGGTTTGTCCGCCGACGCAGAACATCCTTGTCGAACCATTTGCCGCGCCGCCACCTATGAGCGACCCGTTGACCGCGATCCAGCCAGCCGCAAGCACCGCCCCAAAACTGCCCTCCCCATCGATGAATACACCCGCGCGCTCGCTCAACTCATCACCGGCTGAATACTGGCATTTTATCTCCGCGTTTTTGCGCCGCCCGTTTACCGTGGGCGCCGTCGCCCCCAGTTCCCCGGCCCTGGCCCGGGCCATGGTACCGCCGAACGATTGGAAGTCGGCGCAAATCGTCGTCGAATTGGGCGCGGGCACCGGCGCAATCACCCGCGAAATCCAGCAACGCATCGGGCTCAACACCGAGCTTGCCGTCTTCGAGCTGCACCCGGATGCAACCGAGTGCCTGCGCCAGAAATTCCCTGGCATCCAGGTCATCCACGACACCGCCGAAAACCTGCGCCAGCATCTCGACCGCCTCGGCCACCGCTACGCCGATTGCATCGTCTCCGGCCTGCCATGGAGCATGATGTCCGACCAATTGCAGAACCGGATTCTCGACGCCGTGCTCGACACGCTGCACCCCGAGGGCGTGTTCAGCGCCATGGTTTACCTGCATTCGAAGGGCCTACCCTCTTCCAATAAATTCAAGCGCAAGCTTGAAACGCGCTTCGGCCGGATCACCGCCAGCCCGATCGTCTGGGGCAACCTGCCGCCCGCTTTCGTTTATTACTGCGAAGAGCCGAAATTGTCCGCCGCTCCTTAAGCAGCGGCGCGTCGGAAGGTGGAGCGTGTCGTCCCGACGCGCTCACATAGATTCACCACGAAGACACAAAGAACTCAAAGGGATTGGGCTTCGTGTCCTTTGCGCCTTTGTGGTTAAGGATTGATTGGGCCGAGCGCGTCGGGACGACGCGCTCCACCTCGACTCACCTGTAGGAACCATTGGCCGATGGGTTGACGGGGCTCCCGCGGCCTCTATTCTCATCGTTTTTGCCCGATGAAATTCACGCCCGCCAAATCGCCGCTCACCGGCGAGACGCTCGACTCGCTCGGGGAAAAACTCCGCGCCGCCGGCGAGCCGGCGTTTCGCGCGAAACAGATCCTCGAGTGGGTTTACAAGAAGCGCGCGCGTTCGTGGGACGAGATGACCAACCTTTCGAAACCGCTGCGCACGTGGCTCGACCAGACCTTCGACCTCATGCCGGCCGCGCTCGTGTTCAACCAGCAGTCGCACGACGTCACCGACAAGCTGCTGCTCGAGCTGGGCGACCGTTCGCTGATTGAGACGGTCATCATCCGCGCGCCGCAGGAAGGCGTGGGCCTCGACCGCTCGCGCAAGACCATCTGCATTTCCACCCAGGTCGGCTGCGCCATGGCGTGCGTATTCTGCGCGAGCGGCCTGGCCGGCTTCAAGCGCGACCTGAACGCCGGCGAGATCGTCGCCCAGCTCCTGCAGGTCTGCTACCGTGAGGACGCACGCACGCCGCGCGCACACGCCGAGCTGGCCTCGTTCGACAATATCGTGGTCATGGGCATGGGCGAACCGCTGGCCAACTACGACGCGCTGCTCCGCGCGCTGGCCATCGTCAACGCCAGCTGGGGCCTCGGCTTCGGCGCGCGCCGCATCACCATTTCCACCAGCGGCCTCGTGCCGAAAATCCTGCAGCTCGCCGAAGAAGAGCTCGGCTTCCGCCTCGCCATCTCGCTCCACGGCGCGACCGACGAGGTGCGGGAAAAAATCATGCCGGTCAACAAGGCCTACCCGCTCGCCAAGCTCCTGCCCGCGGTGAAAGCCTTCAGCGAAAAACACGGCCGCATGGTCACGCTCGAGTTCATCCTGATCGATGGCGTGAACGACTCGCTCGAGCAGGCGCAGCTCTTGCGCGACATCGCGCGCGACCTGCACGCGCACGTGAACCTCATCCCCTACAACACCGTCGAGGGCCTGCCGTGGAAACGCCCCTCGATCACGCGCCAGGAACGTTTCGCCGACATTTTGCGCGATGTGCGCCTGTCCGTGACGCTCCGTCGCGAAAAAGGCCACGAGATCGACGCCGCGTGCGGACAATTGCGGTTGAAAACCGAAAAGGAGCGGACCGCCACCGCTGTTGTATGAAAACTGATACGGCTCCGCTCGCGCTCGCCAACGAAAACAAAGTTCCTGCCACCGCGATGGCCGTTCTTTTCGCCATCACTTGCGGGCACCTGCTGAACGATTCGGTCCAGTCATTGCTCCCGGCGCTTTATCCGTTGTTGAAGGCTTCGCTGCAGCTGAATTTTACCCAGATCGGCCTGATCACCCTTACGTTTCAGCTTACCGCTTCGCTGCTACAGCCTTTTATCGGCGTATACACCGACCATCATCCGAAGCCATTCTCGCTGGCTGCCGGGATGATCTTTACCCTGGCCGGCGTGGCTCTTTTTTCCGTCGCCCGCACGTTCGAGCTGGTGCTCTTTTCCGCCGCCTTGATGGGCCTGGGTTCGTCGATTTTTCACCCCGAGGCCTCGCGTGTCGCGCGCCTCGCGTCGGGCGGCCGGCATGGTTTCGCGCAATCGCTTTTCCAAGTTGGCGGCAATACCGGCAGCGCGCTCGGGCCGTTGCTCGCGGCGTTGATCATCGCCCACGGCGGACAATCCCGGATCGCGTGGTTCACCGCTCTTCCACTGCTAGGCATCGGCCTGCTCACCCGGGTCGGCCGCTGGTATCGCGATCGCCTCGCCCATCTGCACGCCAACCCCGCCAGCCAGAGTGCCAGCGCTCCCTCCCCCTTCAGCCGGGGCCGCGTGATCATCACCATCGCCATCCTGGCCGTGCTGGTTTTTTCAAAACTTTTCTACCTCACCAGCATCAGCAGCTATTACACGTTTTACCTCATCGACAAATTCCATGTCGGTGTCCGTAGCGCGCAACTGCACTTGTTCCTGTTTCTCGCTTCGACCGCCGCAGGCACCTTCATTGGTGGCCCGGTCGGCGACCGCATCGGAAGAAAATATGTGATCTGGGTGTCCATTCTCGGCGTTGCGCCGTTCACCCTGCTGCTGCCTTACGCGAACCTTTTCTGGTGCACCACGTTGACCGTCGTGATCGGCCTCGTGCTGGCCTCGGCCTTCTCGGCGATTGTGGTTTATGCGCAGGAATTGATTCCCAACCGCGTCGGGCTGGTCGCAGGAATATTTTTCGGATTGGCCTTCGGCTCCGCCGGCATCGGTTCCGCCCTGCTGGGGAGGCTCGCCGACCACACGAGCATCACCTATGTCTTCCACGTTTGCGCCTATCTGCCGTTGATCGGCCTGCTGACCGCGTTCCTGCCCCACCTGGAAAAAAGGCCCGCGACTGCCGCGACCATGCCAACGGTTGCCAGTCCACGAAGTGCCAAGTAGCAAGTATCAAGTGCCAAAAATTCGTCCAAAGTCTCGAAACAAGCGGCTTCTTGGCCCTTGATACCTGTCACCTGTTACTTTTACCCCTTTACACATATCAACAAATCCGTATGCGTTGATACGTTTATGACGCCCGACCGGCCCATTGCCGCCCTCTTCGCCCAGCAACGCCCGTTGCGCTCGCTGGAATTTTTTCCGCCCAAGGATGACGAAGGCGTGGCCAACCTGCGTGCGACCGCGACCGCGCTCAAGCGCATCGCGCCCGATTTTGTTTCCGTGACCTACGGCGCCGGCGGCACCACGCGCGAGCGCACCGCGCAGGTCAGCGCGCTGCTCAAGGACGAGCTCGGCTTCACCGTCATGCCCCATCTTACCTGCGTCGGCCATTCGCGCGCCGAGCTGCACGCCATCGCCGACCGCCTCCATGCCGGCGGCTTCCGCAATATCATGACCCTGCGCGGCGATCCGCCCAAAGGTGAAACGGCGTTCACCGCTGCGCCCGACGGCCTGCGCTACGCCAGCGATCTCGTCGCGCTGCTCCGGTCTCGTCATCCCGATTTCTGCCTCGGCGTCGCCGGCTATCCCGAGAAGCACCCCGAGGCGCCGAGCTTCGACACCGACCTCGCCCACCTGAAACACAAAGTGGACGCCGGCGCGGCCTTCATCACCACGCAGCTCTTTTTCGACAACGCAGTTTACTATCGTTTCGTGGAAAAATGCCGCGCGGCTGGAATCACCGTGCCCATCGTGCCCGGCATCATGACGGTGCTGTCGCTGAAACAAATCCAGCGCTTCACTGCGCTCTGCGGCGCCACGCTGCCGGCGAAACTCCTCACACGCCTCGAAGCCGCCGGCGACCAGCCCGACATCGTCGAAACCCTCGGCATCGACTGGGCGCTCGCGCAGATCCGCGACCTGCTCGCGAACGGCGCACCTGGTTATCACCTCTACATTCTCAACCGCGCAAAAAGCGCGCTGGCACTGGCGGCGGGACTGGCCGCGTGAGGCGCATAGGCGCGCAAATCACAAACGCCAATGCCAAAACGCCGAAAAATCTGGAAAGCAAAATCTCCAACTGGAGCCCAACTCTCGCCGTCATAAACACAAGGCACTTGCCATTCGGAATTCGTCATTCTGCATTCGTCATTCCCGAAGGGGCTCATCCGCCTGCGAACACCGGCCGGAAGCCCGCCTCAGTCAGAATTTTCGCGACGGTCTCGCGCTGGTCGCCTTGGATTTCAATCCGACCGTCCTTGACCGTGCCGCCGCAGCCGCAGGCCGCGCGCATTTTTTTGGCGAGCGATTCCTTTTCCGGCAGCCCGATGCCAACGAAACCAGTCACGACCGTCACAGTCTTGCCGCCGCGGCCATTGGTCTCGCGCACAATGTCGACCCGGCCGCGGCCCCGGCCCTCCGAAGCCTTGGCGAAGGAGGGTTGATTCGCTTGCGCACTGGGCTTCATATCAGCCTTGGCGAAGACTGGCAGATTTTCACCACTCAGGCCGCCGAAAGGATTTTGTCCGAGCGGTTGTCCGCCGCCGATGGGGATTTTATTACCTGAGTTCATTTTTCAGATCACCTGAGATTCCTCGCACGGCTCGGAATGACACAAGAAGGCATTTCGGAATGACATTAAGAGGCAACGTCGCTGGAAAACCCGTGCACCCACCTTCTTCCAGCGCACTCACGGTTTCGTCCGTGGGGTACAGGTGCCCGCCGCCGGTGTGGCCCCACCCAGCCACTCCAACGCCTTGGGATAACTGCGTCGCTCCAGAAAATGCGCCAGTTGCGGATGCAGCGCGCCACGGTGGCGCGCCAGCAGCTCATCCAGCCGCGCGGCCTGCGCGGCGATGGCCGCGCCATCCTTTTTCGCAATGCCGGCATTCAAGGCCACAAGCGCATCCTGAATTTCAGTTTCCATGGACAACAGGTTGCACGAAAACTTCTTAATACGCCAGCTCATGTCGCGCATGCGGTGCTTAAGCGAGTGTGAATACGCGCGCCAACCCCTCGATTTTCTTGTAAGTTGGGGTACCGTCTGTTGTTTTGCGGCCCAAACCTCTTCTAATGGGCTGTCCTCTGAACAACGGTCTCGAACCGTTTTCTGGCGGCGCATTTTTCTTATCACCTTTCCATGACTTCCCTAGAATTTCCCAGCCGGGCCAATGCCGACCTCATCGAGGCGACCTACCGCGCCTGGCTCGACAACCCTGACTCGGTTGATCCGACTTGGCGCGCCTTTTTCCAGGGATTCGCGCTCGGCAGCAACGGCGCGTCCCTCCAAAGCGCCAATGGCACCGCCGAGGCCGCCGCCATCATGGCCGACAGCCTCAAGCAGTCGCAAGTACACAGCCTGATCTACCACTACCGTTCGATCGGCCATATCCAGGCGCACCTCGATCCGCTCAGCGACCCGCCGCCGCCTTCGCCCCGCCTGGCCCCCAGCGAGTTTGGCCTGAGCGAGGCCGACTTGGAAAAAGCCTTCGATGTCGGCCACTACCTCGCGGGCGGCCAGATGAAGCTGGGCCAGCTGGTCGATAATCTCCACCGGACCTACTGCGGCCATATTGGCGTCGAATACGTCCACATCCAGGAAACCGAGGTCCGCCGCTGGCTCCAGGACCGGATGGAGCCGACCTGCAACCAGCCCCAGTTCACCAAGGAAGAAAAGGTCCGCATCCTCCGCCGGGTGCACAAGGCCGAGCTCTTTGAAAAATTTCTCCACACCAAATACGTCGGGCAAAAACGCTTTTCGCTCGAGGGTGGCGAGACGGTCATCGCCGCCCTCGACACTGTCGTCGAGCACTGCCCCGGGGTCGGCGTTGAGGAAATCATCATGGGCATGGCGCACCGCGGCCGCCTCAACGTCCTCACCTCCATCATGCGCAAGAGCTTCGACCAGCTCTTCGAGCAGTTCTCGGAAAACTACCTGCCCGACACCGTCGCCGGCGACGGCGACGTGAAATACCACCTCGGCTACGAGGCCGTGCTCAGCACCACCAGCGGCAAAAAAGTCGAGGTGCGCCTCGCAGCCAATCCCTCCCACCTTGAGATCGTCGATCCCATCGTCGAGGGCAGGGCCCGCGCGCGCCAGCGCGTGCGCGACGACTTCGAGCGCCGCCGCGTGCTGCCGCTCCTCATCCACGGCGACGCGGCCTTCGCCGGCCAGGGCGTGGTGGCCGAAACCCTCCAGTTTTCACAGCTCCCCGGCTACCGCACCGGCGGCACGATCCACCTCATCATCAACAACCAGATCGGCTTCACCACCCTGCCCAGCGACGCGCGTTCCACACGCTACTGCACCGACGTGGCCAAGATGATCGAGGCGCCGATTTTCCACGTCAACGGTGACGACCCCGAGGCCGTCTGCATGATAGCGGAGCTGGCGCTCGATTTCCGCGAAAAATTCCAGCGCGACGTCGTCATCGACATGTATTGCTACCGCAAGCACGGCCACAACGAGGCCGACGAGCCCGCCTTCACCCAGCCCACCCTCTACCGCAAAATTGCGGCGCACCCGCAGGTTTCCGCCATCTACACCGGGAAACTCATCGCCGAGGGCAGCCTCACGCCCGCCGAGGGCGACGCCATCAAGGCCGAATACACCGCCGCGCTCGAGGCCAACCTGGAAAAAACCAAGACGCGCGAAGCCGAGAAAGCCGCCCAGCGCGCCCAGGCCGACCCGCTTGCCGCCTTCAAGGGCTCGACCGCCGTTTTCCAGCCGCGCTACAACCACTCACCCGTGCCCACCGGCGTCGCACCCGGTCTCATCGCAAAGATCGTGAAGGGCCTCACGCATGTGCCGACGAACTTCAAGTTGAACCCAAAGATCAAACGCTTGCTCGATGCGCGCGCGCAGGCGCATGAGCAAGGCGGCCCCGTGGACTGGTCGTTCGGCGAGGCGCTCGCCTTCGGCTCGCTGCTCATCGAAGGCTCGCCCGTGCGCCTCAGCGGCCAGGACAGCGAGCGCGGCACCTTCTCCCAGCGCCATTCCGTGCTCTACGACGTGGACACGCGCGAAGCCTACACGCCGCTCAACCAGCTCGACGAAAAACAGGCGCGCTTCTGCGTTTACAACTCGCTCCTCTCCGAGGCCGCCGTGCTCGGCTTCGATTACGGCTACTCTCTCGACTACCCGCAGATGCTCTGCCTGTGGGAGGCGCAATTTGGCGACTTCGCCAACGGCGCCCAGGTCGTGATCGACCAGTTCATCGCCAGCGGCGAATCGAAATGGCAGCGCACGAGCGGCATCGTCCTGCTCCTGCCGCACGGCTACGAGGGCCAGGGCCCCGAGCACAGCTCCGCGCGCCTCGAGCGCTTCCTTCAACTCTGCGCCGAGAACAACATGCAGGTCGTCAACCTCACCACGCCGGCCAACCTGTTCCACGGCCTGCGCCGCCAGATGAAGCGCGATTTTCGCAAGCCGTTCGTCGTCATGTCGCCCAAGTCGCTGCTCCGCCACCCCGCCGCCGTGTCGCGCATCGACGAATTCACCACCGGCGCGTTTCAGGAAATCATCGACGATCCGCTCCCGCCGCAAAACCCCGCGCGCATCATCCTTTGTTCCGGCAAGGTTTACTACGACCTCGCCGATTACCGCGCCCGCAACCACATCACCGACGTCGCCCTCGTGCGCCTCGAGCAACTCTACCCGCTGCACCGCAACCGCCTCGCCGAGCTCTTCGATACCTACGGCCACAGCGCGCGCCTCGTCTGGTGCCAGGAGGAGCCGCAGAACATGGGCGCATGGTCGTTCATCGCGCCCCAGCTCGAGGAAATTTTCGGCCACAAGCCCATTTACGCCGGCCGCGACGCCGCCGCCTCGCCCGCCGTCGGCGCCCTCGCCTTGCACAAAATGGAACTCACCGCCCTGCTCCACGACGCCTTCAACCTTTGATTCTTTAGCGCCAAGGCGCAAAGACGCGAAGCCGCTCCACGCAACCCATGTATCCCAAAAAAAGCTCGAAGCCGTCCGTGTTATTCCTCGCCTTTGTTCCGTGAGGATTTTTGCCTTGGCTTGCGTGCTTTGCGCTTTCGCGTCTTTGCGTTAAAAAAATATTTCCATGCCCAACCTCGAAGTTAAAATTCCCCCGATGGGTGAGTCCATCACCTCCGGCATCCTGGCCAAGTGGCACGTCAAGGACGGCGACGTCGTCAAAAAAGACCAGCCGCTCTTCGAGCTGGAGACCGACAAGATCACCAGCGAAAGCGCCGCCGAGGCCGCCGGCAAAATCACGCTCAAGGCCGCCGCCGGCGACGAAGTGAAAATCGGCCAGGTCGTGGCCCTGATCGATCCAGAGGTCAGAGATCAGAAGCCAGCGGCCAGCCCTGCTCCCACGGCCGAAGCTCCGGCCAAATCGGTTCCGGCCCCTGCGGCCGCCGCGGCCCCAGCCGCGGAATCTCAGATCTCAGATTTGAAATCTCAGATCAAGACACCCGCTCCTGCGGTCAAAGCCGCAGGATCTCAAATTTCAGATTTGAAATCTCAAATCAAGGCGGGCTCGGCCGCCGCAGCCCCGGCCGAAAAATCTCAAATTTTAAATTTGAAATCTGAGATCAATCTGTCCGCCGGCGAGCGCCAGACGCGCCGGAAGCTCTCGCCCCTGCGCCAGCGCATCGCCGATCGCCTCGTCGCCGCGCAGCACGAGGCAGCCATGCTCACGACCTTCAACGAAGTGGACATGTCCGCCATCATGACCATCCGCGCAAAATACCAGGACGATTTCGTGAAGAAAAACGGCCTCAAGCTCGGCTTCATGTCCTTCTTCGTCAAAGCTGTCGTCCATGCGCTCAAGGAAGTCCCCGCCGTCAACGCCCAGCTCGACGGCGACACGCTCGTCGAAAATCATTTCTTCGACATCGGCGTGGCCGTCTCCACCGAGCGCGGCCTCCTGGTGCCGGTCATCCGCGATTGCGCCTCGCTCGGCATGGCCGCGATCGAAAAAGCCATCGCCGAGGTCGCCGCCAGGGCCCGCGACGGGAAAATCGCCCTCACCGACCTCGAGGGCGGGGTCTTCACCATCACCAACGGCGGCATTTTCGGCTCACTCCTCTCCACGCCCATCATCAATCCACCACAAAGCGCGATTCTCGGCATGCACACCATCCAGGAGCGCCCGGTCGCGATCAACGGCCAGGTCGTCATCCGCCCGATGATGTATGTCGCGCTCAGCTACGACCACCGCATCGTGGACGGCCGCGAAGCCGTGACTTTTCTCGTGAAAGTAAAACAATCGCTGGAAGATCCCGCCCGCCTGCTGCTGAGCGTGTAACGCCGCGCAGCGGCGCGGCGAGCAGTTTGTATTTGGCAGTTAGTAATTAGTGGCCGAGGCATGGCCTTTGGCGCAGCCGTGGGACAAGTTCACCAACTACCAACTACAAATTACCAACTACGGGCATCTCCCTGCGTGTCGCGCACTCGTTAAAACATCAGCCAAAGACCTGATCGGGCCCGGGCTCAATCACCCATCATCGCCTTCATCTTTTCCTGGAACTGGGCCCGCTTGGTCTCAAATTTCTTCACCGCCTCGGTGTGGTTGGTCATCTCGGCCTCGAGCGCAACCTTGTCGGCCTCGAGCACGGCGCGCGCATTCTGCACCGTGGCGAGTTCCTTCTTGAGCTTGTTGGACTCGGTCAGATGGCGAATTTCGGTTTCCTGCAATTGGGCGGCTTGATCGGCCAGCACCTTGGTGCGCTGCTGCACCTGCTCGCGTTCCTGCTGCAAGGAGGTGCGCATCTTGACGGCCTCGGCGCGCTCGGCGGTGGCCTTGGCCACGGCTTGGTTGGCCAGCAACAGGTCGGACTCGATCTTTTCCTGGGCCGTTTCCATTTTCTTCTGCTGCTCCACAATGGAGCTTTCGCGCTTTACCAAATCGGCGCGGAGCTTGGCCAGCTCGGCGTCGGCCTTGGCCTGCGCGGCTTCGAAAGTGGTGCGTTCCTTCTCGATCTTGGCGCGGTTCTGCGCGAGGAGGGCCTGCTCGGCATCAAGCTGCTCTTTGCGCGCGGTGAGATTGGCCAGTGACGCTTCCTTCTCCAGCAGCGCCTGCCGGGCCTTGGTGATTTCGGCGCGCTCGGCGGAGGCCTTGGCCACGGCCTGGTTGGAAAGCAGGGTCTCGGACTCGAGCTTTTCCTGCTCGGCCGCAAGCTTGGCCTGCCCGGCCTCGATTTTCTTCTGCTGCTCGGCGATGGCGCCTTCGCGTTTCGTCAAATCCGTCCGGGCCTTGGCCAGCTCGGCTTCCTGCGCCGCGCGATCCTTGTCAAACTTGGCCCGGCTCTGCGTGACCATCATCTGCTCGGTCTCAAGTTTTTCCTGGCGCGCATTGAGGTCGGCCAGCTCTTTTTCCTTTTCCACCAGCGCCTGCCGAGCCTTGGCCACTTCGGCCCGCTCGGTCGCGGCCTTGGCCACGGCCTGGTTGGCCATCAGCACCTCGGACTCGAGCTTTTCCTGCTCGGCGGCAAGCTTGGCCTGCGCGGCTTCAAATTTCTTCTGCTGTTCGGCGATGGTGCCTTCGCGCTTGGCCAAATCGGCCCGGAGCCTGGCCAGTTCGGCATCGGCCTTCGCCCGCTCAGCGTCGAACGCCGCGCGATCCTTGTCATATCTGGCGCGGCTCTGCGTGACCATCATCTGATCGGTCTCAAGCTTCTCCTGGCGCGCATCGAGATCAGCCAGTTCCTTTTCCTTCGCCACCAGTTCCTGCCTCGCCTTGGCGATTTCAGCGCGCTCGGCGGTGGCCTTGGCCACGGCCTGGTTGGCCATCAAGGTCTCGGATTCGAGCTTTTCCTGCTCGGCCGCAAGCTTGGCCTGCGCGGCTTCAAATTTTTTCTGCTGCTCGGCGATGGCGCCTTCGCGTTTCGTCAAATCCGCCCGGGTCTTGGCCAGCTCGGCTTCCTGCGCCGCGCGCTCCTTGTCAAACTTGGCGCGGCCCTGCGTGACCATCATCTGCTCGGTCTCAAGTTTTTCCTGGCGCGCATCGAGATCGGCCAGCTCTTTTTCCTTCGCCACCAGTTCCTGCCTTGCCTTGGCGATTTCAGCGCGCTCGGCGGCGGCCTTGGCCACGGCCTGGTTGGCCATCAAGGTCTCGGATTCGAGCTTCTCCTGCTCGGCCGCGAGTTTGGCCTGGGCGGCTTCAAATTTTTTCTGCTGCTCGGCGATGGCGCCTTCGCGTTTCTTTAAGTCGGCATCGGCCTTCGCCCGCTCGGCCTCGAGCGCCGCGCGATCCTTGTCAAATTTGGCGCGGTTCTGCGTGACCATCATCTGCTCGGTCTCGAGCTTTTCATGCAGGGCATTGAGACCGGCCAGCTCTTTTTCCTTTTCCACCAGCGCCTGCCGGGCCTTGGCCACTTCGGCGCGCTCGGTCGCGGCCTTGGCCACGGCCTGGTTGGCCATCAAGGTCTCGGATTCGAGCTTTTCCTGCTCGGCGGCGAGCTTGGCCTGTGCGGTTTCAAATTTCTTTTGCTGTTCAGCGATGGCGCCTTCGCGCTTCGCCAGGTCGGCCCGAAGACTGGCCAGTTCGGCATCGGTTTTCGCCCGCTCGGCCTCGAACGCGGCGCGATCCTTGTCAAACCTCGCGCGGCCCTGCGTGACCATCATCTGGTCGGTTTCGAGTTTTTCCTGGCGCGCATCGAGATCGGCCAGCGCCTTTTCCTTCTCCACCAGTGCCTGCCTGCCCTTGGCCAGCTCGGCCCGCTCTTTGTCGAGTTTTGATTTTTCCTGTGAAAATACGAGGCGTTCGCCCTCAATTTTTTCGAGCTCGGCCTCAAAGTGTCTTTTCTCGTCGAGCAGCTTCCGCTCGCTCTCGGTCTTCGCTTCGAGTTCCTTGCGGCTGCGGGCGAGGTCGGCTTCGGCCTTGGTCACGGCCTGTTTGACGAGCATGTGCTCGCCTTCGACTTTTTCCTGCTCGGCCGCATGCTTGGCCAGCAGCCCATCGAGTTCCTTCTGCTTTTGCGCGAGCGCCTGCTCGCGGGTGGCGAGTTCCTTGGCCAGCTTGGTCCGTTCCGTGTCGACCGCGGCAAACTTTTGCTTGGCCTGCAGGATTTCCGCCTCCATGGCGGCGCGCGAAGCCTCGATTGTGTTTTTTTCCTTCTCAAGTTTTTCCTTCGTCTGACGGGCAACGAGGAGATCGGTCTCGACTTTTTCCTGCTCGGCGGCGTGGCGCTCAAACGCTTCGTTCAACGCTTTTTGTTTTTCCGCGAGCTGCTTGTCGCGTTGGGCAATCTCTTGCGCGAGATGAGCCCGCTCGGCCTCCTGTTTTTCAAATTCCTCGGCCAGGCGGGCGCGCTCCGCCTCGATGTGGCCATGGGCTTCCCTGAGCTGCGCGAGTTCGGAATCGTGGTTGTTGCGCTCTTCGTCGAGGGCCTTCTTATCCTGGTCGATCCGGGCGCGGGCCTGGGTGAGGATGAGTTGCTCGGACTCGAAGCGTTCCGTGTCAGTGGCAAATTTCTGCTGATCGGCCTCGAGCTTGGCCTGGGCCGCGGCGAGTTCCTTTTGCTTCTGCGCGAGGGTTTGCTGGCTGGCGGAAATTTCCTTGTTATGCTTGAGATGGTCGGCCTGTTGTTGGGCGATTTCGGCCTGCTCGGCCGCGAGCTTGGTCTGGGCCTGCTCGATCGCCTCATGTTGTTGCGCCAGGGAGTACTTGTCGGATTCGAGCTGGGCTTGGGCTTCACCAACCTGTCTTTCACGCTCCGCGATCTGTTCTTTGGCCTGGTGGTCGGTATCGGCGTTCTGCTGCTGGGTCTGGGCCAGCTCGGTCTTGAGCGTGTATTCGACTTCCTGCAGGCGGGTGATCTCGGCCTGAAGTTGCGCCAGATAGGCCTGCATTTGTTCCTGCTCGCCCTGCATGCGGGCCAGCTCGGCCTGATATTGGGCTTCCTGCTCGGTGAGGGGCGATAAACGGGCGACTTCGTTCTCAAGGTGCGCGCGCTCCTCGTTGATGCGCATGAGATCTTCCTTCAAGGTGTCGCGCTCGCGGATGAGATCGTCGCGCTCGGTGCGCAGCGTCACGACTTGCACGTCACTCGCGCCGTTGGTGGGGCTGGCGGCGTGGCCATTGCGCGCGACCTTGGCCGCAGCGGGCGCTTTTTCGGAAAGGAAAACCGCGAGTTCGCCCCACTCTTCCATGCGCAGCTCGCGATGCGAGCCGCCCACGGCCGGCAACAGCGTGAGAATGCGCTCTATAATGGCCCGAAATTCGAGCGGCGGATGAAAAAGGTCCCGCACGCCAAGGCGGATGGCCCGCACAATCGAGGGCAGCTCGAGTTTTTGGCAGATGAGAAATACATTCGCCTCGGCTTGTGATTTGCGCAGTGTCTCAACATAGGCCAGCACATCGCCTTCGCCTTCGCGATGGTCAACGAGCACAAGCATGAAGCGTTCTTTACGCAGGGTTGACTCAAGCTCTTCTTCATCTTCAAACGAACGCCAATAAAAACCGGTTTCGCCCACGATGGCCGAGCGCGCACAGGTTTCATTTCGTTGGTTTTTGACGAAAAGGAGTTTTGCAGTCACAGAGGAGGTAGGGCTGAAAGTCGAAAGCATGGGGGGAGATCGCCTTTTGTCGCTTATGATAAGATTACCTCACGAATTGATGATGCAACAAAAAATTTACATTTGCACGAAAATAATAAAATATTTGTTAAATTTTTTGCTGGAAGAAGTCAAATTTAGGTTTTTACTTGTACCCGTAGTTGCTTACCCTCCGAGATTAGCACTAACATATTCCGTACTTTCTACCCGCCATGGCAAATCCCACTGATAAAGGCTATTTCGTCGAACTTAACCATTTCTCCATCCTTCTCGCGCGCAGCAGCTCTTTGCGTTCGCCGTTTGCGGTTGAAGATATCCGCGAAGTGCCGCTCGACAACAAAGCCGGCGTGGAAGAGGCCGTGCAGGCCATCTTTCCCGAGACAAAGAGCGGCACCGCGAATGTATTCGCCGCACTTCGTCCCAAACAGCATGGCTTCTATCTTTCCAGCGCCGATGAAGGGAAAAAATTTGCCTCGCTGGCAACCCTTTCCGGTGTGCTCACTGAACCCTCGCTGGCGAGTCTGTCGCCGTGCGAATATACCGCCGTTTACGCCCGTGATGGGTTGACCATTTCCGGCCAGGGCTCGCCCTGGATCCTCGCCGCCGCCGCCAAAGAAAGTTACGCGCAAGCCCTCTCCGCCCTGGAGGAGGTCAAACTGGTGCCCGCACGCATTAGTCCCGCCACCCTCAGCGCCATCGGTGGTCTCGCGTCCGCACTCAAACTCAAAGGCGATGGCTCGACGGCGCTCCTCTTCGAGTTCGGTGAAGTTTGCACGCATCTTCTGCTGGTAAGCGCCGATGGCGTGGAAGCAATCCGCTCGACTGCCGTTACGATGGACAAAGTGGCCGAAGCCGTGCAGGTCGAACTTGGCCTCAAATTCAAAGGCTCGGCGGCAAAACTTTTCTTCAACGAATCCTACGACTTCAGCGAAACCGGCGCCAAGATCGGCGCGCGCATCGCCCAGGAACTTACGGCCGACGTCGGCACCCTTGGCCATACACCGACGGCGTTCGCCTGCACGGGCCTGCCGGCAAAACAAAACTGGTTCGCCGGCCATCTCGCCGGGGCACTCAACCTCGCCCCGTTTGCCCCCGACCTCAAAAGCTGGTGCGCACAAGCTCAGCTCACTTTCTCCGACAGCGCGATCGAGTCCAGTCTGACGCCCGCGTGGCTGGGCTTCCTCCATTTCATCGGCAGCTACCAGGTTGCCTCGCCCGAAAAATCCGTGTGGCAGCCTGACTGGACGCGCACCGCCCCGCCGCCCGCCGCCGCCGCACCCGCCCCCGCTGCAGTCATTGCGCCACCCAAACCAACCCCGGCTGCCGTTATTGCGCCGCCCAAACCAACGCCAGCAGCCGTTATTCCACCGCCCAAACCCGCTGCAGCTGTGCCACCCGCTGCTCCAACCAGGCCTGCCCCACCGCTTTTCACGCCAACCCCGCCCAGACCCGCTGGAACCGTGCCGCCGCCCGCGACCAAACCCGCGCCACCGCTCTTCACGCCAACCCCGCCCAAACCCCCTGGAACCGTGCCGCCGCCTGCGGCCAAACCCGCGCCGCCGCTCTTCACGCCACCGCCACCAAAACCGGTCACGCCGGCTGCCGCCTCTCTACCCGTAAAACCTGGCGCGCCGGCACCGGCAAAACCTGCCGCGCCACCAGCCAAACCGATTGCCGCACCACCCCCAAGGCCGATTGCCGCACCACCCCCGCGACCCATTGTTGCACCCCCAAAACCGGCCGCTCCACCGCCCGCGGCGGCCAAGCCCGCACCGGCTGCGCCTGCGCCCAAACCCGTTGCACCCGCGCCGGCCAAACCTGTCGCGGTCCCTTCCTCCCTTTCAGCCAAGCCCAGTTTTATCAAAAGCACAGCGGGCATGGCCACGATGGCCGTAGCCGCCTTGGTGCTCATCGCCGTCGTTTATTTTGCCTACTCGAGCCACGAGGCGTCGGTCAAGGCCGCCGCCGAGCAGGTCCAGAAACAACACGAAGCTGATGAAGCGGCAAAGAAACAGCTGGCCGACCAACAAGCCCAGGCCGCTGCAGCGTTCAAGAAAGCGCAGGAAGAAGCCGCCGCCAAACTCGCTGCCGTCGAAGCCCAGGCCAAGGCCGCCGAAGAAAGAGCCCGCGTCGAAGAGGCCGCTCACATCGCCGCCGCCCGCGGCCAGATCAATATCGCAACCGATCCCTCTGGCGCCACCATCGCCATTGGCAACCTGCCACCCCGCACTTCCCCCGCGCTCTTTACCAACCTGAAGATCGGCAACTACCCCGTCACGATTTCCCTGCCGAATTATGGGATCGCAAAGCTCAATATCGAGGTGAGGGAAAACGAGACCGCCGACCCCGGCGTGATCAAGTTGGCCCGCCAGTCGGGCTCGCTCGAGCTCACCAGTGAGCCCGCGGGCGCGAGCTACAGTGTGCGCTCCGCCAGCGATATGTTGCTGCTTAACACGAGCGGCCTCAGTGGCACGACGCCCGCCACGTTAAACGACCTGCCCACGGGTGACTACATCGTGACTTTTTCCCGCGATGGCTTTCAGACCCACAGCGAAACGGTCACGGTTACACATGATACTCCAGCCCAAGCCTCGTGGAAATTCGTCAATGGCAATGTGCTTGTCACGAGCACGCCTTCCGGAGCCACCGTAACCACAAATGATGGCAGGGTCCTTGGCGTCACCCCCGTCACCATCAACGATGTCATGCCCGGCGACGTCTCTTATACGCTCACCCTCGATGGCTATGACCCAGCCACCCTCTCCGGCAAAATCGAAGGCGGCAAAACCAACACGCTCGATGCCACCCTTCTCTCGGTAGACCGCCTGGCAAAACTCACTGACCTTGACGCCCAGCCACAACCGATCGACCAACAACAGCCTCAGATTTCCTCGAGAATTACCGACAGCGGCGTGGTCGAAATCGACTTCACGGTTGATCGCTCCGGCAATGTGAAAAACCTCGAAGTGGTCAAAAACACGACCAACAATCCGGAAGTCGCCCGCCTCTGCCTCGCGGCTGTCTCCCAATGGAAATACAAACCGGGCCTCATTGATGACAAGCCGGTAAACGTGCGCGAAACCGTGCCCTTTACGATCAATCCCTAGGCAATTTGAAATGGCCGCGGGAGGTCTCCCCCGCGGCCAGCGGATGCATCCGGGTCAATAACCAGACTCTTCGTCGATCGAGACAACATGGCGGGCTTTAAAGTCCACTTTAAAGCGGTCGTGTTCCGCGCGCGTCGGATAATCGAGATAATAGGGATAGAGCACCGGGCCGCGGAACCGGTGATAATAACCGGTGTAGAGCAGCACGCCATCATCGGTTTCGTAGGTCACGTAGTGCCACACCTCGCTTTGGCCCGAGGCGTCGGTTCGCATCGTGGTGCGATCGGGATCTCCGAGCGCGAGCCTGACCATCTCTTCATCAAAACCGATCGCAATCTTGCCCTGCTTGATCAGTTCCTGCTGTTGCGGAGTGCAGCGATTGAAGACCTCCGGATTTTTCTCAATGCGTTTGTCCGGCGTGGAGCAGCCCGCAAACAAAACCAAACCTGCGAGCACGAAAATTAAGCAGGGTAATGTTTTCATGACAATGGGGAGGACGAAGGAAAGACAGCAAAGTTGCACCAAAAGTTGCATGCAAAGACGCTTGCCCCCGGTCGGCCCCCTCGCGCAACTTCTCTTCCCTTCATGAAGAAGCTCATCCTCTGGGACATAGACGGCACCCTCATCACCTCCGGCGGCGCCGGCGAACGCGCGCTCATCGCCGCTCTCAAGACCGGGTTCGGCGTGGACGGCTCGCTCGCCTGGCTCGAATACTCCGGCCGCACCGATGCCTGGATCGCGCACGAGGTCTTGCGCCACTACCGCCTGCCGGAGACGCCGGGAAACATCCAGCATTACCTTGAAGCTTATTTGAGCGCGCTGGTCGCCGAAATGCCCAACCCGCGCGCGCGCCTGCACGCCGGCATCCTCTCCTTGCTTGAAACGTTGCACCGCCGCGCCGATCTCGCCCAGGGCCTGCTCACCGGCAACCTCCAGCGCGGCGCCCGCATCAAGCTCGAGCAATTCGCCGTCTGGCGTTACTTTGAATTTGGCGCCTTCGCCGACGACAGCTCGCAGCGCAATGAGCTCGGCCCGCACGCCCTGCGCCGCGCCCGCGAACGCCACGGTGTCGAGTTTCCGCCCCAGCGCGTCTTTATCGTCGGCGACACACCCTGGGACATCGAGTGCGGCAAGGTCATCGGTGCAAACACCATCGCCGTCGCCACGGGCAGTTTTTCCGTCGAGCAACTCCGCACGCACACCCCCACCGCCGTGTTTGCCGATTTCAACGACACCGAAGCCTTCCTCCGCGCCATCGACGCCGCATGAGTGCGTTCACTCCGACGTGCGGCTCTCGAGCGCGGTGACTTTTCCGTCCGCGAAAATCACGCGCAATTTGTCATCATCGCGGTCGCCGCCCGTCGTCACGCCCAGGCCCCCACCATAAGCCGACGAGCCGCCCGCCGAGCCAAAGCCGAGTCCAAAGCTGAACACCGGCCGGTCGTCACGATACGCCCACACCTCCGCCGTGCCCTGCGCCGTCGTGCGCGTGTATTTGCGATCCGGCTCACCCAGCGCCGTGAACACCTGTGCCGGCGTGAAGCCAAGGTCCACCTGCTTGGCGCGCACCTTCTGCTGCACGGCCGGCGGCCACGAATCGAACTCAGGCTGGTTCTTGGCGATGCGCGAATCGACGGTCGAACAACCCGCGAGGGCCAGCGCGGCCAGCACAAGAAAGGGTAATTTTGTTTTCTTCATGGGGTAAAAAAAAGTTGCCGGCTGAAACCTGCGCGTAACTATCGACAGCCGCAACCCGCCACAGTTTCCCTTCTTTCTTCGTTCATGAAAAAATTCACCATCGCCATCGGTTCCGACCATGCCGGCTTTGCCTACAAGGAAATCATCAAGGCCCTGCTCCTGGCCGAAGGCCATACCGTGCGCGACTTTGGCACAGACCACGAAACACCGCCCTCCGATTATCCCGATTTCATCCGCCCCGTGGCTGAGGCCGTCGCGCGCGGCGAGTTCGAGCGCGGCATCGTCCTGGGTGGCTCGGGCAACGGCGAAGCCATCGTCGCCAACCGCGTGCGCGGCGTCCGTTGCGGCCTCTGCTGGAACGAGCAAACCGCCACTTGGAACCGCGCCCACAACGACGGCAATTGTCTCTCCATCGGCCAGCGCACCGTCTCGCCGGACGAGGCCATCAAGATCGTGAAAACCTGGCTCACGACCGAGTTTGAAGGCGGCCGCCATATTGCCCGCCTCAAGAAAATCGACCCATGACGCGCGCCGCGCAATTTTCGCCCGCAGGTTGAAGTTTTACGTTTTTTAAGTGATGTCTGCACGCGAACTTTTGCTTCGCCTATCGCCATGATTTACCGCCGCCTCGGCTCCTCCGGCCTGCAAGTTTCCGCGCTCTCCTTCGGCGCGTGGGTTACCTTCGGCTCGCAGATTGGCGATCCCGTCGCCGAAAAACTCCTGCACACCGCCTACGACGCGGGCGTCAATTTTTTCGACAACGCCGAGTCCTACGCCGACGGCCAGGCCGAGACTGTCATGGGCACCATCCTGAAAAAATCCGGATGGCTCCGCTCGAGCTACCTCGTCTCAAGCAAGGCTTTTTTCGGCGCCGACGGCGAACGCCCCAACCAAACCGGCCTCTCGCGCAAGCATCTCGTCGAGGCCTGCCACAGCGCGCTCCGCCGCCTGCAGGTCGATTACCTCGACCTCTTTTTCTGCCACCGTCCCGATCCCAACGTGCCCATCCTCGAGAGCTGCCGGGCCATGCACGACCTCGTCGCGCAGGGCAAAGTCCTCTACTGGGGCACGAGTGAATGGTCCGCCGCGCAACTCACCGAAGCCTACCGCCTCTGCGCGCAGCACAATTTCCACCCGCCCACGATGGAGCAGCCGCAATACAACCTTTTCTATCGTTCCAACGTTGAAAAAGAACTCGCGCCGCTCTGCCGCGAGTACGGCCTCGGCACCACCATCTGGTCGCCGCTCGCCAGCGGCCTGCTCACCGGCAAATACAACCAGGGCGTCCCGCCCGACTCGCGCCTCAACGTCCCCGGCGTCGCCTGGCTCAAGGCGCGCTTCACCCAGAAAAAACTCGCCATCGTGCCCAAGCTCGCCGCCATCGCACAGGAACTCGGCACCACGCTTCCACGCCTCGGCATCGCCTGGTGCCTGAAAAACGAAAACATCAGCACCGTCATCCTCGGCGCCTCGAAAGTCGCGCAGCTCGAGGAAAATCTTGGCGCGCTAGACGTCATCGAAAAACTCACGCCCGTGATCCTGAAGCAAATCGATAGAATTTCCGGTTCAGTCTCGGAGTGAGGATGAGCCTGGAGCGGAGAGTCAAGAGTCCTGAGCCTGATCCTTTCCAAGCAAATACCTGAAGTCTGACTATCGTAATATTTTTATTTCTGCTTTTCCTGCTCTCAACTCCTCGCTCTGGACTTTCACCTCTCTGATCCGCTCATGCGCCTGACCTACTTCGGCCACTCGTGTTTTCTCCTCGAAGTCCCGGAAGCGAGACTGGTGCTCGATCCGTTTTTCACCGACAACCCCCTGGCGCCCTGCCGGGCCGGCGACATCGAGTGCGACTACGTGCTCTGCACACACGGCCACGATGACCACATTTGCGACGCATTGGAAATCTCGCAGCGCAACCAGGCCACCCTCATCGCCAACTATGAAATTGCCGAGTTCTTCGCCGCGCAGGGCGCCAAGACCCACGGCCTCAATCCTGGCGGCGGCTACAATTTTCCCTTCGGCCGGGTGAAGCTCACGCTTGCTTTCCATAGTTCCAGCTCCATCGAGAACGGTCGCATCACCTACCTCGGCGAACCCGGCGGCCTGCTGATCGACGCCGGAGGGAAAAGACTTTACGATGCCGGGGACACCGCGCTCTTCAGCGACATGCAGCTCATCGGCCGCGCCGGACTCGATGCCGCGTTGCTCCCCATCGGCGACAATTTCACCATGGGCCCGGCCGACGCGCTCGACGCGCTCGACTATCTGAAGCCCAAGGTCGGCGTGCCCATCCACTATAACACCTGGCCGGTCATCCAGCAGGACGCCGAAATATTCGCCGCCGATGCCGCGGCCCGCGGCCACAAGGTGATTCCGTTAAAACCGGGTGAAACACTGATCATCTGAAAATCTTGCTCGAAGCGCAGATTCGACCTGCTACTACCGCAAGCAACTGCAGGCTGAAACAACCTCCTGTTTCGAAATCATGAACAATGACCTGGTGAGCTACTACGCACAGCGCGCAGTCGAGTATGAGCGCATCTATGCCAAACCGGAGCGACAGGAAGACTTGAGCCGTTTGCGCGAATACCTTGGAAGCTTGTTTCAGGGTGATCACGTCTTGGAGGTGGCTTGCGGCACCGGATATTGGACCGAGGTGGTCGCCCGCTCGGCCCACTCCATCTTCGCCACCGATATCAATGAAAAGGTCATGGCCATCGCCAGGACCAAGGATTTTGGGGGAGCCGCGGTCGAATTTCACAAAGCAGATTGCTATGCTTTGCCGAAATTCGATGGATTGTTTAATGCAGGATTCGGCGCCTTCTGGTGGTCGCACATTCCCAAGGCAAGAATCCAGGAATTTCTGGCCGGCTTTCATGCCCATTTGGAGCCAGGCGCCAAGGTGGCTTTCATCGACAACCGCTACATTGAAGGAAGCAGCACTCCCCTTTGCCGCGTCGAGGGAAACGGGGACACCTTTCAAATGCGGACCCTGCAGGACGGCAAACTGCACAAGGTCCTCAAGAATTTCCCTTCACCCGAGGAGTTGAAGGCGGCCATCGGGGGGTTGGCAATCCACGTTGAGGTCACCCTTTTCGACTACTATTGGCTGCTGACCTATCGGACCAATTGAACCAGCCATTGTAAATCAGCCCGCGCGCACGCCCGACGGCTGGCGCACGAATTCTCGGCTGATCGCGATTTTCCTTTGCCCACCTCGCGCCGCCTGCTCAGCGTCGTGTCTTTCTGGACATGGCCTTTCCTCAACCTCCTGCCATTCTCGCTTCGCACGACCTGCGCATCGCTGAGTTGGACAAATCTCCCGCCGAAACCCTGCTCCGCATCTACGCGTGGATGCAGCTCGCCCGAAAGGCCGACAACCGCTTTCTCGACCTTTTCCGCCAGGGCCTGATCAAGGGCACCGTTGCCGGCGGCCAGGGTAACGAGGGCCTCGTCGTCCCGCTCGCCCTCCTCGCAGACAAGGCCATCGACGTCACCTGCTTCAGCCACCGCGGCCTCGGAGGGCATCTCATCTGGAGCGGACACCTCTGCGATCACATCAACCAATATCTGGCCAACGCCGACAGCTACACCAAGGCGCGCGAAGGCAACGTCCACCACGGCGACCCGAAGAACCGCTCGCTGCCGATGATCTCTCACCTCGGCGCGATGCTCGGCCCCGTGCTTGGCATGACCGACGCGCAGCGCCGCCTCGGCCGGCCAGCCGTCGGTTTTTCATTTTTCGGCGACGGCGCTTCCAGCACCGGCGACGTGCACGAGGCGCTCAACCTCGCCTCGCTCCTCTCGCTGCCGGTAATCTTCGTCATCGAGAACAACCGCTACGCCTACTCCACGCCCGTGAGCGAGCAGTTCGCCGCCGGCACCGAGTTGTGGCGCCGTGCCGCCGGCTATGGCCTGGAGGGTCTTTCGCTCGACGCGACGAACGTCGAGACCACCGCGCGCACGCTCGCCGCCGCCATCGACAAGGTTCGCAAAACCTCGCGCCCGATCCTCATCGAGGCGCACACCCTGCGCCTGCGCGGGCACGCCGCTTACGATACATGCGACTATCTCAAGCCCGGCGAAAGCGACGACTTTCTGATTCGCGACCCGCTGCCGAAATTCCGCGCCCAGGTCGCCACGCTGCTCGGCATCAAGCGCCTCGACGCACTCGATGCCGAACTCGAGGCGTTCCTCGAGGCCTGCGTTAAAATCTCGCTCGCGGTGCCGCGCCCCGATCCCGCCGGCATGGAGGCCGACGTCTTTGCGCCGCCCGCGCCGCCGCTGCCGTGGAAACCCGAACCGGCCCAGCCGGAAATGCTGAACCTCGCGCAGGCGCTCAACCACGGGCTCAGGAAAATTTTGGCCGAGAGCCCCAAGTCCCTCATCCTCGGCCAGGACATCGCCACTTATGGGGGCGCCTTCAGGGTCACGGAAGGCCTGCTCAAGGACTTTGGCCGGCCGCGCGTACTCAACACTCCCCTGGCGGAGAGCGCCTGCACCGGCTACGCCATCGGCCTCGCCCTCAACGGCCACCACCCCATCGAGGAATTTCAGTTTGCCGATTTTGCCACCGAGGCCGTGACGCAGATCACGCTCAACGCCGCCACCATGCATTTCCGCTCCGGCGCGGCCTGTCCGCTCATGCTGCGGCTGCCTTGCGGTGCGGTCGGCCTCGGCTCGTTCCACTCGCAGGAACTCGAGGCGCTTTTTCTCGGTATGCCCGGCCTCAAGGCGCTCTACCCGAGCACGCCGCAGGACGCCTTCGACGCGCTGCTCGCCGCCTATGAGGACAACAATCCCGTGCTGCTCTTCGAGCACAAGGCGCTCTACCGCCGCGGCCGCGCGCCCGTCGCGTGGAACCCGCGCTATCGCGAGGTCTGGCGCCCACGCCATGTGCACAAGGGCGATTTCGCCACGCTCGTCACCTACGGCGAGATGGTTCACCCGGCCGAGGAAGCTGCCGCCTATTTCGCCAGCGAATACGATCGCACGTTCGATCTCTTCGACCTGCGCTGCCTCGCGCCGCTGCAGCTCGACGACATCGAGGCCTCGCTGGCGCGCACCCACCGTCTCATCGTGCTGCACGAAGGCCGGCGCACCCACGGCTTCGGCGCCGAACTGGTCTCACGCCTGGCCGAGAAACATTTCTTCTCGCTGGAAGCCCCGCCGCTGCGCATCGCCTCGCTTGACCTGCCCGTGCCCTTCGCGCCCGAGCTCGAACACGCCTTCCGCCCGAACAAGGAAACCGTCATCGCACAAATCGCCGCCTGGATGGGTTGATTAACTTTTCCCCACCCTCACCACTACCATGCCAACCAAATCCAAAATCACGAAAAGCTCCTGGGCCGCCATCCGCCTCTTCGCCATGGATGTAGACGGCATTCTCACCGACGGCACCGTCATCATCCACTCCGACGGCGCTGAATCAAAAACGTTCTCCATCCTCGACGGTTTGGGCCTCGTGCGCTGCCGGGAGGCCGGCCTGGCGCTCGCCTGGATTTCCGGGCGCTCGTCCGGCTCCTCCGCCGCGCGCGCCACCGAACTGAAAATCCCCCACCTCATCCAGGGCCGCATCGACAAGCTCGCCGCGCTGCAAGAGCTGGCCGTCTATCTCAACCTCGCGCCCGCCCAAGTCTGCTACATGGGTGACGACGACATCGATGCGTCGGCTCTCCGCTGGGCCGGCATCAGCGTCACCGTGCCCACCGCCATGCCCGCCGCCCGGGCGGCCGCACGCTACACCACCCGCCTGCCGGCGGGCCGCGGCGCCGTGCGCGAAATTTGTGAACATCTGCTCGCCGCCCGCGGTCTCAAATTTCCCGCATGAGGTTCCCGCCCGCCATTCTCCTCGGTCTTTTGACCCTCGCCTTCAATCCGGGGTACGCGGCAGAAAACGCTCCGTCTGAGCCGGCAAAAAACTTTATCCTGCCCACTTTCACCCGCGAAGGGTACTACGAGATGCGCCTGTGCGGCTCCGAAGCACGCATGCTGACCCTCCGCCTCATCGAACTCGACGACATGAACCTCACCGTCTTCAGTGGCGACGCCTCGAACCGCGTCGACTCCGTCCTGCTCAGCCCAATCGCCCGCGTCTCGCTTGACAACGACACCGCCCGCGGCCCGGGCGCGATCCGCCTCATCCGCGATGACCTCGAACTCACCGGCGAGCAGTGGACTTACGACCACGCCAAAAAAAGCATTTCCATCGCAAAGAACGTGCGCGTAGTTTTTCATAGCGAACTTTCGGACTTGTTGAAATGAAAACCCCGTGTCTTGGCGTCACTCTCGTTATTATGGCCGGCCTGGCCATGCCGGCCGCCGTGCGTTCCGCCGAACCGCCCAACACCGTCATCGTCAGCCAGTCGCTCGACATGCACAGCACGGACACCGAGACCATTTCCGTCTTCACCGGCAATGTCGTCGTCACCGGCAACGACCTGCGCATCACCTGCGACCGCCTCGATGTCGTCTCCACCCGCATGGGCGACAAGGCCGACACCGTCGGCCGGCAGGAAAATTTCAAATCGCTCATTGCCACCGGCCATGTGCACATGGTGCAGCAAGACCGCGAGGCCATGTGCGGCCGGGCCGAAGTCCGTCCGCGCGAGGACAAGGTTACCCTCACCGAGAACCCTGTCGTCATCGACCATGGCAACAACACCTATGCCACCGGAGAGCCGCTCGTGCTCCTGCGCGGCGAGCGCCGCGTCTTGGGCACCAACGTCCATATCACGCTCCCGGCCATCAAGGACCTCGGCTTCGATAAAAACGCCCCGCCGCCCACGCCGGAAGCACCGGCCACCGCCCCAACAAAATGATTTCATCCGCTCCAGCCGCGGGCGCCCCCTCCGCCACCGGCCACCCGCCATCCGAGATCCAGACGGAGGATCTGGTGAAAACCTTCGGCAAACGCACGGTGGTGGACGGCGTGCGAATCCGCGTGCAAGCCGGCGAGATTGTCGGCTTGCTCGGGCCCAATGGCGCGGGGAAGACCACCACCTTCTACCTGATCGTCGGCCTTGTTCCGGCCACGCGCGGCCGGGTGCGGATCGACGGCCGCGACGCCACGCGCCTGCGCATGCACCGGCGCGCACGCCTCGGCCTCGGCTACCTGCCGCAGGAGCCGTCTATTTTTCGCAATCTCACCGTGGAACAAAACATCCTCGCCATCGTCGAGGCCATCGGCATCCCCCGCCGTGAACGCCCCGGCCGGGTTCAGGCGCACCTCGATGACCTCGGCCTTGGCCACATCGCCAGACAAAAGGCTTACACCCTCTCCGGCGGCGAGCGCCGCCGCCTCGAAATCGCCCGCGCGCTCGTCACCCGCCCGAAATTTCTCTTGATGGACGAACCCTTCGCCGGCGTGGATCCCATCTCCGTGGCCGAGGTGCAAAAAATCATCCTCCAGCTCAAACAACGCGGCATCGGCGTGCTCATCACCGACCACAACGTCCGCGAGACCCTCCGCATCGTGGACCGCGGCTACATCATCCACCGCGGCAAGGTCCTGACCGAAGGCGCCAGCGACTTCCTCATCAACGATCCCCAGGCCCGCGAGATTTACCTCGGCCAGGACTTCAATATGTAGGGAAATGGCCGCGTAGAAACGCCTGTTTTTGGCGTGTCTTCCGCCGGTTCCCCAGCTATACATTTTTTGCCCATGCAAAAAGCCATCCACGGCATCACTGTCGCGCACTTTTTCGAAACCTACCGCGAAAAGCTCAAGATGGAGCTCATCACCGGCGATGCCGGCGTGCATCGCGTCATCCGCGAAGGCACCATCAACCGCCCGGCCCTCGCGCTCACCGGTTTCTTCAAGTATTTTGCCAACAAGCGCATCCAGGTCCTCGGCGCCGCCGAGATGACTTATTTCAAGACGATGTCGCCGCAGACGCAGACCGACGTGCTCAATGGCATGATCGACCGCCACATTCCCTGCCTTGTGCTCACGCGCAATTTTCACCCCACGCGCCCCATGCTCACGGTGGCCAAGGCGCGCAAACTGCCGATCTTCCGCTCGCCGATGATCACGATGAACTTCGTGAACCTCGCCACGCTCTGCATCGACAACGAGTTTGCGCCCTCGTCCGTCGAGCACGCCACGACCCTCGACGTCAGGGGCATCGGCACCCTCCTGCGCGGTGACAGCGGCGTCGGCAAATCCGAGTGCGCCCTCGCCCTCATCGAGCGCGGCCACAGCCTCGTGGCCGACGATCTCACCGTCATCAAGCTCCTCGACGAACGCGAGCTCATGGCTTCCAGCCGCCCGCTCAACCGCGGCTACATGGAATGCCGCGGCATCGGCATCATCAACATCGCCGAGATGTTCGGCGTGAAATCCATCCGCCTCGAAAAACGCATCGACCTCGTCGTCTCCCTGCGCGAATGGACGCCCGAGGTCGTCGAGGAACGCACCGGCCTCGAGCAGAATTATTACGAGGTCCTGGGCCTCAAGATTCCCCACATCGAGATTTTTGTCCGCCCCGGCCGCGACATCGCCCGCCTCGTCGAAGTGGCCGCGCTCACCCAGGCGCTCAAGAAAATGGGCCACGATCCCGCCAAGGATTTCAACGACCGCCTGATCGCTTTCATGGCGCGCGACGTCGAGCAAACCACCACCAAAGCCAAGCCGGTGCCCGTCAAACCCATTTCCGTCAAAGCCGCCCTCTTCTCCCGCGAGGAAAAAAATTCCGGGGAGCCGGTTTGATTCCGTGAAACCTAAACCTGGAGATTTGGTAAAATTTGAGATTCTCCCCGACTGGGTTTCCAAATTGCCAGACGAAAGCCAGCGCGTCTTCCGGCATTGTCTTGGCCGCACTTATACCGTCTACGAGATCGACCAGAACGGATTGTTGGTTTTGGATGTGAGCAAAGACATTGATAAACTTTTCGGCGGCTTTATGAATGATATTCGCGCGGAGCCGGAGTTTGTGACACGGGTTTGCGTGTAACAGACCAGATTAAGACACTATCAAAATTTTCCGCGAACTCCCTGCGTTCCCGACGTTAAACCATGACTTCCCCCATCCGTGCCGACGGCCGCCAGGCCGACCAGCTCCGCCCCATCACCTTCGAAACCGGCATCGCCCCGCACGCCACCGGTTCCGTCCTCATCGGCTTCGGCGCCACCCGCGTCATCTGCGCCGCCACCATCGAGCCCGGCGTGCCCACCTGGATGAAACAACAGGGCGTCAAGGGCGGCTGGCTCACCGCCGAATATTCGATGCTCCCTTACAGCACGCTCGAGCGAAAATCGCGCGACATTTCCCGGGGCAAGATCGACGGCCGCACCGTCGAGATCCAGCGCCTGATCGGGCGCTCGCTCCGGGCCATCATCGACCTGCAAAAACTTGGACAAAACACCCTCTGGCTCGATTGCGACGTGCTCCAGGCCGACGGCGGCACCCGCACCGCCGCCATCACCGGCGCCTACCTCGCCGCGCGCCTGGCCGTGCAAAAGCTGATCGATAATAAAAAAATCGCCGAGAACCCGCTCGCCGACTCGGTCGCCGCCGTCAGCGTCGGCGTTTTTGAAGGCCGCGAACTGCTCGACCTCGCCTACGTCGAGGACCGGGACGCCAGCGTCGATTTCAACGTCGTCATGACCGGCCGCGGCCAGTTCGTCGAGGTGCAGGGCAGCGGCGAGGAAGCCACCTTCTCCAACGAGCAGCTGCAAAGCCTCCTCGTCCTCGCCCAAAAAGGCCTGCG
>Ga0210392_10000081_pt1 | contig 81001 bp, 63 predicted proteins | sample IncBWC30OmetaG_FD_161057 | JGI IMG/M metagenome (GOLD analysis project Ga0210392, IMG submission 161057) | Forest soil microbial communities from Barre Woods Harvard Forest LTER site, Petersham, Massachusetts, United States - Inc-BW-C-30-O ... | reverse complement strand
ATCTAGGGGCAAAAGCAATGGCCTTAAGCGTGATGTTGCCGTTGTTGGCATTGTTGCCACTGATGGAAACAAAGATTCCGCTGGGCCCCGATGAGCCATTGGTGACTACGCCGCCGCTCTCCGTCGGCGTGGTGCCATCCGTGGTATAGGCGATCGTAGCTCCGCTGGTGGTGGAACTGATGGCCACCGATTGCGGGCTCGAATAAGTGCCGGCTGGCGGACTGAACGTCGGCAGGGCTGCCGGTGAAATGGTGTAGGCACCCGTAGCCACCGCGCTGTCGGACTGGCCAGGGGCAAAAGCAATGGCCTTAAGCGTAATGTTACCGTTGTTAGCATTGTTGCCACTGATGGAAACAAAGATTCCGCTGGGCCCCGATGAGCCATGGGTGACCGTGCCGCCGCTCTCCGTCGGCGTCGTGCCATCCGTGGTATAGGCGATCGTAGCATTGCTGGTGGTGGAGCTGATAGCCACCGATTGCGGGCTCGAATAAGTGCCGGCTGGCGGGCTGAAGGTCGGCGTGGCCGCCGGAAGATTAATGACATAGGCGGCGGTGCCCACCGCGCTATCGGAAAAACCATTCCCGAAAGCGATGGCGTTGAGCGTCGTGTTCACGCCGACAGAAACCGAGCCGCCGTTGGACAACAATGTGCCATGGGTGACCGTGCCACCGCTCTCGGTCGGGGTGCTGCCGTCCGTGGTGTAGGCGATCGAGGCGAGGGTGCTGATGGAGCTGATGACCACCGATTGCGGGCTGGTATAGGTGCCGGCCGGCGGGCTGTAGGTCGGTGTGGCCGCCGGCGGAGGGTTAATCGTATAAACAGCCGAAACCACCGCGCTGTCGGTCTGTCCGCTATGGAAAGCCATGGCGTTGAGCGTGGTGGTGGCGCTGATGGAAATGGCCCCAGAATATAATGTGCCATGGGTGACCGCGCCGCCGCTCTCCGTCGGGGTGCTGCCGTCCGTGGTATAGGCAATCGAAGCGCCGCTGGTGGTGGTGCTGAGGGTCACCGATTGCGTGACGGGATAAGTGCCGGCAATCGGGCTAAAGCTGGGGGTGTCCACCGCCACGGGAGTGCCGCCGTTGATACTGCCACCGGTCCAGAACACGACATTCTGCCAGGTGTAAGTAGCCGGGCCGGTACCACTGGACGACACATAGGCGCCGATTTTATTGTAGTTCGGACCCGTGCCAGTCATCTGTTCGACGTGCAAACCGTTGAGATAGACATCGACGGTCGCCACGCCGGCTCCTCCACCGTTTGGATTATAGATCGTATTGATGCGGAGCGTGCTCCCTATCGTATAATGGTTCAGCAAAGTGCTGCCAGTTTCGACTTCATAGATCTGCACAATGGTTCCGTTAGTGACTTCTCTCACTCCAATCAGGCTCCACGGGGTGGACGGTGCCGGGCCAAACGTCTGTTTTAACGTTACCTTCCCCGGGTTGTTGAGGCTATTCACAACTACGTCGCCTTGGAACTGTTCCGTTGTGGAGTCAGAGAGATTTTGAAACCGAAACTCGGCCCGCCCCTGCCCCGCGGGAACGCTGAAGACACCACCGATCCCGCTGCCGCTGGGCAATGGGGTGGCGGTGCAGCCGGCCGACGTCTGGATATCGTAGGTCTCGGTGGTGGGTGTCCATCCACTGCCAATTTGGGCCCGGGCCGAAAAGGACAGGGCACAGGCCAGCGCCAATGCAGCGAAAGTTTTGGAAATCGTGCGGCCAAAATAGGCCGACAAAGGTGAGCGTCTGGTGATCATGGGAAGTGAAGCTGGGACACGGGACAAATCCATGCACCTGGCTGGTGGTAAGAACGTGCGGTCGTTGGGCGAGCGGGCAATAGCAGAATCTGCAAATGGGTTGAAGTAATGCCCTGGGGTGATTCATCCACGGCATTAGGGTGTTATATGGGCCCCAGAACTTCGTCGCCGGGCAATGACCGCGTCAATGGGATAATTCCGAATTTGCGTTACAAAACTGTGATTAAAATTGATTCCAGGTTTCGGGTTCAAGGTTGGTCATTCGTAATTCGTAATTCGTCATTGGTAGTTGGTAGTTGGTCATGCTTCTTGTCACTTGCCACTTGGTACCTGATACTTGGTACTTCGCGCGACGCAGCATTTTCTGATCGCAACGACGGCCAGCAGAGTTTTTCAGCAGCCTATTAGTGCCCATCAGTGGCCATTAGTGGTTAAACATCTGGTCCGAATCCGCGCCATCCGCGGTTAAAAATTCCTTCTCTGCTCTGTTCCAATCGATATCCGCGAATAGGACTAAAGTCATCGATCCGTCTCGATCCTTTTTACACCAAGGTCGCGAAGGGCACGAAGCGACTGGTGTCAGTTCACACCAAATTTCCAGGCGGTGCTGTTCTTGCCGTGCCATGCGTCCTGTCCGCCATAGCTTCAGCGACGGCGGAAGCCCTGAGCATTGTCGAGGGACGCAAGGCCAGAAGGCAAGTCGAGGGGCTTGCTGGCGGTGAGCCTGTCGAACCCGTCGAACGGGTCGAATCGGCGAAGCATGGCGTTTGATGGCAGAGTTCCAACGGCGCTTCGCGATGCTTTGCGACCTTGGTGTAAAAATCCATCTCCACGATCTTTTGTGGCAAAAAGGATCGGGATCGGAGCGAAGAAATAGGTTCCCTGTTCCAGGTTCAAAGTTCAAGGTTACGCCAACAGACGCCGGTAACCAGCAACAACCTTGAACGTTGAACCTAGCACCTTGAACTCAAAGCGCAGCGTCTTCTTGGCCGGCGGCCTCATCGTCCTCGCCGCGTTGGTGGCGTACGGCAACAGCTTTTCAGGGCCGTTTGTTTTCGATGACCTCCCATCGATTGCGGACAATCCAACCATCCGGCATTTTGGGAGTGCTTTGTCACCACCCGTCGAATCAACCACCGGCGGTCGCCCAGTGCTCAACCTCTCGCTGGCGCTGAACTACGCCATCAGCGGCAACGCGGTCTGGAGTTACCATGCGCTGAACCTGCTCATCCATATTTTTGCCGGGCTGACCTTGTTCGGCCTTGTGCGCCGAACTTTGCTCCGCCTCGAACTTTCCAAATGTGGGCGGGGTGCCCCCACCCCGCAATCGGCTCAAATGCGGGGTGAGGGCACCCCGCCCACACTAGCTTCGCCGACATCTTGGGCTTTCTTCGTGGCCGTGATCTGGGTCGTCCATCCGCTGCAAACCGAGTCGGTGACCTATGTCGTGCAGCGTGCCGAGTCGCTGATGGGGCTGTTTTATTTGCTGACGCTTTATTGTTTCGTCCGGGTGGCGGAAAGCAGGAGTCAGGCATCAGGCGTCGGGCATCAGGTGTCAGAAGCCAGGAATCAAGAGAAGGAACTCAAAACTCAAAATCAAGAAGCCGTCCTGCCTTTATCCTCTGGCCTGATGCCTGACGCCTCTTGCCTTTGGTATTCTGCCTCCATCCTCAGCTGCCTCCTCGGCATGGCCTCCAAGGAGGTCATGGTTTCCGCGCCGCTCATCGTGCTGCTTTACGATCGCACGTTTGTCGCCGGAACTTTCAAGGAAGCCTGGCAAGAGCGGCGAAAATATTATCTCGGCCTGGCCAGCACCTGGCTGCTACTCGGATTTCTGGTCTCAGCCGCCGGCGGAAGCCGCGGCACGGCCGCCGGTTTTGGCCTGGGCATCACGCCATGGACTTATGCGCTGACGCAGTGCCGGGCGATCATCCATTATCTCAAGCTTGCCGTGTGGCCGCATCCCCTCGTCCTCGATTACGGGACCAAGGTGGTGCCGCACCTGGCGGAGGTCCTGCCGCAGGCGCTCGTGCTGGTGTTGTTGGTTTTGGCCACGATCTTCGGCGTGTGGCGGCGTTCGGCCCTCGGCTTTGTCGGGGCCTGGTTTTTTGCGATTCTGGCGCCCAGTTCCAGCATCGTGCCATTGGTCGCGCAGACGGTCGCCGAGCACCGGATGTACCTGCCGCTCGCCGCCGTCGTCCTATTGGTCCTATCGGTCCTATACCGGTTGCTCGGGCGCCGCTCCGTGTACGTGGGCGGGGGGCTGGCCGTCCTGCTGACCGTGCTGACTCAACAGCGCAACAAGGATTACCGCAGCGAACTGAGCATCTGGAACGACACCGCGGCCAAGTGCCCGGACAATGCACGCGCGCCCTACAACCTGGGATGCTATTTGGCGAAAACGCCCAGTCGACTGCCGGAAGCAATGGTTGCGTATGAAACAGCCCTGCGGATCGACCCCGACTATGTCGATGCCCATACCAACCTTGGCAATGCCTTGCTCAACCTGCCGGGGCGCCTGCCCGACGCCATCGCCCAGTACGAAGCCGTCCTCCGGATCAAACCTGATTCAGCAGAAGCGCATAACAACCTTGGCACGGCCTTGCTCAATGCGCCCGGGCGCATGCCCGATGCCATCGCCCAGTATGAAGCGGCCTTGCGGCTCAACCCTGATTTCGCCCAAGCACACTTTAACCTTGGCATTGCCTTGCTCAAAGTGCCGGGGCGCCTCCCCGACGCCATCGCCCAGTATGAAGCGGCGCTCACGATCAATCCCGATTTAGCGCAGGTCCATGTCAACCTCGGCACGGCCCTGCTTAAAATGCCCGGACGCTTGCCCGATGCCATCGCCCAGTTTGAAGCTGCATTGCGGATCGACCCCGATTCGGTCGAAGCGCACAACGACCTCGGCAATGCGCTGTTCAACCTGCCGGGGCGCCTGCCCGACGCCATGGCCCAATACGAAACCGCCCTGCGGATCAACCCTGGTTCAGCCGACGCACACTATAACCTTGGCAATGTTTTGCTCAAAGTGCCGGGGCGCCTGTCCGACGCCATCGCCCAGTATGAAGCGGCCCTGCGGATCAACCCTGACTACGGGGAAGCCCATAACAGCCTTGGCAACGCCTTGCTCAATGCGCCAGGGCGGTTGCCCGATGCCATGGCCCAGTTTCAAGCCGCTCTCCGCATCAATCCCGATTCTGCCGAGGCGCACAACAACCTGGGCAATGCCCTGGCGCAGAGGTCGGACCGCCTGCCTGACTCCCTGGCCGAGTACCGGACAGCGTTGCGCCTCAAACCCGATTATGCCGAGGCGCATTACAATTTCGGCAACGCTCTTTTCCAGTCGAGCCGGTTCACGGACGCGCTCGGTGAATACGAAAGCGCGATCCGACTTAAGCCGGATTACGCCGAGGCGCACAATAACCTGGGCAATGCCCTGGCCGAATTGGGCCGGCTCTCAGAAGCCATCGGGCAATACGAAGAGGCGCTGCGGATAAATCCTGATTACGTGAATGCACGCAAGGACCTGGAGCAGGTCCGGAAGGCAATGGAACAGGCGACGCACTAACACGCGCAAATCACAAACGCCAAAAAAGCACTTGTTGTTTTTTAACCGCGAATGGACGCGAATGAACGCGAATCATTTTCTAACCACTGATGAACACTATTGCGCACTTATCAATTGCTCCGCGGGTATTACGGATCGGCGCTGATATTAGCAGGCTGCTGAAAACCTCTGCTTGGCCGTCGTTGCGAGCAGAAAGCTCTGCTGCAGTGCTTTCTGGCGCAACCCGACGGCCAACACGGCCTTTGGCCGTGTGCTGCGCTAGCAGCACAGTTTTCCAGCAGTCTATTCGCGTTCATTCGCGTCCATTCGCGGTTAAAAAGTCCGAACGCATTAATGAGTGAACATAAGTGTTCATCAGTGGTTAAAAATCTGCTCTGTTTCCGTGTCATTCGTGGTAAAAAATTCTTCCGCCGCACCGCCGCCGTTTTTGGTTCGCTGGGGCGTCATCCTCGCCGGTGGTTCCATCGTGCTCGCGGCGCTGGCGGCCTACCACAACAGCTTTTCCGGGCCTTTCATCCTGGATGACCCGGTTGCAGTCACCGACAACCCGTCGATAAAACACCTCACGAGTTCCCTTTCACTGCATGGCAGCTCAACCACGGCCGGCCGGCCGCTGCTAAACCTGACATATGCCATCAACTATGCGCTGGGTGGCCTGAACGTCTGGGGCTATCACGCAGTAAATCTCGCCATCCATATATTTGCCGGCCTGACGCTGTTTGGCCTCGTGCGACGAACCCTCCTAGAACGTTCAACATCCAACATTCAACGTCCAACGTCCAAGGCAAACCCCTCGCTGGATGTTGCATCAAACTCAATGGCGAGCTCGCAGGAATCGAGGTTTGCGGGGGCATCAACATCTTTGGCTTTCTTCGTCGCGATTATCTGGGTCGTGCATCCGCTGCAAACCGAGGCGGTGACCTACATTTCCCAGCGCGCCGAGTCGCTCATGGGCCTGTTTTATCTGCTGACGCTGTATTGTTTCGTGCGCGGAGCGGAGAGCAGGAGTCAGGCGTCAGGCGTCAGGCATCAGGTGTCAGAAGCCAGGAATCAGGAGAAGGAAATCAAAACTCAAAATCAAGAAGCAGCCCTGCATTTAACCTCTGGCCTGACGACTGACGCCTCTCGCCTTTGGTATACAGCCTCCGTCTTATGCTGCGCGCTGGGCATGGCGAGCAAGGAGGTCATGGTGTCGGCTCCGTTGATCGTGCTGCTCTACGACCGCACTTTCGTGGCGGGCACGTTTGGAGCAGCGTGGCGACAGCGCTGGCGGCTTTATCTCGGTTTGGGCAGCACCTGGCTACTGTTGGCTTACCTCATGATGGGCACCCACCATCGAGGCGATGCCGTCGGCTTCGGCCTCGGCGTCACCGGGTGGGAATACGCGCTGACACAATGTCAGGCGATTGTGCATTACCTGCGGCTGTCGTTCTGGCCGCAACCGTTGATTCTCGATTACGGGATGGACGTGGTGAAACACCCGGGTGCAGTGGTGCCGCAAGCGCTGTTATTGATCTTGCTGGTGGCGGGCACGCTGGTCGGGTTGTGGCGCTGGCCGGCAGTTGGTTTCGCGGGGCTGTGGTTTTTCGCGATCCTGGCCCCGAGTTCCAGCGTGGTTCCCATCGCGACGCAGACAATCGCCGAGCATCGCATGTACCTGCCACTGGCGGCCGTGCTCGTGCTGCTCGTGACAGGCCTGTACGCGTGCGCGGGCAAAAAAAGCGCGGTCGTGTTTGTGGCACTGGCTGCATGGTGGGGCTCCTTGACCGTGCAGCGCAACGAAGACTATCGCAGTGAACTGGGCATCTGGAGGGACACTGTGGAGAAACGCCCGGACAATCCACGTGCCCATTCCACCTTGGGGCAATTGCTGCAGCAGTCCGGTCAGTTGCCGGAAGCCATCGCACAGGACAAGGAGGCATTGCGCCTCAAGCCCGATTATGCCCAAGCCCACAACAACCTCGGCGTCGCCTTGTGCGAAGCGGGGAAAATCCCCGAGGGCGTGGCCCACTACCAGGAGGCGTTGCGGCTCCAGCCCAATTTTGCCGAGGCCTGCTATAATCTCGGCGCGACCTTGCAACTGGCCGGCCGGAATGCCGAGGCGATCCATTATTTTGAAAGAGCGCTGGAGCTGAATCCCGAATACATGGATGCACGCACCAACCTGGGCATCGCCCTGGCTGTGACGGGCAAAGTTTCCGAAGCCGCGGAACAATTTGGTGAAGTACTGCGACAGAACCCGGATTCCGCGGAGGCCCATGTCAACCTGGCCATGGCCCTGACGCAGATGGGCCGAAAGGCCGAGGCTATCCAGCAATATGAAGAAGCGCTGCGGCTGAACCCCGATTATGACAAGGCACGCAGCCATCTCGAACAGTTGCGAGCGGCTCAATCGCCGTCATTGCCAGGGGCGAACGAACATTAGCGTTTTGTCACAGGGAATTTCAATTTTCGGTTTTTTTGGCGTTTGGCCATTGTCATCTGCGATTTGCCCGCTTTCGCGTTTACGGCTCGGCATCCGGATTGTGCAGCCGATGTAAAATCTGGTCCTTTTGCGCGCTCGATAATAGATTGCTTTCCGAAACATATTTTTCGGCCGCAGCCAAATCCTGCCGGCCCCAGGTCCGCAGCACTGCATCCAGGCTCTGCCCGCGCAAGCGTGGATCGGAGACGGATTCTGCCAGCATCAATGCGGACGGAGGATCGGCCTGGGTGACGCGCGGATCACCGACCAGGTTCGCGATCATATGGTCGATTACGGGGTCGGTTGGCTGCTGGCTCAACCATTGCGCCGCGGCCAGCATGTCCCTGCTCTCCCATTGGCTGAAGGTCTTTTGCATGGCGTTTTGACGATCGTCCGCGGTACTCAGCCGGTTGCTCCAATTCATCGCGGCTTTCGGATCGCTGGCGGCCCAGTTTTCGGCGACGACGGCCAGGGCCGCGTTTCTTTCCGGGGATGGCGGCAGGGTCTGCAACCAGGCTGCGGCTTCCGTCGGCGAATGTTGCGTCCATGGCCCGGCCACTTCGGCAAAGGCTGCGCGGTCAATCTGCTCGTACCCCGGTTCGCGAGACCATGCTTCGATGGCCGGCCGCTCCAACGCACTGTTTCCAGTATGGGCCAGGGCTTGAAGGGCCAATTGCGCCGTACTGGTTTCGCCAAAATTCAATGATGCCCCACCCTGTTTTAATGTCTTCGCGACGAGGGCTATGACCGACTGCGGATTGAGGCCGGCAACTTGATCGAGAACGCAGCTTCGCAACGAGGGCTGTCCCGCCAAATCAATGAGGCGAAAGTTTAGCAAGGCCCAGTTCCACGCCGATTCTGGATCGTTTCGCGACCACACCTGAAGAGCAACAAAGGACAGGGTGTATCTTTCGGCATCATTGCGACCCGCTTTCTGCGCCAGATCCAGCGCCATCAACGGCCTCGTTCCTGCGAGAAATCCAAGCAATGCCCTGGCTTCATCGAGTGACGATGAATCCATCCTTTGCTGCAGGATGGACAATATCTCTTCCTCACTGGCGTTGTTTAAAAGCTGAAAGTCAGTCTCCGGTGCAGCCGGCGTCGAAAGGGAATGGTTGTCGGGAGGAGGATGGGCGGATCCCCCCCGGCGCTTGATCATTACTGCGCACACCACCACCAAGCCGGCCGCCACGGAAATGATAATCAACCGCCTCATGTTTGATGATTTTCCAAAGGGATATTCTCTGCGGGCGGAAACCCCGCCAGGATATTTTCTACCGGCCGCCAACAACCAGATCAATGGCTGCTTTGGTGAACCTCGATTGGCTTCGTTACACAAGCGAAAGCGTCAAAAGAACGCATTTGGGAGCCATGGATACCGGTGATGGTGAAGTTCAATCGGATGGTCGCATTCAACTCGGTGGTCGTCGAGGCGGGCTTGGCGTGAAGGAGGTATTTCCGGCCCGGCTCGATGGTCTCGATCCGGGTGGTGATCGCCGGATTGGTGGACCGGGCCTCCGTCAGGACAACCGCGGCCGGGAGAAGCGCCGTGCAGGCGATGGCTTTTTCTGTCGTTGCCTCACCCACGTTCCAGAAGAGCAAATGGGGATCAAAGGCCAGATAGGCGCGAATGTTGATCCTCAGCAAAAGTTCGACCGGCTCGGTTTTTCGAGGATCATCGGTCTGGACCAGGATGGATTTTTCCTGCAACCCGGTGCGTTCCCCGACGGTGAAGACAACCTGGATTTTTCCGCTCTCACCCACCGCGTAGGTTTTTTTGCCAAGCGAGGCGGTCGTGCAGCCACAGCTGGGGGTTACCGATTTGATGGTGATGGGCCGGTCGCCATCGTTATGGAACGAAAACTCCGCCCTCGCCTGCGGTTGATCGGGATCGACACTCACCGTTATGGTGTCCTTTTCCCAGGCAAGCCCCATGGCTCCTGCCGGCGACAGGACGGTGAACGAAAATAACAAACCGAAAAAAATGAGTGAGCGCATCGGTAACAGGAAAAACGTGACGATTTTCAGGGTGGGTTGAGGTCGGTGACCGGAACCGGAATATGTATCCGCAGCAACAGGGCCTTCGACATCCCGGCCATCCTCACGATGACGGATTCTTGCAGGTCGCCGACCTTTCCCCGCAAGTCCACGCTGGCCGTAACCTCGCCGGCTTCTCCCGGTTGCAAAACCCACGGTGTATGGGGAATTTTGGCTGTCGTGCATTCACAAGTGGTAATTACCTCATAGATAATGGTCGTCGTCGATGAAACGTTCCTGCAATGGAACTGTACAACCGCGTTTTTATCCCCTGCCCTGGCCACGTAGTCGATCGCGTCTGAGTTCCAGGCCAATGGCGTTGACGGGGTGGAAGTCGCGGTCGGGAACCCTTGAGGGGGAACATGGACATCCAGTTCAAGCCGGATGGGCTTTGACCGTGGTTCATTCGTGGTGACGGTTATATATACTTTTCGCCAGCCGGGATCGCCCGGCTCGAACAGGGCGAGAATGGCGCCTTTTTCTCCGGGGGCATAAGTCTTCTTCATCGAATCGGCAACGGTGCAACCGCAGCTCGTGTCAATCGATGTGATCATAATCGGATGATCGCTGTCATTGCGAAAAGCGAAGCCCGCCTTCACGTCGTCATAGTCAGGTTTGGCGGAAGCGGTTATTTTTTCCGTTTCCCATGAAAGTCCGCTGGCATTGGGGCCGGGCGTCGCCGCAACGACCGGCAGGATGCCTGCCATGATGCCTCCGAAAATGTATGCACGCCAAAGGGCCATCTATGAAAAAGAGCCGGCCGGCCGATCGCGGCCAGCCGGCTCCATGCGTTAAGGTTGGGTGGATATTAGGGGGTAGTGATCGGGGGAAGACCGACGGCGCCGATATCGCCATGGGTCAATTTCTCCCAGATCATGTGGTGGGTGGCTCCAGTGGTGGCGCTGCTGGCATTGGCTTTCGCCGTCTGGGGCAGATTATACCCGAGAACATTGTGGTAGTAGTTATAAGCTATAATCCAAGTGGGTTGATAGCTGTTTAATCCAAGTGTCCCACCGCACAGCCATGAAGGAACCGAAGCGCCGTTCAAGTAGTTGGTGTGAAACTCCATGGTGTCAGTAATTCTCGTCGCTTGTTCTTCGAAGAGACCGACCCCTTGCAGTCGCGCGGTCATGGCCGCATTAATGGCAGCGGCAAATCCATACTGCGTGTGGCTAAGATCGCGACAGGTCTCCTGGCAAAGACCGTTTACAAACGTGTTTTGCCCATACCAGCTTGGTAAGCTGCAATGCCCGGGCAATTTAGGTCCAGAACCATCTGATGTGAGGTAGAAATAGGCCGGAACGCGACTACGCCAGAGAGACAGCCCGGTATTGAAGGTCGCTTTGTCATCGAGAAACACACCGACATTGACGAGCGAGTCGACCATCGAGAGTTCCCAGTTACCGTTGCTACAGGAGCCATTTATAATGTAGGGCAGGTATTGGTTTTTCAGCATATTTTCAAAGGTCGTAACGTTGGCTGCCGCCCAGCCCGTATAGGTGTAGCGAATAATTTCTCCTCCTCTTGCCCAATTCGTGGCCGTCCATGCGGTTTCCAATGGCGCGTTGCTGTTGGTATGACCGCCGGTCAGGGTGCTCGACCAGGCATTCATGATCTTGACGGCATTTTGGGCATAAGTCGTGTTGCCCGTGATATACCAAAGAAGTGCCTGGGTGTAGGCGGCTGCGCTGTCATTCTTCTCATCGGTGCAACCGAAGTCGGGATTGGATGATGCTCCACAATCCACCGTCTGCCACGGATGCGGCGTGTAGCTGAGCGAGCCGTAGGAGCTTGATTGCGCCGCACTGAAGGCCGAGGCCTGGGGTTGGACACCTTGGGCCACGCGACTCTTGATAAGATCCAATTCAGCCTTGTTGACCATGACTCCAGGGTGAATAAACCCGCCATTCGAACTTTGGAACGCGGCGCTAATCGTATGACTACCCTGCACATTCGTGAAGGTGTAGCTGGTTACCGCGCCGATATTCGTACCATCAACCGTCACACTGGATACGGTGAATCCGGCATTGGGCGTAATCGTAAACGATTGGTTGCCGCCCTGGGGCACCGCGACACTGCCAGACGGACTGATGGAACCGCCGGAGCCGGCACTGGCCGTGATGGCGAAGGTGGGAACCGGAGCGAACGCGGCGCTAATCGTGTGAGCGGCCTGCACATTGCTGAACGTATAGCTGGTCACCGCGCCCACGTTCGTACCGTCAACCATCACGCTGGACACATTGAATCCAGAGCTGGATGTAATCGTGAACGTTTGGTTGCCGCCTTGGTTCACTGTCACCGTGCCGGACGGACTGATGGAACCGCCGGAGCCGGCACTGGCCGTGATGGTAAAGTTCGTTCCTCCTCCGACCGCAAGGTTGCAGATGTTCACCGCACCGCTGCCGCTGATATCGACGTTAAATGTGTTCAGGCTGGCCGGGGTGCCCGCCGAACTGCGGAAGGCGTAGTTGCCGCCCACGAGCGTCTTCGAGCCGCCCTGGGGCGTGACATAAATCGAGTAGGTATGCGCGGGCACATTGACGTCCATTTCGAAATGATAGGTCGTCCCACCAGTGTAAGGAATGGTCGAGGCTGAGGTGTAGGCTGTGCCATTGTAGGCATCGATGTCACCGCTGGTGAAGAAGCGTGTGATGCACGAGTAGCTGGCATAGGCCGTCTGGCTGCCGCTGCACAGGGACATGGTCGCGTTGATGCCGGAAATCGAGGGCGTGGCATCCCACGTGGCCGTGAAGGTGCCGGCCTGAGCTGACGACAACGGGGCGTTGGTCGTCCCAGTCTCATTGGTGCAGGTGCTGCCGGCCGCGAACGTTGCGCTAATTGTGTGGTTGCCCTGCACGTTGGAGAACGTGAAGGAGCTGATCGCACCCTGGCTCGCACCGTCGACCAGCACGCTGGAGACTACGAATCCGGAGTTGGCCGCAATCGTGAACGCTTGGTTGGCGCCCTGGTTAACCGTGATCGTGCCGGACGGACTGATGGAGCCGTTGGCTCCGGCGCTGGCCGTAATAGTAAACTGGGGAATCGGATTGAAGCTGGCATTGATCGTGTGATTGGCCTGCACATTGGAGAAGGTGTAGGTGGTCACTGCGCCGACGTTCGTGCCGTCAACCGTCACGCCCGCCACGACGAATCCGGCGTTGGGCGTGACGGTGAATGTTTGATTGCCGCCCTGGTTCACGGTGACTGTGCTGGACGGGCTGATCGATCCGCCGGAGCCAGCACTGGGTGTAATGGTGTAGTTGACCGAGCCTCCGGTCGAGAAGTTGCACACACTGACCGAGCCCACACCGCCGCTGCCACTATCGACGAAGACGCCATACCAATTCAAGGTGGTGTCGGAAATACGGAAGGCGTAATTGAGGCCAACCGTCAGTTCGGAACCGCCCGCCGGGGTCACGTAAATCGAGTAAGTCTGGGCGGGGATGTTGACCGCCAGACGGAAGTGATACGACACGTTGGCCGAATACGGAATGGTGGAGGCTGCGGCATAGGCGCCGCCATTGCGGGCATCGATGTCACCCGTGGGATTGAAACGTGCCAGGCAGGCAAAGTTGGCGTAGGCCGTCTGTGCGCCGTTGGAGAGGGCAATGACGGAATTGGTGGGCGCAGCCGAGGGCGTCGCGTCGAAGGTGGCGGTGAAGGTGCCTGTCTGTGAGGTCATGACCGCGTTCTGCCAGCCGTTGCTCGTGGTGGCGGTCAGGCATTGCGCCGACACGGCCGAGGGCAGCAACAGTGAGAGTACCAGGATGGCCAGATTTCTCCGGAATGATCCGGTCTTCGTCAGTGCGACTGACCTGTTTTTAAGTGACGTTATCATGGGATTTTGAGGTAACTTTTATGAAGACGATGCAACAGATGTATGAAGCAATGGGGGACTAACTCTGCGGCGCGTTGCTTAAGGGCAATGCACAGCCTGGGGTGTGTCAGGGGGCAAGACACAGGAACTGGACAGGGGTAAGGTCGGAGCAAAGAGGCTTATGGCCCTATTTTCAACTAAAGGTTTGTGCATACGTTGCATCATCTGTACGACCTTAATCCCATTCATCAGGCCATGGCATTCCAGGTATCTTCCGGGAGCGATTCGGCTCGGAATGACAAAATAAAGGATGGGGCACAAAGGCATGCTGATGCGCCCAAATAAATCGAAAATGCCCCAACCGCATTTCTTGCCCTGCCGGTCACGACAAGAAGTGGCATAGTTAGGTAACACATGCGGGGCTAGTGCAATCGATGCGGCATATCCTGCCATAAATGGCCTCGGCTGGGTCGTTTCTCAAAAACCGCCACGGCTCCCGGCCCAAATCGTGTGTTGCCTCCGCCAGCATAGTTTTTAAACAGCCTGCTAACCCGGATGCATCACACTTTTGTCAGAACTCATGCATCCGCTTGCACCGATTTACTCGATGCAAGGCGACTCGTCGCGGTTGGCCCCGGCAAAGTCGGCCCCACCAGGCGCATCGCTCAGACGAGGGAGGGTGAGCGATGGGGCTAATGTCCAAAAAGAACCGGGCCACACCTGCAGCCAAAACGGCGCCGCTTCCCGGGCCTGATACTTTCCTGGATCGCTGGGGCACCTTCCTGGCCGGCGGCGTCATCATGCTCGTGGCGCTGATCGCCTATCACAACAGCTTCACCGTGCCATTCATGTTGGATGACCCGTTGGCAATTAAAGACAACCCGACGATAAAACATCTTGGGCCTGCCCTGTTTCCACCGCCGAATGCAACCACGGGTGGCCGGCCGCTGCTCAATCTCACTTTTGCCCTCAACTATGCGTTGGGTGGCCTGAATGTGGGGGGGTACCACGCCTTCAATCTGCTAATTCACGCACTGGCTGGTCTCACGCTGTTCGGCATCGTGCGCCGGACTTTGCTTCGCCTCGAACTTTCCGACTGTGGGCGGGGTGTCCTCACCCCGCATTTGAGCCGATTGCGGGGTGAGGACACCCCGCCCACAGTAGATTCGGCCACTGTTTTGGCTTTCTTCGTGGCGGTGATATGGGTCGTGCATCCGCTGCAAACCGAAGCCGTGACCTATATTTCGGAGCGGGCCGAGTCCCTCGTGGGGCTCTTCTATTTGCTGACGCTGTATTGTTTTGTCCGTTCCACGGACGAAACAGGCGAGAGGTCAGAGCGCGGATCGCCTCCGAATTCAGCCGTTCAGCCTTTCAGTTCTTCAGTCCTTTCGTGGCGCCTCGCTTCTGTTTTCTTCTGCTTCCTGGGCGCCACGACCAAGGAGATCATCGTCACCGCGCCGGTCATCATCCTGCTCTACGATCGAACCTTTGTCGCTGGTTCATTTCGTGAGGCCTGGCGGCAACACTGGGGATATTATCTTGGATTGGCCAGCATCTGGCTCCTGCTGGCCTTTCTGATGGCCGGCCTGAATCAACGAGGCGCGGGATTTGACTATGGGGTGACGTGGTGGAGTTACGCCTTAACCTCATGCCGGTCGGTTATCCTCTATCTCAAGTTGGCCGTCTGGCCGCATCCGCTCGTCTTCGACTATGGCTTCGATGTCATTACGAGCGAGTCGAAGGCATTGCCGTATGTGCTGGTTCTCGTTATGCTATTGGTCGGCACGGCGCTGGCGCTCTGGCGCCGGCCGGTGGTTGGGTTTGTGGTGGCGTGGTTTTTCCTGATTCTGGCTCCGACCACCAGTATCGTTCCACTCGCTGGACAGCCCATGGCTGAACACCGCATGTACCTTCCGTTGGCCGCGGTCATCGCGCTGGCCGTGCTGGGCAGTTACGCCTGGCTCGGTCGACGCTGCACCTGGCTGCTCCTCGCCTTTGCCCTCGGGTTGGGATTCTTGACCGAGCGGCGCAACGAAGAATACCGGAACCCCCTCACCTTTTGGAGCGAGCTTGTCGTCCGGCGCCCTGACAATGCGCGCGCCCACGTTAATCTCGGGATTGTCCTGTTGGACCTTCCGGGACGGTTGCCGGACGCCCTCGCCGAGTTTGCGGCGGCGGTGCGGATCGATCCCAACGCGGTGGAGGCGCACAACGATTTGGGTTATGCCCTGGTGCAGGTTCCTGGCCGGTTGCCGGAGGCCATCGCTGAATTTGAGGCGGCCTTGCGGATCAATCCAGGTTTCGCCAAAGCTCGCTTCAACCTCGGCAATGTCCTGATGAAAGTTCCGGGGCGATCGCTGGAGGCCATCGCTGAATTTGAGGCGGCGGTGCGGATCAACCCTGATTGGGCGGATGCACACCACAATCTGGGCAATGCTCTCATGCAGATTCCTGGTCGGTTGCCGGAGGCGATTGACCAATATGTGGTGGCCTTGCGGATCGATCCCGATAGTGCAGATACGCACTACAACCTCGGTAATGCCCTGATGAAAATTCCGGGGCGATCGTCTGAGGCCATCGCCGAGTACAAGGCGGCCCTGCGAATCGATCCAAATTTCGCCAAAGCGCACTTCAACCTGGGCAATGTCCTCGTGATAATTCCGGGCCGGTCACCGGAGGCACTGGCCGAGTATGAAGCGGCCCTGCGGGCCGATCCAAATTTCGCGGAAGTGCACAACACGCTGGGCTGGGCCTTGGAGAGCGATCCCGCCAGGTTGCCCGAGGCCATTGCGCATTTCCAGGCGGCCTTGCGAATCAAGCCCGATTATGCCGACGCGCACCACAACCTGGCCAACGCGCTCGTGAACATTCCCGGCCGATCGGCGGAGGCGATCTCAGAGTATGAAGCGGTCCTGCGGATCGATCCTGACGATGCCGAGGTGCACAATAATTTGGGCTGCGCCTTGAGCAACACGCCCGGGCGATTGTCCGATGCGATCGCGCATTTTCAGGCCGCCGTGCGGATCAAGCCCGATTATGCCGAAGCGCATGAGAACCTGGGCGCGATCCTGGCGAGCATTCCGGAAAAGAAAAATGAAGCGATGGCCGAGTTTGAAACGGCCCTGCGGTTGGATCCCAACCTGGATTCCGCGCGCCAAAAGCTGGCCGATTTGCGCGCAGCCGAGCGCTAGATTAAATCGCCGTTGTGATTTTGAGATGGCCTACAGTGCAAAAGTACCTATCACCCTGGCTTTCCCCCGCCCCATCCAGTCATCCTTGTGCTCATGGACAAATATTATCGTTTGTTTCTAAGAATTCTGGTGCTCACCGGCCTTTTGTCGGGCAGCTGGCGGGTTTCAGCGCAGGATTTTTCAAAGAATGACGCCAAGGTGGATGCGTTGCTTTCGAAGATGACCTTGGATGAAAAGATCGGTCAGATGGTGCAGGCGGACATCGGGGCGCTGCGGGACAAATCCGATATCCAGAAATATTTCATTGGTTCAATCCTGAGCGGCGCAAGTTCAGATCCGTCGGGCAACCGTCCCCAAAACTGGCTGCAAGCCGTGAATGAATGCAAGGCATGGGCCCTGAAAACACGGCTGGGGATCCCCCTGCTTTATGGCATCGATGCGGTCCATGGTCATAACAACATCGATGGCGCGGTGATCTTCCCGCATAACATCGGCCTCGGTGCGACGCATGATCCGGAGCTCGTCGAGCGGGCCGAGCGCGTGACGGCCGAGGAAGTCGCCGGCACGGGCACCCGCTGGGCCTTCGCGCCATGCATCGCCGTGGCGCAGGACGAACGCTGGGGGCGCACTTATGAAAGCTTCAGCGAATCGCCCGACCTTGTCGCTGAACTCGGCGCGGCGGCTGTCCACGGTTTTCAAGGGGATGAGCTTTCCCCCGCCCCAACCTCCATTCTCGCCTGTGCCAAACACTTTCTTGGCGACGGGGGAACCCAGGACGGGATCGACGAGGGCAACACGGTTTGCGACGAGGCGACACTGCGGAAACTTTACCTGCCGCCGTATCGGGCGGCGATCAAGGCCGGGGTCGGCTCCATCATGGTTTCCTACAGCAGCTGGAACGGCGTAAAAATGCATGGCAACAAATACCTGCTCACCGACGTGTTGAAAGGTGAGCTTGGCTTCCAGGGTTTCCTGATTTCGGACTGGGCCGCCATCGAGCAGATTTCGCCCGACTTTAAATTCGATATCGAGCAGTCCATCAACGCGGGATTGGACATGATCATGCTGCCCCGGGGGCTGGACCAACCGAACAATTATGTGGCATTCATCACCGACCTGAAAGAACTGGTGGCCGGGCACAAGGTTTCGGAATCACGCATTGACGACGCCGTGCGCCGCATCTTGCGCATAAAATTCCAGATGGGACTCGCTGAAAATCCCGACACCGCCCCGGCCTTGACCGCAGCCATCGGCTCTCCCGCCCATCGCGCGGTTGCGCGCGAGTGCGTGCGCAAATCCTTGGTCTTGCTAAAAAATACCGGTCACGCCCTGCCGCTGGCGAAAAACTTGAAACACCTGGTCGTGGTGGGCCGGGCGGCCGATGACCTGGGCATCCAATGTGGCGGCTGGACGATCGGCTGGCAGGGACAAACCGGCGAAGTCACCCATGGCGGCACGACGATCCTGGCGGCGATCCGGCAGACGGTGGCGGCTGGCACCGAAGTCACGTTTTCGCCGGACGGTGGCGGGACGGCCGGTGCCGATGCCGTGGTGGCGGTCGTCGGAGAATTGCCCTACGCCGAGATGAAAGGCGATCGCACGGACTTGAATCTGGCGGCCGGGGATATCGCTCTGATCCAAAAGGCGAAAACGACGGGAGCCCCGGTGATCACCATCCTGCTATCCGGCCGGCCCTTGGTGCCAGGTTCCGCCTTGGACAACAGCGACGCATTTTTGGCGGCCTGGCTGCCGGGAACGGAAGGCCAAGGGGTGGCGGACATTTTGTTCGGTGATTATAAACCGACGGGGAAGTTGCCGCGCACCTGGCCCCGCAACAATTCCCAGCTGTCCGTTCAGCCTCCGCCCGGAGACCCGCTCTTCCCTTGCGGCTTTGGCCTGACTTATTAGACTAAAATTCGCGTTTCCGTCACCTTTTCGCTGTGAAGTTTTTTGCACGGCACTTTGAGGAAAAAAAACGGTCGCAGTATGATGATTCGCAGGATTTTTCAGGGGGTTTTTGTGATTATCTTTTTCGTGGCGTCGCTGCGTGCCGACGACTGGCTCGAATTCAACAACGGGGAATCCGTCACCGGCCACTACGTGAAAACCGAGAACAACGTCATCATCTTCCAGTCTTCCCGCTTCGGCCTGCTCAAGGTTTCGGTGAACGACGCCCATATTGTCACCGGCTCCGTGACCACACCGGCCGCGCCGCTCGTTACGCCAGCGACGGTGAAAGCAACCCCGGCCACTGCGGCCAGCAAGCCACCCCCACCCGAGACCACGGCCGCGCCGCCGGCCATGGCCGCGGCGCCAAGCCGGAAATGGAAGGGCCGCATCGATGTGTTGCTCGATTTTGTATGGGACGTGATCGACAACCGTGAAATCCGCGTACAGGGCACGGCCGAGCGGCTATCGGGCAAGGAACACTACGTCTTCTATGGCAATATCGATTACCTCTACAACGACCACTTGCTCCAACAAGATCGCCGGGAGGGCAAATTCACATGGGAACACCAGCTCACCCACTCGTTGTACTCCATTGCCGAGCCGGACTATTTGCATGAAATCCGCCAGACCAGCGTGGATCAGTATCAAATGCGCGTGGGCCTCGGCGCGCGCCTGTTCGAAACCGACCGCAGCCAGGTGCGCGTGGCCGTGCTCACTTATTTTTCCCGGCTCGACATCCCCGCCGTGGATCAGCGCGTCCAAAATGTTTACCCGGCCATTCGCCTCGACTCGAAGTGGCAGATTTTTCACGGCCTGAAGTTCGAGCAGGAAGGCACCGCCTACTACATTCCGAACGGCGGCGAGAGCGGCGTGGATAACAAGGCGAGCCTCACCAAGGATATTTTCGGCGGCATCACGCTCACGCTCCAGCACGAGTACCACCATGAGGAAATCCCCAACGCCACGGCCACGCGCAATGAACTCAAGCTGATGCTCGGTTACGGGTTTTAGCTGGAATTTGACTGTGGCAATCCCCTCGACAATGCTCGGGACTCTGAGCCGTTTCGACAGGCTCAGGTCAGCAGGCTCACCGCAGGCTGCCTCGTGGTTTACCCTGATTCAGTGAATTTTTGCCACGAAGGATCACATCGATCGCAGAGTAGTCGCACAATCCCACTACACGTGCTCTGCGCTCCTTGGGATCTTTTGTGACTACAAAACGGCTGACCGGTTCATTGGAATTCGTCATTTTTCCCTTATGATTCCCCTTCCTTCCTGATTTGACGTCCGCCGGCCGTTGCACATGGTGCAACGGATGAAAGTTATTCGAGCCAAAAGCGCCGGCTTCTGCTGGGGCGTCGAGCGCGCCATCGACATCGCGCGCGATTACGCCCGCGAAGGCCACCATCCCGTTTACACCGATGGGCCGCTCATCCACAACAGCCAGATGATGGATGTCCTTTCCCACGAAGGCATCCGCGAGGTCGGCGACTACCAGAGCCAGGGCAAAATCGCCATCGACCACGCACCCGGGGACAACCCCGTCATGGTCGTGCGTGCCCACGGCATCTCTCCCGAGCGCCGCACCTATTTGAAGAATCTCGGCATGACCTTCCGCGATGCCACCTGTCCCGACGTCGGCATCATCGCTGGCAAGATCCGGCTTCACGCCAAAAAAGGCTATGCCACCATCATCTTTGGCGACCTTAACCATCCTGAAGCCATTGGCCTGATGGGCTACACCGAAGGCCGCGGCCACGTCATCAAGAACGAGGCCGACATCGACGCGCTGCCTCCGCTCGAGAAAGCCTGCATGGTCTCGCAATCGACCATGTTCATGCACGAGTTCTACGCGCTGGCGGACTACGCGAAGAAAAAATTTCCCGAGGTTCTCGTCTTCGACACCATCTGCCAGGCGACCAAGGACCGCCAGAACGATGTCATGGTCCTCGTGAAGGATGGCGCTCAGGCCATCGTGGTCGTCGGGGGCCATCACTCGGCGAACACCGTCAAGCTCGCCACCCTCGCCCGCCAGCAAAACCTGCCTACCTACCACGTCGAGACCGCAACCGAGATCGACCCGGTGGAAATGAAAAAATACGCGACGATCGGCGTCACCGCCGGCGCCTCGACGCCGGAGTTTCTCATCAATGACGTCTGCGCCAGACTGGAAACCTTGTGACCGGGGACAAGCAACAGGGTTCAAGTGTTGAGTGTATAATTCCATCGATTGAGCCCCGGCCCACTTTCTAGTCGGTTTTGCCTCGCTTGACTAAATCTTGGTCATGGGCCTGACTTGTTTATGGACATGCTCACCGTCTCGATTGCCAAGGCCAAGTTCAGCGGAATCGCCCGCAAGGTCATTCGTTCAAAAAAGCCCGTCATTGTCCGTGTTCCCAACGGCTTTATCCAAATTGCCCCCTACGCGCTGCCAAAAGAAATTGCCCCTGCGCCCAAAGGCAGTATCCGCCGCCTGCCTTCTGAGATCATGCTCGGCAATACGCTCGGGGACTCTCTCTGATCATGCACCGTTGGGATGTGGTCTTTGTTAAGGCTGACGAAAAAGACAGGATCGGGCACCCTGCGGTTCTTCTCTCGTCCGACGATATTCTCGCCGACCGCCGGCAATTGAGGCTGAATGCCGTGGTCGGAACCAAAAAACCGCCAGCCGTCAAGCCCCACGATCACCATGTCATCCTCAACAGCGCGGACGGATTGGAGTTCCTGACCCTTGTGGATTGTTCGCTCATTTACATGGTTCGCAAGTCGTCAATCATCCGCCACGTCGGGTCCGTGACGGTGTACCGCCGCCAGGAAATCCAACGCAAAATTCGCGCCTGCCTGGGCCTGGGCTGACTCCGTCGAGGGGCTTGCCAAGGTCACTGCCCCCTCTCAATCCCAATTCGACATAGCCAGTCTGGGTCGCGTTTCTTAGCCGGTTCGTTGCGAATGCCGTCCCTTGAATGCGGGTGGCGCTAGCAGCGTTGCCGCGTGACAGCCGATGGAGGGGCGGGACCTTTGGTTGAAACGTTCGGATGGTAAATCGCAAGCCCAACAGCCTCTGGATGAGAAGCTTGGTCTGGTGCTTTTTCATTTTTATATGTAGCTGGCACACGCCCCGCTATTGGTTGCCGCTTTCTTTTGTCAGGGTTAAATGCACCGTCAGTGATTGGTTGCCGCTTTTTGAAAAAAGCCAAAACCTTCATGCCGAGAAAATTCAATGTAGGTCTTGCGGCTTATCTCCTGAAGTTTTCCACCCCCCGCATCATGCCAGATGTTTTCAATCAGTTTCGGGCCACGCGGCCCCATAATATCGGGGGAGTGCCTACCTTCTCCAGTGAGAGTATTTTTCAAGAATCGTTCGAATCCCTCACATACTAAGTATGCATTAGCATTTTCCGACGAACTCCTAAACTTCCGCATCTGATCCCAAAAGTAGACTTTATCTAGCAAGCTTAACAAAAAAAGATTTCCAAACGGATCACCGCCTACGATCACGACATCTTTTGGAACTTCATCTCGATACATACGATGCCATTCTTCTAAATTCAACTCAGGCTTAGTTTCCAAGCCAAAGAGAACGTCTATTATTACTTCATGCTTCAAATCCGTGACATACCGCCCATTTGGAACTACGCGTCCCCCATTCCATTTTCCGAGAAATTCGCGATACTCTTTGGGCAATCCCCAACCTATAAGCTTTTCAAAAGCACTTAGGCTATTTGGAGCAGCCGAACCAAAGGAAGAGGCGATCATCGCATTCATTTCAGTTACCCCGTTTTAGCGCAGACACGCCCCCGGAATGTGGAAACAGCTGATGCATCTCTGAATCAACTTCCTGCATATGGACCATATCTTCATTATGGTGCCAGGTATTTCCGGGAAGGATATCCCCTAATGGCCAAGACAAAGGGGTCATGTCTTGACTCTTGACAAACTTCATTGGTGGGCAGGCTGCATTTTCTTAACCCGGAGAACACAGAGGTAAGCTTGCCACGGCCACGACCTTGCTCAATCTCCAATTTTACATAGCTTGGGCGGTCGCATTTCTACCTAGTTTGACTCAAACTTCCGCGGATGAAAGAGGCCGCGGAACGACTCAGAGGTTGACGGGGACAAACGGTACGAGGAGGGCAAGCCGTTGGAGTGTTCAGTTAGACGTAGGCAAGGTTTGATCCGCCTCAGGATGGTTCGTAGCCGAGAAGCCGCCCAGTGACGATTTTTAAAGAATAGCCGAGCGGTTGGCATTAGGCATCCGCTTCGCTATTGGTTTTGGCTTGGAGGTTCACTCTTCGCCGCGCGGCTCACGCAACAGCCGGCCATCGCAACGTCCTTCAAAAACCAACTCGCCGGACGGCCCGGCCATCACCAGCACGCACGTGAAATGCGCGCCACGCTGCGCCTCCGGCACCTGGCGCATCGCTTCGACCAGTTTCTTCAGGTTGGCCGCGCTGTCCCCTTGCGGTCCCGCGTAATAGGCCGACTCCACGCCCGGCGCGCCACCCAGCGCATCGACGCACAGCCCGCTGTCATCGGCCAGCGCCCAGGCCTGCGCCGGCAGCCGCGGGCGCAGTGCGAGCGCTTTCTTTCGCGCATTGCCCGCGAACGTCCCGGCGTCCTCCACCACCGCGGGCATTCCGCCAGCCGCCGCGGCGGAGACGATCTCCACGCACAACCCGCCCGCATCTGCCAGCGACTGAAACTCTGCGGTTTTATGCGCGTTGCCCGACGCTAAAAACAGTTTCATGGACATTTAACCACAAAGACACAAAGGACGCGATGATCGGAAAAAGTCCTAACAAAAGCATGATACATCCGGGTTAAAACCATTTTGGACCTTTGGGTTCTTCGTGCCTTTGTGGTTATCCATTACCCGATGCCAAAAACAGTTTCATCGACGAACATTTTCTCCGGATACACCACGCGGCCGCGCGTCAGCAGGTCATCGCCAAAGGTTTCATGCCGCACCCCGGCGAGGCGGATGGCGTTTTCCATTTTTTCCGTGCGCAGCCCGCTGAACACGCCCTTGGCCTTGTCGTCCGCGAACAGCAGCGACGAGCGATAAACGAACAGGTAGTCCAGTTCGCGTACCTGCAGCAATTCGCTCACGAGCTGGGCGCCGCCCTCGAAAAACACCCCGGTGATTTTTTCCTCCGCGCATTTTTTCCGGAACTCCTGGATCCCCACGCGTTGCGTGAGCGACGGCATGGTCCAGACCTGCACCCCCGCCTCGCGCAGTTTGCGCACGTAGCCCAGGCCGCCATGCGCGGTTGTCACGACAATCGTGCGCTCGCGAAACTCGTCGCGGTAAACCTGCGGCTGGACTCCCCCGCCCGCGGCCGAGCGCAACAAGCCGTCGAAGACGAATCGCACCGGGCACCATTCCCCGCCATCGATGCGGGCGGTCAAGCGCGGGTTGTCTTTTATCACCGTGCCCGCGCCGACCGCGATGGCCGGAAACAGCCGCCGCCAGCGCATCACGTCCGCCCGCGCAATTTCGCCGGTAATCCACTTTGAGTCACCCGTGCGACAGGCGATGCGGCCGTCCAGGGTCACCGCGGATTTCGCCGCAAAAAACGGCTGGTTCCGGGTGATCCAGTGGTTAAAAATCATGTTCAGGTCCGTGCACGCGTGTTCCAGGATGCCCGTCGTCACCTCCACGCCCGCCGCCCGCAGCACCTCGAAGCCACGCCCCGCATGTGCGGGATTCGGGTCGGTCGCACCTGCGACAACGTGTTTGATGCCGGCCGCGATAATGGCCTCCGTGCACGCACCGGTGCGCCCCTGGGTCGAGCACGGTTCGAGCGTGACGTAGAGTATGGCGCCCGGTTTTGGTTTTCGCCCGAGCGCGGTGAGCGCCGCGCGCTCGGCATGCGGAGCCCCGTCGCGCTCGTGAAATCCCTCGGCCACCACCTCGCCATTCTCGACGATCAGAGCCCCCGTCATGGGATTTGGGTGCGTCGCGCCCCAGGCGCGACGCGCCAGCTCCAGGGCGCGCCACATGAAAAATTCGTGTTTGTCCGGCATCACAACCGACCAGCCTGGGGCATTTTATCCACCGAGTCCATTGTGATTGGAGAAGTATCAGGTAACAGGTCTTCAAGTATCAGGAGAATGCGCGCTGCGCGCTCTTGTTACTTGTCACTTGCCACCTGTTACTTGAAACATCATCCGGCGACGTACGGATTGCTTCGCTTTTCCTCGCCGACGGTCGTGTCCGGGCCGTGGCCGGGGAAAACCCTGGTCGCATCCGGCAGGGTGTAGATCTGGCTGCGGATCGAGTTCTCCAACACGGCGAAATCACCGCCCGGCAGGTCCGTCCTGCCCACACTGCCGGCAAAAAGCGCATCGCCCACAAAAGCCAGGCCTTCGTCGGGCAGAGGAGAATCCTCCTGCGCTGAAGCTACGGAGGACGCGCCCTTGGGCGCGAAATAAAACAACACATTACCCAGACAATGCCCCGGCACGTGCCGCACTTCGGCCGTCGTGCCCAGCACAGCGATGGTTTCTCCCGGTTGCACCCAGGCATCGACCTTCACCGGCTCGAGCTCCTGGCCCGGCATCATAAACCTTTTCATCACCTCCGGCGTCTCGATCAGCGGTCGATCGGCGGCATGCGCCCGCACCCGCGCGCCGGTTGCCCGCACAACCTCCGCCGCGCCTTGCATGTGATCCCAATGGCCGTGCGTGAGCCACAGTTCAACCAGCCGGCATTTTTCTTTGCGCAAAATCGGTTCCACCTCCGCCCACACATCACCCGGCGCATCAATCAGGATCGCCTCGCCGCGCGCCGGCTCGGTCAACAGGTAGGCATTGGTCTCGATCGGCCCGGAAGGCAGGATGTGGATGTGCATGTTTTGGTCATTGGTCACTTGTCATTGGTCATTTGTAATTCGTAGTTGGTATTTGGTAGTTTGTAATTGGTAATCGGTAGTTGGTCAATTGCGTGGGCCGTTGGGTGCTCGATGGTTGGTTTCGAACCGAGCTTGCCGTGTCCTCCAAAGCCCTGGGGGCGAAGGAGGGCCTCCGAACCAACTCCCAATTTCCAACTACCAATTACGATTTGTTAAAAAAATCCCTTTCACTCGCGGGTTTCCCTTGCTAACTAAGTCGACCTTTATGCCGACGCTTAAGTTCGCTGTTCTTGCTGGAGACTACATTGGGCCCGAGGTCATGACCGAGGCCCTGCGCGTGCTTGAGCACATTGCCAAGCAGGAGAAACTCATCCTCGCCTATCAATTGGCCGACGTCGGCGGCGCCGGCATCGACCGCCACGGCAAGGCGCTGCCCGACTCCACGCTCCAACTTTGCGCCGCGTCCGATGCCATTCTCTTCGGCTCGGTGGGCGGCCCAAAATGGGAAAAACTTCCGCCCAAGGAACAGCCCGAGCGCGCCGCCCTGCTGCCATTGCGCAAATATTTCACGCTGTTTGCCAATATCCGGCCCGGCCTGCTCTACCGCGAGCTAACGGACGCGTCCCCGCTCAAGACCGCGCGCATCCCCAATGGCATCGATATCGTCTGCATCCGCGAACTCACCGGCGGCCTCTACTTCGGCAAGCCCAAGGAAACCACCACGCTTCCCGACGGTGACGTGCAGGCGGTGGACACGATGGTTTACCGCAAGAGTGAGATTGAGCGCATCACCGCCACGGCCATTGCCACCGCCCGCTCGCGCAAGAACAAGCTTTGCTCGGTGGACAAAGCGAATGTCCTCGAGACCTCCGTCCTCTGGCGCAAGACCGTCACTGAATATGTGGCCAAGCACGCGCCCGAGATCGAACTCACCCACATGTACGTGGACAATGCAGCGATGCAGCTCGCGCGCGACCCCAACCAATTCGACGTGTTTGTGACCGAAAACATGTTCGGCGACATCCTCTCCGATGAGATGGCCGTGATCTGCGGCTCGCTCGGCATGCTGTCGTCCGCCTCGCTGGGCGCCGGCAAGAACTCCCTCGGCCTGCCCTTCGGCCTCTATGAACCCGCCGGCGGCACGGCGCCCGACATCGCCGGGAAAGGCATCGCCAATCCCTGCGCCCAAATCCTCTCCGTCGCACTGATGCTCCGCTTCAGCTTCGGCCTCGATAAAATCGCCCTGCGCATCGAAACCGCCGTGAAAAAAGCCGTGACCGGCGGCACCCGCACCGGCGACATTGCCTTTGGTGGAAAATCCGTCGGCACCAAGGCCATGGCCGATGCCATCATGGCCGCGCTCTGACGAGCGCTTTAGCAGCGAGAAGCGAGCATCGAGTAGCGAGCATGAAGAAACTCCCCTTCACGATCCTTGCCCCAATCGACTACTCGCTACTCACTACCTGCTACCCGCTACTTTAAAAATGACTTCTGCTGAGATCCGCCAGTCGTTCCTCGATTTCTTCGCCGCCCACGGCCACACGATCGTGCCGTCGTCGCCGCTGCTGCCGGACTCGCCCGGCCTGCTTTTCACCAACGCCGGGATGAACCAGTTTGTGCCGATTTTCCTCGGCAGCCGGAAGCCCGACGTCTCGCACTGGGCCGGGGCGAAGCCCGGCCAGGACACCCGCGCGGCCGACACGCAGAAATGCATCCGGGCCGGGGGCAAGCACAACGACCTCGAGGATGTCGGCTTCGATACCTACCACCACACGTTGTTCGAAATGCTCGGCAACTGGTCCTTCGGCGATTACTTCAAAAAAGATTCGCTCACCTGGGGCTGGGAACTTCTCACCAAAGTCTGGGGCATCCCGCCGAAACGCCTCTTTGCGACGGTCTATTCCCCCGACAAGGCCAAGGGCGATCCTTCCGATTTCGACCAGGAAGCCCATGATATCTGGGCCGACATATTCAAAAAAGCCGGGCTTGATCCCGCCGTCCACATTGTGAATGGCAACAAAAAGGACAATTTCTGGATGATGGGCGACACCGGCCCGTGCGGCCCGTGCTCGGAAATCCATTTCAACCTGCTCCCCGAGGACAATGAAACCGAGGGACGCAAGCTGGTGAACGCAGGCTCACCGCGCTGCATCGAAATCTGGAACCACGTCTTCATCCAGTTCAACGCGAACGCCGACGGCACTTTCTCGCCCCTCGCCGCCAAGCACGTCGACACCGGCATGGGCTTCGAGCGCGTCGCCGGCATCCATGCAACGACCAACGGCTTCACGGATTTCTCCAAGGACCCGTCGAACTACAATGCCGACGTCTTTGCCCCGCTCTTCAAAAAAATCACCGAGCTCTCCGGGAAGGCTTACCACGGCACCGTCCCGACCAAGCGCGAAGACCTGAGCCCGCAGGAAAAAATCGACGTTGCCTTCCGCGTGCTCGCCGACCACGCGCGCTGCGTTTCGTGCGCCATCGCCGACAGCATCCTTCCCGGCAATGACGGCCGCAACTACGTCGTCCGCCGCATTCTCCGCCGGGGAATCCTCTATGGCCAAAAACTCGGCCTGGAACCCGGGTTCTTCACCCAATTGGTCACCCCGGTCGTCGAATCGCTGGGCCCCGTCTTTCCCGAACTCAAGCAGCTGCAGGATGTCGTCCGCCGGGTCATTCGCGGCGAGGAAGAAAGCTTCGGCCGGACCCTTGAACGCGGATTGGTTTTCTACGGGAAAAATATTTCGGACCTGGCCCGGACCCACGCGGCCAAAATCGCTCCCGGCGAGAACATCGATTATCACGCAACCCTGGCCACCGGGTTGCGCCTGGGCCTCGAAAGGGCATCCGAAATTCACAGCCATAAATTGCTCGATCTTGAGTCAGCCCAGCGACATCTCCAGTCACTGCGGCAAAGCCTGAGGATTCCCGGTTCACTGGCCTTCGTGCTTTATGATACTTACGGTTTCCCCCTCGACATGACGCAGCTGCTTACAGCCGAAAGCGGATTGACGGTCGATGCGGCCGAGTTCGAGCACTTGATGGACTATCAACGCGCCCAGGCAAAAGCCGCGCAGAAAAAAGTGGTCGTCGTGGCCGCAACCCAGGGCTCCGAGCCCATCGACCTGAAGCCCACCAAATTTCTCGGCTATACCCAGACCAACGCCAACGCCTTGCTCATCGATATCATTACGGCGGGAAATGACACGTTCATGGTTTTCGACCAGACGCCATTTTACGCCGAGATGGGCGGGCAGGCTGGCGACACTGGCACCGCGCTGATCAACGGTGAATTCGTACGCATCAGCGATTGCGTGAAGGATAAATCCGGCCGGCACTTGCATCGGACGGATTCGTCATTCGTCGCGGGTGATGCGGCCTTCACCCGCGGGGCCAAGGCCGAACTCGAGGTGGATGTCTCACGACGGCGCGCCATTTCCCGGCACCACTCGGCGACCCATTTGTTGCACTGGGCACTGCGGAAAGTCCTCGGCACGCACGTCCGGCAGGCCGGCACGCACAAGACACCCGACCGCCTGCGTTTCGATTTCTCCCACTTCGAGGCTGTCACCCATGCGCAGCTCCTCGAAATCGAGCAACTCGTCAACGAACGGGTCATCGAAAACGCCAAGGTCCAGGCTTACGAGATTGACTTCGACAAAAAGCCCGCCGACACCCTCGCCTTCTTTGGCGACAAATATGGCAAGGTCGTCCGCGTCGTCGATATTGGCGGATACAGCCGGGAGCTCTGCGGTGGAACGCATGTCGGCGCCACGGGCGAAATCGGCCTGGTAAAGATCGTGGCTGAAAGCGCCATCGCCGCGGGCACGCGCCGCATCGAGGCAGTCGCCGGCCAGGCCGCGATCGATTTTATCGCCCATCGCGAAGCGGCGCTCGCCGCGGTGAGCGCCCACCTTTCGGCCGGCCCGGCCGATGTCGTGAAAAAGCTCGAGACCATCCTCGCCCACCAGAAGGAACTCGAAAAGAAGCTCAAAGGGCTCGAACAAAAAGCCTCGGCCGGACTTGCCGACGAACTGGCCGCACAAGCGACGATCCGCGATGGCCTGAAATTTGTTTCGATGGCGGTCTCGACGGACTCGCCTGAATCGCTCCGCAGCCTCGGCGCGCAAGTTCTCGCCAAGCTCGGCGAAGGCGTGGTCGTGCTCGGCGCGGCGTTCGACGACAAAGCGACGATCGTTGCTTTCTGCTCGCCCGCCGCGATCAACGCCGGCCACCAGGCCGGCAAGCTCGTGAACGAGCTCAGTATGAAGCTCGGCGGAAAAGGCGGCGGCAAGCCGGACTTCGCCATGGGCGGCGGACGCGATGTCGCTAAACTGGCCGAAGTGCTGCGCACTTCGTGAAGTAACAAGTCTCAGGTAACAAGTATCAAGAGGCGCTGCGCAACATGCTCCTGCTACTTGAAACCTGACACCTGATACTTTTCTTATTCCCAACGACTAAATACCAACTACCAATTACTGCCTTTCCCCATGATCAAATACTCCGCCCCCGACTTCACCCAACATCCACCGCGCAGCCCGCGCGTCCGCCTCGGCGGCTACGTGCACCTGCCGCGCCTGCTCGACAAGGCCCGCGCTTGCGCCGCCGGCAAGCTGGGCGAATTCATTTACCCCTGCCCACTGGACAAACGCTTTTTTGCCTTCACCGGCATCGATCCGGACTCATTCCTGACCGCGGTGAAATCCGGCAAGGGCGATGTCGAGATGCTCGCCTGGGTCAACGAACACACGAAGCCTGCGCGCACAAGCTGGGAGATCGAAGCCTGGTCGGGCTGGCAGGAAAACCTCGGGCCCGGCGACGTCAAACGCCACGCCGGCATGTCCGAGGACATTGCCAGGCTTTCCCAGGGACGCGACGACATCCGCACGAATTTCGACCGGCTCGACCTCGACGATTACATCAGCTTCGGTGGGAAAGCATAGATTGGTCATTGGTCATTGGTCGCTGACTTTTCGTAGTTGGTAATTGGTAGTTAGTAGTTGGTTTCGATCCGACGCGTGCCGTGCCCTCAGCAGCCCGCTCGACTGGCTCGGGGCCTTGGGTCCCTCGACAATGCTCGGGACCCTGAGCTTTGTCGAAACGGCTCGGAGAGCGAAGGAGGGCGTCCGAACTAACTACAAACTACGAATTACCAATTACGGCTCGTTGCTGATCAGCGGCACGAAGCGCACGGCACCGAGATCAAAGCGGCGGATATCGCCCGTCGGGGCTTTTTCAACCAGCAGCAGGGTCTGGTTTTCATCGGATTCGCCTTCCGGGGCCACCAACCGTCCGCCGATTTTGAGCTGCGCAAGGAGCCGGTGCGGAATTTCAGGCGCAGCCGCGGTGAGGATGATCGCGTCAAACGGCACGGCCTCAGGCCAGCCGTGCACACCGTCATCGATCCGCAACGCGATATTTTTGTAGCCCAGCATCGCCAGGCGTTGTTTCGCCGCGGAGGAGAGTTCAGGAATGCGCTCGATGGAAAAAACCTCCCCCGCCAGCTCCGCGAGAATCGCCGTCTGGTAGCCGGTGCCGGTGCCGATTTCGAGCACACGGCTAAAGGGCGTGAGCGCAAGCTGCGCCGTCATGAACGCGACGAGCGAGGGCTGGGAAATGGTCTGGTCATGGCCGATGGGCAAGGGCTTGTCCTGGTGTGCCTGCGGCCATAGATCCCGCGGCATAAATTGCTCGCGCGGAACGGCGCGCATGGCGCGCGCAACGTCGGCAGGAATTTCATGACGCATCATACGGCGACTGACTTGCATTGTCGCCCAATCCCCGGTTGGCCGCAAGCGACGGGGTGATTTTATCATCATTTCCTTGCTCGTTATCTTCTCCTTCTCTGGGCCGACTGGGAGAACTTGAATGATTACGATAACGAGAATGATTCCTATCGATACAGCGCGGTCACCGGCGAAGCGGTGAGAACATTGTATTGGCGCATGGCGAGGCGCCACCATTCCGCCAGCGCGCCCGCCGGCAGGCTCCAAAGTTCGCGGTGGAGCCAGATCATCGACTCGGCATCGAGGAGCAATCCCATTTTTTCCTTGGCCGAGAGTTCCTCCGGCCCTTCGCGAAGCAGGCGCTGGCGAAGGTGGTGAAAATATTCACGCGCCTCCTCGCCGGCCTGGCGCTGGTGCAGAAGCGCGACGTGCATGGCGTTAATATAGGGATCAAGCACGGCCTGCAGCAGGCCGTAGTCGTCGCGCAGCGGCTCGATGGGCGTGAGGTGACGGTAACACGCGGCGAGGTTTTGCTCGAGACGCTTGAGCTCGAAGGGCGTCTGGGTTTCCTCCGGCGTGAGAAACAGCCCGAGCTGCCGGGCGCGGCGACCGATGCCGGCCTTGCCCAAAAAAATCTCCAGCGGAATGGAAAAAACGAGGCCAATGAGCACCGGGCTGAGCCACCAGAAAAACGAAGGCAGCAGCACCAGGACCGAGATACCCCAGACCAGGCCAAAGATCGTGTGCCAGCCGTGCGTGAGGATGGCTTCGCGCCAGTCGTCAGCGTCGTCACTGCTGGTACCGCGGCGTTGCGTCACCCACGAGGTGCCCTGCCCCAGCAGCGTGAACAGGACGAACCTGGCGTTGAACATCATGTTGATGGGCGCGAGCAGCGCGGAGACCATCGTCTCCAACAACGCACTGAGGGCCAGGCGCAGCGGGCCGCCGAACTTGGCGGCTTCCGCCTGCTTTTGCGCGGTGATGATGACCGAGATGATCTTCGGCAAAAACAACAGGAGCATCGTCAGGATAAAAAGCGTGAAGGCCTCGGGCACCTCGATGACATAGCCTAAAACCGAGGTTACGTCCTCGGGCCGGAGCACATTTACGCCGGATATTTTGAGCAGGTTCAACACCCGGATGGTGCTGAGGATCAAAAACAGCAGCCAGAGCGGCGAAGAGACGTAGGAAAGGACGCCGAACAGCAGGTGCAGGCGGTTGGCCGGGTGAAAACCGCGCGCGGTCAGGAGCCAGGTGTGCTGAAGATTGCCCTGGCACCAGCGGCGGTCACGCTTGGCATTGTCGATGACGGTGGGCGGGCCTTCCTCGTAGGTGCCCTCGATATCCTGCGCGAGCCACACGGCCCAGCCGGCCTTGCGCATGAGCGCGGCCTCGACGAAATCGTGCGACAGGATGCGTCCGCCGAAGGGTTCGCTGCCGGGCAGGTCGGGCAGCGCGCAATGCGCCATGAACGGCTGCACGCGAATAATGGCGTTGTGGCCCCAGTAATTCCCGTCGCCCTGCTGCCAGTAGTTGAGGCCCGCGAGGAACAGCGGGCTGTAGAGCCGGTTGGCGAACGATTGCAGGCGCGCATAAAGCGTCGTGCCGTTCGCGATGCGGGGCGCGGTCTGGATGATGCCAACGTGGGAGTTTTTTTCCATCATCGCCACGAGCTGCACGAGCGCCCGGCCGGTCATGATGCTATCGGCATCGAGCACGACCATGTAGCGATAGCGGCGGCCCCAGCGGCGGAGAAAATCCGCGACATTGCCGGCCTTTTTATTGATGGGCTGGCGGCGCTTGCGGTAGAAAATCTTCCCAAAGCCGCCGACCTGCTTGCAGAGTTCCGCCCAGGCGACCTCCTCCTGAATCCACTGGTTGGGCTGGGTTGAGTCGCTGAGGATGAAAAAATCGAAGAACTCGAGTTTTTTTGTCTCTTCCACCGAGCGAAAAATCACGCGGAGTCCTTCCAGGACCCGGCTGACGTCCTCGTTGAACACCGGCATGATAATGGCCGTGCTGCCGAGGGGCGGATCCGAGTTCCAATCCACCGACCGGGTGATGCGGCAGGAATCGCCGCCGCGGTTGATGACGTAGAAGCCCACCAGCGCCAGGCAGAAGCCGGTGGCGACATGCGCAAAGAGAATGACGAAGAGAATGAGGATGGCGATTCCGCTGGCACCGACACTGTCGCGCCAGACCAAATCGGCCATGAACCACGTGGCGAAACTCGTCAGCAGAATGATGCAGGAAAAAAACAAAAAACGCCGGCGCTGAAGGCGGCGCGGATTGATCTGGTCGGCGTCGAAAAGCTTCATGGCATGGCCACCGGTGGCGCACCCTACCGGGTGGCGTGAAAAATCAGGGCGAGCGCGGCCAGGAACAGGGCCCACAGGAAAAGGGCGCGCAGCAACGGCCACTTCCCGAAGCGCTCCAGCGTCTCGCCCGCAACCTCACTGATGGCGCCGAGTTCGATGGGCCGAGGCACCATGCTCGACACCGCGAGATCGGGGCCGGCCCGCATGAAGCTGGTTTGCATGGCATGCCCGAAATCGGCCGGGATATGGTCCTCGTCGAGAAACGCATAGGGCCATTTCTGTGGACCGTCGGAAAGCAGCAGCGCCAGGCGGCCATCGATGGCAATGCGGTCGTGCGGCTGGCCGCGTTCGCCGAGCACTTCGCCGAACCAGGTGTCGATCATGGCCTCGGTTTCCTCGGCGGCGAGCGTGGTGGGTTCAATCGCGGGGTGCGCGGCGTGACGGCGTGCGGCGCGTTCGAGGATTTTGTCGATGAGGCGGCTCTGATGAAGACGGTTGTGGATGCGGTGCGCGCGCAGATAATCCTCGACGCGCACATAGGCGGCATTCCAGGCCTCCATCGTGCCGGTTTTGGGCCGAAAGGTGCTGAGCGGCGCAGCTATGGATTCCAAAGGTAGCTCCATGTTTCGGTCAGAATATGGGGCGGATGCTGCAGGAAGCAACGGAGTTCAACCGGGCGGCCCGTGCCATCCGGTTTCAGGGCGAAAGCGACCCGCCAGGTGCCGTTGTAGGGATTACTTTGCAAGGTGCTGTTCACCAATTTTGCGCCATCTCCGACGGTGATGACCGGCTGGAGATCCGGATCGGCATGCCGCCCATGCAGATAAGGGCTGTCAAAATCCACGACGAATCGCTGCAAATCGCTTTCATAGGTCTTACTGTGGCCGAGGCGCGTGGCCACGGTGTAACCCGCCGGCGGGCGGGCACCACCCGGCTGGGTTTCCATGAACCAATGCAAGTTATAGGCGTAATCAATGGGTTCGCCCACCGGCGGGAGTTTTTCCGGCACCCAGAAAGCGACGATATTGTCGCTGGCTTCGTTTGGAGTCGGCAGTTCGACCAGGCGGATGGAGCCGCGGCCCCACTGGCCAACCGGCTCCACCCAGGAGCTCGGGCGGAGTTGGTAGGAAGCCTCGAGATCCTGGTAATTGTTGAAATTCCGATCGCGCTGCACGAGGCCGAAACCATGTGGATTTTCGTCGCTGAACGCCGCCGAGCGGATCTGCGCGGGGTTCACGAGCGGCCGCCACAACCACTCGCCATTGCCGCGTTCGATCTGCAGGCCGTCGGAATCGTGCACCTCGGGACGGTAGTCGTCGAAGTCACCGTTGGAGTTTTTGCCGTGCCAGAACATGCTCGTAAGCGGCGCGAGACCCAAGGACTTGATTTCCGTGCGGCAATAAAGTGTCACGCGCACTTGCATGACGGTCTCGGTCCCGGGCGTGATGATGAACCGGTAGGCGCCCGTCACGCTCGGGCTGTCAAGCAGGGCATAGAGGACGAGTTGCTTCGCATCAGGCGCGGGTTTCTTCACCCAGAATTTCTTGAACACGGGAAATTCCTCGCCCCCCGGGTCGCCGCAATTCACAGCCAGGCCGCGGGCCGACAGGCCATAAAGCATGTTCTGGCCGAGTACACGGAAGTAGCTCGCGCCGAGAAAGACGGCGAGTTCATCGAGGTAATTGGAGTTGTTAAGAGGATAATGAATGCGAAAGCCGGCATAACCCATGTCCTCCGGGACGGAGCCGATATCCGTGTTTTTGCCGTAGTCAAAGAACGCGGATTTGAAGGGAATCAGCTGCGGCTCCTTGTCCACGACCTCGAAGACTTGCACGGGCTCCCTGAAATCACGGCCGAGATGGAAAAACTGGAGTTGAAACGGAAGCCCCTCGCGCCGCCACCAGGCTTTCTCGGGTTTAAAGCGGATGTCGCGATACTGGTCGTAGGTCAGTTTCAGCAATGAATCCGGCACTTTTATCTCCGAAGACGGCGGCTCATAAGGCCGGACCGCGAGCAGCTTGGCTTGGTAGCGCAGCGTGTCGAAATCGAACGGCATATCGTCGGCACGCGCCGCGGCGGCGATCGCATGGAATCCGAACAGGAACAGCAGGAGTGGGCTTTTTTTCATTTCTACAAAAAGTAACCGCGCTGTTTTTCGCTGATGGGCAGGCCGACGCGCTCCATGACCTTGAGCAAGTCCTCCCACACGGCGCGCTTGGACCGACGGGTGTCGTTGTGCAGCAGATAAGAGGGATGGTAGGTCACCATGACAGGTTTTCCGGCAAACTGTTTCCATTGTCCGCGAATTTCGCCGAGTGATTTAAAGCTGTCCGCGCCGAGCAGGCCCTTGGCCGCGGTCGCTCCGAGCGCAACGATGAGCGCAGGATCGACGACCTCGATTTGCGCGCGCAAAAACGGCAGGCAGTAGGCCATCTCCTCGGCCGTGGGCGGTCGGTTGCCAAAGGTCGTCGGCATTTCAGGCCGCCAGTTCATGATGTTGCCGATGTAAACATCCTCGCGCCGCAGGCCCATCGCCTGGATCATTTTGTTGAGCAGCTGGCCCGCCGGGCCGACGAACGGCTCGCCCTGCTGTTCTTCCTCGGCGCCCGGCGCCTCCCCGCAGAAAAAAATCTTCGCCGCGGGATCACCGACGCCAAAAACCACCTGCTTGCCCGGCCGGACGTGCGCGCGGCAAACGGCATCGCCCAGCACGCGTTCACGCAGCGCGGTCCACCGCGTGCGTTTGTCACCCGGCGGCAGCGCCACCACCGGTGGAGCGGGAAGCCTTGGGGCCGGCGGCAAAGGCCGCGCCGGCTCTTTCGTTGGAATCATGGGCGGCGGCGAAAGCGGAGGGCCTGGCGTCGCTGCAATTTTCTGGCTCGCGCCGGAGCCTTCCTGCCGGCGCTGCACGACACGGCGCAGCGCGGCGAGGTTTTCCTCCGACACGGATACCGTGCGCACGCCCGTGGCCTTCAGGCGCTTTAATTCGTCGGTCAGGGCGGTGAGGATGGCGCGCATAAGCGATGGTTAAGCAGCTTTTCGACATACTTGCCCAGCAAGTCGAATTCCAAATTCACCCGTTCCCCGGCATGCCGCCGTCCCGTGTTGGTCACGGCCAGGGTGTGTGGGATCAACCACACGGCAAAGGTGTCGCCATCGACCCCGGCCACGGTCAGCGAAATGCCGTCGATGGCGATGCTGCCCTTGGGCACAAGGTTGCGCCCGGCGCCCGCCGGCACGCGCACGCGCATATAATAGTCTTTTCCACGCTGCTCGAATACTTCGACGATGCCCTGCGCATCGATGTGCCCGGTCACAAAGTGCCCGCCGACCTTGCCGTCGAAGCGCAGGCTGCGCTCGAGATTGACCGCCTCGCCCGGGCTCAGCACCTCGAAATTCGTCAGGCGGCGTGTCTCCTCAAGCAGATCGAAAAAAAGATGCTTGGCATCGATCGCCGCGACCGTCAGGCAACAGCCGTTCACGGCGATGCTGTCACCGAGCGCGACGTCGCGCCGCGCAACCTCGGCGGAAATTTTCAGTTGCCAGGCGTTCGCCGCAAGGGCGAAGGAGACGACCTGGCCGGTTTCTTCAACAATGCCGGTAAACATAAGGAATCATGGCATCTTCAGCCGCTGGCCGCCACCGGCGGCAAGGCCGGCGCGGAGTGATTGACGGTGCGGGGCAATCCTTCACAGTGGTGGGTTTCACACATGGCAATAGATGGCAAAGACTACGACTTCCTCAAAATAGAGCCCCATTGGCAAACTTTCTGGGAAAAAAATGGCACGTTCCGGAGTGCCGATGATTCAGCCAAGCCGAAGTACTACGTGCTGGACATGTTCCCCTACCCGTCCGGCGCGGGCCTGCACATCGGCCATCCCGAGGGTTACACCGCGACCGACATTGTGGCGCGCTATAAGCGGGCGCGCGGGTTCAATGTCCTGCACCCGATCGGCTGGGACGCGTTCGGCCTGCCGGCCGAGCAGCATGCGGTAAAAACCGGCACGCATCCAGCCCTCAACACGCAGAACAATATCGCGAACTTCCGCCGCCAGATCAAGGCGCTCGGCTTCAGCTATGACTGGGAGCGCGAAATCGACACGACCGACCCGCGCTATTACCGCTGGACCCAGTGGATTTTCCTGCAGCTCTTCAAACGCGGCCTGGCCTACGTCGATGAGCGGCCGGTGTGGTGGTGCCCGGAATTAAAAACGGTGCTCGCCAACGAGGAGGTTGTGGACGGCAAGAGCGAAGTGGGCGGCTTTCCCGTCGAGCGCCGCAACCTCCGCCAATGGGTGCTGTGCATCACGGCTTATGCCGACCGGCTGCTGGCCGATTTGAAGGATGTTGACTGGCCCGACTCGACCAAGCGCATGCAGGAGGCCTGGATCGGCCGGAGCGAGGGCGCGGAAATATTGTTCGAGCTGGAAAACAAATCCCTCGGCGACCTGCGCGTCTTCACGACGCGGCCCGACACACTTTTCGGCTGCACCTACATGGTGCTGGCGCCGGAGCATCCGCTCGTGGACAAATTGACCGTGACCGCGCAGCGCGCGGCGGTCGAGGCTTACCAGAAAAAGGCCACGGCCAAAAGCGACCTCGAGCGCACCGACCTGGCCAAGGAAAAATCGGGCGTGTTCACCGGTTCGTACGCCATCAACCCGGTCAACCACCAGCGCGTGCCCATCTGGATCGCCGACTACGTGCTCACCGGCTACGGCACCGGCGCGATCATGGCCGTGCCCGCCCACGATGAGCGCGACTACGAATTTGCGCAGGCCTATCAACTGCCCGTGGTGCAAGTCATCGAGGCGGCGAATCCTTCGGCCAACGACTCGGCGGCCAAGCTGCCCTACACCGACGATGGCAAACTCGTCCACTCCGCCGGATACACCGGCCTCGACTGGCGCGAGGCTAAGAAAAAAATTACCGCCGATTTGGCCGCCAGTAATCGCGGTAAAGTTGCCGTCAACTACAAGCTCCGCGACTGGCTGTTTTCACGGCAGCGCTACTGGGGCGAGCCCTTCCCGATCGTGTGGATCAGCCGGGAGGATTACATCCGCCTGGGCCGGCCCGGGCCCAAAGAGCCGATCGAATACACCAGCGCTGATGGGAAACAAGTTTCCTGCGCCATTCCCGTTCCCGAATCCGTCCTGCCGCTAAAATTGCCCGAGGTGCAAAGCTATTTGCCCAGTGGCACGGGCGAAAGCCCGCTTGGCAATGTCACCGACTGGGCGGAAATATGGTTTAATGCCAAGACGGGTGAGGCCGTGCCAGCATCACAGCCCAGGCCCGCCGGTGATGACTGGGTGCGCGGTCGGCGCGAGACCAACACCATGCCGCAGTGGGCCGGCTCCTGCTGGTATTACCTGCGGTTCACCGATCCAAAAAACGACCATGCGTTCGCCGACCCGAAGCTCCTCGCCTACTGGGGCGTGCCCGATCTCTACGTCGGCGGCGCGGAGCACGCCGTGCTGCACCTGCTCTACGCGCGCTTCTGGCACAAGGTGCTTTTCGACCTCGGCCTCGTGCCGCAGAACGAGCCTTTCAAAAGGCTTTTCCACCAGGGCATCATCCTGGGTGAGGACGGCGAAAAGATGTCGAAGAGCCGCGGCAACGTGGTGAGTCCCGACACGATCATCGCGAGCCACGGCACGGATACGCTGCGGCTTTACCTGATGTTCCTCGGCCCGCTCGAGGCGATGAAGCCGTGGAATCCGCGAGGCATCGAGGGCGTGCACCGCTTCCTGCAGAAAGTCTGGCGCGAGTGCGTCGGCCCGGACGGCGCGGTCCATCCGAAAATTTCCGCGACGGCGGTGGATTCACCCGAGTTGGAAAAATTGCTGCACGAAACCATCAAGAAGGTCGGCGACGACATCGAGGCGTTGCGCCTCAACACGGCGATCTCGCAGATGATGATTTTCACCAACGCGCTCCAGAAAGCGCCGCAGGTCAACCGCGCCACCGTGCTGGCATTTTTGCGGCTCCTCGCCCCCTTCGCCCCGCACATCACGGAAGAATTGTGGGAACGGCTGGGGGAAAAACCATCGATCCAGCATGCGCCCTGGCCGCAGTTCGATGCCGCCAAGTACGCCTCCGCCGAAGTCACGCTCGTCATCCAAGTCAACGGCAAGCACCGTGCTGAATTGTCCGTACCGGCAGGTTTGCCCCAGGACGAGGCCGTGCGCCTCGCTTCTGAACACCCGAGGGTGACGCCCTTTCTGGCAGGAAAAAATGTGCGCCGGGTCATTTATGTGCCGGGAAAGATCTTAAATTTGGTAATTTGAGAGTATTTTTTGTAAAATTAACATTTTTTTAATAAAAATACTCGACAATGAGGGGTTATCTCTATCTATTTTTACTAAACAACCGTAGTAGCATGCGACCTGCAAAGCCTATTGAATTTTGCCATTCGTGGCAACCGGCGCTAAACGATGGAGCCATCATGAAAACCCCTTCTCGTCTTTTTCCCCACCACTTCAGCGTGCTCTTCATGGCCATGGCCATGACCGGCGCTTTTTTGAGTTCCCGTTCGTCGGCCGCGTTGAACAGTCCGACCAGTAAACTCTTTGTTTCGGACATGAAGGGCAAATCCGACCGCGACACGGTTGATACCATTACTCCCCTGACGAAAAAAGATGTGTTTAATGCCCAAGGTTCCAGTGTTGTGACCGCCAAGGACGCGAACAATTCCATGGTGTATTCCAACGGCTCGGGCATCTATCTCGACTCCGACACGCGCATTGATGTCAAAAAATTTGTGCAAGAGCCCTTCACCCCCAATCGCTATGATATGGACATGGAGCCGTCGGTCTCGCAAACGGAGGCGTATCTGTCCCGCGGGCTCATTGGATTGTGCACGAGCAGGCTCGCGGCCGGCAGCAACATGGTTTACACGACGCCGCAAGCCACGCTCAATATCCGCGGCAAGAAACTCGTGATCGAGACGAGCAACTACGAAACCCGCGTCTCCGTCCTCGAAGGCGATGTGACGGTACGGCCTTCCAGCGGCGGCGCCGGCCAGGTTTTGCACGGTGGCCAGGAGGCCCTTGTGCGCACCGATGCAACCAGCCAGACCAGCAGCATCGTCCATATCGGCCCGATCCCGGATGAGCGGAAGCAATTCCTAAGCGACCGGGTCGCCATGGCTTGCATCGCCAAGCGGACGGTCTATTTTGAGGTTGTGGACCGCAAAGATAATGTGGGAGAAACCACGCAGGAAATCCAGGCCTCCGAAGTTGTTCCCACCAATAAACCCACTGACTTTACGATAAGCCCGTCCCAGTTGCCGCATTAATGCCGAAACCCGGTCGAGCGCATCCATGCAAGTTGCCCCCTTTTATCGCACCGGATTGATTGTGTTGCTTGTCGGAGGGATCATCCCTGTACCTGCCCATGCGTTGTTCAAATTTGATCAAGGGCACGACGAACTTTTTGCGACAGGGAGCCTCAGTGTAGTTTACGATTCAAATATAGCGGCCAATAGCAGTGCCCAGGCAGACACGATTTATTCAGCCGGCGCAGGCCTCGAATACACCCGGCGAGCCGGCATCATTTCCGTGGATGCGAGCGGCGGCGTCTCCACCTCGCGTTTTGGCAAGAATACCGGGCAGGATTTTTCCGATCCGCATATCCAGGGCGAATTCAGCGCCAAGGACGATCGCACGACGGCCGATCTCACCCTCAGCACTGCCCGCGAAAGCCAGGCCGACGTTGTTTCGGGCGTCCGCGCCATCTCGTGGAATTATGCGGCCGGCCTTAACACCCGATATCGTGTCACCGACCGCTACAGCATCACCAACACCCTCGATTATTCGTTAAAGGATTATGTTAACACGCCCGGCCTGGCCAATCTCAGGAGCTACAATGCCGGCATGAATTTGCTTTATACCATCAATTCAGCCCGCGACTTGTTTATGGGCTACGACTTCGGCTTCCAGGAAACCTCGCGCAACCTGAGCTACGACAACCACTCGTTCAATGTCGGCATCGACGGCAAAATCCTACCCAAGCTCAATGGCACGATTAGCGTTGGCTATGAATTGGAAGTTCCGCATGGATCGACTGACCACAGCACAGGTTCGATGACCGATGCGGTTGCACTGACTTGGAATTTCAGCCGGCGCTTGAAAATCACCGGGGATGTCTCGCAAAGCTTCGGTGCGACATCGACCACTGGCTCAGTCAACACCCTTGCCTCCAGCCTTGATGCCACTTTCTCAATGAATTCAAAAACGAGCCTCACGGGCGGTGTTGGCGGCGGCTACAATCGCTTCATCGGCGCAGTGGCGGCGGGACGACGAGACACCTATTTTACTTGGAATACGGGCGTGAACTACTCCATCAATGATCATTTCACGGCGTCCCTTGGGTATACCTATTATGAAAACTGGTCTACCTCGAGTTTCTCTGATTTCATCCGGCACACGATCACCCTTACCTTGAATGCTCGCTTTTAGCCCGGTGCTGACATGACAACTCTTTCCCCCTCCGTGCAACGGTTGCTGTTCTTGCTCGCGGCCATCGTTGCGCTTTGGGCTGACCAGCCAGCCTTGCAAGCAGAGACTTCGGACACTGGCGGGAAAATTCCCAGCTACACCCTCACCGCCACCGATCGTTTGCGCATCGCAGTCTATCAAGAAGACGATCTGTCCAGCATCGTCCGGATCGACGCCAAGGGCGATGTCAATTTGCTGCTCGTCGGCGAAGTCAAAATCGCAGGTCTCACTGTGCGGGAGGCACAGAAAGTCATCGAAGACGCCTACCACGACGGCCATTTCCTGCGTCATCCCCAGGTCATCATCACCGTCGAGGAATACGCGCCGCGCGAAGTTTCCATCGGTGGCCAGGTGCGCAACCCGGGGCGCTACCCGCTGCCCATCGAATCGACCATGACCGTCATTGACCTCGTCACCAAGGCCGGTGGCCTCACGGACATCGCCAGGGGCACCGCTGTCACCATCACGCATATCACGCCCGACGGCAAAAAGATCACGACCACGGTGGATGTTGACAGCATTCTCAAGGGCAAGGCGCAGGCCAAGGCCGATGACACCACTCTGCAACTCCAACCGGGCGACATCGTTTACGTCCCCGAACGCATCATTTAATCCCTGCGCTCCGATGGCCGAAACCAACCTAAAGCCACCCTCGCCTTCGTCCAAGCCGCTGCACGGCAAGGAGGACGATGCCGTCGAGCGCCGCACCTTGCGCGATTACTTCATCATCCTGCGCGAACGCTTCTGGATCGCCCTGCCGCTGGCGCTCCTCGTTGTCCTGCCGCTTGGATATTATCAGGCCCATCAGCCCAAGATGTATCAAGCCCGCGCCACCATGGAGTTTGAAAAGCCCGAGCGCGTCATCACCACCGAAGGCGTCGTCGATCCCGCGGTCAAATCCGACATCGATCTCAATACCTACATTGAGGATCTCAACAGCGGCCGTCTGCGCGCAAAAGTCGCTGAATCACTCTCGCCCGACGAGGTTGCCATCCTCCAGCGCCCCTTCCTGAAAAACCTCGCGCCCGGCGAGGCCCCGCCCCCCGCCTCCAGCCTGCTCGGCGGCCTCACGGTCACCTCCGTGCACAACAGTTTTCTTATCAGCATCTCCGTTATTCACGAGGATCCGGAGGCAGCCGCGATCATCGCCAACCACTACATCGACCAGTTCATGCGGTATCTCATGGAAAATGTCGGCGGGCGAAATGAAGCCGCAGTCGAATATCTCAAGACTCGCAGCGATGAACTCCGCCAGGAGTCCGAAGCCGCCGATCAACAACTCGAGGCTTACATGAAGGCGAACAACCTCGTCTCGTTCGACAGCAGCGTGAACATCGTCACCGACCGGCTCAAATCCTTGAATGGCTCGCTGGAACAGGCCGGCCAGGAGCGCCTGGGCCTGGAAACGCTTTTAAACCAAGTCCAGGCCTACAAGAAAAATGGCCAGGATCTTCTGCAAATCGCCTATATCGCCAATCATGGTGAAATCCCCGGCATCCGCTCCCATTTGGATGATCTCAAGCGGACCCAGGCAGCTCTCTCCGAACGCTACCTGGATCGCCATCCCAAGATGATCGATATCACCAACGCCATCCAGGTGGCACAGGATCAGTTAAGCCAGGCCCTCGAACTGTCGATTCAAGAGCTCCAGACCAGTCTCGACAAGGCCCGCACGACCGAGAGCACCCTGCGGGATGACTATGCAAAGCAGGAACAGGAGCAGCTCCGTCTCCGCGACCTATCCGTGGGTTACCGCTCCCTTGAAAGCAACGCCTCGGCGGCGAAAAGCAATTATATCCAGATTCTCGACCGGCTCAACCAGGCCACCAACTACAAAAACCTCGAAAACATTCCCGTCCATCCACTCGACAAAGCCGTGCGGAATGACACGCCTTTCACACCCAACGTCGGCCACATCTTCCGCACTTGCCTCGGCCTCGGTCTCCTCATTTTCGTCGGCATTGCCATCGGCCTCAGCTTCCTTGACGACCGCATCAAAAGCACCTGGGACGTCGAGTCTTTTATCGGCGTCAACCTTCTCGGCATCATCCCCGAATTGGGCGGCATCAAGGATGAGGACAAATATTCCCTCATTCTCAATGGCTCGACCTCGACCGGCGCCGAGTCTTTTCTCAGCGTTTACAGCTCGGTAAAAATCCATTCCAAGCTCGATTTTCCAAAATCAATTCTGATTACCAGCACCATCCCCGGCGAAGGGAAAACCCTGGTCTCCTGCAACCTCGCCAGCGCCTTTGCCCGCCACGGCAAGCGCACCCTGCTCATCGATTGCGACCTGCGCCGGCCGATGCTACACCGCCACTTCAAGCAGGAAAATAAATTTGGCCTCATCCCCTGGTTTGAAAATGGCGCCAATCTCGACGATGACCTCATGCACAATCCACACCTGGGCATCGTGCAAATCGCCGAGGATTTTTTCCTCCTTTGCTCCGGTGGTCGCTCCAAAAGCCCCACTGAAGTTCTGGAAAACCCCGCCTTCGGCCAGCTCATCGACCGCCTGAAAAAACAATTCGAGTTGGTCGTCGTGGACTCGCCTCCGCTCGGCGCCGTCACCGACTCGCTCCTCATCGCCGAGCACACCGACGAAATCATCTACGTCTGCCGTTTCAACCGCACCAACCGCAAACACATCAAGCTTTACATCCGCAGCCTGCACAACAGCAAGAACGAGATCCTTGGCATCGTTCTCAATGGCCTCTCCCCGCGCCGTATCGAGTATTACTCCAATTACCGCTACTACCGCAGCTACAAAAAGTATTACGGGACGCAGACGTAAGGAAGGACTGAAAGGCTGAAGAGCTGAAAGACTGAACGCTGGTATTTGATATTTGGTCGGCCTTTTTCAGTCTTTCAGTCCTTCAGTTTTTCAGCTTTTCCTCACCCGTGCTCTCACAGTTTCTTCCCAAAGACTTCGATCCCGCAAAGCCGATCGCGCTCATCGCCGGCCAGGGCCACTATCCCGTGCTCATCGCCCAGGCGATCCGCCGCGCCGGCGTGCCGCTCAAGCTCATTGCCTTCGAGGAGGAAACGCGCCCCGATCTTGTCGAGTCCTTCGCCCCCGTCGACCGCGAGACCATTATCGTCGGCCAGCTCGGCAAAATGCTCAAGACCCTGGAAAAATTTCGCGCCGGCTACGCGCTCATGGCCGGCCAGGTTACGCCCCGTCGCCTCTTTAAGAGCCTGCACCAGCTCGACCTGAAAGCCGCGCAAATCCTGCTTTCACTCAAGCGCCGCAACGCCGAGACCATCTTCGGCGCCATCGCCGTCCAGATCGAAAAGCTCGGCATTACCATGCTCGACGCGCGCTGCTTTCTCGACGACCAGCTCGCCACGCCCGGCGTCATGACCGGCGGCCGTTTTCCCATTGAGCGCGATTATATCGACCACGGCATCCACATTGCCCGCGAATGCGCCCGCCTCGACATCGGACAGGGCTGCGTCGTGCGCAAAGGCACCGTGCTCGCAGTCGAGGCCTTTGAAGGGACCGATGAGATGCTTCGCCGCGCCGGTTCGTTCAAAACCGACGGCGCCCTCTTTGTGAAAACCGTGAAGACCGGCCAGGATTATCGCTTTGACGTGCCCGTCTTTGGCCAAAAAACCCTGGAAGCCATGCACGAAACCGGCCTCTCGGCCGCCGCCCTCGAAGCCGGCCGCGTCCTTATCCTCGACCAGCCTGCCGTTCTCGCCCAAGCCCGCACATGGAAGATCAGCTTGTTCGGATTCGCCTGAATCCGAACAAGTATCAAGTGTCAGGTTCCAAGTATCAGGATTGTGAGACAGGAGTCGTCGGCTATCTTGGAACTTGTTACCTGTCATTTGTCACTTACCACACTTGCCCTTTCATCCAACCTCGCGCATCCTGCCGCCATGAACCCAGACGTTGTTGTCGTCAACATCAAGGCCGTCGTTCCCACGGCCAACGGCTGCGCTGTTTTTCTCGGCAACGACGAGAAAACCTTCGTCATCTACGTGGACCACTTTGTCGGCAATGCCATCCAGATGTCGCTGAACGGCGTTAAAAAAGAACGCCCGCTCACGCACGACCTCATTGGCAGCGTCCTGCTCGGCCTCGGCGCGCAGCTCGACCACATTGTCATCAATGACGTCACCGAGGGCACCTTTTTTGCCCGTATTCTCCTCAAGATGGAGAACGAAATCGGCAAGAAAATCATCGAGATTGACGCGCGGCCCAGCGATTCGATTGTGCTCGCCCTCCAGCACAAACGTCCGATCTACGCCTCGCAAAAGGTCTTCGATGTGGTTGAGGACCAGACCGAAATTCTGGAACGCGTCCTCAAGCAGCAGTCGGAGGAGGACGAAGGCGAGGCCGGCGAGGAAGAGGACGAGCCGTCCTAACAGGTTGTTAAGCGCGATGTCCGTCCTGCCTTCTCCACTCGCCGCGGGCCTGCCGCTTACCGCGCTCGCACCCATGCAGGATGTGACCGATCTCGCCTTCATGCGCGTCATCGCGCACTACGGCGCGCCCGATTATTTCTTCACCGAGTTCTTCCGCGTCCACTCGCAATCGCGCCCGGAGAAACACATCCTGCGCTCGATTGACGAAAACACCACCGGCCGGCCCGTCTTTGCCCAGCTCATCGGTGAAAACCTGACCGACCTCGCCCGCACGGTCGAAGAACTCGTCCAGCATCCCGTCGCCGGCATCGACCTGAATCTCGGCTGCCCCGCGCCCAAGGTTTACAAGAAGAACGTGGGCGGCGGCCTCCTGCGCGACCCGGATAAGATCGACCAGATCCTCGGCTGCCTTCGCGCCCTGCTGGACCGCAGAGCGCCCGGCCTGCTCACGGTCAAGATGCGCATCGGCTTCGATGACACCGCGCATTTCGACCGCGTACTCGACCTCATCAACGCCCATCGCGTTGATCTGCTCAGCGTCCACGGCCGCACGGTGAAGGAAATGTATCGCAGCGAGGTGCACTACGATTTCATCGCCCGCGCCGTCGCCCGGGTTCATTGCCCGGTGCTTGCGAACGGCAATCTCACCTCTGTCGCCAAGGCCGCCTCGGTTCTCGACGGCACCCACGCGGCCGGGGTCATGATCGGCCGCCACGCCATCCGCAACCCGTGGATTTTTCGCCAGTGCCGCGAGCATTTCTCCGGCCAGCCCGTCATGCGCGTCACCCTGGCGGACGTTCGCGACTACATTGACCGCCTCTATCGTGCCACCCAATTGCCCGAAGTCCCCGAACTGGCTCATATCGCGAAGATGAAGAAATATCTCAACTTCGTCGGCCAGAGCGTCGATCCCGCCGGCGCCTTTCTCCACGCCATGCGCCGCGCCGAGACTGAGGCCAATCTTTTTTCCGTCTGTGATGAACATCTTCTCGCCGATCCGATCCGCGAGTTTTCGCCCGAACCCTACCCCGGCGTCATCGCCCGACCCAATTGCGAAACCCCCGCCGCTGCCGATGGCTGCTCACTGGAAACCGTGACGGCGTAGCTCCTTGAACATCCAACACCCAACGTCGAACGCCCAACGACCAAATACAAAATACCAATTACGACCAATGACTAATGACCAAGGACAAATGACAAAGTCACTCCAACCCCAGGATCTTCCGTCCTTCGGGTGAAATCATCTGCGGTGTCCATATCGGATCCCAGACGATGTGCACCTTGGCGGATTCCACGGTCGGCAGCGCGGCAATTTTCTCCCGCGCGTCTTCGGCAATGACTGGTCCCATGCCGCAGCCGGGCGCGGTCAGGGTCATTTTCACCTCGATCGCATGGCCGCCCTGCGGGGTCTTTTCGATGGAGAGATCGTAAACGAGGCCAAGATCGACGATGTTCACCGGGATCTCCGGGTCGAAACAGCTTTTCATCGCGGCCCAAACGGCTTCCTCGCTGAATTCGGCCACGGCACCCGCCTTTTCCGTTTTCAGCGAAAATCCGGCGAGCGCATCGGTATGTTCCCGCGCGATGCGAAACAATCCGCTGTTGGTCCGCACGGTCACGGTCCCACCCAGCGTTTGCGTCACGAAAACCTCCGTGCCCGCGGGCAGCGTAAGTTCGTCGCCCGCCGGAATGGCCGTCGCCGGCGTGTCCTTGGAAAGTTTGAAGGTCTGGTTGGTGATCGTGCTCATTTTACCATCATCTCCATTGGCAGGCGGGCATAGAGGCCACGCGGGTCGTTGAATTCTTGCAGGGTCTTCGCTTGTTCCTTGATTTGCGCCATCAGCCGGCTCAGCGCGTCCGCACTCCGCGTTTGTTCACGCTTCGCGCCTTGGAGCCAGTCCACGATGATCTCAGTAAGTTCTTTTTTGCGTGGATACTCGACGACGCGGTAGTTGTCGCCGAGCTGCGCCTTCTGCACCGCAAATTTTAGTGCGGCGTCGAGGCCGCCAATTTCATCCACCAGCCCGAGCCGCTTCGCCTCGGTACCCGACCACACCCGGCCTTGGGCGATTTCCTCCACCGCTGCACGGTCGAGATGCCGGCCCTCGGCGACCTTGCCGATAAACTGGCCGTAAGTCCAATCAACCTGTTGTTGAACGAGAGCCATCTCCTCGTCCGTCTTGGGCCGGCTGATGGTAAAGGTATCGGCAAATTTGCCGGTTTTCGCCACGTCGAAGGTCACTCCGAGGTCGCCGGCCAGTTTTTGCACGTTGAAAAACAAGTCGAACACGCCGATGGAACCGGTGATAGTGGTGGGCTCGGCATAGATTTTGTCGCCATAGGCGGAAATCCAATAGCCGCCCGAGGCCGCCACCGCGCCCATCGAGATGATGACCGGCTTCGTCTGTCGGATGAGCCGCAATTCACGCTGGATTTCCTCGGAGGCCGCGGCACTGCCGCCGGGACTGTTCACCCGCAGCACGATGGCCTGCACGCTGTCATCCAGCCGCAACTCACGCAGCATGCGGGAAAATTTATCGCCCCCGATTTCGCCATCCACGCCCTCGCCATCCATAATGTCGCCCTCCGCATAAACGACCGCTATCGTCTTGTCCGTGGATTTTGTGGCCGGCTCACCTTCCGGCAGCGTGGCGGCATAATCGGCCAGGGTGATTTGCTTGAACGCCTCCTTCGCGCCGGTGCGGCCAGTCTTCGCTTTGAGTTCGGCCAGGATTTCATCGCGATAGGTGATGCGATCGACCAGCCCCGCGGCCTTGGCCTGTTCCGCGGTGAAGAGACCGTGTTCGTCCACGGCCTTCTGCACGGCTGCCGGCGTGAGACCCCGGCTGGTCGCAATGTCGCCGACAATCTGGCTCCAGAGGTCATCGAGCAATTTTTGCGTCTGGGCCCGGTCTTCCGGGCTCATGTCCTTGCGCGTGAAAGGCTCGACAAACGACTTGTATTTGCCGACGCGCGTCACCTGTATGCCGACGCCAAATTTTTCCAACGCACCGGTGAGGAATATCGGCCGGACCGCGAGGCCGGGCAGGTACATCTCGCCATAGGGATCAAATGCGACATTGTTCGCGACCGAGACCAGGTAGAGATCCCTTGTCTGGGCGAAATTGAGATAAGCCACCACCGGCTTGCCCGCGGCCCGGCACGCGCCGAGCGCCTCGCGCACTTCCTTGAGCGCGGCAAACCCCGTGTCATACCCCTGCGGCTCGAGCGAGCCGGTCAGAAACACCCCGGCGATGCGGCTGTCACTGGCCGCGGCCCGGAGCGCGCGGGTCACACTGCGCAGTTGCAGCGTTTCCTCCTGGTCGCTCGCGAACCCGAAGGGATTGTCCTGCACCGGGGCGTCCACGATGTTCGTGGACAGGTCAAAGACGAGATACGAACCGGGTTCCACCACGGCGGTTTTCTTGCCCAACGTCGTCATGGCGGCGAAAACAATCAGGATCAGCAGCACCACCCCGGCCAAGAAAACCCACAGCGCAACCAGGGCGCCCAGCATCGAGGTGAAGAAATTTCTCATTCGACTGCGAAGGTAATGCATTTCACCGCTTCGGCCAGTGAAAAGGCGCGGATTAAGCTCCGTGTCCGCAAAAACCGACCTGCGCGCTTTCCTTTCGTGAAATTTCCTGTTTGGTTTTATTCCAATTAAATTAACGCCCATCATGAGCGAACCGCAAAAAGAACTTCTCACGACCAACCGCAAGGCTCTTACCATCAACCTTGAGGATAAGCAGTACGGCACCTTCGCCGAGATCGGCGCCGGGCAGGAGGTCGCGCGGCACTTTTTCCAGGCGGGCGGCGCCTCCGGCACCATCGCGAAAACCATCTCAGCCTACGACATGACGTTCAGCGACGCCATCTATGGGAAAACCCCGCGCTACGTCTCGCGCGAGCGCCTCGCGCTCATGCTCAACCATGAATACAACCTGCTCATCGAGCGCCTTGCGGCCCAGCGCGGCGACCGCACGACGTTCTTTGTTTTTGCCGACACGGTCGCCACCCGGAATTTCAAGGGCACCAACGAAGCGCATGGCTGGATGGGCATCCGCTTCCAGACCGAACCCAAGGGTGAACCGAGTGAGATCGTCCTGCACGTGCGCATGTGGGACAAGGATAACGTCCTGCAGCAGCAGGCCCTCGGCATTGTCGGCGTAAACCTCATCTACGGTGCGTTCCATTTCCGCGACGACCGGCAAAGATTCATCGCGGCCCTTGCCGACAACGTCGGCGCTGACCGCATCGAGATCGACATGCTCACTTTCAGCGGCCCGGCCTTCCTCAACGTGGACAATCGCCTAAAATCACTCGCGCTGGTGCAGCATGGCCTCACCAACGCCGTCATGTTCGGCCCCGGCGGCGTCGTGCTCCAGCCCTCCGAGGTGCTGCATAAAAAAGCCGTTCTCGTCGAACGCGGCAGCTTCCGCCCCGTCACGCATGTCAATGTGGACATGCTCAACTGCGCCACCGCACAGTTCGTGCAGGAACCCATGGTCAAGGGCAAGGAAGTGATCGTCCTCATGGAAATCACCATGAACAACCTCCTCGCCGACGGCACCCTTGACTCGAAGGACTTTCTCGCGCGCGTCGATCTGCTCGGCGACATCGGCTTTACGGTTCTCATTTCCAACTACAGTGAATACTACCGCCTCACCTCCTATTTCCGCCGCTACACCAGCGAAATGATCGGCGTGGCCATGGGCGTCAACAACCTCATCGAGATCTTCAACGAAAAATATTATGACAACCTCCCCGGCGGCATCCTTGAGTCTTTTGGCCGCCTTTTCCGCAATGCCGTCAAACTTTACATCTATCCGATGCGGCAAGAGGCCTACGACCGCTACCTCCAAAGCGGGCACCCCGCCGACAGCCCCGGCAACGTCAACTCGCACGCCTTTGCCGCCAACGTCCTGATCAATTCCCGCAATGTCCTGGTCGTCGATCACCTGCGCAACCTCTACGACCACCTGCTCGAAAACCACTACATCGACAGCATCGTCGGCTTCAATCCCGACATGCTTAATATTTTCTCGCGCGACGTGCTCCAGCGCATCAAGGCCAAGGATCCGTCGTGGGAAAAAATGGTTCCGACCCCCGTCGCGGAGGCGATCAAGAAACGCGGCCTCTTTGATTGCGCGCCGGCACCCGCCGCAACCGTGCCGGCCTAGCGTCGGAAAAGTGTCAGGTATAAAGTTTTCAAGTATCAAGAGTAGGAGCCAGAACGCAGGATTCGGGAAGCAGGAGTGGTCGGCTATCTTGGAACTTGTCACCTGACACTTGAAACTTCGCGGCCAGCCGCGCTCTTGCCACCTGTTACCTGTCACTTGATACTTGTTGCTTTTCGCGCTTCCGACTTTCCGATTTTTTCGTTCTACTTCCCTCCCTGGCCCCATGCGCTTCTACAAATACCACGCCCTCGGCAACGACTACATCGTGCTCAACCCGGCTGATTTTCCGTTCTGGAAACTGCCCACCCGGGATCAAATCCGCGCCATCTGCCACCGTAACTATGGGGTTGGCTCCGACGGCATTCTCTGGGGTCCCCTGCCGACCAGGAAGGCCGACTTCGCCCTGCGCATCTTCAATCCCGATGGTTCCGAGGCTGAAAAGTCCGGCAACGGCCTGCGCATTTTCTCGCGTTTCCTCTTTGACCAGGGCTTCACGGCCGCTCCCACCTTTACCATCCAGACGCTCGGTGGCATCGTGCAATCCGTCATCAAGGACGGCGGCCGGCTCATCTCCGTGGCCATGGGCCAGGTGAGTTTTCAAAGTGAAAAAATTCCCGTGGCCGGCCCGCCGCGCGAGGTCATCAATGAAAAGATCGCCGTCCATGGGCGCGAGTTTACGTTTTGCGCCGCCACCATTGGCAACCCCCATTGCGTCATCAACCTGCCCGAGATTTCGGCCAGCCTGGCCAAAACCTACGGCCCCGATCTCGAAACACACCCGATTTTCCCGAACCGCACCAACGTGCAATTCCTCCGCGTACTGGACCGCGCCAACATCCAGATCGAAATCTGGGAGCGCGGCGCCGGCTATACGCTCGCTTCCGGCAGCAGCAGCAGCGCCTCCGCCGCCGTCGCGAACCGGCTCGGCTTGGTGGACCGCGCCATCACCGTCCACATGCCCGGCGGCGAGATCAACATCGACATCGGCCAGGGCTTTTTCATCCAGATGACCGGCTCCGTGACCAAAGTTGGCGAAGGCACCCTCAACACCGAAATATTCAGCGTGAAGGCGTGAGATTGTTTCCACTGCTCACGACTCGATGATCGACGAGTCGAGGTGCTGGATGATGAGTTCCTGGATCGTGGCCAGGAACAGGTAGCACATGAAGGCCTTGCGCTCGGGTTCAGGCAGCGTCTCCAGCTCGATGTTGCCGCTTTCGAGCGACTCATCCTCCAGCCGTTTCAGGTATTTCTCGCGCAGGCGCAGGCGCACCGCCGCGCAGGCCCGCACGATGGGCTCGGCATTGGTCTCGTCGAAGGAGATGACGCCGGTCGAAAAAAAATCCCGGTCGAAAAGCCCGAGCAGCGTGCGGCAGTCGCCGGACTGCGATACCAGCAGCGAGTCCACCCAGACTTCGCGCAGGTCCTCGTCGAGGTCGCGCCCGGACGACGGCGCAGCCAGCGAACCACGCAGGTCGTCCACCGTGGACTTGATGACGTCGAGCAACGGCGCCACGACCGGCAGGCTGAGCTTGACCTCAATTTTTTTCATCCGGCTCAAGCACAGCGTTGAGGTGCCATTCCTGCAGGGAGTAAACGTAGGCCTCGGCCTTTTCGCGCAGCCCCGTCCAGACCACGGAGCGGCCCTGCTCGTGCACTTCGAGCATGTGGCGGCGCGCTGTAGGTTCGTCGAAGCCGAAGATTTTTTTAAAGATCATGACGACGTAGCTCATCAAGTTCACCGGGTCATTGAGCACCACGACATGCCAGAGGCCCTGCAGCGCGAGCTCGGTCTCGGCGCGCGCGGAGGGTGCGGTGGTGGTCTTGGCTTGCCCAACAATCATATCTGCTTGGCGACTCCGGCGATGGCGGTGGCGAGCCGGGCTTCGGCCTCGGCCAGCGGGAGCTTTGCGACGTCCTTTTGCGTGCGCCATTTCATTTCGACAATCCCTTCTTTCATTCCTCTGCCCCCCACTGTAACGCGAAGTGGCACGCCAATCAAGTCGGCGTCCTTGAACTTTACGCCGGGCCGCTCGGTCCGGTCGTCCACCAGCACGTCGGCCCCGGCGTGATCCGCGGCCGCGGCAAGCTTTTTGGCCATCGCCGCCGCCTCCGCATCCTGCGGGTCGAGCAGGCAAATGAGCACCTGGAACGGCGCAATCGCCCACGGCCAGACAATGCCGTCGGCATCGTGGCTCTGTTCGATAATAGCCTGCAACGTGCGGCCAATGCCGATGCCGTAACAACCCATGACCATGAGGTTGGACTGTTTCTGGTCGTCGGTATAAACCGCGCCGAATTTCTCGGAGTACTTCGTGCCGAGCTTGAAGATATGGCCAACCTCGATGCCCCGGCGCGATTTCAGCGGCTGGCCCGATTTGGGATCGGGTTCGCCCGGGCGCACGCGGCGAAAGTCGCCAAACTTTGTGACGGCAAGGTCGCGTGTGACATTGACGTGGCGAAGGTGAAAACCGTCCTTGTTTGCGCCGGTCGTGCCATTGCCAATGAGGCGGATGGCATGGTCGGCAAAAACTCCTGCGAGCGCGGCCGAGTTTTTGATCGTGCCCTTGACCGCACCCAGGCTGCCGGGCTTCGCGCCCATGACTGGCTCGATCTCCTCGGGCGTGGCGGGTCGGAATAAGGTGAAGCCAAGCGCGCCGAGTTTGGCCTCCTCGAGCTCATCGCAACCGCGCAGTACGACGGCGAACGGTTTGCCGTCGCCCATGAAAATAAGGGTTTTGAACTGCTGCTCCGCAGCCACCGCATAAGGCGCGGCCGCGAGCGCCGCGATGGTCACGACACCCGGCGTGGCAAATTCTTCCACGGCCCCGGTGGGCGCGGCATCGGCCAGGTCTTTTGGCACCAGCGCGCTGGTGGCTTTTTCCCGGTTGGCCGCGTAGCCGCTCTCCTCGTTGTAGATGACGTCGTCGTCGCCGATCTCGGCCGGCACCATGAATTCATGCGAAAAACTGCCGCCCATGACGCCGGTGTCGGCCTCGACCGCAATGGCCTGCGCGCCGATGCGGCGGAAAAAGGCTTCATAGGCCGCCTTCATTGCGTGATAGTTCTTGGTCGCACCGTCGTCGTTCGCGTCGAACGAATACGCGTCCATCATCACGAATTCCTTGGCGCGCATCAGGCCGTAGCGCGGGCGGATTTCGTTGCGGAACTTCGTGGCGATCTGGAAAAAGTTTTTTGGCAGGTCGCGATAGCTGGTGATCTCGGCCTTCACGAGCGGCGTGATGATTTCCTCGTGGGTCGGGCCCAGCACAAACTCCGGCTCCCGCGGGGCGCGCTTGCCGTCCCCGGCGCTGTCGGCCCGAAACATGATCTCGCGCGCGGCGGCCCAGCGCGGGCCCTGCTGCCAGAATTCGACCGGGTGCACGTGCGGCATCCACAGCTCGATCGCACCCGCGCGCTCCATTTCCTCGCGGCAGATTTGCGTGAGCTTCTGCATCACGCGCAGGCCGAGCGGCAGGTAGGTGTAGAGCCCGCCGCCGAGCTTGCGCACGAGGCCCGCGCGCACGAGCAGCTTGTGGGAGGCGATTTCCGCATCGGCCGGGCTTTCCTTGAGCGTCGGGATAAAATACTGCGACCAAAATTTCATGAAGTTCCGCAACTGAACAGCTCGCCCGTCTGCGTGCAAGTAACAAGTATCAAGTGCCAAGTAACAAGATAACGTTGGCTGAAAAGTCTCTGCTCTGGACTCTCGACTCTCAGCTCTCAACCCTCAACTACCAATGCCCGCCCGCCCGCCGCCCAAACCCTGGCCGATGAAATGGATCGTCATCGCGATCCTGGTTTTTGTCCCCATGTACACCTACCTCACCTTGCGCTACCGCCGGTCGGGGCCGGTTTACGAGCCCTATGCCGAGGCACGGGACCGCGCCATGACCGAGCGCCTGCTCGCGGCCGGCTACCGCCGCGTCACGCTCGCGGCCACGCGACCGACCGAAACCCTGCGCATCTCGGCCCGGGCGCCCATCGTGGCCGCGCCCGGCGGGTTGCCCGCGGACCTCGTCACCGCGCTCACCGCCGTTCCGCTGCCGCCGGCGCGCGTAACGCACATCATCGCCGCGCGCGAGACCAGTACCGCGCAGCCTTACATCGTTGATTTCACCGCCACCCTGCCGGACGAAAAAGAGGAGCTGCTTGATGCGCAGATTTACGTGCGCGAAGGCCGCCTTGTGCTCGTGCCCAATTTCGAGCGCGTGCCCGGTGGACTGCTCGTGCGCTCGCCCGAGACCGAGGTGCGCCTCACCGTGCCCGCCGGCGTTCTTTCGCCCGGCCACTATCACGTGACGCTGGTCGCCACGCAAGAATCGCCAACCTGGATGTTATTCGTGAAGTAGTTTAACCGCGGATGAACGCGGATAATTTTCTTAAAAAACTGACTCGGAAACGAAATACTCCTATCCGCGTGCATCCGTGTTCATCTGCGGTTAAAAAACGTTCATTTTCGGTTGCAGCGCAACATTGACGAGCCGCGCCACATCGCTGACAAATACCCCACCTCCATGTCCAACGGTTCCAACAGTGCGCCCACTCCGACGCCCACCGCGGTCGCGATCATCAAGCCGACCGATCTGCGCGGCATTCTCCAATACGTCCCGCGCTTCAAGGACCAGATTTTTATCATCGCGCTCGATGGCGCCATCATTGCGGATGAAAACTTCACCAACCTGCTCGTTGACATCGCGGTGCTGCGCTCGCTCGCGATCAAGGTGGTGCTCGTGCACGGCATCGGCCAGCAGCTCCAGGAACTCTCGCAAACCCGCGGCATCCCCATCACCAACGCCGACGGCACCGGGGTGACCGACGCCGCCACGCTCGACCTCTCGGTCCGCGCCTCCGCTCGCGTCTCGCATCTCATTCTCGAGGGCCTCACGCAAAACTCGCTCAAGGCTGCCATCACCAACGCTGTGCGCGCGCTGCCCACCGGCATCATCCGCGGCGTCGACCAGCAGTTCACCGCCCGGGTCGAGCGCATCGACAAGGACTTCATCCTCCACCTGCTCAACGCCGGCGTCGTACCCATCGTGCACCCCGTCGGATTCGGCCCCGACGGCCGCTCGCTGCGCATCAATTCGGATCTGCTGGCCGCGGAAATGGCCGAGTCGCTCCACGCCTCAAAAATCGTTTATCTCACTTCGGTCGCCGGCCTCGAGATCAACGGCGAGGTGCGCCGCGAAATCTCCGCCGATGCCCTGCGCGCCCTCCTCAAGGATCATCCCGGCGATATCGCCGAGGCCTCGCGCAGCAAGGCTGCCCACGCCATCAAGGCCATTGAGACCGGCACGCCCCGCGTGCACATCGTTGACGGCCGCATTTTCGACGGCCTGCTCAATGAAATCTTTTCCAACGAAGGCGTGGGCTCGCTGATCTACGGCAACGACTACCAGCAGATCCGCAAGGCCACTCGCCGCGACGTCCGGCTTATCTACAACCTCACCCGCAGCGCCGTCCGCCGCGAGGAACTGCTGCATCGCACACAGCAGGCCATCGAGAAAAACATCGACCAGTTCTACGTCTTCGAAATCGACGAGAACATCATCGCCTGTGTCACGCTGCTCTTTTATCCCGGCAAGCCCCAGCTCGCCGAGATCGGCTCGCTCTATGTCATGCCGTTTTACCAGAACCGCGGCATCGGCAAAAAGATGGTGGAATATGCCTGCCTGCAGGCCAAGGAACACGGCGCCACGACCATCGTTGCGCTCTCGACCCAAAGCTTCGGTTTCTTTACCGGCAACCTCGGTTTCGAGGAAACGACCAAGGAATCGCTGCCCGATGCGCGTCTCAAGCTCTACGAGGAAAGCGGCCGCAATCCCAAGGTGCTGGTGAAACAACTCGCCTGAAAACGGGTCTGACGGGGCGGCATGAATGCACCCCTCGTCCGACTTGCCGCCGGGCTCGCGTTGCTTGCCCTCTGCGCCCTGGCTGAAGATTCGCCAAACGCGAAAATGGCGGAGCCACAAGCAAAGCCGGCCCCGGCCCGGAAAGTACCGTCCTATGAAGTTGGATTGAATGAAATACCGGTGCGGCTTCCGACGCAATATGTGGATGGATTGCGGGATCATATGGATCACGTGAACCGGGAGATGCAAGAGGCCTTCCAACGCCAGGAAAAGACCGCCCAACACGCGCTCTATCGAAAGGCCCTGGCGAATAACATCACGTTGGAAGCATTTGTGGATTGGGATGAAAGCAGCCATCGCCCCGTGGCGCTACCCGTTCTGCGTTCGTCCTGGTGACGGTTGGATTATTTTCCGCGGATTGCGCGGATCGACGCGGATAAATTCCTGTCATTTGAGCGAAGCGAAGAATGACAGTGAAAACTGTCCTCTCACCAAAAAACTACCCCACCGCGCCCGGAATGACGAATCACCCCAGCCCGCAGGCCTGGCGGGCGCGCTGGAGCACGCGGTCCGCGACTTCTCGCGCCCGCACGGCGCCGTCGCGCAGCACGCCTTGCACGTAATCGGGATTGGCCGCGAGTTCGGCCCGGCGGGTGCGATAAGGCGCGAAATAATTCCAGTAATGCTCAAACAGCGCTTTCTTCAAGTCGCCATAGCCGAGCCCGCCGGCGCGGAGGCGTTCTTGGTGGTCGCGCGCAACCTCGGCCGGCGCGACGAGGCGCAGCAGTTGAATGGCGAGATTCTTGTCCGCGTCGGGCTTCGGCTCCTGCGGCGGGCGCGAATCCATGACGATGGACATGATTTTTTTGCGGGCGGTTTTTTCGTCGGCAAAAATCTCGATGGTGTTGCCATAGCTCTTGCTCATTTTCTGACCGTCGAGGCCAGGCACCGTCGCCACTTCATCGCGAATCTGCGGCTCGGGAATGACAAAAGTCTCGCCGTAGGTCTGATTGAACTTGCCGGCAAAGTCGCGCGCCATCTCGAGATGCTGCTTCTGGTCCTTGCCCACAGGCACGAGATTGGTGTCGTAGAGCAGGATATCCGCGGCCATGAGCACGGGGTACGCGAAAAGGCCAAAATTGGCAGGAAGCCCTTTCGCCAGCTTATCCTTGTAACTCGTCGCGCGTTCCAGAACACCCACCGGCACGAGGGTACCAATAATCCACGTCAACTCGGCGACTTCAGGCACGTCGCTTTGCCGCCAAAACACGCTGCGCTTGGGATCGAGACCGCAAGCCAGCCAATCGAGCGCAACGTCGATCGTATTGCTCCGGCGTTCGGCCGGGTCGAGCAGCGACGTCATCGAATGATAGTCCGCGATAAAATAGTAAGCCTCTCCCCTGCCCTGCAGATCCACCGCCGGTTTGATCGCACCGAAGTAGTTGCCGATATGCAGGGTGCCTGAAGGTTGAATGCCGGTAAGAATACGCATTTAGGAATTTAGAAGTACCAAGTAACAAGTATCAAGTAACAGGTAGGTTCGTGTCGCAGTTTTTTTCCACGCGATCTTGTTACTTGTTACCTGGTACTTGGTACTTTTCCAATCTAGTCTCGCCGGGGAATCGTCGTCACCGACTGCCGCACTTTCGCAATGGTCGCCGGCGGCAGCCAGCCACCGAAGGCCATGGCCGGCATGACGAGGGCGCGCGGGCCGAGGAGCGTGCCCGGCTGGAGCACGGCGTTGCAGCCGACCTCGGCGCGGTCGCCGAGGATCGCGCCGAACTTGCGCAGGCCGGTCTCAACCGTGAGATCGGGCAGGCGCAGCACGATGGGTTGCTGGTCGAGGCGGAAGTTTGACAAAACGGCGCCGGCGCCGAGATGCACGCGATTGCCGAGGATGGAGTCGCCGACGTAACTGAAGTGCGGCACCTGCACGCCATCCATGAGCAGGCAATTTTTGAATTCGCACGAATTGCCGAGCACGCAGCCCTCGCCAACGATGACATTGCCGCGAATAAACGCACCGGGACGGATCTGGGTGTTCGCGCCAATCCACGCCGGGCCGATCAGCGTCGCGGTGGGCGGAATTTTCACCGAGGGATGAACATAGACCCACCCTTCCACCTGTGGGCCCGCCGGCAGCAACGTGAGTGATTGATCCAGGCGTAGCGCCGCGAGCGCCTCGCTGATTTGCTTCAGCCACTCCCACGGCGGCGCGTCGGGCTGGAACGCGGCCAGAAAAGGCGCCAGCGATCGCGGCAGGGTAAAGAAATCAGCGGCTTTCATGGGGCCCAGCTAAGAGCAAAAACCCGCCGGCGAACAGCGGCATTTTTCAAAATACTCATTTCAATCCACATACGTAACCGCGAATGAACGCCAATGGACGCGAATGACTGCAAGGTTGGAGATAGCCATGCAAAGAACAGGTGATCGAAGGACATGTTCAAAATTTCATCCAGCCTTCTCTTTTATTGGCGTTCATTCGTGTCCATTCGCGGTTTCCCACGCATGAGCCGGACTTAGCCGAGTTCATTTTTTGCCGCTTTCAACAGCTGCTCCAGTCCGTTTCGTGCCACGGTTTCATCCGTGTTTTCGACGAGGAACCGAAGTTTCGGCTCCGTGCCCGACCAGCGCACCAGCACCCGGCCCTGGTCACCGAGCCTGGCCTCGAGCGCGGCGATGGCCGCGCCCAGCGCGGGCAGGCTTTCCAGCGGACATTTTTCCGGCACGCGTAAGTTTGCCGTGGCCTGCGGAAATTTTTTCAATACGCGCCGAAGCTCGGACAGCGGCCGGCCGGTGGTCAGCATCACCTCCATGACTTTGAGCGCGGCAACGAGGCCATCCCCGGTTGGGACAACATCCGTACAAAGAACGTGACCGCTTGATTCGCCGCCGAGACTCGCGCCGGCGGCGCGCATATACTCGCTCACGTAGCGGTCTCCCACCGGCGTGCGCACGACGCGTCCACCGGCGGCCCGCACCGCCTTATCCACCCCAAGGTTGCTCTGCACGGTGACAACGAGGGTTTTCGCATTCAGCAAGCCATGCGCGAGGGCATGGGTCGCGAGGATGGTCAGAATCTCGTCGCCATCGAGTACAACTCCATTCTCGTCGGACAGCACGCAGCGATCTCCATCGCCATCGTGCGCCACGCCGAGCTTCGCGCCGGTTGCCCGCACCTGCGCGGCGAGGCTTTCCGGGTGCTCGGTGCCGACACCGTCGTTGATATTGCGACCGTCGGGAGCGTCACCGAGTTGCACCAGGGTGGCGCCGAGCGCCCGCAACACAACAGGGCTCGTGGCACACGTCGCGCCGTTCGCCGTGTCGAGCACGATGCGCCAGTCGCGCAACGCGCCGGGCGGCAGGATGGCCTGCACCATGGCCAGGTAGGGCGTAAGCGTATCCACCACCGACACCGGCGCGGACGCCGTTGAAGGCACCGACAAGGGCATTAGCCGCTCGATGTGCATTTCTTCGTCGTCGGTAAGTTTCTCGCCGCGCTGGTTGAAGAATTTTATGCCGTTGTCCTCGGCTGGGTTGTGCGACGCTGTGATCACCACGCCGAGCGCTGCGTTCAACGCCCGCACCGCGCGCGAAACCGCGGGCGTGGGTAAAATACCGAGTGAAACTGGCGCGGCGCCTTCGTTGCACAAGCCAGCTGCGATCGCCGCCTCGAGACTGGGTCCGGAAAACCGTGTGTCGCGGCCGATCACGATTTTGTTGGTCTCCGCGTCCGACTCGTCCCGCAGCCAGCGAGCCACCGCCGCGCCGAGCCGGGCGGCAAAGGTCTCATTGATGATCGGGCCGCCATAGGGACCGCGCACACCGTCGGTGCCAAAATATTGCCGGTTCATGGTTGATAAAACTCCCGGGTGGCTGCGATTTTTTTTCGCACCGCGCCACCGAACAGCAGCTCGCGGGCGGGAGCAAGGCCTTCCTTCACGCCCGCCGTGCGGCCGCAAATCCAGAGCCCGACCGCGGCGTTAAGCACAATGGTGTCGGCCAGCCCGGCCGGGCCGCGTCCGTCAAGCAGCGCCTCAACCAAGGCAAGGTTGGCCGCAAGATCACCGCCGATGAGTTCGGAAAACGGCGCGGAGCGCAGGCCAAAATCCTCCGCCTGCCAGCGACCATCAATGCCGGCGAGGCGGCCGAAGCCGCGCACACGATTGACGGTCGCTGTCGTAAGTTCGTCGATGCCCCGATCCGCGTCGATGATACCGTGAGCAACCAGGCCGGCCTGCACCCCGACCGAGCCGAGCGCATCGGCCAGCTTCGGCACCCAAGCCTCGGAAAATACGCCGACCAGCGCGTGCGCAGGCCGGCCCGGGTTGAGGAGCGGACCCAGGCTGTTAAAAATCGTGCGATGACCCTGCGCGGCAAGCGCCTTGCGCACCGGAGCGACGTGCTGGAAAGCGGGGTGATAATTTGGCGCAAAGAAAAACACATAGCCGAGCTCCGACATCGCCTGTCGCAGTTTTGCTGGAGGCGCAGCCAGATCGACCCCAAGCGCCGCGAACAGGTCGGCACTGCCGCACTTGGAGGTAATGCCGCGATTGCCATGCTTCATCACCGGCACGCCGCCGCTGGCCAGCACCAGCACAACCAGGCTCGAGACATTGAAGCCGCCTGAGTGGTCACCACCGGTGCCAACAATATCGATGGCCCGCGGCGCCCACTCGTCGACGCCGGGATCAACCGCGAGTGCGCGAAGGACCGTGGCAAAAGCAGCCACCTCCGCCGCGGTTTCACCTTTGGCCGCCAGGGCAAGGAGAAAGGCAGCCTTCGCCTCATTTTCCACCCCAGCCGAGGCCAGCGCGGTCGCAGCCGCGGTTGCATCCGCAGGCGCGAGGTCGCGGCGAGCAGCGAGCTGGGCGGTTAACGCAGCGAGGTCAGTCATGCGAAAGCGATCAAAAGTTATTCAGCGCCAGAACAAAAATCACCATCGCCGCCCCAACGCAATAATAGCCGAAGTAATGCCAGCGTCCATTTTCCAGCCAGCCGGAAAGCCAGCGAAGCGCGAGCAGTCCCGCCACAAAACTGGCGACCATGCCGATAATCCCAGGTTGAATGAGATGGCCAAAATGCACCGGCGCGGCAGCCATGGCATTGGACTTTAGTAAACGGTGAAGTTCCCTGAAGAGGACGGGCGGGGTAAGCACCACCGCCAGGGCAAAGCTGAATACTTCCGCTTGTCGCCGACCCACGCCCTTGAGCAGGCCGATAGAAATCGTGCTGCCCGAGCGAGAAAATCCACGAAACGGCAGGGCCAGCCCCTGGACGAGGCCAATCCATATGGCTGATCGCAGCGTGACATCCTGGGCCGCATCGTCCCTGGATTTGGAGGCGGACCGAAAAATTAAAACTCCGGCCGCAAATAGAGCCCACGCGATGAGTCGCAGGGAGGAAAACAGTTGCTCGATTTCGGCTTTTTGGCCGCCCAGCACAATTTTCTCGATCAGTAAGATCAGACCTCCACCGATGAGCCCCGTGCAAACTGTGGCACTAGCTACTTTTATCAATACATCCGCGAATTGCTCCTGGTTCGAAAAAAAGCTCTTTTTCCAGGCAGACCAGAAATAGGCGATCACGGCAAACATGGTGCCGGTGTGCAGCATCACGAGGAGAAAGGTCATTTCCGGGCTGGAGGGGTCCAGCTTCATGAGTTTCTCCGCCACAATGACGTGGGCTGAGCTGGACACAGGTAGTAACTCGGCTGCTCCCTGGATCAGGCCGAGAATGAGGATTTGTAGGATGGTGGGTGACATGATGTAAAACGCTCCGAGACTTGACCGGCTTTCCCCGTCCAGTCCAGCGCTTGCTGCGCAAAGATTTTACTGGGGTAATCCGCTTGCGGTTATCACGCTTGACGCACCCGAGCACCACCGTTTACCTGAACCTTTCCATAAAACCGCGGGTGTTTTGCAAGGAAGCACCCATGCTCAAAACCCATCCATCATGGCCAATCCGAAACGCAAACAATCCAAACGCCGCAGCGCCAACCGTCGTGCTGCCAATGCTTTCAAAGCCCCAGAGTTCGCCAAGGATCCAACCGATGGCAGCACCTTTCGTCCGCATCGCGTGAATCCCAAGAACGGCATGTATCGCGGCCGCCAGGTGCTCAACGTCGAAGTCTGAGCCGGCGCGGCCGGCATTTTTTGTTCCATTTCAACACAGTTTGAGTGATGGCCAACTCTCCTGGCGATTCCGGGCGCATCGCAGTCGATGCCATGGGTGGCGACCTCGGTCCAGCCGAGGTGGTCGAGGCGGTGCGCTTGGCGTTTCACGAATTTCCCGAACTCAACCCGGTCGTGCTCGTCGGCGATGAGGCCATTCTGCGCCCATTGCTCGCCAAAACCCGGCTCAATCAAAACCCGGCGGTGACGGTCTTTCATGCATCCGAGGTCGTGACGATGGATGACAAGCCGCTGCAGGCCATCCGTCGCAAAAAAGATTCATCGATGATGCGCGCCATCGAACTCGTGAAAAACGACAGTGCCGGCATCGTCGTGAGTTGTGGCAACACCGGGAGCCTTGTCACCGGCGCCGCGCTCAAATTGCGCACCATGGAAGGCGTGGATCGCCCCGCCCTCGCCGCGGTCATTCCCCGCGAAAACGGCCATTTCATTCTCATCGATGCCGGTGCCAATCCGGACGCCAAGCCGGAGCATCTCGTGCACAATGCCATTCTCGGCTCGCACTACTGCCGCGTCGTGCTCGGCGTGGCCTCACCGCGCGTGGGCCTGCTCACCATCGGCACCGAGGAAGGCAAAGGCAACACCCTCATCACCGAGGCCCACGAACAGTTGAAAAAAATCGGCAGCCTGCTCAACTACTCCGGCCCCATCGAAGGCTTCCAGGTCTTCGAAGATCATGTGGACATCGTCGTCTGCGACGGTTTTGTCGGCAATATCTGCCTCAAAAGCTGGGAGTCGCTGGCCGGATTTGTCTCGGCCATCTTGAAAAATGAACTGCGCGCCGGCCCACTGCGCATGATTGGCGCGGCATTTTCCCGCGGCGCCTTCCGGGCGCTCAAGAAACGCATCAATCCCGAGCGTTATGGCGGCGCGCCCCTCCTCGGTCTCAAGGGCGACATCCTCAAGGCCCACGGCTCCAGCAACCGCCACGCCATCAAGAGCGCCATCCACGCCGCCAGCGAAATCCTCAAGGCTGACATGAACCACCGCATCGAGGCTGACATCGCACGGGCCAACGAACTGCTCCATCAGCCTGTGGTGTGACGCCTCGCGTCCGCCCCAAAAATTTGCGCTTAACTCTCCCAATGGCCTCCCCCATCACCGCCATTATCGGAACCGGTTCTTACGCTCCCGCCAAAATCCTCACCAACGCCGATCTCACCAAAATCGTTGATACCTCCGAGGAGTGGATCATCAACCGCACCGGCATCCGCGAACGCCGGATCGCCGCGCCCGGTGAGAGCAATTCCGACATGGCCGCCCATGCCGGGGCCGCCGCGCTCGCCGACGCTGGCATCCCGCCGGCGGCCATCGATGTCATCATTGTCGCCACGCTTACGCCCGACATGCCGATGCCGTCCACCGCATGTTTTGTGCAGCACAAACTCGGCATCCCGGTCCACGCGTCGTGCTTTGACCTCAACGCCGCCTGCTCCGGCTTCCTCTACGCGCTCGAGACCGGCTGCGCCCTGGTCGAATCGGGCCGCTACCGCCACGCCCTCGTCATCGGGTCGGAAAAAATGTCCACCGTCCTCGACTGGCAGGACCGCACCACCTGCGTGCTTTTCGGCGACGCCGCCGGCGCGGTCGTCATCGGCCGCGCCACCAAGCCCGGCTCCGGCTTTCTCGGCTGCAATCTCAATGCCAAGGGCAGCGTAGCCGACATCCTTTGCATCCCCGGGGGCGGCAGCAACTCCCCGGCCACGCCCGATTCGGTCGCCACCCGCCAGCACTTCATCAAAATGAAGGGCCGCGAGGTCTTTAAAATCGCCGTGCGCTCCATGGAGGAGTCGGCCCGGGAAATTTTGGAACAACATCACCTGCGGCCGGATCAGATTTCCTGCGTGATCCCACACCAAGCCAACCTGCGCATCATCGAGCTCATTGCTGAAAACCTCCACATTCCGCTCGATCGTTTCTTCATCAACCTGGACCGCTACGGCAACACCTCCGCCGCCTCCATTCCCCTGGCGCTCGACGAGGCGCGCCGCGCCGGCCGTGTGCAGGCGGGCGATACCGTTCTCATGCTCGCTTTCGGGGCGGGCTTGACCTATGGCTCCGCGCTGATTCGACTCTGATCATCCCATGCCATTCGTTGTGCTACGTCACCTTTGCTTTGCCCTCATTGCCATCGCCACCTCGGTCCTGCTGACCACCCGCGCCTGCGCCGATCTGGTCTGGACACCGCAGGAAGGCTGGCAGCTTGAAGGCGGCGCCCTCTCTGGCCTCGCCGAGACCGAAGGCCATAATGCCATCGACCTGATGAACAAGGGCCGGGCGGCCGAGGAAAAAGGCAACTCCGCCACCGCCATCCGCAATTACAGCAAAGTCGTAAAAAGATATCCCAACTCCATTTGGGCGCCTGAGGCCCTCTACCGCTCCGCCAACCTCCGCCTTTTGCGCAAACAATATTACAAGGCTTTCGACGACTACCAGGTGATCATCGGCAAATATCCAAGCACGAAGCGCTTTGAAGAAATCATCGGCAAGCAATACCACATCGCCACCGAGCTATTAAACGGGGCCCGCAACCACTTCTTCTTCGCCCTCATCCCCGGTTTTACCAACCGTGAAAAAGGCGTCCAATACTGTGAGCAGGTCGTCCTCAATGCGCCGTACAACGCTTACGCGCCCCTGGCCTTGATGGAATCCGCGAGCGGCCAGCGCAAGGCCGGCAACATCGAGGAAGCCATCGACGCCCTCGACCGCTTCATTAATAATTATCCGCAGCACATCCTTGCACCCGATGCCTATCTCAGGCTCGCGCAAATGAACGCCGCCCTGGTTGACGGCCCTGAGTACGACCAGGCTTCCACCAAGGAAGCCATCACTTATTATCAGGATTATATGATTCTGTTCCCGGGCGACCACAATATCGGGACCGCGGAAAAGGGCCTCGCCGATATGAAACAAACCCTCGCCGAGAGCAAAATCAAGATGGCGGACTTCTATTTCTACAAACGCTCAAACTTCGTGGCCGCCCGGGTGTTTTATAACGAAGCGATCACCTCTTATCCCGACTCCGCCGTGGCCACGCTGGCTAAAAAACGCCTCGTCGATGTCGAGACCGCTGCCGAAAAAACCAAAAATTCACCCTCTTCGGGGAAAAAGTTCCTCGGGATTTTCTAGTCGAAACCTTTTTGAAGGCCACGACGGCTCAACGAGTTTTCAACCGCCTGCTCACCCGATGCCGCTCCGCCTGACTTTCGCCGTCACGTTTGCCCTGCTCCTCGCCGCCTGCACCCATTACCAGCTGGGCACCGATGGCAAGCTCGCCTTTGCCACGCTTTATGTCGAGCCGGTCGAAAACAAGGCGCTGCTCCCCCAAGCCTCGGCGTTGGTCAGCACGCAACTTCGTGAAGCCCTTTTGCGCGACAACCGGGTCACGCTGGTCAACGACCCCGCCCAGGCCGACGCCATCCTGCACGTCACCCTGACCAAGTACTCCCGGGCCCAGACCGCCGCACGTTCCGACGACACCGGCCTCGCGCGCAAATTCCAGCTCACCCTCCTGGCCGTGTGCACGCTGCGCGACAACCGCACCAGCAAGATTTTATTTGAAAATCGTCCCATCATGGCGATGAAGGAAACCTATACCGACAGCGGTCAACTCGAGTCCGAATACAACACGCTCCCGCTCCTCGCCGCATCGCTGGCCGACTCCGTCGCGCACGCCGTGCTCGACGTGTGGTAACTTTATTTCCCATGCACGAACCCATTCTAGCTCCTTCACTCCTGGCCGGAGATCATGCCAACCTCGCCGCCAGCGCGCGGATCGGCGCCGACCTCGGTCTTCCGTGGCTGCACATCGACATCATGGACGGCCATTTCGTGCCGAACCTCACTTTTGGGCCGGAAACCGTCGCCGCCCTGCGCCGCGCCGGTTTGAAGACTTTTTTCGACGTGCACCTGATGCTCGACGAACCCCAGGACTATATCGAGCCATTTGCCCAGGCCGGGGCCAATCTCATCAGCATCCACATCGAGCCGACCTACGACCACGCCGCCACCCTCGCGCGCATTCGCGCCCTCGGCTGCCAGTGCGGAATCGTGCTCAATCCCGGCACGCCGGCCAGCGCGGTCGAGCCGCTGCTCGACCAGGTCGACCTCGTGCTCGTCATGACCGTGCAACCCGGCTTCGGCGGCCAGCCTTTCCGCCGCGACGTCCTGCCCAAGCTGGGGGAACTCGCCGCCCTGCGTCGCGCCCGCGGCCATACCTGGCGGCTCGAAGTTGACGGAGGCGTCGACCTCGCCACCGCGCTCGAGTGCCGCGTCGCGGGCGCCGACATATTTGTCATCGGCACTTCCTTCTACAAGGCGACCAATCGCGAGATATTCATCGCTAATTTTTCGCGTCTGCCCTGACCGTCTGTAAATGCCCCACGAACTGCAGCACAACGGCTACATTGTGTCCGACGATCCCGCGCGGATCGATGTAAACGCCGTCCATGCTTTTCTCGCCAAAAGTTATTGGGCGGAAGGCATCCCGCGCGAGGTGGTCGAGCGCTCGTTAAAGCATTCGCTCTGTTTCGGCGCCTACACGGAAGCGCGCGAACAAGTCGGCCTGGCCCGCGTCATCTCCGATTTTGCCACCTTTGCCTGGCTGGCCGACGTCTATGTGCTCGATGCGCATCGCGGGCACGGCCTTTCCAAGGTGCTCATGCGCGCCGTCGTCTCGCATCCGCGCTTGCAAGGTTTGCGCCGCTTCCAGCTCGTCACGCGCGACGCGCACAACCTCTACGCCCAGTTCGGCTTCACCCCGCTCGCGCATTCCGCGCGACACATGGAAAAGAGCGTTTCGTCGCCCTACCTAAACACCTAGGCTCGCAGGCCCAGGGTGTTTTCGAATTGTAGCCGGCCTCGCTGAGGCCGGCACCGGGGTCGCCGACCCCGGCTACAATGTGCCGAAAATGCCATAGGAACTGTCACTTGCCGATGCCGTGGGTGCGGAAACCGATGGCACGCAGCTGTTCCAGGTCGAGGATGTTGCGCCCGTCGAAGATCAAGGCCGGCTTGGCCATCGCCTTGAAGATTTTCGTGTAGTCGAGTTTCTTGAACTCGTCCCACTCGGTTACGATCGCGATCGCATTGGCGCCGGCCACGGCCTCATCCACGCTCTTGGCCACGCCCAGTCGTGCGTCCACCTTGTCGCCCAGCACATCGCGCCGGATGTTTTCCGCTGAAACCAGCGGGTCGTAAACCGCCACCCGGGCATGCTCCGCGAGCAAATCGCGGCAGATGGCAATGGCGGCTGATTCGCGCGTGTCGTTCGTGTCCTTTTTGAACGCGAAGCCGAGCACGGCGATTTTTTTGTCCGCCCCGGTGTTGAACAACGCGCTCACGATGCGCGCCGCAAAGCGCCGTTTTTGCCAGTCGTTCATCTTGACGACTCCCTCCCAATAGGCCGCCACTTCCGGCAGGCCAAAATGTTCGCAGAGGTAAACGAGGTTCAGGATGTCCTTCTGGAAGCATGAGCCGCCAAAACCCACGCTCGCCTTGAGAAACTTCGGCCCGATTCGAGAGTCGCGCCCGATGGCATGCGCCACCTCGTCCACATCCGCGCCCGTCGCCTCGCACAACGCCGAGATGGAATTGATCGACGAGATGCGCTGGGCAAGGAACGCATTGGCCACCAGCTTCGAAAGTTCCGACGACCAGAGGTTCGTCAGGATGATGCGATCCCGTGGCACCCACCGTGCATAAACGTCGGCGAGCGCATGCAGCGCCACCTGGCCTTCCGGCGTCCGTTCGCCACCAATCAGCACGCGGTCCGGCAACTCGAGGTCGGCCATGGCCGTCCCCTCGGCCAGGAACTCGGGGTTCGACAGCACCTGGAATTTCACCCCGTTTCCATTGGCCGAGAGGATTTCCTTGATCGTCTCCGCCGTCTTCACCGGGATCGTCGATTTCTCAATGATGATTTTTGGCGTGGTCGCCGTCGCCGCGATGGTCCGCGCGACGGATTCGATGAAACTCAGGTCCGCCGCCCGGCCCGCGCCCACGCCATAGGTTTTGGTCGGCGTGTTTACCGCCACAAAAATCATGTCCGCCTCGCGAATCGAGCCCTCGACATCGGTGGAGAAAAACAGGTTTCTCCCGCGCGACTGGCGCACCACCTCGTCGAGACCCGGTTCGTAAATGGGCAGCTGGTCCGAATTCCACGCCGCAATGCGCGTGGCGTTCATGTCCACCACCGTCACCTGGATGTCCGGTGCCTTGGCGGCAATCATGGCCATGGTCGGACCGCCCACGTAACCGGCACCAATGCAGCAAATTTTCATAGGAAGAAAATTTTGGCGGTTCACCGCCTCGAATCCAAGGCCTATTTTTAGACTGCCCTAGCCAAACCGTTGCGCAACCGAGGCAAATCGCCGGCCGGCCTCTTGCAACCCGGCCTCGCCCAGCACGCCGAAGCTCAGTCGCGCAAAGTTTTTCGGCACGTCGTCGCCAAAACACAATGCGCCCGGCACATAAAGCACCCCGGCCTCGACACAGGCGCGGCAAAACGCGGACTCCAGGCCGGTGTCCAAGCCGCCCAGGGCTTCCAGCCACAGGTAGATTCCACCTCCCGGAACGGCCCAGCGCCAGCCACTGGTGCCCAGCCCGGCGCTCTCCAACGCCCCGTGCAAAGCGCGCATCTTGCCCGCATAGGCGGGCCGGATTTTCCTGAGATGCGCGTCAAAGACATCGCCGGCCAGAATGTGCTCGCAAATGGCCTGGTTGAAATTCGCCGTGCCGAAATCGTGGTGCCCTTTGGCATTGACCATCGCCGCCAGCCACGCGTCGTCCGTGCAAACGCCCCAGCCCACCTTCAATCCCGAGGCAAAGGGTTTGGTAAACGTCGAGAGATATAGCTTGGGAAACTCCCGCCAGGCCTCCACTTCCAGCACGCTCCGCGCGGCATGCGGCTGTTCGAAATAAAGTTCTCGATACGCCGCATCCTCGATCACCGGCACGATCAGCCCGTGCCGCGACAGGGCCTCGGCCACGGCGGATTTTTCCGCCTCCGCCATACTGTGGGCGGATGGATTCGAGAAATAGCTGACGAAATAGACCGCTTTCACGCGCCCGGACTTGCCCGACCGCTCCAGCTCCGACAGCCGCGCATCGAGCGCCACCGCATCAATCAGGCCGTGGCGATCAACCGGCAGCGAGACCGCACGCACCCCCAGGCCGGTGAGCAATTCCAAAAACACAAAGTAGCTGGGACGGTCCACAAGCACGATATCGCCCGGGTCGCACAGCGTCTGCATCGCGAGGTAGAGCGCTTGTTGCGAGCCGTTGGTCACAAATAAGTGCCGCTCCAGCTGGCCGGCATCGAGCGTCGGTTCCATCGCGGCCAGCCGCGCCGCCAGCAGCCGGCGCAACCGCGGCCGGCCCTGGTTGAGGCCATATTGCAGAAATTCGGGCTCGCCCGGCCGGGCTGCCAGGGCCTCAACGGCGGCCTGGACGGCGGCCACCGGCAGCGTGCTATTATCGGTAAATCCGGCGGCGAGCGAAAGCAGGCCAGGCTGTTCAAGGGCCATGGTCATCAACCGAGCAATGTCCGGCGGCGCGGTGCGGCGGCCTAAAAGCGAAAACAGAATGCCTGGTGCGACAGCGGGTTTCATGGCGAGGACGGTCTGTTAGAAGGCATAAAAAAGGCGCGGGAGCAATTCCCGCGCCTCAAATATGACAGGGAAGCAACTCTCAGGCCGGTGCCGGCGCGTGGCTGCCGGGCGCCAGCGGCTCGGTGGCGGACTTCTCGGTGGATTTCTTGGCTGCGGGCTTGTCTTCGAGTTTCGGCGGCGCACTCGGCAAAACGGGTGAGCGGATTTCACCGAACTGCAAGATTTCAAGCACGTGCCGGCCCTCGATCGTCTCGTATTCAAGCAGCGCGGCGGCGATCTTGTCGAGCGCCTCGCGGCGCTCGGTGATGATCTGTTTCGCGCGCGTATATTGCTCGTCGATGATGCGGTGGACCTCCGCGTCGATTTTCCGCGCCGACTCCTCGGAATAATTTTGCGAACGGGTGATTTCCCGTCCGAGAAAAACCGTGTCCTGGTTTTCGCCGTAGGCCACCGGACCGAGCTGGCTCATGCCCCAGTCACATACCATGTGGCGCGCGATGGCGGTCATTTGCTTGATATCCATGGCCGCACCGTTGGAAATGTCATTCATCACCAATTCCTCGGCAATGCGCCCGCCTGAACCGGTCGCCAGGCGCACTTCCAGTTTTTTCTTTTCCTGGGTGAGGATATCCTTCTTTGGGATATACATCGTGCTGCCGAGACTGCGGCCGCGCGGGATGATGGTCACTTTGTAAACCGGGAAGGTGCCGTCATCGAGCACGGCCTGCACGAGCGCGTGGCCGGCTTCGTGATAGGCCGTCAGCTTCTTCTCGTTATCGTCCATCAGGCGGCGGCGTTCGCGGCCAAATTGCACTTTCTCGCGCGCATCCTCGATGTCGATCATGTCGACTTTCTTCTTGTTGCGGCGGGCGGCCAGGAGCGCGGCTTCGTTCAATAGATTGGCGAGGTCGGCGCCGGACAAGCCGGGCGTGCTGCGGGCGATAATTTGCAGGTCGACGTTTTCCGAGAGCGTCAGCCGGCGGGCATGCACCCGCAGGATCTGCTCGCGGCCGATGAGGTCGGGCAGATCCACATAAATCTGCCGGTCAAAGCGTCCCGGCCGCAGCAACGCGCTGTCCAGCACGTCGGGACGGTTGGTCGCGGCAATGATGATGACCCCTTCGGTCGTGTCGAAGCCGTCCATCTCGACCAGCAAGGAGTTGAGCGTCTGTTCCCGCTCGTCATTGCCGCCGCCCAGCCCGGCGCCACGCTGGCGCCCAACCGCGTCGATCTCGTCGATAAAAATGATGCAAGGCGCATTCTTGCGGCCCTGCTCGAACATGTCGCGCACGCGGCTCGCGCCGACGCCGACGAACATCTCGACGAAGTCCGAGCCGCTGATGCTGAAAAACGGAACGTCGGCCTCGCCGGCCACGGCTTTCGCGAGCAGGGTTTTGCCCGTGCCGGGCAGTCCGACCATAAGGATGCCCTTCGGGATGCGGCCGCCCATTTTGGTGAACTTTTTCGGATCCTTGAGAAATTCGACGACTTCGCTGACTTCCTCCTTGGCCTCGTCGCAGCCGGCCACGTCGGCAAATGTCACCTTGTCGCGGTCGCGGGTGAGCAGCTTCGCGCGGCTCTTGCCAAAGCTAAGGGCGCCGCGGCCAGCCTGCCGAAGCTGCCGCACGAAAAGAAAATACAACAGGCCGATGACAATGAGAAACGGCAGCACCGAGCCGATGATCTGCGTCATCAACGTCTGGGCCGGTGGTTCATCGAATTTTTCCGACTCTTGCAGAATCGCGAGGCTCTTGTCGGTCAGCCGCCCCATCGCATTAAAGTGGGTCGTTTTTACCCCATCGACGTCGATTGGCTCGGTCGTTTCGCCCGAAATCACCGCCAGGCCCGCACCCTCGTCACGGATGACGCCCTTGCTGATTTTATGTTGGGTCGTGAGGTTGACGACCTGCTGAATTTTCAGGTCGGCCACCGCAGTCATGCGATTCTGGCCAAAATAATAATAAACTGCAAACACCGCCGCGAGAATGGTGAGCCAGATGAATGTCATCTTCGGCTGAAACCGATCAGGAGGCAGGTTTTTAAGGGGACGGCGCTTTTTTTGATTAGTGGGTTCCACAGGCATGGTTTGACTTGAGACTAAAGTTGTATGTTCCCGCCAAGGAAGTCAATTAAGCCGACCGGCTTTTTTTATTAGTCAATTTGCTTTTTTGGTAAACTAACCGGCCATGTCGGATGACCGCGAAGCCCTGCGCACCAAGGCTATGCCGTACCGACCGGCCGCGTTGCACCGCGGCCAGCAGCGCCTCAAACCCCTGCCGCGAGAGGTCTCCCGCTCCCGGCTGGGCGCTCATCCAGCGATATAATGCCCGGCGCAGCAGCGCGCGGGGCTGGCCCGCCAGGCGGCTCACGTCCAGTGCGCCATCGACGGTGAAAGGCTGCACGCCGTCGAGGCACGCCTCCAGCGCCACATCGTCCTCCGCCAGCAATTCCCGGGTCAGCGCTGCACCCGCCAGCGCGTCACGCCCGGAAGCGGCCGCGCGCCATGCCGGCAGCACATCGCGGCGGATCCGGTTGCGGAAGAAATCACCCGTCGCATTGCTCGCGTCCTCGCGCCAGGCCGCACCGGCGCCGCACAAGGCGGCGGCCAGCCCGGCTTTTTGCAAGGTAAGCAACGGCCGCAGGCGCACATGCCCGCCCGGCAGCAACTGCACCGGCCGAGGCGCGCCCAGGCCGCCTGCCCCGCTGCCCCGGGCCAGACGCATGAGCAGCGTCTCCGCAATATCGTCCATCTGGTGACCGAACCAGAGTGCACGGCACCGCGCGGCGCGCAGCGCTTTTTCGAAAAACTCCATCCGCGCCGTCCGCGCCTCAGCCTCGCTCGCGCCGCGTTTAGCCTTCCTCCATGCACCAACCCGCAATTTCAACCCAAGTGCGGCACAGACGCCCAGGCAAAATTTCTCATCCGCGTCGGCCGCCCGGCCGCGCAGCTTGTGATTGAAATGCAATACCGACAGCCGGTCGCGCCGCTCCGGCCAATGCGCCCACAACAGCAGCAAAAGCGCCAGTGAGTCGGCGCCACCAGAAAACGCCACGGCCCACGGTTCGCGCTTGGGCCGCGCGTCCACCCAGGCCAGCACCGCCGGGTGCAGGCTGGTGCGCGGAAAGGCCGCGGCGAGTTTTGCCGCGCAAGCGGGCCAGTCGCATGTTTTATTCATAGGTCCCATTCGACCTATTGGACCTATACTTTCCTAATTGAAACTCAAAAACTCCTTGCCGAAAAACGGCACCAGCACCTCGGGGATTTTCACGCGGCCATCGGCCTGCAGGTTGTTTTCGAGCAATGCGGCCAGCACGCGCGGCACGGCCAGGCCGGAACCGTTGAGGGTGTGCACGAGCTCGGGCTTGCTGCCGTCCTTCGAGCGGTAGCGGATCTGCGCCCGCCGCGCCTGGAACGACTCGAAGTTCGAGCAGCTCGAAACCTCCAGCCAGCGCTGCTGGCCGGCCGACCAGACTTCGAGGTCGTATTTCTTCGACTGGGAAAACCCGAGGTCGCCACCGCACATCAGCAGCACGCGATACGGCAGCCCGAGTTTTTGCAGCAGCCGCTCGGCATCGCCGCGGAGTTTCTCCAGCTCGTCGTAGCTCGTCGCCGGGTGGACCCACTTGAGCAGCTCGACCTTGTCGAACTGGTGCAGGCGGTTCAGGCCGCGCACGTCCTTGCCGTAGCTGCCGGCCTCGCGGCGGAAGCACGGCGTGTAAGCGCAGCGGCAGACCGGCAGCGCTTCCTCCGGCAGGATTTCGTCGCGGAAAAAATTCGTCAGCGGCACCTCGGCCGTGGGCACCGCATAAAAGCCGTCGAGCGGCGATTCGTACATCTGGCCCTCCTTGTCGGGCAGCTGGCCGGTGGCCGTGGCGCTGGCGGCGTTGACGAAGATGGGCGGATTGACCTCCACGTAGCCCGCCTTCGCGTCTTCATCCAAGAAGAAATGAATCAGCGCACGCACGAGCCGGGCGGCGTCACCGATATAAAAGGGAAAACCCGCTCCGGTGACCTTCGCGCCGCGCGCGAAATCGAAGAGTTTGTCGAAGCCGGGAATTTCCCAGTGCGCCTTCGCGTGCGGTGAAACCGCCTTCACGTCGCCATGCGTGGCGTGCACGACATTGTCGGCCGGGCCGGCACCCTCGGGCACGCTGGCGTGCGGGATGTTCGGCAGTGTGAGGAGCGCGGCGCGGTGTTTTTCCTCGAGTTCGCGCAGCTGCACCTCGCGTTCCTTCACCTGGGCGGATACAGCTTTCATCTCCGCCACCTTGGCTTGGAACTCCGGCGAACCCTTCGGCAACGCGGCCATTTCGGCATTGGCCGCTTTTTGCTTCGTGCGGAGGGACTCGACCTCGGAAATTTGCGCGCGCCATTTCGCATCGAGCGCCAGCACTGCGTCGAGATCGGCTTCGAGGTGTTTCTTTTTGAGCGCCGCGCGCACGAGGTCGGGCGATTCGCGAATGAGTTTCGGGTCGAGCATGGGAAGAAAACGGGTTACTATTCACCACAAAGACACTAAGGACTCAAAGGACACCATAAGAAAAACCCGCTGATCATGAAAGGAGCTTTGTGCTCTTTGCGCCTTCGTGGTGAAGCATTGCTACAGCCGGCCGCGCCCAATCCTGGGCCGCGGGGTGTCGATCCGTTGAAAACGCGCAAAAACCTCCTTGGCTGCAAGCAGCTTCAGGTCACCGACGGGCGCCTGGATGACGTGGTTGGTCGGCGCGGCCAGCGGATACGGGCCAAAACACCGCGGATCGGTCGGCCCGAAAATGCCGAGCGTGCGCACGCCGAGCGCGGCGGCCAGGTGCATGGGGCCGCTGTCGTTGGAAACGACCCAATCCGCCCGCTGGACGAGTGCCGGCAGCGAGACGAGGCTGGTGTTGCCGGTCAGATTAAGAAACTGTGCGGGTGGAAAGGCATCCTTGTCGGGAAAATAGTTGTTGCCGGCCCAGACGATCTTGCGGCCGGTGCCGTCGCGGATGAGCATTTCCGTCAGTTCTTTAAAACCACCCCAACGCTTCTCCGGCCGGCGGCTGTCGGGAAACATCACGAGCGGCTTCGCGCCGCCGCGGCCGTCCACGAAGCTCAGGTTCAAGTTTTCCGGCACGCGGAAGTGCAGCGCACCGCGCCGCAGTTCCGGCTGCGCGTCGAGCATGGGACAAAATTGCAGCAGGATTTCCAGCGCATGCGCATGCCGGCCGCCGGGCGGCAGGGGCGCCAGCTGCTTGTAGAAAATCCCCGCGCCTTCCCGCGCATCACTGCGCCCGACTTTATGTTTCGCCCTGGTCCGCAACATCATCAACCCCGTGCGGAGCAAACCCTGAAAATCGAACGCATAGTCGAATTTTGTGTGCCGAATATCGCGCATTAGTTCAAGAAATCCCTTGGCACCGGCATCACGCCTGAAAACATAGGTGTGCTCCACCGCTTCACACGCTAGCACCAACGGCGCAAAAATGTCCCTCACCACCCACGATATCTGCACCTCAGGCCGTTGCTCCTTGATCGAGGACGCCACCTGCAGGCCATGGACGATGTCGCCAAGCGATGAAGGTTTGATGATGAGCAATTGGGGCATGTGGTCACGCACGGCCGCAGAAGGTGGTTTCCGCCGCCCAGCCTCATCGTTTGATGAAGTTTCCGCGGCAAACGCAAGAAGCTATCTGGAATACCGTGCTTAAAATTTTTCTGAAATCACTTGGTTGGATGCTGGCGCATACGCCCGAACCGCTGTTGCGCCTGCTCACCGCCGTGCTGGGCGACGCGATTTTTCTCGGGTTACCCCGCCGCCGGCGCATCCTGCTGGCCAACCTCGACCACGCTTTCCCCGATCGCGGCACGGCGTGGGCGCGGCGCATTGGCCGGGAAAGCTGCCGGCGGATGATCGAAACCGCCCTGCTTTCCTTCGCTTCGCCGTTTCTGGGCGAGCGGCGACTGAAACAAATCGCCCGCGTCTCACCCAGCGTCGAAACCTGGCTGCGCGACTACACCGCGAACCCGCGGCCCACGGTCTTTGGCACCGTGCATTGCGCGCACTGGGAGGCCCAGGCATGGCTCGGCCTGCTCTGCGCACCCATCCCGCTGCCGGAGTTTGGCATTATTTTCCGCCCGCTCGACAATGCCACGGCTGACGCCTTCATCAAATCCACCCGTGAACGCCATGGCATGCAGTTGCTTTCGCGCCGCGATGGCTTCGCCGAGGCGCTGAAAATCCTGCGGCGCCGCGGCTGCATCGGCCTGCTCTTCGACCAGAACGCCGGCTTGCAGGGCGCGCTCACGACCTTCCTCGGCCGCGCCTGCTCGACGACCGAGCTGCCCGGCCTGCTCGCGGAGAAATTCTCCTCCGAGGTGCGCACCTTTTATCCGCGCCGCACCGGCTTCTGGCGCGTGGAGCTCGCCAGCGACGCCATTGTGCACGACGGCACCACCATGGGCGTAACCCTTGCGCTCAACCGCTGGCTCGAGCAGGCGCTTACCGCCGACGACAATCTCTGTGCCTCGTGGCTTTGGGCGCACGACCGCTGGCGGCACCAGGACGCGCCGGAAAAGCGCCTGCGCCTGGAATCCAAGCGCAATCTACTCGCCGCCGATTGCGCGGCGCGCGGACTGGCCGCCCCGCCCCGCCGCACCCGAATTTGGGTGCGCCTGCCCAACTGGCTCGGCGACGTCGTGATGGCGCTGCCGCTGTTGCGCGCAATCCGGATCGCCCGGCCGGACGCGGAACTGACCCTTATCGGCCGGACGGCGTTTGCGCCGCTCGTTGAAAAATTCGGCGTGGCTGACCGCTACGAACCCCTGCCATCGCGCGGCCCGGGCTATTTTCTTCACTTCTGGCGGCGGCGACGGAGCTACCCGGATGCGTTTCTTCTGTTCACCAACTCGCTGCGTGGCGACCTCGAGGCCTGGCTCACCCGCTGCCCGCAACGCTTCGGCCTTGTGCGGACGGGCAAATCGCGGCCGCTTCTCACCCGCGGCTGGCGCGTGCCGGCTGACTTCGACGAAAAACAAAGCCACCAGCTTTCGCTCTGGGAAAACTTTCTGCGCGCCTTCGGCCTCGACCAACCACCGGATCGCACACCGCGTCCTTCAACTTTCAACCATCAACTTTCAACTCGATTGATTGGCCTGATCGTCGGTTCGGAAAACTCCCCCGAAAAACGCTGGCCGATCGAACACTGGCGCGCCCTTATCGCCGCGCTGCCCGACCAGCGTTTCGTCATTTTTGGCACCGTCGGCGATGCATCCATCGCCGCCACGGTGGCCGATGGCTTTGGTCCGCGCATTGAAAACCTGGCCGGCCGCACCGACCTGGTCGCCTTCGCCGAAAAACTCGCCGCTTGCGACCTGCTCGTGACCAACGACACGGGCGGCATGCACCTCGCCAACGCGCTCGGCGTGCCGCTCATCGCGCTCTTCGGCCCCACCAATCCCGTGCGCACCGGCCCGGTATTTGCTGCGCCATTCCAGATTTTGCAGCCGCCCGGCTGCCCCCCGAACGGCGGCGCATCGCTGGCCGACCTCACCCCGGAATCGGTCGTCGCCGTGGTGCGCGAACAAATTGACCACGGATTACACGGATGGACACGGATGGGCATACAATGATTTTCTCGTTCTCTTATCCGTGCTTATCTGTGAAATCCGTGGTGGATTGATTGTTTTTTATTCAGATGCCTTTGCTTGACGTCACCGATCTCCGCACGTTTTTCCATACGCGCAACGGCATTTATCGCGCGGTCGATGGCGTGAACTTCAGCATCGAGCGCGGCGAGACGCTCGGCATCGTCGGCGAATCCGGCTCGGGAAAATCCGTCACCTGCTATTCGCTCATGGGGCTGGTCCCGCAGCCACCCGGCCGCATCGAAAGCGGCCGAGCAATCTTTGACGGCGTCGACCTGCTGCATTGCACGCCGGCCCAGGCGCGCGCCATCCGTGGCAAGCGCATCGCGATGATTTTCCAGGACCCGATGACGTCGCTCAATCCCTACCTGCGCATCTCCGAGCAACTCATCGAGCCTCTGCTCATCCACGAGAAAATTTCGAAAAAAGACGCCCTTGTGCGCGCACAGGCCATGCTCGAGGCCGTCGGCCTCAACGATGCCGCCAGCCGCATCCACCGCTACCCGCACGAGTTTTCCGGCGGCATGCGCCAGCGCGTGATGATCGCGATGGCGCTCATCACCCGGCCCGAACTGCTCATCGCCGACGAGCCCACCACCGCGCTCGATGTCACCGTCGAGGCGCAAATCATCGAGCTGATCAAAAAATTCCAACGCGAGTTCGGCATGGCGGTGATCTTTATCTCGCACAATCTCAGCGTTGTCTCCGGCCTGTGTGACCGCGTGCAGGTCATGTATGCCGGCCGCATCGTCGAGACGACCGACGTGCGCACGCTGTTTTATCATCCAAAACACCCCTACACGCGCGCGCTGCAACGCTCCATCCCCGCGCTGCAGAAAAAAGGCGCCGGGCTCTACACCATCCCCGGCCTGCCGCCCGACCTGTCGAAGCCCATCACGGGCTGCGCCTTCGCGCCCCGCTGCGAATTCGCGGCGGCACGCTGCCACACCGACGAACCCGGGCTTATCGAGCTCAAACCCGGCCACGCCCAGGCCTGCCTGCGCGTGCAGGCGGGAGAAATTTGAAACCACGGATTTTTTAACCACAGATTCACGCAGATGAACGCAGATAAAACTTTGGTTCGGACTCAGACTTCTAAGGTAGGGCACGACCGTCCTTGCCTGCCCTGCTGCATACAAAGACAAGCCTTGCCACGTATTATTGATCCGCGTTCATCCGCGTGAATCCGTGGTTAAAAACTAAAATGCCCGACGACATCCTCGAACTTCGCGACGTCAAAACCCACTTCCCGGTTTACCGCGGCTTCGTGTTCAAACACTCCGCCGGCGCCGTCAAGGCCGTGGACGGCGTCACCCTCAACCTGGGCCGCGGCGAAGTGCTCGGCCTCGTTGGTGAGTCCGGCTGCGGCAAGTCCACCCTCGCGCGCACGATCTTGCAGCTCGTGCCCACGACTGGCGGCGCCGTCGTGCTCAGCGGCAAAAACCTCACCACCGCCACTGCCGGAGAGATCAAGGCTGCGCGCCGTGACCTGCAGATGGTGTTCCAGGATCCTTATGCGTCACTCAACCCGCGCATGAACGTTTTTGCCGCGCTGGCCGAGCCGCTTCTCGTCCACCGCGTGTGCCCGCGCCAGGAAGTGCCCGCGCGCGTCGCCGAGCTCATGAAGCAGGTCGGACTCGACCCGCGCTTCATGCAAAAATATCCGCACGAATTCAGCGGCGGCCAGCGCCAGCGCATCGCCATCGCCCGCGCGCTCGCGCTCCAGCCCAAGGTCATCATCGCCGACGAGCCCGTGTCCGCGCTCGACGTGTCCATTCAGGCGCAAATTTTGAATCTCCTCGCGCAGCTCGTGCGCGACATGAGCCTATCGCTGATCTTCATCGCCCACGATCTCTCGGTGGTGAAACACATCTCCGACCGCATCGCGGTGATGTACCTCGGAAAAATCGTCGAGCTCGGCCCGGCCACCGATGTCATCGAGCGCCCGCGCCATCCCTACACCCGCGCGCTCGTCA
>Ga0210392_10000080_pt1 | contig 81203 bp, 69 predicted proteins | sample IncBWC30OmetaG_FD_161057 | JGI IMG/M metagenome (GOLD analysis project Ga0210392, IMG submission 161057) | Forest soil microbial communities from Barre Woods Harvard Forest LTER site, Petersham, Massachusetts, United States - Inc-BW-C-30-O ... | reverse complement strand
GGGCGGCGTTCAAGAACGGATTAGATCCTAACTTAGACAACAAGTATGGGTGGACTATTCTTATGCTCGCCGCGGGGAAAGGCAACTCGAAGATCGGCAAACTGATCATTGACATGGGGGCTGACTTGAACAGACGGACCGTGGGCGGTGTGACGGCGTTGTCCCATGCGACCTTGGCCGGAAGCGCATCGTTCGTCGAGTTACTCCTTGCCGAGGGTGCATCCCTCGACTGCCATCCGCACGGCAACTCTCTGGATACGTATCTAGACTGGGTTGCGAGCTTCTATCCGGAACAGATGCGAAGGATACGAAAGGCGTTCGATTCAGAGCGCGAGACCAGAGTCGGAAATGACCGGAAACGCTGAAGGTCCACCTTCCTCCCGCAAAAGTCGCGTTTCGGGCAACTTCGCCGCACCTCGCTCCTCGCCGCCTGTGCGCCCCTTCACATCCTCTCCACACCCAACCAAGTAAACTAGCCAAATGCGAACCACACCACCGGTCATCCTCACCATTCTCGACGGCTGGGGCTACCGCGCCGAAACCCACGGCAACGCCATCGCCCTCGCCCGCAAACCCACCTACGACCGCCTCCTCCGCGAGTACCCCAACACCCTCATCCAGGCCAGCAACCACTTCGTCGGCCTCCCCGACGGCCAGATGGGCAACTCCGAAGTCGGCCACCTCAACCTCGGCGCCGGCCGCATCGTCCGCATGGACATCACTCGCATCGACCACGCGATCGAAACCGGCGAATTTTTCTCCGACGCGACACTCCTAAAAGCGGTGAATGTGGCCAACAGCAACAAGGCCCTCCACCTCATCGGCCTCGTATCCGACGGCGGCGTCCACTCCCAGCAGCGCCACCTCTACGCCCTCCTGCGCCTCGCCGCCATGCACAACGTAGCCCGCGTCTACGTCCACGCCTTCCTCGACGGCCGCGACACCATGCCCACCTCCGGCGCCGGCTACATCCAGGAGCTCCAACAGAAATTCGTCGAGTATGGAGTAGGCCAGCTGGCCTCCGTCTCCGGCCGCTACTTCGCCATGGACCGCGACTACCGCTGGGAGAAGGAACACAAAGCCTTCCGCGCCATGGTCTCGGGCGACCCCGAAGCAGGGAAGCATCGCGACCCTCACGCCCGCATTCTCGAAAGCTACAACAACGGCATCACCGACGAGTTCGTCGAGCCCTTCGTCTGCGTCGACGCCAGCAACAATCCCATCGGCCTCATCGCCGAGGGCGACGCCGTCATCTGCTTCAACTACCGCGCCGACCGCGTCCGCCAAATCACCCGAGTCCTCACCCGCCGCTCCGGCCTAACCCCCGACGGAGGCATGGCCCTCCCCAAAGCCGCCGAGCTAAACGACGAGATCCCCCTCCACACCGTCCCCGCCGACCTGCACTACGTAATGATGACCCAGTACGACCCCAAGTTCACTCTCCCCATGGTCATCCCACCCGAGAGCATGGACAATCTCCTCGCGAACGTAATGGCCGTCGCCAACCTCCGCAACCTCCGCGTAGCCGAGACCGAGAAGTACGCCCACGTCACCTACTTCTTCAACGGCGGCATCGAGAAGCCATTCCCCGGCGAAGAGCGTGAGCTCGTCCAATCCAAAAAGGTAGCCACCTACGACCTCGCCCCTGAGATGTCCGCCGAAGGCATCGCCGACGTAGTCATCCGCTCCATCACCGACACCGCCTTCGACGTCATCATCGTCAACTTCGCCAACGCCGACATGGTAGGCCACTCCGGCAAGATCGAGCCCACCGTCAAAGCAGTAGAAACCGTCGACGCCCAGCTAGGCCGAATCTATGCCGCGGTCAAACAGCACAACGCCAACTGGATCATCACCGCCGACCACGGCAACGCCGAGCTCCTCATCGACCCCCTCACCGGAGGTCCCCACACCGCCCACACCACCAACCCCGTCCCCTTCCTCCTCGTAACCGATCAGGGCAAAAACATCGGCGTCCGCGAAGGCGGCTCCCTCCGCGACATCTCTCCCACCATCCTCAGCCTCCTCAACCTCGAGCTCCCCCAACAAATGACCGGCGGCGACCTCCGCGTCCCCGTTCTACACCGATAACTGACCGACCTGCGTCATTTCACCCATGTATCTAGGGGATAGATCGCGCGATGTAAAAAATGGGCCTTGAAACCGGGCTAAACGTGTCTGTGAGTACCCGAAACCGGGCTATGTCTTACACCAACTACACATCCCGGCGACCCTCCAGGGCGCGGGTCATGGTCACTTCATCGGCATATTCGATATCACTTCCGGCTGGAACTCCTGTGGCTATTCTGCTGATCCGCAAGGAGTTATAGCGACGGTGCACCTCGTCCGCAAGGTGCCGCGCCGTCGCCTCACCCTCCACAGTAGGCGAAGTGGCCAAAATCAGCTCTTCTGCCCCCTCTAACCTCGGCCAAAGGTTAGCTAACCTCAACTGTTCCGGGCCGATACCGTTCACGGGTGAAAGCGTGCCATGCAGCACATGATACAAGCCATTGAAACTGCGGGTTTTCTCGATGGCATTGATGTTGGTTGGCTCTTCTACAACGCACAAAACGCGCTCATTCCTGGCCGGGTTGGAGCAGTAGATGCAGGGGTCTATGTCAGTGATATTGTTGCACTTAGAGCATAAACGGAGCTGTTCGCGCAGGCGCAGAATCGCCGCCGAAAGCGCAGCCGCGTCCCCCTGCGAAGCCCTAAGTATATGAAACGCAAAGCGTTGCGCCGACTTAGTCCCCACCCCAGGCAGCTTCCGCAGCTCCTCGATGAGCCGCTCCATGGGCTCCGCAAAACGCGTCGCCACAGGCTAAAACCCAGGGAGGCCAAGGCCTCCCAACATGCTGGCAGCATTGGACTTGCTGGCCTCATCTGCCTTGCGTCCGGCACTGTTTACGGCGGCTACGATGAGGTCTTCGAGCAGGGTAATGTCTCCGGCCGCCGCGGCTGCTGCAGATGGTGCAATGGTTACACTTAGCAGCTCTTTCTTGCCGTTCATCCGGGCCTTCACCGCACCCCCGCCAGCATCCCCCTCCACAATGGTCTCGGCGAGGCGTAAGTCCATTGCCTGCTGCATTTCCTGCGCCTGCACCAGCATCTGCTGCATCTTGTTCATGTCCAAATCCATAGAATCTCCGTGTCGTTTTAGCCCGGTTTCGGGTACTCACAAACATACACAGCCCGGTTTCGGGTCACTCTTTTTCCCGCAGGTCGATCACATTACTAATCTCCGCCGAAAACAGCCGCCGAGCCTCCTGTACCACCGGATGTTTCTCAGCCATCTCCGCCACCGACCCACTCGCGGCCGCTCGAGGCTTCTTCGGCCCGGTCGCGGCAGCAGCAACACCCGGGATCAGCTTCAGCGTCAGGGCGCTGGCCTGGTCGCGAAGGACAGTCTTCATGGTCCGCTCGGCCTCGGCATTGAGGACTACCGGGAGCATGGTCTTGGAGAGGGTGGTGTGAATTTCGAGGATGCCGCCGTTGAGCTTGAGGGTGGATTCTTCGACTTGCTCGGAGGCCGACTGCTGGCCCTTGATGGCGGCGAGTGCGGTGATTAGAGCGGAGTGAAGAGCGTCGAGGTCCAGGTTGTTGGGGGGCGACGGCTCGGTTGCGATTGCTGCGACGGGGGGAACCAATTGCGGCCCGCTCTGCGATTCGGGGACAGGCGCCGGGGCGAGGGCCATGGAGCCTGCTGTTGCGGTGGGCTCGGGGCGGCTTGGTTCCGGCTGGGACGCAACGCTGGCGGTGGGGACTTTGCGGGAGCGGTCCGTCTCGAAGGGGGAAGGTGGTGCGGCTACCGGAGTTGGATTGGCACGATCCCACGTCTCAGAAGCGAGACGTGCGGCACTCGTTGAGTTGGCAGCTGCCACCTTAGGCGACGAGGGGGCCGTCGCCGAAGATGGGACACCCGATGGTTTTGTCGAAGGTGTGGTGATTGGCCGCGGGTTGGTCTTTGCTCCCATCTGGCTGAGCAGGTCTTCGATGGGGATGAGGCGCTGGATGTGGACCAGCTTGAGGAGGCCGAGCTCCAGGTGGAAGCGTTGCTCCTGGCGGTAGCCCAGCTCGTCGAAGGTACGGAGCATGATGGCGAGGAAGCGCGAGAGATCTTCCTCGGTGAAGAGCGCGGCGGAACGCGCAGCACGGTTGCGCTCTTCCGGAGAAATCTGGAGGAGGTCGGCGGCGGTGCCGGTGGCGTCGGCGTCTGGCGCGAGGCCGGTGACTTTGGCGACGATGGTGTTGCGGAGGTAGCGGACAAATTGGCGCGCGAGTTGAGGCGCTCCATTGCCGGCGTCGAGCAGGCGGCCGACGACGGAGAGAACATCCGCAGAGTTGTTGGCGTGGACGGCCTGCAGGATCTGCTCGTAGACAACGTTGGACACCGAGCCCATGAGCTCGCGGACTTGCGTAATTTCCAAGTGCGGTCGGCCGTCGACGACAGGCGCCGAGGCGATGGCCTGATCCATGATGGAGAGGGCATCGCGCATGGAGCCGTCGCCGGCCTCCGCGAGCAACGTGAGGGTGGCGTCGTCCACGTCGAGCTCTTCCCTGGTGGCGATGGAGCGAAGCTGGCCGACGATATCGTCGAGCTTGACGGCGTGAAAGCTGAAGTGCTGACAGCGCGAGCGGATGGTCTGTGGAATGTCCTCGGGCTGCGTCGTGGCAAACATGAAGATGGCCCAGTCGGGCGGCTCTTCGAGGGTCTTGAGCAGAGCGTTCCAGGCGGCGTCGGTGATCTGGTGCGCCTCGTCCAGGATGATGATCTTGTACTTGCTCTTGTTGGTGGGGCGGGTCTGGATCTTCGAAGTAAGCAGGCGCGCGTCGTCGATGCCGCGGTTGGTGGCGGCGTCGATCTCTTCGACGTCGAAGGAGTGCGACTCCTCGAAGATGGAGTTCTCCTGGCGGGAGGCCGAGGAGATCTCGCGGCAGTTGACGCAGATGCGGCAGGGCTCTTCGGTGGGGCGTTCAGGGGAGCCAACCGGGGTGCTGCAGTTGAGCGCAGCGGCGAGGATACGCGCGATGGTGGTCTTGCCGATGCCGCGGTGGCCGGAGAAGATGTAGCCGTGGGCGATGCGGTTCTGCGCGAGCGCGTTGAGCAGGGTGCGGGTGACGTGGTCTTGCCCGATGACGTCGGAGAAGAGCTGGGGGCGATACTTGCGGGCTAGAACTTGATAGGCCATCGGCGAGTTAGGTTGACGAAGTTGATTGTAGCGCCCGGCGGTGTGGAGAGGTTGCGCGGCTCTTTGCTGGCACCGATCAATAGGTTGCCTTCGGAATTTTTATTCTATGTCCGGCTTGCACAAGCAATTTGAATTACAACGCATAGCACCACAACCTAACGGATAGGTTGGGCATCCGAGTAGTTATGAAGAAACTTAGTCTTGGCTTTCTCGCTCTTATGTTCCTGGCTCCGCTGGTACCTGCAGCGAGCGCCCAGGTTGTCGTCGAAGTCGGACATGCACACCACCATTATCACCATTGCTGGTACAGCCATCACCATCGTCATTGCAACTAGTCGACGATTGGCCGGCTGGCGGCTGTGTGGCACTGACCCAATTCAAGGCAACTTGAGTTGGGTTGTTTGTTGGATCAGGAATAGATCTTCAGCTGTCGCTAATTAAATTTAGGAAGGAGGCACCTGTCATGAGCATCAAGAAGCTATCCCTTGGAATTCTCGCCCTCACATTCCTCGCAACGCTGGTTCCATCCGCGAGCGCGCAGTACGACCACCATCATCATCACCATTGTTGGTACAGCCATCACCACCGTCATTGCAACTAGCAGGCGCGTTGCCGGTTGACCCTGCGTGGTATTGAACCCAGTTATGGCTGGCTGGATTTGGTTCTGAGGGATTGCACTCGGACCGTGGTGATCCAGTTTGCACAACCGCAGCAAGAGAGAAAGGATATCTTGCCGATATGAAGAAGCTTGCGCTTGGATTTTTCGCTCTAACGTGTCTCGTTTCGCCGTTAGTTCCGGCTGCGAGCGCTCAGGTTGTCGTCGCGGTTGGACATCCGCATTATTACCATCATTACCATCACCACTATCGGCACTGTTACTACCACCACGGATACCGTCACTGCTATTACCGGTAGCGTTTGCGGGACCCGAAGGCCCAGGTTCAAGCGAACGACCCAACGCGAGGAGACTCGGGTTGGGTCGTTTGTCGTTAAATCGGGCTTGGATGAATTAGCGTGAGGCTCGCGCCTGCTTGCGTGCTTTCCTGCGCGCCTGGCGTTTGACTTCGTCTTCAGAGAACATGGTGCCGCGGCATTGCGGGGCGCCGCAGTAGCAGTCGGCGCTGTCGTCGTCGGAGTCGTAGAGGTTGTACTCGTAGACCAGCTCTTCGTTGGCGGCGATGTCGCGGATGGCGCGGATGAAGACGCGGCCGCCCGACTCTTCGGTGCGGCAGTTGGGGGCGCAGGAGTGGTTGAGGAACATGGCGGTGCCGAAGCCGTCGATGACGTCGCCCTTGTCGCCGAAGCCGAAGAGGTAGGTGACGGGGCGGTCGGCGTAGCGCTCGTCGGCCACGTCTTTGGAGATGCGGGCGCCGTCGTACTCGAGGACGCGGCGGCCGCTGGGGATGGGGTCGAGGGTGTAGCAGCCGGCGGCGTGGATGGAGGAGGAGCGGATGAGGAGGCGGGGAGTGGTGGCAGAGCGACTCGGCATGGGGTGGAGTATAGCAAGAAGACAGTGAGTAACGAGTAGTGGGTAGTGAGTAGTAGAGGATTAGGGCTACCGCGGCGGGGCCGGGTGTCGTCTAATAGAGATATGCGGTGGATGCGCGGGTTGAGGAGATTGGGGTTGGTGAGCGCTGGCGTTGGCGTGATGCTGGCGGCGCAGGCGGTGCGCGCGCAGCAGCAGGGTGGATGCACGTTTACGGATGAGAGTGGGAAGACGGTTTTCTGGCCGAACTGTGAGGACCCGGCCGATAAGAAGGCTGCGCCGCCGCCTGCAAATGGGCAGACGCAGACGCCGGGGCAGGCTCCTGCTGCGGGGAGTGCGAACCCGGCAAAACGTTTCCCGTTCCCTGGGGATAGCCCGGCGACGCCGGCGAATGGGCAGGCGCCTCCAGCCGGGCAGCAGGGTGGGGCTGGGAGTTCGACTGCGGGAAGTTCGGCTGCGGGTACGCCGGCTGCGTCGAAGTTTCCGTTTCCGGGAGAGGACACAGCAGGCGGGCAGCCGGGAGCTCCGGGGAGTGGGCCGCTGAAGGATGCGGGGAGTTCGGGGAACAGCTCCAGCAGTTCGGGTGGGGGTTCCAGCAGCAGTGGTCCGCCTGAGCGCGATCCCACGGCGGGGCCTTTGGGGGATGATGCGGATACGGATCCGGCAGCCAAGGCTGCGGAGGCTCGGCGAGCGGCGCGGGCGAAGAAGGGGATTGATTTTCACCAGACGACTGACCAGCGCGAGGCCGAGGATCTGAAGGTGGCGGCGTTCTATCGCGATGACGGCAACTTCAGGGGAATGTACGAGCGCGCGACGGATGCGGTGTCGCTGGCTGAGGATGATGCGGAGGCGCATTTGGCGCTGGCCGAGGCGGCTCGGCGGCTGGGGAAGCTGGATGAGGCGATGATGCACTACAAGAAGTGCCTCACGCTGGATCCAGTGCCGAAGACCAAGAAGGCTGCGGAGAAGGCGCTCAAGGAGATGACCTCGGGCGGCTGAGTTGGCGCTGGGGTTATTTGAAGGGGCGGGTGAGGAAGGCTGGGATGCCGGTGGGCAGTGGGCGTGCGATCGGCTTGCTGCGGCCGTGTTTTGCTGGTGCGGGCGGGGCGGGCGGTTTCGGGGTTTTGGTGCGCCGGTGCTTGGGGACGATGGGGGCTTCGTCGGCGGTGGCGGCCGCGAGGTCTTCGGTGAGGTCTTCTTCTACGTTGAGATATTTGCGCAGGTAGCGGAGCGGCTCTTCGGCCAGGGCCATCTCGCGGAGGTGATACTTCCAGGCGTCGCGGCGGGCGGAGCGGCGCATAAAGCCCTTGCGCTGGACGGTCTTGAGGGTTCCGTCGGGCATGGGGCGCTGGAAGGTCTGGGAGGGAACGCTGAAGGTGATCTCTTCGCCGGCCTTCCAGAAGGCGTTGGCAAACTCATGCGAGTAGAGGAGCGCATAGTAGCGGCGCTGCTGATCGAGCAGCTTCAGGGCCGCCTCGGCGCTGATCCAGGGAATGCCCAGGCGGCTGGTATACCAGCGGCGGAATTCGAAGCCGTTGCCGCGCGCGCGGCCCACAACGATCGTGAGTAGTTCGAGGCGGGTCATAGAGCAGAGTGTAGAGGATGGAGGGTAGAGTGTAGCGGAAAAATTACTCGCCGTACTCTGTCTCGTTGCGGATGCGGTCGCGCAGAGCGTCGGCGTCCGGGGTTGCAGGCTCAACGGCGGGCGCGAGACGGGCGTGGCGGGCTTTCCAGAGGCGCAGCAGCAACAGGATCAGGATGGCGCCGAGCAGAAGGAAGGCGAAGGGGCCGATCCAGGCTACGGTGTCAAAGCCGCCGCGCACGGGTTCTGCGAGAGCGATGGGGCCGTACTTGACCGTGAAGAACTTGAAGACCTGACCGTCGGAGGCGCCGGCGTCAAGCTGCGTGTGCAGGTCGGCGATCTCCCCGGTGGAGTTGGGGCAGCCGACGTGATTGCACTCGAGCAGGATCTGGCTGCAACCGCAGGTGCACATGAGGTCGTGCCCGAGGCGTCCGAAGCGCGCGGAGGGAGAACTCGCACCGAGCATGGTGAAGGCGACGAAGACGATGACGACAAGTTGCAGGGCGCGCTTATACATTGGGCGCTCCAGTGGTAGCGGATATTTTGGCAGCGCCACCAGCCCAGGTCTCAGAAGCGAGGCCTGGGGCACCCGGATTCGGAGCCAGATTCGGTGAGGGGACTTCCACGCGGCGGGTGGCGGGTTTGATCGGAGGTACCAGCGCGATGAAAGTGCCGAAGATCACGATGACGACGCCTACCCAGATCCAGTTGACCAGCGGGTTGATGAAGAACTTGATGATGGGTCTTTGGTTGTCCGGGTTGGTGCCTTCGAAGACGACGTAGAGATCGTTCTGGAGCGAGGAGTGGATGGCGACGACGGTGGAAGGCTGGGCGTGGTCGGTATTGACGAAGTAGACGCGGCGTTCGGGCGCGAGGCGGGTAACCAGTTTGCCGTTGTGATAGACGTCGAGCAGGGCAAACTGCGAATCGTAGTTCGCGTTCGAGTCTTCGGAGAAGCTTTGGCAGACCACCTTATAGCCGCCCAGGTTGATCGAGTCGCCGAAGTTCATCTCGGATTCACGCGACTGGTTGAAGGCGGAGCCGGCCAGACCGATGAACATGATCACCACGCCGAAATGGATCAGGTAGCCGCCGTAGCGGCGGGTGTTGCGGCGGGTAAGCAGGATGGTCGATTCGAACAGGTTCTTGCCGGTCTGGGTGTGGACGACGTTGGCGCCGCGCAGGAACTCCGCCGCGATGGCGGTGATCACGCCGACGCCGAGTGCGATGCAGACCAGCGCGTAGATGCTGGAGCCGACATCGCCGGCTGCCTGGGTATCGGCTGACCAGGGCCGTACCCCTGCGATGATCAGCACGAGCGTGGTGACGATGATCGCGATGCAGGGAAGAACGAAGTTGCGGCGGATGGCGCGCAGCGACGTGGACCGCCAGGCCAGCAGCGGACCGACGCCAGTCAGAAACAGCAGGAAGATGCCGATGGGCACAGCCACGCGGTTATAGAAGGGCGCGCCCATGGTGACCTTCGAGCCCTGCACAAATTCGGAGAGGACGGGGAAGAGCGTCCCCCAGAGAACCGTGAAGCAGGCGGCCAGCAGGACGAGGTTGTTGAAGAGGAATGAGCTCTCCCGCGAGACCAGCGACTCGAGGTGATTCTCGTTCTTCAGATGATCGCGGTTGTACAGATAGGTGAAGAGGCAGACAGCCAGCACGAGGACGAGGAACCAGACAAACCAGGTGCCGATGTCGCTCTCCGCGAAGGCGTGCACGGAGCTGACCAGGCCGGAGCGGGTGAGCAGGGTTCCGAGAAGGGTGAGGATGAAGGTGACGAAGATGAGCCAGACATTCCAGCCCTTCATCATGCCGCGCTTCTCCTGCATCATGACCGAGTGCAGGAATGCGGTGCCGGTGAGCCAGGGCATGAGCGAGGCGTTCTCAACGGGGTCCCATCCCCAGTAGCCGCCCCAGCCGAGCACGGCGTAGGCCCAGTGCATGCCGAGGATGATGCCGCAGGTGAGGAAGAGCCACGCCACCATGGTCCAGCGGCGGGTGATGGCGATCCACTTCTCGCCGGGATAGCGCATCATCAGCGCGCCGAGCGCAAAGGCAAAGGGAACGGAGAAGCCTACGTAGCCGAGGTAGAGCATCGGCGGATGGATCATCATCTCTGCATACTGAAGCAGCGGATTGAGACCGAAGCCATCCGCGGGGCCAACGCCGCCGGGAACGATGGCGAAGGGCATGGCGCTGAAGTTGATCAGCAGAAGGAAGAAGATCTGCACGCCGGCGAGGATGGTGGAGGCGTAGGCGTGGAGCGTGATGTCGCTCTTGTGGCGGATGCGAAGGACGAAGCCGTAGCCGGCGAGCAGCCATGCCCAAAGCAGCAGCGAGCCTTCCTGCCCGGCCCAGATGGAGGAAAACTTCCAGTACCAGGGGAGTGCGATGCTGCTGTGGTGGAGGACGTAGTCGACCGAGAAGTCGTTCGTGGCAAAGGCCCAGATCAGGGCGAAGGCGGCACAGGTGACAGCGATAAAGCTGGCGATGCCGGCGCGGCGGGCGGTCTCACGGATGCGTTCCGGTGCGACAGCGAGGGCACGTCCGTTGGCGATGGCCCAGAGCGAAAGAGTGCCGGCCAGAAGGGTATATACCGTCAGTCCGAGTGCAAGGAGGAGGGAGACGCTGCCAAAGAATGGCATGGGGTGGGGCATGGATGTGCACTTCCTTCGAAATCTATTCTCTCAGAACCGCGGCGCGCGCGAAACGGGTGCAGGAAACGTCGCGCATGTCCAGAAACAGGATAGGGTCGGGAGGAAGGAACGCCCGTGACTGGGGTCACAAGGGGGTACAGGAGGGTTCGGGAGATCAGATGTGCGCGGAGGCGCGGGATTCGATCAAGGTTTGCACGGTGGCAATGAGGTTCTGGGGAAGGAGGGGCTTCATGCGGAAGTCGACGCCCAGGGCGGCGTATTCGTCCTCGGCTTCAGCGAGGCCGCTGATCACGAGCACAGGAATATGGGGAGCGAACTCGCGCAGACGGGTGACGAACTCGGCGCCATTCATGCCCGGCATGATGTGGTCGGTGATGACCAGCTCGATGGTGTCGGGGTAGTCGTTGTTGCGGAGCTGCTCGAGGGCGCGCTCGGGGTTAAGGACGGCAACGACGAAGTAGCCGGCTCGTTTGAGGATGGTCTGACGGGTCGCAGCCTGGATGGCATTGTCGTCGATGAGCAACAGGGAGTGTGGCATGTGTCTCTGGGGCCTTATTGTCCGGGTTAGTGGATCGTTATCTCTATCACCCTTGCCGCTGCTTTCGGGCTCTTTTTGGGGCTTAACCGAATTCTGATGCGGTGTAACCGGAAAAGGGTGCCCAAATCATTAAAGCGGTAATAATCAGGTGGATACGTGGAGTTTATGCGAAAGAGGGTTCGGCGGGGGGCTAATGTTTTCTTCACAGAGCCAGCCGGGAACTAGCTGAGATAATGGGGCATGGCTCGCCGCGTCATTCGACAATATGAGTTTTTGCGCAAGATTGGTTCCGGGGGGAGTGGCGTGGTGTTCCTGGCCAACGACACGCTGCTGCAGCGGCCGGTGGTGCTCAAGCTGCTCAAGCGGGGATCGCAGACGCCGGAACAGGTGCGTGCGACGCAGCTGCGCGAGGCCCGGTTGGCGTCGGCCATCGATCACCCTAACGTCTGCGCTATCTATGAGGTAGGGGAAACTGCACCGGGCGAGCCGGATGACGAAGCCTACATCGTGATGCAGTATGTCCCAGGGAAGAGCCTGGATAAGGTGATTGGGGAGGGGCCGGCGAGCGTGCAGCTGGTGCTTTCGAGCGGCATGCAGATGGCGGATGGTCTGTCGGCTGCGCATACGCTGGGGATCTTCCACCGGGATCTGAAGCCGGCGAACGTCATGCTCACCGACGGCGGCCTGATCAAGATTCTGGACTTTGGGCTGGCGCGGCAGTTGAAGCGGGATAACGTGGATTTCGATCCCTCGATGACCACGCAACCGGTGACGCCGGCGTTTGCGGGGGCGACGTATACCGCGCGTGGGGGGACGATTGCGTACATGGCTCCGGAGCAGTTTGTGACCGGGCAGTCGAGCGTGCAGAGCGACATCTTCGCGCTGGGGCTGATTTTGTACGAGATGGTCAGCGGGCGGCACCCCTTCCATCGGCCCGACGCGCTGGAGGTGCACAGCATTCGGGCGATTCAGTATGCGGAGCCGCCGGCGCTGCGGGAGATTGTGCCGGATCTTCCGGTGGAGCTCGAGAGCGTGATTCTGCGCTGCCTGGAGAAGCAGCCGTCGGAGCGGTATGCGTCGGCCGCGGAGCTGAGGGAGGGGCTGAAGACCATTGTGAAGTCGCTGCAGCTGGACTCGATGCTGATGCCGGGCGAGGGCGCGATCAATATGGCGATGCAGCAGCGGCTGGATATGGATCGACCGGAAGAGGAGAAGCGGACTACGGGCATTCTGTCGATGCTGGCGGAGCGGTTTCGGGACAGTACGGCGAGCACGGTGTCGAAGGGGCCGAACATTGTGGTGCTGCCGTTTGTGAATCTGGAGTCGAGCGACTCGCGGCAGTTTTATGGCTACGCGCTCGCCGACGCGTTGGCAGCGCGGCTGGCCAAGGTGCCGTCGCTGGTGGTGCGGCCGTCGAGTGCGCTGATGGATGTGCCGACGCGGCAGCTGGATCCGCTGAGTGTGGGGCGGAAGCTGATGGTGGACTTTGTGCTGGCAGGAAGCTTTCTGCGCTCGGAGAAGGGGTTTGATCTTAACTGGCAGCTGCTGGATGTGGGTGGACAGAGCGTGCGTACTGGCGGTGCGATCAGCGTGGCGAGTTTTGATCTGATTGCGGTGCAGACCGAGATCTGCGACGAGGTGTTTGCGGAGCTGCATGGTTTTGGCGGGCTGCAGATGGGCGTTCCAGGACCGGCGAGCGTGGCGTCGCTGGGGCAGGCGGTGTCGGAGGAGTATCTGCAGGCCCGTGCGCTGCTGAGCTCGTTCATGTCGCGGACGGGGAGCCGGGATGAATTGGATCGTGCCCGCGAACTGTTTGAGCGCGTGGTGAAGCGCGATCCGGATTATTCGCCGGGGTGGGCGGGCCTGGGGATTACGCAGCTGCAGTATGCGCGGCATGGTCTGGGCGGGCAGATGCATGTGCTGGAGGCGCGGCGGTCGTTTGATCGGGCGCTGGAGCGCGATCCGTCCTCGGTGGAAGCGAACTTGTATCGCGTGTACATGCTGTTGAGCCGCGGCGAAAAGGAAAGCGCACGGCATGGCATCGAGCGCCTTCTGCAAACCGCAGGCAACGACTGGAATGTTCACCTGGTTGCCGGGCTTACGCTGCGCATCGACGGCTTGTATGAGGAGGCGCTGAACCAGTTCAATATGTCGCTGCGGCTGAACCCCTCGAATGCGGCGATGATCTATAACCATCGCGCGCGGGTGTACCAGTATCAGAACCAGCTGGAGCTGGCGGGCGATGAGATTGAGAAGGGCCTGACGCTGGAACCGAAACAGCCGTTGCTTCGCATCTCGCAGGGCTACCAGCAGATGCGACAGGGCCAGCTGGAGAAGGCGATTGAGACGCTGGAGCAGGTGACGCGCGACGACTCCACTCTGCGGATTGTGTTTCCCACGATTGCGATGTGCTACGTGCAGCTTGGCGATCGCAAGCGGGCCGCGGAGTTCGTGCTGGAAGAGACGCTGGCAGCGGCCGAGGCCGATAGCGAGATGGCCTATCGTCTGGCAACGTACTTCGCCGTCGAAGGCGACTCGTCCGAGGCGCTGCACTGGCTACGCCGCGCGATCTACCTGGGCAATGAGAACTATCCGTGGTTCAGCATCAATCCGGCGTGGAGAGGCATGCTCGAGAATCCAGACTTCCAGCGAATCCTTGAAGATCTGAAGAAGAGCTTTAAGAAGAATCAGAAGAACTGGAAGCGGCTGCTCTCGCAGGTGATGGGGTGAGAACAGGGGATAGAGGATAGAGAAAACTAAAGGTAAAGGCCCTCGATGTTCTGAGGGCCTTCGATTTTGAGGTGGAGGGGGAAGGGAACTAATGTGCAGTTGGAGCTAGTTGCAGAGGGGTATTGAGGGTGAAAACAATCGATGTGCCGCTGGGCAATTCCTGCTGGCGGTCACGCCTGAGCCACCAGACTGTTGCTGCTCCGGCTCCAACGCCCAGGCCAACTACGGCTCCGACGCCACCACCGACGACGGCTCCGACAACCACGGCCGAGGTGGTGGTGAGACCAACGGCGGCAGCGGTTTCTCCGGGATGGGTATTGCCGACGATCGTGCCTTCGTTGTTGATGTGGGAGTGGGCGTAGTGGTCAAGGTCGGTGACTTCGGCGTGGATGGGATAGACGGTACCGTCGGGCAGGCTGACGGACTCTGGCTGGAGGCGAATGGCGGAGGGGCCGCTGATCCGGCGGCCGCCGTGAATGTGGGTGATGCGGCCGTAGACGATGCTGCCCGCGGGTAGAAGAACGACGCCGTTCCGGCTGACTTCGGCAGAGAGGGTAGCGGTGAAGCGCGAGCCGGCCTGCGTGGTCTGGGTGGAGATCGGTTGCTGCAACGCACCATTGAGGTGGGTGCCGATGGGTAGCTCGTTGGGTCCGACGGGAACTTCGGTGACGATCTCACCGTCAGGATCACCGACGGCGCCCATGGCGACCGAGGCAGTCTGCATGGGCGGATTGCGCTGGTACACTGTCGGCGTCGAGGGGGCGGGCGTGGTCACCGTAACGGTCGCTGAAGGGGTTGCGTGCGATGGCGGAACGTAGTGCGATTCCGATGCGTCCGGCGCGAGTTGCTGGGTATCGTCCATTTCCTCGGGATGCGAGGTGCCCGTCGTCTGTGCAAACAGTGGCGCACCTGTCAGCATCAGGACCGAGACGGCGAGGGGGAGGGAGAACTTCATCTTCATCGAGGATCTTCTCCTGAGAGAGCTGCGGTGACGATGCACGTATTTCAAAAAGTGCCGATACACCTGTTTTAAAAGGTGCTGATGCACCTAGTTAAACAGAGTAGACGCGCCACCGAAGATGTGGTGAGGATCTTGCCGAAGCGCATCCCGGCAGTTAACCCGGATGTTAACAGGTAACCACGGCCCGGGGGCGGTTTGGGTTAGCGAGGTCCCTGGGCGAGGATGCGTTCGTAGTAACGCTCGTACAGCGGAATGATGCGGGAGGCGCAGAAGTGATCCTGCGCGGTGCGGCGCGAGGCAGTGGCAAAGCGTTCGAGCAGCGCCGGGTCGCTGAGGATGGAGATCGCGCCGGCGGCCATGCCGTCGACATCGCCGACATCGAAGAGCAGGCCATTGACGCCGTCTTCGATTAGCTCCGGCACGCCGCCGACCCGAGTTGCGATGGCGGGCACGCGGCAGGCCATGGCTTCGAGCGCGGCCAGGCCGAAGGACTCCATCTCGGAGGGCATCAGCATGAGGTCGGAGAGGGGGAGGAGTTCGTTGACGTTCTCCTGCTTGCCGACGAAATCGACGCGGTCGCCGACGCCGAGACGCATCGCCAGGAACTCGGCTGCGGAGCGCTCGGGGCCGTCGCCGATCATGAGCAGCCGGGCGGGCAGGGCGCGGGAGACGCGGGCGAAGGTTTCGATGACGTCCAAAACCCGTTTCACTGGACGGAAGTTGGATAGGTGCACGAGCAGGCTTTCGCCGGGCCTGGCGAAGCGCGGACGCTGCTGGGCAACCAGCTCCGGATCGCGCACGTAGAAGTCGCAGTTCACGAAGTTGCGGATGACCTCGATCTCGCCCGTGATGCCGAGGTTCTCGCGGGTGCGCTCACGCAGGTGCGAGGAGATGGCGGTGACACCGTCGGACTCATCGATGCCGAAACGCGTGATGGGGAGATAGGAGCGATCGAGACCGACGAGGGTGATGTCGGTGCCGTGGAGTGTGGTGATGAAGGGCAGGTGGCGACCATTTTTGGCGAGCATCTGGCGGGCCAGCAGGGCGCTCACGCTGTGGGGGATCGCGTAGTGCACGTGCAGGAGGTCGAGCGAATGAAGCTCGGCGACCTCGGCCATGCGGGTGGCGAGGGCGAGATCGTAGGGAGGGTACTCGAAGAGCGGGTAGTTGGAGACCGGTACCTCGTGGTAGCGGATGTTGGCGTCGCGGCCGGCCAGGCGGAAGGGCTGCGAGTAAGTGATGAAGTGGATCTCATGACCGCGTGCAGCCAGCTCGATGCCGAGCTCTGTGGCAACAACGCCCGAACCGCCGTACGTGGGATAACACGTGATGCCAATCTTCATATTGATTCCGCTATAACCTTTTCCGGGCCTATCGTCATGGGCTACCTGGTTGCTCCAGTGAGCTGTTCTGCGTCTCTGTAGTTGATGAGTTGCGGGAGCGGAGGATTCGGAGGATGCGATGGTTGCTGTGAAGTTTGGAAAAATGCGGCGAGCAGGGCGGCGCGTTCGATGTCGCGGGTGGCGCGGAGGCGGGTGGTGACGGCGTCGAGGTCGCGATCGTTGTAGCCGGGATGACAGACGAGCTCCCATGTGCCGCTGGGCATTGCATCGAGGATTGCGCGGAGCGTGGAGGAGTTGAGATTACCGGTGGCGGAGATACCGAGCGTGCCGCGGGTGGTGCGGACGCGGCCGCTGCGAATCTGCGGCAGGGCGAAGAAGCGCGGCTGCAGGGTCCGGAGCGTGCCGATTTGCAGGCGACGAAGGATGGGGCTCTTGCCGAGGGCAATGCTCCAGCGAGGCTCGAATGGATTGCGAATGGCGGGAACGCCGGTGCGCTCGGCTACGGCGAGCAGCGGGCGCGCGACGCGGGTGAGGATGTGGGTGTGTTTGTGGGTGTCGATGTGGGTGAGGGAGATGCCGTGCTGCTGGATGCGAGCGATCTGTGCGAGGGCCTCGCGCTCGATGTCGGCTGCGGAGACTTTGCCGATCAGGACGGCAGCGAAGAAGTCGGTCAGGGACGCCCTGAAGGATTTGCGATCGGGGCCGAGAAGCGTCGGGATCGTTTCGGGGGGGGAGAGCGGGATGCCGTCCGTAAGCACGATGTGGCAGCCGATGCCGAGCGTGGGCTGCAAGCGGGCAATGCGGATGGCGTCGTCAAAGGCCGGGCCGTTGGCCATGAGGGTGGCGGAGGTGAGAGCGCCTGCGGCGTGCAGCTCGGCGATGGCGCGGTTGATCCCGGGGGTAAGGCCGAAGTCGTCTGCGTTGAGGATGAGGCGCGCGGGCATCGTGGGAGCTTCGGTGGGGAGTTGTGGGGAGGAAAGTGGTGGCAGAGACGGACTCACATCCAGGTACAACGCTGTTCGTACTGTACCTCGTTCCTTCTCGTTAAGGCGATCCTTTCTGAAGTCGGCGCGACCCGAACGCTGGGGCGGCGCAACGCAGCAGAACGTCTGCTGCGTTGCCTGGCACCTGATTAATTGAGGTTACAGTGAGCGGGCTCGTTGATCGGGTTGCAGCGGGCGGGAACATCGTCGGGCAGCTTGACGACAAAGTGGCCGTCCCAGCGAGCGGGTTCGTTGATGGGGTAATCGGTGCTGAGGAGCTGTGCGCCGCTGGAGATCATGGCATCGCGTACGGCGGTGTCGTTCGCACGAGCCTCCTTCGTGTCGGAATCCGTGCGAGCGCGGATGAGGTAGCCCTGCTTGACGAGGGCGGTAATGTCCGCGGCGGGACCGCCATTGCGCTCGAGGAAGGCTGCATCCGCGTCGCCTGGAGTGGAGTTGGTGAAGAGCACGCGGCCTCGCAGGGAAGGGTGTCCTTCGAGATAGACCGGCGTAACCGGACGCTGATCGAGCAGGAAGACGACCTTACCGCGCGAGCTGGAGAGGGTGGGCCAGTTGCCTGCAAGCACGGCTTCGTTCAGCGTCTTATAGCGGCCGCGCACGTCGTCGGGTGTGATGAGCTCACCGGCAGGAAAGACAGACCGGATCTCTGCGTCGAGAGCATCGAACACCGCAGGGGTGAATGGCTCGGTCTCGGTCAGTTTGAGCTTACCGGCTGGACCCTGCTTGGTCTCCACGAGAATGAAGATGGGAACGTGGTTCGGATGGGCATGCGACCAGGTGCGGACCTCCTGCAGGCACGCGACAAAGGGCTGGCAGGAGCTGCGGTAGTCGACGTCCTGCACGTGCATGACCTTGAATCCGGGCTTCTGCATGAGGCCGTTGGGATCGAAGGGCGGGTCGGCGGGCAGGCCGGCCGCGGCGACACGCTTCGGGCCGGCAGGATCGGCGTAGCGGCCACCCTTGGTGTCGGCGTAGATGTCGAGCTCGATCTGGCGGACGCCGCTGTCAAACTGTTGCGTTAGCGGCTGGTGCTGGTAGTCGAGCCCCTTGTAGGCAGCGGCGTACTGCGGGTCCGCCTGCCAGAGTTTCACTTCGTTCGGAGCGATGCCTACGTGGTAGCTGTTGTGGGTGCCGATGACCTGGATCTGATTCAACTTCAGCGCGGCATCGTTTGCCTGGGCCTGCGCGTGCGCTAAGAGGATGACGAGAGGGAGCGTTGCAGCGATGCGATTCATAAGGGAGTCCTGAAGGGTTAGGCGGAGGTATAGGGTTTGCTGTAGTGCGTTGACCACTCGACAAGGCTTTCGTTCATGAACCGCCAGGTCGCGTGCTTGGTGTCGACTTCCATGAGCATGTAGGCGTTGGGATCGTAGCGTGTCGCAGCCATGACGATGTGCCTGGGGCCATAGGTGGTTCCGTTGTCGATCCACCTGTGTTTGTGGCCGGAGACAACCAGCTGGATTGTCTCCTTGTACTTCACCAGCAACGGATAGAGACCGTAGTCGGCGAACTCCGTCGGCTCGTCGAGATCGAGCGGATAGTGGATGAAGACGAAGCTTGGTTTGTGCTGCTGTAACTGAGCTTCAAACCAATGCAGCTGCTCTTCGCCGAGCGAGCCGCGACCGGGATGGAAGTTGGCGGCATCGCGGTCCTGCGTGCTGCCGAGGAAGTTATTCAGATGGATGAATTTGTAACCCTTGTAGTCGAGCGCCGAATAAGGCTTGGCCTGGAACTTGGCTTCAAAGAGGCGATGGCTCATCTCGCGGGAGACGCGGTGCACGTCATAGTCATGGTTGCCGAAGCCCAGATGGACGGGCATCGTGAAGCCGTCGGTGATGGCCTTGGCGTTATCCAGGCGAGTCTTGTTCTGGAAGTAGAAGTCGTAATCGAGGGACGGATAGTTGTGGAAGTAATCGCCGATGAGGAAGGTCTGCTCGATGGCGGGGCTGAGGCTGTTGATCAGGTCGCGCGCGGAGATCAGGCGTGGCGTGGTGACCAGGATGCTTTCGTTGTCTTCGACGCCGTTCTCGCTGCCTTTGACGTAGAAGTCGTCGATGATGTGGCTGTCGGCAACGAGTGCGAAGTAGAACGTGTGAGGGGAGGCCGTGGCGCGTGCCTGCTCAGCCCATAGTTGACGGGTGAGCAGGCTGCCCAGTGACGCTCCTGCAAGCGAGTTGAACTGTCTTCTGTTGAGCATGCGTTGGTTCTCCTGCGGGGTGGTCGGTGGGTTACGCTGCGTTGCTAGAAGATGATCTTGCCGGCGAATTGCAGAATGCGCGCTGGGAAGGTTGAGGCAGCAGCGACTACGCCGAAGCTCGTGGAGTTGGGGCTGTAGTTGCTGGAGGGGAACGCATAGTTTGTGTTGTTCAGGAGGTTGAAGGCCTCCACGCGGAAGTCGAATGTGGTGTGGTGATAGATCGCAAAGCTCTTATGCAGGCCCATGTCCAGCTGGTAGAACGGGTCGAAGCGGATGGAGTTGCGACCAGCGTTGCCATACTCCTGGTTGACGGTAGGGAGGCTGAAGGGACTGGGAATATTGGGCGTGAGGGCTGAGCCTTTGAGCACCTCGATGTCCTGGTTGCCGTTGAACTTTACGCGTTGCGACTTGGGTAACACCACGTCGCCGGGAAGCTGGTTGGGACGCTGCACGAGCAGCGGGCTGCCTTGCTGAAAGGCGTTCGGCGAGTAGCTGAGGTTGACCGGCAAACCGCTGCTGGCGCTGTTGATCGCGGTCACCTGCCAGCCGCCCAGTACCTGCTGCAGGACAGAGGGAGCGGTCGAGCCGAACTTCCGGCCCTTGCCATAGGGCAGATCGTAGACGACGGTAAGAACCTCGTTGAGCGGCTGGTTATAGGCTGAGGGGCCAATCTCGCCGAGCGGGTTCTCGAGGTTGATGCGCGAGTTGTCGTTGTCCGGTGTGTCGAGGTGGCCGGCCGCGTTGTCCTCGGCGCGCGAGTACGTGAAGGAGTTCAGCAGGTAAAGCCCATGCGCCGTGCGGTGCTCCAGTTTCGTCTGCAGGGAGTTGTAGTAAAGCAGCCCGGCGGGCAGCGTCTCTTCGATGGTCGTGAAGGTGGGGATGGGACGGCGAGCCTGCAGGGAAAGGCAGCCGGCGGTGGTGATGGTGTTGCAGGTTGCGGTGATGGCGTTGGGCACGGCCTGGTTCAAGTCGGCCAGTGTCTGCAGCTTCACGCCATGCTCGCCGACGTACGATACCTCAAAGGTGGTATTGGCTCCAAACGAGCGCTGCACGGTCAGGTGCCAGCTCTGCACGTATCCTGTTGGCAGATTCTTTGGAATGTAGCGCGCCTGGGTCGAAAGATTGCTGGCAGCGGTTACGTTGGCCGGGTCCGCGAAATTCAGCGGGTATCCCTGCGAAGTGGTGAAGAAGCAGGGCATCGGGTTCGCGGGGTTGAAGGGTGCGGCCGCCTGTGCGGCGGTGCAAGTTGTGAGCCCGGGGTTCGAACCGCGAATGCCGGGGAAGGCGTTGGTCGGCACCTGGGTGACCGAGGTGTTGACGATGGCGGGAAGATTATAGACGAGCAGATTCTCGCCGCCTTCGCGATTGAACTGCGCATAGTTGATGCCATACCCGGCGCGAACGACCGTCTTCGGATCCACTTGGAACGCGAGACCGATCCGCGGTGCGAAGTCCAGCTTGGGCATGTTGACCAGCGCGCGTTGGTAGAGCGAGCCATTGGTCGCCTGGATCAGCGATTGGGTCGTGGGATCATAGTTGGCGAGCAGGTTGTTGGACTCCCACTGCGGCGTCACCAACTCGTAGCGGAGGCCGGCGTTCACGGTGAGCCGCGAGTTCACGCGGATGTCATCCTGCACATACATGAAGTTGTCGCGCTGATTCAGATGGACGACCACAAAGTTGTTGAGTTGGTAGGTGTCGCGTGCGCCGAAGAGGAAGTCTGCGAGAGCGACGGCTTCGCGCGTGCCGGTATCGGAGCCGCTGAGGGTGCTGGCACTCCCACCGGTAAAGCTGTAGCCGCCGTTGTAGGTGTCCTGACCGTAGACCGGGTTGAAGTCGTCGATGGCCGTGTAGATCGCCTGGAACTCATAGCCGAACTTCAGTTGGTTGCGGCCGCGCAGAAGCGTGTAGTTGACCTTCGGGTTGTACACCGTCGGGTTTTGGAATTGGGGATTGGATCCCTGGTTGCCGAACTGCGAGAACGTATTCACGCTCTGCACATTCAGGCTGCGCACGACCGCGGGGTCGGTTGGAAGCCCGGGGATGCCGGTCTCCAGGCTGGGAAGGTTTGCGCCGTAGGGCGTCTTTCCACCATTCGTAAGCGTGAAGGCGAACCGCGCATCGAGAATTGAATTCTGCGAGAAAGCCTGCGTGATGCCACCGGCTGCCTGCTGGTTGAAGATATTCACCGTACCGTTGGAGTTGCCGCCTGCCGGTCCCTGGATGTTTGGCGGCGAGTTGATGATGCCCTGGTGTTCGCTGTAACGGAAGAACACGGTGGTCTTCGGACTCATCGTGTAGTCCAGGCGAATGTCGCCCTTATCGTCATTGATGGTGTCGGGTGGCAGCGAGGCATAGTTGTTGCTGAACGGATCCCCGGGAACGTTGGGCGCCGGCAGCGCACCGAGCACACCTTTCGCGAAGGAAGAGACCGACGGATCCGTAAAGGGAATCACGCCGTTGGGATAGAGCTGTCCGGTCAGCGGATTGACCAACGGAACGGGCGCTCCGTTGCTTTCGCTGCTCTTGCCTGAGAGGAAGGTATAGCCTCCGTTGCCGATCGCCAGTGCGCTGGTGCCGTTCTGGTCCGCCGTGGGAACCGTTGCGCTGTTGATGGCGTGCACCACCTGACGGGTGCCTTCGTAGTCGGCGAAGAAGAAGAGCTTACCCTTGAAGATCGGACCGCCGAATGTGCCGCCGAACTGATTGCGAATGAGGACGGGCTTCTGCGTTGCGCCGGTCAGCGGATTGGCCGGCGGCGTGAAGGGGCCGATTGCGTTGAACACGGTGTTGCGCAAATAATCGTAGGCCTTGCCATGGAAGTTATTGGTACCGCTACGGATGCTGACGTTGATGACGGCTCCGGCGGAGCGTCCATATTCGGCGCTGTAGTTGTCGGTTTCGACGCGAAACTCGTTGATTGCGTCCGGGGAGGGCGGGATGGCTTGATTCGAGAAGCCTTGATTCGAGGTGCCGTAGGCGTTGTTATCCAGACCGTCCAGCAGGAAGTTATTGAATTCGCTGCGCTGGCCGTTTACGTTGAAGCTGGCGTCGCGGCTGGAGTCGGTGGAGTTCTCAAGGATGTTGCGGCGTACGCCCGGGACCAGTGCGGCCAGGTCAGCATAGGCGCGGCCATTGAGCGGCAGGTTCTCGACCTCCCGGGTGTTGATGACCTGCCCGCGCTCGCTGGAGTCGGTCTCCAGCAGCGCCGCAGCGGCGTTGACCTGCACGGTTTCGGCCGCCGAGCCTACCTTCAGGGCCACGTCCACACGCTGGTGGGCGTTGACCTGCACGGTAAAGTCTTCGGTCTTCGAAACGTCGAAGCCGTTCATCGCGGCGGTCACCTGATAGTGGCCGAGCTTCACGTCCGGAAACTCGTAAGCCCCCTGCTTGTTGGTCACGACCGTCACCTGGGTCTTGGTGTCCACATCGATCAGGGTCACGGAGGCACCGGCCAGGGCAGCGCCGGACGTGTCTCGAACGTAGCCGAGAACGGAGGCAGTCTCAAACTGCGCGAACCCGGGGAGAGAAGAGAGCAAGAGAAGAAGGACAATCGACACGAACAAATTGAGGCGTTTCACTAATGACACTCCATAATGTGTAAATCGTGCCGAATGGTTTCGTGGAGCCGGCTCGACGCCGGTTTGCCCACTGCATCCACTGGTGGCAGCCCTTTGATCATGCGGATTAAGGCGGTTCATCGAAAGGGTGCGATGGTGTGAAAAATAGGCTTGCCCCGTGATCACACCCCTGCGCACCCCTCTATAAATCAAGGCGAATTCCTTCCATCGCACCGATGTGGTTCATCTAATTTTCACGTCCTGGCCCTAGGCTTTAGTCATGCCACCTGCGAAGGGTCTGTTCCCCAGCGCCGCCGCCGCCGCCTCGCCTTTGAGATACCGGCCTCTGCCAAGTGGAGCCGTCGAGATAGCGGAGGCGGTGCCGTCAGCCGATGCGGACCGCCTCTCGGACATGGAAGAATGGCACCTGGCCTGTCGCATCGCAGCCAGCAAGCTCCTGTGCAGGTCGGACCTGCTACCCAGGTTCCTGCTGCATATCTGCGAGCAGACCCTGATGGGGAACTCTCACAACATCTCGGAGCAGCGCATTGGGATACACATCTTCAATCGGCCGACCGACTATAACCCGGGCGAAGACAATATCGTCCGCAGCTATGCGCGTACGCTGCGCAAGCGGATGGACGAATACTTTGAGTCGGAGGGCAGCCACGAGCCGCTGAGGATTGTGATCCCGCGCGGAGGGTATGTGCCCATCTTTGTAACCAATGCGGACAGCCGTGATGACGATCCGGGCGAAATCGATCGCGTCTCGACGGAAAGGATCGCGCTCACAGGCGGCCGGGTCGAGCCGGGGGTGCTGCCCTTAAGACAATTGGAAGTGCAGGGATTGGAGTCCGCTGGGTCGAGGCGGGAAGTTTGGTGGATAGGCCTGATCTGCCTGCTGATGGGATGCGTCCTGGGCGCATTTGCCTGGTCGGCGATCCACCGCCCGGACGCTGGTCAACCCCCTGAGCTCGCTCATCCGATTTGGGCCGAGATGTTTCAGAAGGACCGCAACACCCTGATCGTTCCAGCCGATAGCGGCCTCGGGATTCTGCAGAATTTAACTGGAAAGCAGATTTCGCTGGAGACCTACGCCAGTGGATCCTACTTCTCTGGCGAATCGTCGTTACCTGGCATCGATGCGGGGAATCTGGCAGATCTGCGCCAGCAGCGATATACAAGCGTGGTTGATTTGAACATCGCGGCGAAGCTTATGCAGTTGCATGAGCTTTCTGCCGGACGAGTGGACATCCGCTACGCGCGTAGCATCACTGCAGAGGACCTGAAAAACTCGAATGTGATCCTTCTGGGCTCGAGCCACACCAATCCCTGGGCCTCACTCTTTGAAGGTCGCATGAACTTCAGGCTGCAATATTCTTCGACGGTCGATCAATCGCTGGTGCTGAACGAACGTCCGATCGGGAAAGAGCAGAAGCAATATCTAAACGGCACAGGCCCGATGGCAAATCGCACCTATGGAGTAATCGATTACCTGCCAAACCTCGATGGCGGCGGCCATGTACTGATCATCCAGGGACTGAATATGGCCGCAACCCAGGCGGCCGCCGATATTCTGTTTTACTCCCCGGACATGCGTTCCATTCTGGACCGGGCACGCCTACCGAACGGCTCGCTCCGCTCCTTCGAACTGCTGATTCAAACCAGCAGCATCGGCGCGACCGATCCCGGCGCCCAGATCATCGCGACACGCTTCTACAATTAGCCGCCATTTGTTTTGGTGTTAGAAGGGAAGTGGTGGGCAGAGAGGGACTCGAACCCCCGACATCCTGCTTGTAAGGCAGGCGCTCTAACCAACTGAGCTATCCGCCCACTCCTGGGCACAAACCTAAGTGTAGGCGAAGGAACGATTCGGGGCAATGCACGGGGCACCGGGATATCATGGACGTCGCGCGATGTATTCGTGCGAACACGGGGGAAAGCAGGAACGATGAAGGCATTGGTGAAGAGCAGGGCGGAGCAGGGGTTGTGGCTGGAAGATGTGCCGGTTCCGGAGATCGGGATCAACGATGTGCTGATTCGCGTGCGCTATACCGGCATCTGCGGGACCGACGTGCATATCTACCAGTGGGACGAGTGGGCGCAAAAGACCATCCCTGTGCCGATGGCGATTGGGCACGAGTTTGTTGGCGAAATCGTTGCCGTGGGATCGAATGTCAATGATTTCTATCCCGGCGATATTGTGAGCGGCGAAGGGCATGTGACCTGCGGGCGGTGCCGAAACTGTCTGGCAGGCCGGCGCCATCTATGCGCGCACACGCTGGGCGTTGGGGTCAATCGGCCAGGCGCGTTTGCCGAGTTTATCTCGCTGCCCATGACCAATATCTGGCGGCATGATCCGAAGATCAACCAGGAAGTGGCCGCGATCTTCGATCCGTTTGGCAACGCGGTGCACACGGCGCTGTCGTTCCCTCTGCTGGGTGAAGACGTCCTGATCACAGGCGCGGGGCCGATCGGGATCATGGCCATCCCGGTGGCGAAACACGCCGGTGCGCGGCACATCGTGATTACGGACATGAATCCGTATCGGCTGGCGCTGGCGAAGAAGATGGGCGCAACCCTGGCCGTCAATCCTACGGAAACTCCCATCGCCGAGGTGCAGAAGCAGCTTGGCATGCAGGAGGGGTTCGATGTGGGGCTCGAGATGTCCGGGAACGCGCAGGCGCTGCGCGACATGATCGCGAACATGGCGCATGGAGGGAAGATTGCAATCCTTGGAATTCCTGCAAAGGAGGCGCCGATGAACTGGCGCGACGTGATCTTCAACATGCTCACGATCAAGGGAATCTATGGGCGGGAGATGTACGAGACCTGGTACAAGATGTCGGTGATGCTGGAGAGCGGCGTCGACATTGAGCCGGTGATTACGCACCGGTTTCCGTATAGCGATTTTCAGAAGGGGTTCGACGCGATGATCTCTGGCCAGACGGGCAAGGTCGTACTGGACTGGACGAGTCTGATCAAGTGATGGGCTACTCAAACGCAGCGCAGGCGGAGGCCTCATCGGCATGCAGGGTGGTGTACTTGGTGATGCCAACCATGGTGAAGACCTTGGTGAAGTGCGGGCTGAGGCCGAAGGAATGGATCTTCTGTCCTTTTTTGCTGGCGGCGATCATCATCTGAATCACCAATGCGATGCCGCTGGAGTTGAGGTATTCGACCTTGGAAAAATCTAAAAGGATGCGCTTGACGATGTCGGGCAGGCCCTCGTAGGTGCCGATGACCGCGGGCTGCGAGGCGCTGGTGATGTCGCCAGAAAAGCGCATGACGGTGATGGGATCGCCCGTGGGGGCAGGCAATTCTTCGACGGTAACGCGGGTAACTAATTCCGGCATGCTGTCTCCACGATCTGGATCGGTGTCCAGATCATTCTAGAGGGTAACGCTAGACCTGCGGGTTGCTGAGATGAATGACCATCCGGGCATAGCTGCCGGCGGGCGGGGAACTGACCCACTCAGCCTCGTCCACCAGGGCCTGGATAAGAAACATACCCATGCCGCGCGCGTCTTCCTCGCCCATCATCTTCTTGTCGATGTCCGGTGCGTGCGTCTTGCCCTGCGGCCCCTCGCCGTTGTCCGTAACCTTGACCTCGAGCGAGTTGGCGTCCATGGACAGAACCACCCCGACGCTGAGCGACTCATCCAGCTTGTTGCCGTGCTCCATGGCGTTGATGCAGGCTTCGGCGACGGCGGTCTTGAGGTCGTCGACCCGTTCCTCGCTGAAGCCCATCAGGCGCGCCACGCTGGCCGCCGTGTTCATCGCTACCTTTTCGTAGCCCATACGCGAGGGAAGTCGCAGCTCGATACTGCTACTGCTGGCTCGCCCGCTCGCTGTCGCTTTATCGCCGCTGCCGGTCGTTTTATTGCTCAACGCCACCCTCCCTCATCGCCTTGCGATACTTAGCGTTGAGAAGAATCTTTGGCCCGTCTGCCAGAGTAGAGTAGCAGTCCCGCCACGTCCGGCAACGAAAATCTTGAGGGATGAGCCTTGTGGTGAACGATGCGGGCAGTAATAGATGAGGTACACTTTCACCAGTTATACCCCGACACCGAGCCATAGATGACCAAATATCGAGCGAAGAAGGAGTTACAGGCATGAGCATGAAGTTAGAAACCCGGGACGCGAGCGGGGTAACCATTATCGATTTGAGCGGCAAAATCACCCTGGGCGAAGGCGGGGTTGCGCTGCGGGAAGAAGTTCGGAAGCTGCTGTTCAAGGGGTCCAAGAAGATTGTGCTGAACCTGGGTGAAGTGAACTACATCGACAGCTCCGGGTTGGGTGAGCTGGTGAGCGCCTATACGGCAGTGAAGAATGCCGGCGGCGAGTTGAAGCTGCTCAACCTCACCAGCAAGGTGCGCGATCTGCTGGTGATTACCAAGCTGGTCACGGTGTTTGACGTCAAGGATGACGAGGCTTCGGCGGTTTCGTCGTTCGCGTAACGACATTTTGAACGGGATGCGGCACAAGGCAGCGGGGGGAACTACGCTGCGTTGCGCCGCACCTGGAGTACCAGAATGTCATCTTCCTGCCCGAACTCCTGAGCTGCCGTGGCGATCTGCTCGGCGGATTGTTTGTTCTCCAACAACTCAAGAATTCGATCGAAACCGAAGAGGTGCCCGCGAGCGTCCTGGGCCTCGACGATGCCGTCGGACATGAGCGTGAGCGTGTCCCCGGGATGCAGAACGAAGGTGGTGACGGAGTGCTCTGCATCCGGAATGGTGCCCAATGGCAGCGCCCCTTCCATCTCCATCTCCTTATCGTTGAGGTACGGAGGAAGCTGTCCAGCGTTGGCGAGCGTCGCGTTTCCGTTGGGATCGATATAGAGGATCTGGCAGGTTGCGCTGGCATGCTGGCGCTCGCATAGCTGCACATTGACCTCGTGCATCATCTGTACAGGGTCCCAGCTATGCAGGGCGGCGTTGCGCAGGGCGCCGACGATCGTGGCCACCAGCATGCCCGCCTGCATTCCTTTGCCCGTCACGTCGCCTACAATGATGACCGCGGATCCGGGCACGTCGCCGGGAAATACCTGGAAGAAGTCGCCACCCACTTCGCGGGCCGGACGATACGCACTGTCGATGCTGAGGCCAGGAATTTGCGGCAGCTTGGTGGGGATCAGGATCTGTTGAACCTGCTGGGCCTGCTGGATCTCGAGCTTCCACTGCTCCTTCAATTTCTGGGTATTAAAGTAGCGAATGAGCAGCAGGACCGTGATCATGAGCAGCGAGACCACGGTCGCAATCGTGCCCAGCGATATCTCGAACCCCAGAATCGGGAACTTGGTCTTGATGTGAATCAGGCGCATCTCGTGTTGATAGTTCGCGACAACCACCAGCACGACGGCGGTCGCAGCCATCCAACCCTCGGTCTTTTGCCGTCGCAGCCCACGGTAGGTCACAAAGAAGAGCAACACTCCGAGGTAGAGCTTCGCGATCAGGCGGATGGGATCGATAAAGCTCGCATAGTGCGTTGGAACGTGCAGTCCGTAGAGCGGCGGCCGGAGCGTCGCCGTGCAGATCATAAGAATCCCCACCACCGACCAGACCAGCCAATGCAGGCGTCCCGTCCTCCACAGGCGAAACCAGTAACCCCAGAAAATGACCCACAGCCCGATGCGCAACGGCGCCAGGATGACATCAATCAGAATGACTGTAGGAGTTTGCCCCATCCACGCCGTAAAGGATCCAAGTTGCACGAGGGTATTGGACAGCAGCGTGACCAGGCATACTAAAGCCAGCCAGAAGTATGCCTTCTCCTCGCGATCCAGCCAGAAGAGGGAGAGGGTCATGAGCAAGGCCATGATCAGGATCATCGATTCGACAAAGCCGGTGACCAGGTCATGGGCATTCTCGTCGTAGGCCAGTTGCGTCAGCGCTCCGATGATCGATGCATATCCCAACACGGGTGGACCGTGGAGGCCACCTGCGTCCGGACTATTGAAGAGCGTGGCGCTGTCCATCCACATGCGGATCGCGATGGTGATGGTCCCATCATGAAGGCCTTTGGGCAGGCGGAACTCTTCGGGCAGCGTGTTGTAAGCAGTTACATGACCGTCCGTGAAAGTTCCGAAGGAACCGATCTCCTGGCCATTGACGAAGACCTGGTAGGCATCGTCGGCCCCATCCGGCATCTTGATTGCCAGCCGGCGGGTAGCGCCCTCGACGTTGACCCGCAGCCGGTACCAGGCATAGCCGGCGTAGTGGGGATAGCCAGTGGCCGTCCAGCCGGGCAGATCCCCGCTGATGGCCAGGCTAGCGTCGGCGGATCCGGCCGGTGGAGTGAGATCCATGGAGCCCCAGCCGGAGTCGTCGAAGTCGGTCTGCGCCCACGCCATGTTGTCGCCGGTGCGAAACTTCCAGGGTCCGACGAGCTCGGCAGAGGACAGGCCCAGCGTAACGGTCGGCGTGGAAGCTGCCGGTGTCGTGCTGGCGCCGGCAAGCTTGCCCGCAGCCGGTGCAGTCTGCGCGCCCGCTGACACGGACCCCAACAAGATCAACAACGCCCAGGCTACACGGCGCATAGCAACTCCCTCTGCAAAGGACTCAGACTTTCAGAAATGGGGCCAGCCAGCGGCCCGCGCTTGTCATTTGAAGACCGCGATCTCCCGGTGAGGAATTGTAGCTCCCCGCAGGAGATTGCTACAGCAAAAGAAAAAGGAACCTTACGCTGGGTAAGGTCCCTTCATTCTCGCACGGCGAACCATGCGGATATACGGTTGGAACGGTTTACATGCCCAGAGAGTCTGCACCCATGCGACGGCGGTAGATGAAGCCTGCGCAAAGGAGGAATCCTGTGGCAAGCAGCATGAGGCTGGCAGGCTCAGGGGTAGGCGCCACCGATTCGACCGACAGGGGGCCGAAGTCGGTGTAACTTTCGCCCGTCTCGGTGATGGTGAAGAAGGGGTCATCTTTATCGAAATCGCCGTCGCCCTTTCCGGCAGGAACGCCAGGGCCACCCGAGAAGTCGAACTGGTAATCGTCGCCAACCGTTGTCCACGTGCAGCTGGTGAAGAACTCAGTGTTTCCGGTGAGGCAATTTCCGGTGGTGGTGAGGCCAGCGATCGGGAAATCAATCTGGATATTGGTCAGGGGCGCACCTGTGTCGTTCTTGATGGTCACGCAGCCGTCCGTCGGGTTCGCGCCGCCGCAGGAGACGAACATAACGTTCAGGATTCCGCCCGTGTAATTAATCGCGGTGGGGTTAGCGTCTTGTACTCCGAGCTTGAAGTCGTCAGCCCTTGCCATACCGCTCAGGGCGCAGACCAACATCAGCGCAAATAGACAACGTAAACATTTCATCTCTGAATTCTCCTTGGGAGGTACCTGTAACTCGGTTGTTCACTGCACGTCTTGCTTTACCGTTAGGGGGCCGGAGTTTCATCCAACGTGCGGTTGATTCTCTTGGTTTCGTCTGCTGCGTGTCAGCTGGCGTCGTGAAAGCAACTGCAGGGGAGAAAATCACGGTTGCAAAATGGTTAACCGTCCAGTGAGTCGCGCCTGGAGTTGCTGTCGTTCCAGGGAGTGCTCCTGTGACGGAAGGTCTAAAGCTCGGAAGATTTGCAACAGGTGCCTCTGCGCTGTTCCTGTTTTGTCACGTCTTGCCGAACCACGATGTTGCTCTGGTGGTGAGTTTTGGGCCCGAACGCAACTTGCCAAACCTTTGCGATGCCAGAAGATAGTGCAAGCAGCGTGCCAAAGACCAAGGGCCTAAATCCCTGTATTTCTGGCGTTTAGCTGTGGATTTCTACCGGAGTGCGCAATTTCTTGCAGTGTTTGGGCGAAGTAACTTCCGCTGGAGTGCCAGGCCGACGTCCGCGCCAAATGCGATTACTATTAGCCGGAGATGTGTCCTCGACGAATCACCGATTCGTAGTCGAGGACCCGGAGACGATATGCAAAACACGAAGATGGAGAGCAGCCTGGAAGCGTTGAAGGCGGCCGGTACCGCCGTGATTGCCGATGTATTTGACAGCCTGCAGAAGACGCCGCCGGTGCTGGACAACTGCCTGCGTCCGATTGGGCCTGCGACCGTGTTTGCCGGCCCGGCCTACACGATCACAGGCGAGTCGGTGAGGTTTACCGGGGGAGACCGCGCCAAGCTGACAGCGATCGACAACATGCCGGCGGGCGTGGTGGCGGTGTGGGCGAGCCGGTGTGCCAAGAGCTGCTGCTGCTTTGGCGACCTGCTGGCTAGCGCCATGCGGGCGCGTGGATGCGTGGCCGCGGTGGTCGACGGCGGCGTGCGCGATACCGCGTTCCTGTCGGAGTTCGGCATGCCCGTGGTGGCACGCTATCGGACGCCGATCCAGGGAGTGGGGCGTTGGCGGGTGACCGGGTCGCAGGTGAAGATCTGGGTGAGAGGGACACTGGAGGAGTGGCTGTGCGTGTGTCCCGGTGACATCGTTGTCGGAGACTCCGACGGGGAGCTTGTCATTCCGCAGCAGATGCTCGAGGAGGTGACCGCCAAGGTGATCGAGTGGTCGCGCATCGAGTCAGGATCGCGTGCGGATATTGTTGCGGGAATGCCTCTGCTGGCGGCGCTGGAGAAGTACGGTCACCTGTGATTACGAGCTCTACTCGGCCAGCAGCAGGCGCAGGTCGCGAAGATTGTTGCCGGTCGGTCCGGTGCGAATGGTCGCGCCCACTCGTTCCAGCACCGAGGAAGAGCGAAACTCGGCGAGGGCCATCCTTGACTCCCGACGCAGGCGCGGATTTTCCAGCGTACGCTGATCGACCACCGCTCCGGCGAAAGGGCTGCTGCCGTCGATGCCGTCGGAGCCAGCCGATAGCACGGCGACCGATCCGTCGTCGTTCTGGAGCCGTGTAGCGGCGTAGAGCGCGAAGTGCTGATTGCGGCCGCCAATGCTGGAGGCCGTCAGACGATTATTCGGAATGGAGACCGTGATCTCGCCAACCGAGATGAGGCAGACGCGCGGGTGAACCTGGCGCAAGGTGCGGAGGCGCGCCAGGAGATAGTCGGCGGCGGCCAGGCAGTCCCAGTCGTCGCAGGTGTTATCCACGACGGCGTGGAAGCCAAGCCGTTCGGCTTGCTGTCGCGCGGCCTCGGCCAGACTGTCGCCATCCAGCAGCGTGACCGCGGCGTGGGGAGTGAAGTCTCCGGGTTTAGGCGTCTCGGGCATAGCCGGATCGAGGAAGAATCGCTGCACGGTCGCGGGGAAGCGCGCGGGCAGGCTGTACCGGGCCAGCACGGCGCGGCAGTCCTCCAGCGTCGTGCTGTCGGGTAGGGTGGGGCCGGAGCCCAGGGCGTCGAGGTGGCCGGCTGGAACGTCGGAGACGAAGAGGGAGACACAGGCGGCTGTGCGCGCTGCGATCGCCAGACGTCCACCTTTGACGGCGGAAAAGTGTTTGCGCACGCAGTTGATCTCGGCGATGGAGGCGGCGCTGTGGATGAGCGAGCGATGGAAGGCGATCGTGTCGTCCAGCGTGATCGCGGGATCCAGCGGCAGCTCCATCAGGGCAGAGGCGCCGCCGCTCAGCAGGAAGAGGCAGACGGTTTCGGGGGTGCCCGATTGTGGTGTCACAGACGGCGTGATCGCGGCGAGCAGGTCAAGGACTGCCCTCGCGCCGGCGAAGGACGCATCGTTCGGAAGCGGGTGGCCGCCGCGGAAGAACGCGAAGCCTTCGGGCAGGGAAGACGGTAACGACGGCGCGATGACTACGCCCTGGAGATCAATCTCGGGTGGCAGCGCAAGGCGCGAGAGTACGGCTTCGAGCATGGCGTCCGCAGCCTTGCCGACGGCGACGACGCGCAGATGCCGGCAGAGCGTGAGATCGACGCAGGCGATCAGATCCCGGCCGTCGTGGCCGAGCAGAAGCGTGCGGACGTCGTCAGGCGAGGTCGCGATATGGATCGAGCGCTCCGCGGCGCGCTCGATGCTGCACTCCCGCAGCGCGGAAGCAAAGAGGCCGCGTGCGCGAACCGGCAACGGCGCTCGGGCAGCGATATCCAGACCGGAGACGATAGGAGATTCTGTCATGAAGGGATGAGGGGGGGCAGCGTTGCCGGTTTAGACCTAAGACCGCTGCAGGGTTCGAATATAGGCGACCGCTGCCTTCATCTGGTCGTCCGTGAGCTTGCCGGCGAAGGCTGGCATCTTTCCCTTGCCGTTCTTCACGATGGCGATCAGGTCCGCGTCTGGAGTCTGGATAATGGACGGGGTCTTGAAGGATGCGGCCTTGATTGCGTGGCCGGCCGGAGTGTTGGCGGTGCCGTCAGGGCCGTGACACATCTGGCACTTGGCCTTGAAGAGGTCCGCCCCACTGTTTTGAGCCAGGGCAGGCCTGCCGACTGCTGCGGCCAGACTACAAAGTACTGCGACTCTTACGTGCGTCTTCAATAAATGCTCCTTTGTGCCGATACTAGTATCGTATCGGTCCCTTTAGGCCGAACTATACGCCAGCGCGCTGGGATTGCTTGTGACGGACGGGTAGTATCGAAGTGAGATACACGAAGGTGCAGGGGAGAGATTCTGTCGATGGCCAGGCCAATTATTGTTACGGGCGCCGCGGGATTCATTGGGCGCAATACGGTTGCGGAGCTGAACGCTCGCGGCGAAAACGAGATCATCCTGGTCGACGATCTGGGCAAGGATGAGAAGTGGAAAGATCTCGTCGGCTTGCGCTACGAGGACATCGTCACGCCCGAAGAGTTTCTGGGGTTGATTGAGGATGGCGCGTTCGTCAATGCACGGGCGGTCATCCATCTTGGCGCCTGCAGCGCGACCACCGAGAAGGACGCCGGCTTCCTGGTGCGCAACAACTATCAATACACACGCGTCCTGTGCAACTGGGCGCTCTCCAATGAGATTCGGTTCGTGTATGCCTCGAGCGCGGCGACCTACGGCGATGGCGCAGAGGGCTATGACGACGCGGACGCCGTCACGCCTGCGCTGAAGCCACTCAACATGTATGGCTATTCGAAGCACATGTTCGACCTGTGGGCGTTGAAGCATCGCTTGTTCAACCCATCGGCGGAACGTTCCCACGACACCAGTGACTCGAACATCGTAGGACTCAAATATTTCAACGTCTTTGGGCCGTATGAGGATCACAAGGGCGACATGCGCTCGGTGGTATCCAAGAGCTATGAGCAGATCCGCCAGACAGGCGTGGTGCGGCTGTTCAAGAGTTATCGGCCGGAGTATAAGGACGGCGAGCAGATGCGCGACTTCATTTATGTGAAGGACGCGGTGGATGTGACCCTGCACTTTGCCCTGCAGCCGGCGGACGCTCCCGGAGGCTTGTTCAACTGCGGGACAGGCAAGGCGCGCACCTGGGTCGACCTCGCAACCGCTGTCTTCAACGCCATGGGGCTGCCGCCGAAGATCGAGTTCATCGAGATGCCGCAGCAGCTGCAGGGCAAGTACCAGTACTTCACCCAGGCCAACGATGCGAAGCTGCGCGCGGCCGGATACACCAAGCCGTTTACCAGCCTCGAAGATGGTGTGCGCGAGTACATCCAGGGATACTACCTGCGGCGGGAAGGGTAAGTTTTTACCGGACCCGCAGCCTGAACAGCGTATTCTGGCGGAGCTATGCAAAGAGCCAGGAAGACCAAGGTCATCTATCCGGGGACGTTCGATCCACTGACAAACGGTCATCTTGACCTGATCGCGCGGGCGTCCAAGATTGTTGACGAGTTGGTGGTCGCAGTGCACCGCAACTCGGAGCAGGGCGGCAAGGGCAAGCCACTGTTCACGTTTCTGGAGCGCGAGCAGATGCTCCGCGAGGCGACGTCGGAGATGCGGAACGTGTCGGTGACGACCTTCGACGGCTTGCTGGTGAACTTCGCCAAGGGCCAGAAGGCGAATGCGGTGCTGCGCGGCATTCGTGCGGTGTCCGACTACGAATACGAGCTGCAGATGGCGATGATGAACCGCAAGCTTGATCCCGAGATTGAGACGCTGTTCATGATTCCCGGCGAGCGCTACACCTACGTGAGCTCGCGGCTGGTGAAGGGCGTGTTCATGCTGGGCGGCGATGTCTCCAGCATGGTGCCCCCCAATGTGATTGAGCGGCTGAAGCGCAAGTCGCAGGGCAAGATCTCGTGACCGGACCGCAGCTGCCGGCTGCACCCATCAGCATTCAGGAGCAATTCGGCCAGATTGACATCTACGTCTTCGACCAGATTCTGCGCGGGAATATTACCGCAGACATGCGCGTGCTCGACGCCGGCTGCGGCTACGGCCGAAACCTGGTCTACCTGCTGCGCGAAGGCTGCGAGGTCTTTGCGTTGGACGCCAATGAACAGGGAGTCGCGCATGTGCGCGCGCTGGCCGCGGAACTGGCTCCGCACCTGCCGCCCGAGAACTTTCGCGTCGGCGCTATCGAGGCGATGGACTTTCCCGACGCCCTTGCCGATGTCGTGATCTGCAGCTCGGTGCTGCACTTTGCGCGCGATGAGCAGCACTTTCTCGCCATGGTTTCCGAACTATGGAGGGTGTTGCGGCCAGGCGGGTTGCTGTTCTGCCGCCTTGGGTCGCGTATCGGGATGGAGTTCGAGCGCCTGCGGAAGAACATCTACCGCATCGGCGACGGCTCGGAGTGGTTCCTGGTGGACGAAGCCGTACTGCTGCGGATGTCCGAGCAGATGAATGGCCTGCTTGTCGACCCGCTGAAGACCACCATCGTGCAGGATTTCCGCTGCATGACGACCTGGGTGTTGCGAAAACGGACGGGAACTCGATAGCTGGTACAACCCTTTCACTCCACCGCAAAATCTGAAAGACTACTAGATATGAGTACAGCGACAGCTACGAAAGTCCTAACCGACCGGATCAACCGGATCGAAGTTTCGGCCACCATGGCCATCACCGCCGAAGCGCTCAAGCTGAAGGCGCAGGGCATTGATCTGGCCGACTTTGGCGCGGGCGAGCCACACTTCTCCACGCCGCAGCACATCAAGGACGCGGCCATCCAGGCGATCCAGCAGAACGTGACCCGCTACACCGCCGTAGCCGGTACACCCGAGGTACGCAAGGCCATCGTCGATCGCCATGCGGCGGACTTCGGCACCAACTACGCCGCCGACGAGTGCGTGTTTACGGCCGGAGGCAAGCTGGCCATCTTTAATGCCGTCGAGGTACTAGTCGAGCACGGCGATGAGGTCATCGTGCCGGTGCCATACTGGGTGTCCTATAAGGACATCATCGAGTTCGCGGGTGGCAAGCCGGTGTTCCTCGAAACAAACGAGGCGGAGAACTTTCGCATCACCGTGGAAAGCGTCGAAGCCGCAATCACCGACAAGACCAAGGCAATCATCCTGAACACGCCGTCGAATCCGTCGGGAGCGGTGCTGCCGTCAGAAGACCTGTACGCCATTGTGCGGCTGGCGCACAGCAAGGGTATCTACGTTCTGCTGGACGAGTGCTACGTATACCTCACATTCGCAGGCGAGATCGTCTCGGGCGCGTCGTGCACCGAGTGCAAGGAGCACGTGATTGTGCTCGGTTCGCTCTCGAAGACGTACGCGATGACCGGATGGCGCGCGGGCTTTGCGCTGGGGCCCAAACAGGTCATCTCGGCGATGAGCAAGCTGCAGTCGCAGAGCACATCGAACACCGCCAGCATGGTACAGCGTGCGTCGATTGCCGCGCTCACGGGCGCGCAGGAGTGCGTGTCGGAGATGCGCGCGGACTACATCAAGCTGCGCGACCGCGTGCTCGAGGGCTTCAAGTCGATTCCCGGCCTGACCTGCACCGTTCCGCAGGGCGCTTTCTACGTGTATCCGAACATCAGCGCGTTCATCGGCAAGGGCGGCATCAAGTCGGCGTCCGATCTCGCGGCCAGGCTGCTGAGCGAGGCGCATGTGGTCGTGGTGCCGGGCGAGGCGTTCGGAACCGAGAACCACATCCGGCTGTCGTACGCGGTGTCGGGCGACGTGATCGACAAGGGCGTGCAGCGGATGCGCGATTATCTTTCGAAGTTGAGCTAAGGCAAGACGCAGAGGCCGTCCCATGTGGGGGGCGGCCTTTGCCGTTAGAGATGGAGATGTATGTCCTCAGGTACAACGAAGACTCACCATCCGTTTGCGGCGGTGGTGCTCGCAGGCGGCAGTGGGACGCGCTTCTGGCCGCGCAGTCGCAGGTCCCGCGCCAAGCAGGTACTGCAACTGGACGGCGAGCGCACCATGATTCAGCAGACGGTCGCCCGCCTCGATGACGTGATGCAGAACTACGGCGTGTGGGTAATTACCAACGACCTGCTGAGTGGCACCATTGCGGAGCAGTTGCCGGATATTGCGCGCGACCGTCTGCTCAGTGAACCGGAGTCGCGTAATACCGCGCCGGCCTGCGCGCTGGCGGCGTTTCTGCTGGAACGCGAAGACCCGGAGACGGTCATCGGTATCTTTCCCTCCGACCACACGATCGGCAACGTCGCGCGCTTTCACATGATTCTACGCGCGGGCATCAAGCTGGCAGCATCGGGCCCGAAGATCGTGGTGCTGGGCGTTCCTCCAACGCGCGACGAGACCGGCTACGGCTACATCGAACTGGGCGCGGCGGTGACACCGACCACGGTGGGCGGGGAAGCGATCCCGGTGCGGCGGGTGCGGCGATTCACGGAGAAGCCGGATCGCGCGCGGGCGAGAGCGTTCCTGCGCTCGGGAAACTATGCATGGAACAGCGGCATGTTTCTGTGGAGCGCAAAGACGCTGTGCGACGCGATTCGAGAGCACTCTCCCGCCATGGTGCCGCTGCTGGAAAAGATTGCGGCAGCATGGAAGACTCCGAACTTCGACAAAGTATTCGCAGCGCTCTATCCGCAGTGCGAGTCGATCTCGATTGACTATGCGGTTCTTGAGCCCCGGTCAGCCAAGGGTGAGACGGCGTCGGAGCTGTACTGCCTGCCGGCGGACTTTGCGTGGAACGATCTCGGCTCGTGGGCAGCGCTCCATGAGTACCAGGCCGAGACGCGCGATTGCAAAAATCAGAACGTGGTCGAGTCAGAAAATTCGGTGCAGATTGAGTCAACAGGCTGCTACGTCTTCGCGCCCAACAAGATGGTCGCGCTGGTGGGGGTAAAAGATATTGTGGTGGTCGAGACAGAGGACGCCTTGCTCGTCACGACGCGCCAGGGCTCGCAGGACGTGGGCAAAGTGGTGAAGGAACTTAAGAACCTGGGCAGGACGGACCTAATTTGAGCACCGCAGTTAAGTTTGGGACCGACGGCTGGCGCGGCATCATCGCCGACGACTTTACTTATGCCAACGTGCGCGTAGCCGCGCGGGCTATTGCGCACTACGTGATCGAGCACGAGGATGCGTCGGCTGGCGTGTGTATTGGCTACGACACGCGCTTCGGATCACCGTCCTTCGCGCGCGTGGTGGCCGAAGTGCTCGCGGGCGCAGGGATTCCTGTCGCGTTGGCCAACAAGGTCACACCCACCCCGGAGCTGTCGTTTGCAGTGCGCGGGCGCAAGGCCGCGGGCGGCGTCATGATTACGTCCAGCCACAATCCGGCGGAGTGGAATGGCGTGAAGTACAAGGCGAGCTATGGCGGCTCGGGCAGCCCTGCCATTATTGCGTCGATCGAGAGCTACCTGGAGAAGCCGTTGCCGTTGGCCGCAACGCCTGCGCCCATTGAAGAGGTCGACTTCTCCGCGCCCTACGTCGCTGCGCTGGAGTCCTTTGTCGATCTCAAGGCCATCAAAGCCTCAGGGTATCGCTTCCTGATCGACACCATGTACGGCGCGGGCAAGGGATATATCGCAGGCATCTTCAAGCGCGCGGGCATTCCCTGCGTGGAGTTTCGCAGCGAGACCAATCCTGCGTTTCCGGGCATCAATCCCGAGCCGATCCTCCCGCATATCGCGGCGACCCAGAAGGCGGTCGTGGCCGAACACTGCGACGCCGGTCTCATCACCGATGGCGATGCAGACCGCATCGGCGCAGTCGACGAACACGGCAATGTCGTCGACGCGCACAAGATCTTCGCGATCCTGCTGCAGTGGCTGTTGAAGCGCAAGCAGTGGCCCGGCGATGTGACGCGCGCGTTCAATACGACCAAGATGCTGGACCGCATTGCTGCCAAGCATGGGCGCAAGTTAATCGAGCACGGCATTGGCTTCAAGTATGTGGTGGACCTCATGCTGGAGCGCGAGATCCTGATCGGTGGCGAAGAGTCTGGCGGCGTCGGCATCAGCAAGCATCTGCCGGAGCGCGATGGCCTGCTCAACAGTCTTCTGATTGCGAACGTGATGGCCGATGAGCGCAAGACGCTCGGCGAACTGGTGGCGGCGCTGCAGGAAGAGTACGGCGAGCACCAGTATGGCCGCATCGACATGCACATCAGCGACGAACTGAAGCAGTCGGCGATCCTCCGCGCGAAGGCCGCCGTGACCGAGATGGCTGGCCTCAAGGTGCTGCGCGTGGAGACGCTCGACGGGATCAAATTCTTTCTCGAGAATCCCGCGTGCGCCAACAAACCAAACGCTGCCGAGACCTGGCTGCTGCTGCGTGCGAGTGGTACTGAGCCGCTGCTGCGCGTGTACTGCGAGAGCTGCAGCACGGAGAGCGTGCAGCAGGTACTCGAGGCCGCGAGAGCATTTGTGCTGCAAGGGGATTCGGAGTGAGTGGGCTGCTGGCGCTTGAGGTTGCTGGAGTTCTCTTCGATATGGATGGCGTGCTGATCAGCTCGATCGGCAGCGTCAATCGCAGCTGGCGCAAGTGGGCTGAGCATTATGGTCTGCCAAATCCGGAGACCTTTCAGATTGAGCACGGGACACGGGCTGTCGACACGATCACCAGGCTGAAGCCCGACCTGGATGTGAGCGAGGGGCTGCAACTTATTGAGGACCTGGAGATGGAGGACGTCGCCGATCTGAAGGTGCTGCCGGGCGCACGGGCGTTGTTGGAGAGCCTGCCGCCGGAGCGCTGGGCGATTGTGACCTCGGCAACCAAACGGCTGCTGCTGGGACGGTTGCATGCGGCGGAGCTGCCGGTGCCGGATCTGTTCATCAGCGGCGACATGGTGGAGCGCGGCAAGCCCGACCCGGAGCCGTACCGGCGGGGTGCGGAACTGATTCACTCAGCGCCAGCCGATTGTTTGGTGGTGGAAGATGCGCCAAGCGGCGTGGGCGCGGGCATCGCCGCAGGGTGCAGCGTGCTGGGCGTGCTCGGAACGCACACGGAAAAAGAGTTGCGCGCAGCGGGAGCAAGCTGGATCGTGCGATCACTCGAGGATGTGAGCGCGCAGACGAGCCCGAACGGTGTGACGCTCCACCTCAGAGCGATCTCACCAATTACGCCTGCGCGCCGCGCTTGAGCAGGATTGCCTCTACGCGCTGCCGGTCGTCTTCGGTATCCACGCCGATGGTGTCGTACGCGGTCTCGGCCACATAGATGGAGATGCCGTTCTCCAGCAACCTCAACTGCTCGAGGCGCTCGGAAAGCTCCAACGCCGTGGGGGCGAGCGCGGCAAAACGCTCCAGCGCCGCGCGGCGATAAGCATAGAGCCCAAGGTGCTTCCAATAGATGACGTCGCCGCGGCCGTCACGGTCATAGGGAATCGTTGATCGCGAGAAGTACAGTGCTCGGCCATCCAGCGCCGATACGACTTTAACCGCATTGGGATTGGCGATGTCCTCGAGCGCGCACCTCACCTTGGGAGTGGTGACATCAACGTCGGCCGACGTGAACCGCGCAAGGATCGCGGTGATGTGATCGGGCAGCAGCAACGGTTCATCGCCCTGGATGTTGACGTAGATATCGGCGTCCACGACACGCGACACCGCGCAGAGGCGGTCGGTGCCGCTGGGCAGGTCAGGCGAAGTCAGCAGGCAGCGCCAGCCGCGCTCGTCGCACAGCTTCTGCACCTCAGCAGAGTCCGTCGCGACGATCACCTCGTCCAGCTGCGGGCACGCCTTAGCCGCGCGATAGACCCATGCCAGCATCGGCTCGCCGGCTATGTCGCGGAGAACCTTGCGGGGAAGGCGCGTGGAGGCGAGGCGCGCGGGAATGACGCCAAGGATTCGGGGGGTCGTGCTGCTCATGAGCCAACTTTCTCGTCTTTGTTCTTAAGATAACTCTTCACGGCAAGAAAAATGACGGCCGCCAGGATCACACCGAGGATGATCGCGATCACCCGAAGAAATCGGAAGATCCCCGGAAGGTAACACGACCAGTCGGCCCCGGTCGCTTTGCAATCCGGTACCGCTGAGAGCACGGACGCCTGCGCAAGGGGGCTGGCAACGGCCTGAATCGCAACGCCCAACAGCGCGAGGAGGCGGCTTCGGAGGTGGGTTCGAGTTAGAAAACGATTGAGCACGTTTGACCTAAGAAGTGGCGAAACTTATGATGGAAGAGCGGCTGTCGTCGCGGCCGGATTCCTGTGGCCGCTGGATGCAGTCTCCCACCCGGCGGTGTAGCTCAGATGGTTAGAGCGACGGACTCATAACCCGTAGGTCATTGGTTCGATTCCAATCACCGCCACCATTCACCCGCCGCGCCACGCAGCGGGCTGAATCGAAACTTCTGCACTAGAGAGTATCATTTGGCTAGCGAGCTGCGTCTAAGCTATAGCACGACCCCGTACGCTTGCCGCCGTTGTCCAAACCGATTCTGGAGTCCGTCACCGCACTATGCCAAAGAGCCTCAAGATCAGCCTGCTCGCCGTATCGGTAGCCCTCATTCTCTGCATCTTCGTCGGCGTCAATACGCACAGCGTGGCTGCGTCCGGCGATCCGGCGCCGCAGGACGCCTACAACCAGATCAACGTCTACGGCGAAGTCCTGCAGCATATTCAGTCTGACTACGTGGAAGTCCCGAACATCCCCAAGGTCACCAACGGCGCGCTGCGCGGCCTGCTGGAGTCCCTCGATGCCGACTCCAGCTACCTGACGCCGGCCGACTACAAGGCCTACAAGGAAGACCGTGGCGGTAAGGCACAGGTGGGCCTGGTTGTCTCCAAACGCTATGGCTACGCCACCGTGGTCTCCGTGGTTCCCGGCTCTCCCGCTGATAAGGCTGGACTTGTGGATGGCGACATCATCGAGGCCATCGGCATGGAGGATACCCGCAATCTATCGCTGGCCATGATCCAGCTCCTGCTCCAGGGCGCGCCCGGCAGCCAGTTGCAGATGGCCGTCATCGGACCCCACAGCGCCAAGCCGCAGAAGATGACTCTCAACCGCGTGCTGGTCGTGGAACCTGCTGTGAAAGAGTCTCTCTACGAGGGTGCGTCCATCCTGTACCTCAAGCCAATCATTCTCGATCGCGAGCACGTTCAGCAGATCGAAACCTGGTTGAAGGACATGAACAAGGCGGGCAATAAAAAGATTCTGCTGGACTTGCGCGACGTCTCCGCGGGCGATATGACCGAGGCCGTTCGTCTTACCAACTTGTTCGTGAGCACAGGAACGATCGCCACCCTCGAGGGCCAGAAATTCCCCAAACAAATTTTCTCGGCTGATCCGTCCAAGGCGATCAATACGACTGCGCCACTGGTCGTTCTGGTGAACCACGGAACCTCAGGCCCGGCGGAGCTCGTTGCCGGTGCGTTGCAGGACAGCGGCCGCGCCCAGCTGGTCGGAGAGAAGACCTTCGGCGAGGGCTCCATGCAGAAGACCTTCGACCTTCCGGACGGAGGAGCGATCATCCTCTCGATCGCCAAGTATGCGTCGCCCTCGGGCAAGCAGTTTGAGGACGATGCCGTAACCCCGGCAACCGTCGTCGCCTCCAACAAGGAACTGTTTGAGGATGATGATTCCGGGGATGATGCAGCCGCCGCCACCACTCCGGCCACTCCCGACTCACCGACACCTCCGGGCAATCCGCCCGGCAAGAAGACCCCGCCCCCAACCGACGATCAACTCAACAAGGCGCTGGACATGCTGAAGACCAAGGCAGCCTGATCCCGTCACCCAGGTCCCGGATAGCCTCGTACCCGAGGAGCTGATTCCAGACGGCCGCATGGTAAGGTTGGTTTTGCCGTGCCACCATCAGTGAAAATACGCTACCGGGTCCCCAGCATTCGCCGCTCGCATTTGTTGCAAGCCATGCGGCGCTTTCCGTTCGGCGAGGCGGATGTCCGCAACCGCAAGCTCTCAGCCCGCGCCGCCGCTCTTGCCCTGCTGAGCGTCTCCGTCGTCTTTGGAGTGATGCTGGGGCTCATCCTGGTCTACTCCATCAATCTGCCCCAGATGACGGATCTGGAGCGCTATCGCCCCAGCACCACCACCAACCTCTACGACATCCACGGGCAGATCTTCGGCTCCTTCGCCGACGAACGCCGCATCGTGGTCCCCTACTCCGAATTTCCGCCCGTGCTGCGCGCCGCCATTTTCTCCATCGAGGACAAGGACTTCGAGCACAATGGCGGCATCAACCTTCTGCGCGTGATCGAAGCGGCCTACGAGGACGTCCATACCCACGGCAAGGTGCAGGGCGCCTCCACGCTGACCATGCAATTGGCGCGCAACCTCTTTCTGTCGTCGCAGAAGACCTACGCCCGCAAGCTGCAGGAGATCTTCCTTGCGCTGGAGATCGAGCGCCGCTTCACCAAGCCCCAGATCTTTGCGCTCTACGCCAACCAGATCTATCTCGGCAGTGGAACCTATGGGTTTGAGGCAGGCTCAGAATATTACTTCAGCAAGCATGTCCGCGACCTGACGCTGCCGGAGGCGGCCATGCTGGCAGCCTTGCCCAAGGGCCCTCAGAATTACTCGCCGGTGCGCTACCCGGAGCGCGCTCTGAAGCGCCGCAACCTGGTCATTCAGGAGATGCTGAACGACCAGAGGATTACGCAGCAGCAGGCCGATGCCGCCAAGGCAGCGCCGCTGGGGCTGCACCTGGAGTCGCCGCCCAACAATCAGGCTCCGTATTTTATCGAAGAGGTGCGGCGGCAATTGGAGAGCGAGTATGGCGTGGACGAGGTGCATAGCGCCGGCCTGCGCGTCTACACCACGCTCGACCTCAACCTGCAGCGCGCCGCTACCCAGGCTGTTCTCGACGGCACCGCTACCTATGAGCGCCGCCATGGCTGGAAGGGCCACCTCGAGAATGTGATTCGCGAGGGAGTGGCGCTGGGCGAGTACAAGCACCCCGACTGGTCGCAGACGCTGACCGACAATGCCTATATTCATGCGTTGGTGATCGGTACCTCCCCGACGCACATCACCGTCAAGCTGGGAAGGCAGAATGCGACCCTGGTCCCCGCCGACTGGGCGTGGACGCAGGTCCTCAAGGGGACGGATCTCGCGCAGGTTGGCGACATCGTGTACGTCAAGGTGGCGGGCGGCGCCGACACGTCCGCGCCCCACGTCATCCTGCAGCAGGACAGCGGCGCGCAGGCAGCGCTGATGGCGGTCGACAACGCCGATGGCGAAGTCCTTGCCATGGTGGGCGGCCGCGACTTCCAGATCTCACAGTTCAACCGCGCCACCCAGGCCGAGCGGCAGGTTGGATCGTCCTTCAAACCCTACGTCTATACCGCGGCGATGGAGGCGGGGATGAAGCCGTATGACACGGTGCTGGACTCGCCGACAACCTTCTTCACCGCCGGCGGACCCTACACGCCGCACGATTACGAGGCAGGCTACCGCGGCTCCATGACCCTGATCGACGCCTTCGCCGAGTCGCGCAACATTCCCGCGCTGCGCTTGGCCGACAAGGTCGGCATCAAGAACGTGATCGCCGTCGCGCACCGCTTTGGCGTCACCAGCGACATCCCCGCGTTCCTTCCGATCGCCATCGGCGCTGCGGACCTCACACTGGCTGAGCAGGTGGGCTCCTATAGCGTCTTTCCCAACGACGGCATCCACATCGCACCGCACTATATCCGCCGCGTGATGGAGGCCGATGGCCAACCCATGCAGCAGCCGCGCCCCCAGGTCAGCGAGGCCATTCCCGTAGACATCGCGCGCGAGATGATGGTGCTGCTGCAGGCTGTCGTGCAACATGGAACGGCCGCGGCCGCAGCCCAGATGAAGCACGCCCTCGGCGGCAAGACCGGCACGACCAACAACTACACCGACGCATGGTTTATCGGGTTCTCCCCCTCGATCACCTGCGGGACGTGGATTGGTTTCGACAATCGCCAATCGCTGGGCGACAAGGAGACGGGCGCCCGGGCCGCGCTGCCCATATGGATCGACTTCATGAAGGTCGCGCTGGCCGACAAGCCCAACGAGGCGTTCTCCCAGCCGAACGCGCCGAAGAAACAGATCGAGGTTCCCGCAGATTCCGGCACAGAAGCAGTTCCGACCTCACCGCCTCCTCCGCAGGATTCGGATTCGGATACGGACGCGGAGACACCGAAGAAGGGTCCGGAACCCGCGGTTCTCGAACCTGGTGAGCTGCGCCTGCCGCAGGACATGCCAGCCTCACCCACGCCGCCCGTACGTCAACAGCCGCCTGCACCGGTGGTGCGGGTGCCGCCGCCTGCGACCACCCCTCCGGCAACGCCCCGTGCAAAGCCTGCACCGGTCAAGAAGAACCCCGCACCCGCCCCAACTCCTCCAACCCGCTAGCCCGCAGACGACCGTTTACGACGCAAGCGCATCCGACAGCGCAAAGAATCGCAGCGCCCGCCGCACGTCACGCTGGATCTGCTCCCGCAACGCGTCCGTCGATTCAAAGCGCCGCTCAGCGCGCAGCCGCCGCAGGAACGTCAACTCCAGCGCCGTGGTCTCGGACAGGTCCACCGGCTCAAAGTCCAGCAAATGCGACTCGACTGCAAAGGAGTCCGCTCCAAAGGTCGGCCGATTGCCCACATTGGTGACTCCGCGAAACACCCGCCCGCCTCCAATGCGGAGCGTCGTGACGTACACTCCGTGGGCCGGCAGCAGCTCTGGATACGGTGCGAGATTAATGGTCGGCACCGCGTGGAGCTTTCCATAGCCGCGTCCCGACGCGGGCGTGCTGTGGATCGCAAACGACCGTCCCAGCAGCGCGCGCGCCTCGTGCAGATTGCCCGCCGCGATCAGCCCCCGGATGCGGCTGGAGGAAATCGCCGCCCCGCGTGCGATGCAGGGCACATACGCCTTGACGCCAAAGCCCAGCTCGCGCCCCAGTTCCGACAGCCCGGCAATGTCGGCCTCGGCCTGGTACCCGAAGCGAAAGGTCTCGCCCTCATGCACCTCGACGGCGCGCAGCGCATCGCGCAGCACTCGCTCGGCAAAATGCCGCGCCGTCCAGTGGCGCAGCTCATCGGTGAAGGGAAGTACCAGCACCTGGTCGAGCCCCGCCTCCGCCAGCAGCCGCAGCTTCTCATCGAGCGGCGTAATGAGCGGCAGCCGCGAAGCCGTATGCAGCACGTGGGCCGGATGAGGATCGAAGGTAACCGCAATCGCGCTCGCATTCAACGCGCGAGCACGCTCCAGCACCGAGGCGATCACCATCCGATGCCCGCAGTGCACTCCATCGAAGTTGCCGATGGTGACGACCGAGGAGCCAGAGAAGCCGAGTTCAGTGAGCGAGCGTGCGATCTGCATCAGGAATTTACTACCGGTGTATCACTAGAGATATTGAACGCAAGTCTAAGCCCATCGTGCGCCAGGCGTATGTGCCCTGGCAACGAAGCATTTGTCGTCTCGTGATCGAGACCGTGACTGATGTGCGTGAAGAATGCGCGTTTCGCACCAATCTTCTCCACCAGCTCAATCGACTTCGCCAGGTGCGAGTGACTCGGATGCGGCTCATGGCGCAGCGCGTCCAGCACCAGGATGTCGAGGCCCTTCAGCAGCGCATAACTCTCCTCCGGAATATCGCTCATGTCAGTGAGATACGCAGCGTCGCCAAACCGATAGCCGGCAATGGTGTCGCGTCCATGCGTCACTGGCACCCGCACAAACGTGGCGCCGAAGAGCGGAATCTCCACGCCTGCCTCAGCAGCAAGCCGATGCAGCACCACGCGCGCGCTGGTGGGATAGCGATCGGTCTTGCGAAAGGTGTACTCAAAGATACGCTCAATGACGCTCGCCGTCTCATCGTCGGCGTAGAGCGGAAGCCCCTCAGGATGCGCGAAGCTCAGCGGCCGCAGATCATCCATGCCGAGCACGTGGTCGGCATGCCCATGCGTGTAGAGCACGGCGTCGACCGAGCGTAGATTCTCGCGCACCGCCTGCACCTGGAAGTCCTGACCGGTATCGATGACGACGTTGTGTCCGCCGTAGCTAATGAGAACAGACGGCCGTGTGCGCCGATTGGGCGATCCCGGCTCATACGCGGACGTGCAAACCGCGCAGCCGCAGCCCAGCGTCGGAACCGCCATCGAGGTTCCACTACCCAGAAATGTAAGCGTTGCTCTCATGCGTCGATTACTGTCGCCCTAACGCACGATGCTCGGGCCGCCCGGCGGTGGAGGAACGCCTGCGCCCGGCTGGCGCGCGGCTGCCTGCCGCGAGAGCGCCTGGGTTACCTCCAGGAAGCCCATGCGCAGCTCGAACAACGCCGCATCCAGCAGCTTGCTCTCCGCCTCGGTCCGATTGCCTTCGGTCTTGGCCGCGAGAATACCCAGCATGTCGATGGTCTGACGGGCGCCGAGAATGTCCAGCTGCGGCTGTTGGTTCGGCGCAGCCGCACCACCCAGTTGCAGCATCGCCTGCATGTAGAGAGATTGGATCACGCGATCGAAGGTGATCTCCGGAGCGCGCTCCATGCCAGGATTGGTGGCGCGAATCGCAGTGTCCAGGCGATCCACGGTGGCGTCGTACGCACGCTTGGCCTGCTCTGCCTGATCGGCTGTGGGCGCGGGTGGCAGCAGATCGTCTTCGTTTTCCGCATACTCTGCGCTCGCGCTGGAGGCGTGTTCTGCCGCGGGCGCAGGCACCGGTTGCGGTCCCTTATGCTCTACCAGGCGCGCGGAATCGCCGTCTTCCGGACGCATGATCGTCTCGGGCCGTGGCGGCTTCGGCTCCGAAGGGGTGCATCGGGGCGAATGTCGCCCTCCGCGGTGAACTTGCGACGATCGTTGACAACGAACTCTTTGATATCTGCCATGGCCTTCCCAGCTCTCTAATCTATTCTGATGCTAACCCGCCGCGGGACGATCACGCTGCGGGAACCGCCACGCCGCCGGCATAGGTGAGTTCCAATTTGGCCTCAACCGCCTCCTGCCGAACATACCCCAGTGCCACCAGGACCGGCCCTTCCGCCAGCGGAACCAGCGCGGCGCTGGTCAATTCACCAGCCGGCTTGCCCCCGGCGGCAAGCGGTGCAGGCAGCGTCTCCGGCAGCTCGCCGGTAAGCCGGAACGCCGTGAATCGGCGATGCACCTGCCCGCGCGACCGTATACGCTCGACGATCTCCTGTCCCAGGTAGCAGCCCTTCGCGAAGTGCAGCGCATGCGCCTGCGCAGTCTCCTGCGGAAGATCCCGCGCGGTCTCGGTATTGCGAATGTCCTGCCCGAAGAGTGGGCGAGCGTCCAGCAACCGCAGGAACTCCAGCGCCGCCGCAGAGGCCTCCGGAATCTGCAGCGCTTTCCGCACACCCTCGATCGTGGCCGTGGCGCCGCGAAGTTCAAACACCGGCACCGTTCCGCTGGCGGGCGTCACCAGCAACATCGGGCCGTGCTCGGTGTCCGCATGCACCAGGCGCAGCGGCTCAATCGCCGGCAGCCCAGCCTTCCCAAGCGCTTCCGCAGCCCGCTTACCAACGACCAGCAGCCCAGCTTCGTCCGTGTACGCGGGCGTGAGCTCCACATCGTCCATGATGATGAAGTGGTCGAGATGCTTCTGAATCGTCTCCAACTGTGCAGCGCTGGTGGCCAGCAAGAACTCCGCCGGCTCTGCGGTAGTTTCGCGATAGATCGTGGCATCGCCCTGGATGCGACCTTGCGCGTTGAGCAGGAAGTTGTAATTGCCCTCGCCTGGCTCGAGCGCCTGGATAGAGTTGCTCACCATCCCATTCAGCCAGCGCGTCGCATCCGACCCGGTAATGCGCAGAAAGGCGCGATCGGTGACGGGGCGGAAACCCGCGCCCTCCAGCAGCACAGTCAGCGCATTCGGTTCAGAACTTGGCATCGATCTCCTGGTGCTCCTCACGTCCACTGATTCAAGGATATCCCGAACCCTCCCAGCGGCCTCTAGCTACTCCCAGCTCCTCTTGGATGCGGCCGCGCCCGCTTCGATGCTCTCCGCTACTTCGAGCCTCCGCAGGAGCGCATCCTCTGCGTACACTAAGTGTGAGCGTGATGACGTACTTGGAGGCGGTTTGACCTGGCAGAGAGCATTGGCAGCATCGGCGGCATTGGCGGCAGGATCAGTGCTGGGATTCGGCGCACACGTTGCACAAGCGCAGACGAAGGCAGGAGATGGTACTGTTACGCCCCCTGTCCTCACGTCGGGTAGCTCGACGATTACAGCCGACGCCGTCCTCACCCCCGATCAGGAGAAGACGCTGCTCGACGCCGAGGACCAGATCCTGCACTTCGTCAGCAAGGACACGCACCTCGACATCAAAAGCCCCGTGAAGTGCAAGTTCATCTCCCGCGACGCCGTCAACACCGAGCTGCGCAAGAAGTTTGACCAGGACAAGGGCGCCAAGCGCATGGAACGCAGCGAGCTGGTACTCAAAAAGTTCGGCCTGCTCGACCAGGGCTTCAAGATGCGGCCGTTCCTGTTGAGCCTGCTCACCGAACAGATTGCCGGCTTCTACGACGACAAGACCAAGCAGATGAACCTGCTCGACTGGGTGCCCATCGAGGAGCAAAAGCCAGTGATGGCGCATGAGCTCACCCACGCGCTTCAAGATCAGAAAGTCGGTCTCGAGAAGTGGGGAAGCCAGGGAATCGAGGGCCTCTCCAAGAACGTGAAAGAGGACAACCGGCACATCGCCAACGACGACACCGACTCCGCCCGCGAGGCCGTGCTCGAAGGTCAGGCCATGGTTAGCTTTGCCGACTACATGCTGGCCGACGCCGGTCACCCCGACAAGACCCTCAAGGACGCGCCCCAGCTCGCCCAACAATTAGAGTCCAGCGCCGGCGACATGTCGGACTCGCCCGTGCTCGCCCGCGCGCCCCTCGTGCTGCAGCAGTCGCTCTTGTTCCCCTACACCTCGGGCCTCGCCTTTGAACAACACATCCTCGTCCGAAAGGGCACCGATCGGGCCTTCGCCGGCGTTCTCGACGCACCGCCCAGCACCACCTTCCAGATCCTGAATCCTGACGCCTATCTGCGCGGCCAGGCGATGCCGCTGCTCAAGCTGCCGGACATCCATCCGCTGCTCAAGAGCGCTGGCTATCTGCCCTACGACGTCGGCGTGATGGGCGAACTCGACGTGCGCATGACCGCGGAGCTCTTCGGCGGCGAGCCACTGGCCCGCGCCCTGGCCCCGGAGTGGGCGGGCGGCATCTACTACGCCGCGCAGCGCAAGAGTGCCACCGCCGCACAGAAGGACACCACCGCCTCGCTCGCGCTGCTATACAGCTCGCAGTGGAAGAACAAGGACTCCGCGCGCAGCTTCTTCACCGTCTTCGAGCAGGAGCTGCCCCGCCAGTACGACGGCCTCAAGCGCCGCGAGTCCGACGAGAGTGACGGCGTCGAAGCTACCGAGCGCGTCTACTCCACCAGCGAAGGCGACGTTCTTCTCACCCTGAAAGACAACACCGTCTGGGTCAGTGAGGGCTTCGATCTGGCGCTGGCTCGCAAACTGCGCGACCAGGTCGAGCAGGCGAACCTGCCCCTTGGTGTGGGGCCGGCCATGGAAGCCCGCACCCTGCCCACCGATCATGACCTCGTCGGCGGTCTCGTCACCACACTCAGCCGCTACGGCGTGGTGAAGGAAGCACTGCGCTAGCCTCGATTCGCATCGCTACGGCTTCTTTTCGGCCGCCTGCTTCAGCGCCGTGAGCCAGTCCGTCTCCGATGCAGCCAGCTTGTCCGACGAATAGAGCCACTTCATGAGCGGCCCGTTCATCGACTCCTTTACCGTCACCAGCGTCCCCCCATCCGGCGTTGCTTGCAACTCCCACACATGAATTGCCCGTGCAGGATAGGCCATCCCAGTCCAGCTGAGGCGCCGATCCGGCTCCAACAAATGCACCTCCGAATGGATCGTCGTCCCACCAGACTTCCAGATGAACTGCGTGCCCATCGCCAGAGCGCCCGGTGCCTTCACACTCTCAATCTGCGGACACCAGCTCGGCCACGCAGAGGCATCGACCAGCAGCGCCCACACCTTCCCCGGCGGCGCCGCGATCTGCATCGCGACAGTCGCCTTCACAGGAGCATCCTGCTGGATCGCACCGACCGCCGAGAGCGCCTGCAACTGCCTTGAAGAGTGCGAGCAGCCGCTCAGCAAAAGCACACACCCCAGGCCCGCCCCGATCGCCGCGATTCTCATCCTGCCGGCTCCCTCGTCCAGGCTCAATTCTGCGCCGCCAGCGTCATCACCGACAGGCCCATCAGCCCATGAACCCAGCGCGCCGGCTTCGCATCGCTCGTGTTGATCAGCTGGATCAGGCCACCCTCCGTGTCAGGCAGGCCAGACTTCATCACCGCAACAATCACCTTGCCGGTCGAGAACATCACCTCGCCGCCGGAGTACAGCACGTAGTAGTGATCCGTCCCAGTCGCCACAATCGTGCTGTGCAGAATCAGCGCCTGGTTCTCGCGCGTTGGTGTCACGCCAATCTTCGCCAGCACGTCCGAGAGCAGGGGACCGCTGTAAGTCTCTTCCGCCCCTCCGCGATGTGCATTGTGCACCTGCACGGTCACCTGGTTCGGCATGTTGACCAGGTCGGTCAGCGACAGCGTTACCGTCTTGCCTTCGAAGCTGACATTCACGTTCTTCGAGGGTGGAACCGGCGGCTTCATGGCCTCCATCGGCGCGGGAGCCTTCGTCTCCGGCGGCATCGCGTCCGTCTGTGCGTGCAGCGCGAGGGGGGAAAGCAGGAGAGCCAGGGCGACAGCAGTCGAGATCTTCATGCTCCAAAGAGTAACTCCCTCGGCTGGGGGCGTATAGAACTTTCCGAAACAGACGTATACTGGAGGTCTATGTCGATCATTCGCAATGTCGCCGCCATCGCCAAGGGAATGAGCATCACCCTGCGGGAAGGATTCCAGCCGACGCAGGTCGAAAACTACCCGGACGGCAAAGGGCCCATGCGCGGTGCGCAGTTCGAGCAGCGCTTCCGCGGCAAGCATCAGTTACAACGCGATGAAAACGGCCTGGAGAAGTGCGTCGCCTGCTTTCTCTGCGCCGCTGCCTGCCCCTCCAACTGCATCTACATCGAGGCCGCCGACAACACCAGCGAGACCCGCATCTCCTCGGCCGACCGCTACGCCAAGGTCTACAACATTGACTACAACCGCTGCATCTTTTGCGGATACTGCGTGGAAGCCTGCCCCACCGACGCCATCACCCACGGACACGGCTTCGAGCTCGCCAGCCTCAACGCCACCACCATGGTCATGCGCAAGGAAGACCTGTTGGTGTCCGTCTCGACGGGTCTTCCGCGTTCAGCTAAAGAAGAGCTTGAAGTGCTCGCGTAGAACTTAAAGCTTTAGATTCAACATATGCGGCGAGCCATAACGGCTCGCCGTCTTGCGATCAGCGCAGCCTCCCCGCGCATCGAATGGAAAAACGAACGGAGCCACACATGAACAGGGCCACTCCCCACCCTCTGGAAGCCATCCTCGAAGACCGAATTGCGATTATCGATGGAGCCATGGGCACCACGATTCGCACCTACGGCATGACCGAGAGCGATATCCGCGCCGACCGCTTCAAGAATTCCACCAAGGATCTACTCAACAACGGCGACCTCTTCTCGCTCACCCAGCCAAAGATGATCGGCGACATCCATCGTCGCTTCCTCGAGGCCGGCGCCGACATCCTGGAGACCAACACCTTCGGCGCCACCAGCATCACCCAAAGCGAGTTCTTCGTCGACGATCCCCGCGAGCACGGTGGCCGCAAAGACCCCGAGTTCTATCAGAAGATCATCGAAGACGCGTCGCTCAACGATCTCGCCTGGGACATCAACCAGACCTCCGCGCAGCAATGCCGCGAGTGGGGCGATCGCGTCGCCAATAACGACGGCCGTCCGCGCTTCGTCGCCGGAGCCATCGGCCCGCTCACCGTTTCGCTCTCCAACTCGCCCGACGCCGACGATGCAGGTTTTCGCGTCGTCACGTTCGACCAGGTGAAGGCCGCCTACGCGCATCAAATCCGCGCCCTCATCGCCGGCGGCGTCGATCTGCTGCTGGTCGAAACCATCTTCGACTCGCTCAACGCCAAGGCCGCGCTGGTCGCCATCCGCGAAGTGTTCGATCAGGACGGCCTCGCAGCCGCAGGCAAAGAGCTACCGGTCATGATCTCCGCCGCTGTCGGTCGCGGTGGCGAAACCCTCATCTCCGCCCAAACCACCGAAGCCTTCTGGAACGCGGTGAAGCACGTCAAACCGCTGTCGATCGGGCTCAACTGCTCGCTCGGCCCCGACCTCATGTATCCCTTCCTCAGCGAGCTCTCCGAGAAGGCCGACGTCGCCATCTCGTGCTACCCCAACGCCGGCCTGCCCAACCCTCTCTCGCCCACTGGCTTCGATCTCGGCCCGGACGACATGGCACGCTCGCTCAGCGGCTTCGCGCGCGGCGGCCTCATCAACATCGCCGGAGGCTGCTGCGGCAACACGCCCGAGCACATCGCCGCCATCGCCAAAGCCCTCGACGGTATGCACCCCCGCGAGCTCGCCGAGCGCCGCAATCGCGAGGTAGCCGCTTGAGCAACGAAACCCCTGTAGTCGGAAGCACGACAAAACCACTGCGCCTTTCGGGCAGCCAGCCCTTCACGCAGCAGGACGGCGTGTACATCATGATCGGCGAGCGCACCAACGTCGCCGGTTCGCCGAAGTTCGCGCGGCTCGTCAAGGAAGGCAAGTTCGAAGAAGCCGTCAGCGTCGCTCGCCAGCAGGTCGAGAACGGCGCCAACGTTATCGACATCTGCATGGACGAAGGCATGATCGACGGCGTCGCCGCCATGACGCGCTACCTACAGCTGCTGGCCTCCGAGCCCGAGGTCGCCAAGGTCCCCTTCATGGTCGACTCCTCCAAGTGGGAGGTCATCGAGGCAGGCTTGAAGTGCCTGCAGGGCAAGGGAATCGTCAACTCCATCTCGCTCAAAGAAGGCGAAGCCAAGTTCCGCCAGAACGCTGCGACGGTGCTCAAGTACGGTGCCGCGGTAGTCGTGATGGCCTTCGACGAACAGGGCCAGGCCGCCACCTACGACGAGAAAATCCGCATCTGCGAACGCGCCTACCGCCTGCTCGTCGACGAGATCGGCTTCCCGCCTGAAGACATCATCTTCGACCCGAACATCCTCACCGTCGCCACCGGCATGGAGGAGCACAACAACTACGCCGTCGACTTCATCAACGCCACCCGCTGGATCAAGGCAAACCTCCCACACGCCAAAGTTTCAGGCGGCGTCTCCAACATCTCCTTCAGTTTTCGCGGCAACAACAAGGTTCGCGAGGCCATGCACTCGGCCTTCCTCTACCACGCCATCGCCGCCGGCATGGATATGGGCATCGTCAACGCCGGCATGCTCGAAGTCTACGAAGAGATCGAGCCGGAACTTAAAGTTCTAGTCGAAGACGTCCTGCTCAACCGCCGCCCCGACGCCACCGAGCGCCTCGTCGAATACGGCGAGTCTCTGAAAGGAGAAGCCACCGCCGTCACCGAGAAGAAAGCCGAAGAATGGCGCGCCGGCACTGTCGAAGCACGCCTCTCGCACGCACTCGTCAAGGGCATCGACACCTACATCGAGCTCGACACCGAGGAAGCCCGCGTCAAACTCGGCCGCCCGCTCCTGGTCATCGAAGGTCCGCTGATGGACGGCATGAGCGTAGTCGGCGACCTCTTCGGCTCGGGCAAAATGTTCCTGCCGCAAGTCGTAAAGTCCGCGCGCGTCATGAAGAAAGCCGTCGCCCACCTCACCCCGTACATGGAGGCAGAAAAAGCCGCACTCGAAGCCTCCGGCCAGATCGTCAAGGCGCAAGGAAAGATCATCCTCGCCACGGTCAAGGGCGACGTCCACGACATCGGCAAGAACATCGTCGGCGTCGTGCTCGCGTGCAATAACTACGAGGTGATCGACATGGGCGTGATGGTCGCAGCCGAAAAAATTCTCGACCGTGCCCGCACCGAGAAGGCAGACATCATCGGCCTCAGCGGCCTCATCACCCCGTCGCTTGACGAGATGGTGCACGTCGCGAAAGAGATGGAGCGGCAGGGCTTCACGGTGCCGCTGCTGATAGGCGGCGCCACCACCAGCCGCGCCCACACCGCCATCAAGATCGCCCCACACTATAGCCAGCCGGTCATCCATATTCTCGACGCCAGCCGCGCCGTCCCCGTCACCACCAGCCTGCTCAGCGACGATGGCAAGGATGAGTTCGTCGTCAAGCACCGCGCCGAGTATGAAGCCCTCCGCAAATCCCACGCCGCGCCGCGCCAGCCCCTCGTCTCCCTCGAAGTCGCACGCGAGCGCCGCACACCCATCGAGTGGCGCGCCGAAGACATTCCCAAGCCCGCAACGCTCGGCATCCAGGTGCTCGACAACTTTCCGCTCGCCACTCTCCGCGAGTACATCGACTGGTCGCCCTTCTTCCACACCTGGGGCATGAAGGGCATCTACCCGCGCATCCTCGATCAGGAAGGCGATCATGCGGAGCAGGGAAGAGAAGCCAGTAAGATCTTCGCCGACGCCAACACCCTCCTCGATCGCATCGTCGCCGAGAACCTCATCACCGCTCGCGGCGTCTACGGCCTCTTCCCGGCCACGGCCATCGGCGACGACGTCCAGCTCTTCACCGACGAGGCCCACACCGAAACCCGCGAGCGCTTCTACTTCCTTCGCCAGCAGGCCAACCGCGAAGGCAGCGAACCCTGCCGCTCGCTCGCCGACTTCATCGCTCCCAAATCCACCGGCCTGCCCGACCACCTCGGCGCCTTCGCCGTCACCACCGGCATCGGTCTCAAGGAACTCTGCGATGGCTTCCGCGCCGCCAACGACGACTACAACGCCATCATGGCCGAAGCCCTCGCCGACCGTCTCGCCGAAGCCTTCGCCGAGTGTCTGCATAAACGCGTGCGCGACGAGTGGGGCTATGGCTGCTCCGAAACCTTCACCCCCGCCGAACTCATCCAGGAGAAGTATCGCGGCATCCGCCCCGCCCCCGGCTACCCTGCCTGCCCCGACCACACCGAGAAGGGAACCATCTGGAAGCTGCTCGACGTCGAGGCCAACACCGGCATCAAGATCACCGAGTCCTTCGCCATGTGGCCCGGCTCCAGCGTTAGCGGCTTATACTTTGCCCATCCCGACGCGCGCTATTTCGCGCTCGGCAAGATCGGCCGCGACCAGGTTGCCGACTATGCAGCCCGCAAGCAGATGAGCGTCAACGAAGTCGAACGCTGGCTCAGCCCCAACCTCAACTACGATCCCGCATCCTAACCACCTTTAGGAGATCGCCATGGAAACGAAGCTGCTCGACCCCAACAGGCCCAACGATCTCTGGCCCGAACTTCGCTGGGAAGACTGGTCGGCCACCGCCGAAACGCTGCACATGTGGACCCAGATCGTCGGCAAAGTGCGCCTCGCGCTCAGCCCGCTGCAGGCCCACTGGTGGAACGTTCCGTTCTACGTCAGCGCACGCGGCCTCAACACCTCCGCCATGCCCTATGGCGCGGACTTCTTCGAGATTGAGTTCGACTTCGTCAATCATCAACTGCTCTTCCGCACCAGCACCGGCCTCAGCGCCTACCAGCCGCTGCGCGCGCAGTCCGTCGCCGACTTCTACATCGACTTTCAGAAGACCCTCTCCGATCTAGGGGTGCACGTCGCGATCTACGCCGCGCCGGTCGAACTCGCACACCCCATCCCCTTCGCCGAGGACACCGAGCACTGTTCCTACGATCCCGACGCAGCGCACCGCTTCTGGCGCATCCTCATCCAGACCGACCAGGTCTTCCAGAAATTCTCCTCGCGTTTCATCGGCAAGATCAGCCCCGTCCATTTCTTCTGGGGCAGCTTCGATCTCGCCGTCACCCGCTTCTCCGGCCGCCCCGCTCCTCCGCGCGAAGGCGCCGACCCCATCACCCGCGAAGCCTACTCGCACGAGGTCATCAGCGCCGGCTTCTGGCCCGGCAACGGCGGTTACGGCAAGGCCGCCTTCTACTGCTATGCCGCGCCCTCGCCTGCCAACCTCGACGCCGCAATCATCAAGCCCGCACAAGCTTGCTGGGATCGCGGCCTCGGCGAGTTCATCCTCCCCTACGAAGATCTCCGCACCTCCGCCTCACCCGATGAAACCCTGCTCGCCTTCCTCCAAAGCACCTACGATGCCGCAGCCGACCTCGCCCACTGGGATCGCAAGGCGCTCGAGCGGCCGACGGTTTAGCATAGGGAATCACCCAACTTAGTTTGCTGGAGAGTGCATGAAAGTTTGTGGAGTCATTGCCCTTGCCGCCGTCGTATGCGGCACGGCCGTTGCGCAAAGTCCAACCGCCCCGCCGCAGCTTCCCGAACAGGATCGCGTCCTGTCGCGCCAGATCTTCAAGGAGTTCATCGAGACCAACTCCGAAGACTCCGATGGCAGCGTCACCGCCGTCTCCCTGCTCGCGCAGAAGGAGCTGCTCAAGGCTGGCTTCGCTGCACAAGACCTCATCCTCGCCGGCCCCAACGACCGCAAGCAGAACCTCGTCGTCCGTTATCGCGGAGCGCCTGGCTCCAGACTCAAGCCCATTCTCATCATCTGCCATGAAGACGTCGTCGAGGCCCGCCGCGCCGACTGGTCTACCGACCCCTACACCTTCGTCGAGAAGGATGGCTTCTTCTACGGCCGAGGCACCCAGGACATGAAGGACGCCGACGCCGACGTCGTCTCCAGCTTCGTTCGCCTCAAGCGCGAAGGCTATGTTCCGAACCGCGACATCATCCTCGCGCTCACCGCCGACGAAGAAGGTGGCAAATCCAACGGCGTCAGCTGGCTGCTCAAGAATCGCCCCGAGCTCGTCCAGGCTGCGTTCGTCATCAACCCCGACGGCGAAGGCCCCACCCTGCGCGACGGCAAAGCCACCGAGCTGCTGGTCGAAGCCACCGAGAAGACCTACGCCGACTACCGCATCACCGCCACCAACCCCGGCGGCCACAGCTCCGAACCGCGCCCTGACAACGCCATCTACGAGCTCATGCACGCGCTGCTCAAGCTCGAAACCACACCCTTCCCGGTCGAGCTCAACAACGTCAGCCGCTCCGAGCTCGAAGCCATGGCCAAGGTGAGCCCGCCGGAAACCGCCGCCACCATCCAGGGCCTGCTCAAGACCCCGCCCGATCCGCAGGCCATCGCCGACTTCTCCAAAATTCCCGAGGGCAACGCAACCCTCCGCACCACCTGCGTCGCCACCATGCTGCAGGGCGGCCGCGCACCCAACGCTCTGCCCGCCGTCGCTACCGCTAACGTCAACTGCCGCATCCTTCCCGGCCACTCCCAGGAGGAGACGCGCAAGACCCTCATCAGCATCTTCGACAACCCCAGGCTCACCGTCGAGTACATGGCCGACGACGGCACCCTCTCGCCCACCGCTCCCGATCGCGAGAGCCTGCCACCACCGCCGCCGCTCGCTGCCGTCTTCGATCCGCTCAAGCAGGTGACCGCGCAGATGTGGCCCGGCATGGTCATCATTCCCAGCATGGAGATTGGCGCCAGCGACTCCGTCTACACCAACCTGGCAGGCCTGCCCAGCTACGGCATCGGCGGCGCCGCAATCGACGATAACGGCAACCGCATGCACGGCCGCGACGAGCGCCTCGGCGTCGACGCCTACTACAACAGCGTGGAGTTCTTCTACCTCTACCTCAAGGCCCTCACCACCTAGCGCCTCCAGCGAGGCCTAAGGCTTCGACCCCAACGAAGCCACATTTCCCGCCGGCGCTGTATTCCCCGTGGGCGCTGCCCCAGGCTTCGCGGGCGCATACTTGCTCGCGCACTTGGCCTGCAGCTGCGTTGCGTGGAAGGTGCCGTCGCGTCCATAGGTGCCGATGGCCAACGTTTGCGCATCGTCCTTGAACTCATCCGGCGGCGGCTCTGCGCCGTCATACTGGACACGCAGCGTCTTATCCAGCTCCACCAGCGTGAAGTTCGCATTCGGCCCAAAGCGTGTAATGCTGCCCGGCTTCACATTGCCGGCCACCCGCAGGTTCTTGCTGTAGGCGCCGTTGCCCATCTTCTGGAGCTCCGAGATGGTGACGTAATAGCTCTTGGCGTTGCCTGAAGCCGAAAACGCCAGCCACACCACAGCCGTCACCACAATGGCTCCCGCAACAATAAATTTCGTGATCGAGTTGGAATTCTGCTTTGCCATCTCTCTGATCTCCACCTTGTCAGACCTTCTATATTTTACGCCGCAAAGTCCACCGGCAGTGTGTGATTATGGTCACTCGACTCCATCGCCAACTCGAGTAAGCGAATCGTCCGATAGCCATCCTCCGCCGACACCACCAGCCGCCCCGCGCCCAAAATCGCATCGCGAACATTTGCGTAGAACTGGCGGTAGTCGCCAACCTCGGTAGCCAGCTTGCTGCGCTCCAGCCTCGTCGGTTCCGACGGATCGGCAGCAATCGTCAGCGTGCCCCAGCCAGACTCCGCCTCCGGTAGCCAGCCCGTCGCCGACCCCAACTCCGGCGGCCGCGCGCCCGCCAGCAGCGCCGCCTCCTGCGGATCCAGCCCCGTCTTCACATAGCTCCCCAGCGTCCCATTCACCCGGAAGCGCGGCGCAGGCTCCGCCGCAATCATCGACGCATGGCACTCATAGCGAATCCCCCGAGCCGCCTCGCTCCCCAGCGCCGGCCGCGCAAACTCCAACGCAATATCGAACGCATCCTCGATCGCCGTCACGTCGCGCTCCTGGCGCACGCTGGCCGTGATCGATCTCGGCACACCGAACAGCGCCAACGCCTGGTCCAGCAGATGCGGCCCCAGGTCGAACAGCAAACCGTTCGCCGGGCCCCCCGCCTCCTTCCAGGTATTCGCTCGCTGCATCGGCCGGAAGCGATCGAAGTGTGCATCCACCAGCGTCACCCGCCCCAGCCTGCCCTCGCTCACCAGCTTGCGCACGGTCAGAAAGTCGCCATCAAACCGACGATTGTGGAAGGGAGCCAGCAGCTTGCCCTGCTTCCTCGCCAGCGTGATCAACTCCAGCGCCTCCGCCGACGTACCCGCAATCGGTTTGTCGACCACCACATGCTTGCCAGCCTCGAGCGCGCGCCGAGCCATCTCCACATGCGAATCATTGGGCGTTGCCACCACGATCAGCTCAATCGCCGAATCCTCAAACACCTCTTCGACAGACCGCAGAATGCGTGTCCCCGGATAATCCGCAGCCGCATTCTCCCCATGCCGCTGCACAATCGCCGACAGCTCAAGCCCCGGAACCGCATGTACAAAGGGCGAATGAAAGATGCGTCCAGCGAAACCGTAACCCAGAACTGCCGTGCGAATCGGTGTAGCCATCGCTCTATCCTAAATCGCCCAGTTCACCGCGAAGCCACTGTCGGCGTCGCCGCCGGAATCTCCATCGGCTTCACCGGCGTGTCCCCCATCAGCCGCGCCACCGCCGGCTCAATCGCCGACGCCATCAGCCGCTGTCCCCTCGTATTCGGATGAGTCGCCGGCCTGGGCGGCGTCAGCGTCGAGTCATAGAACAAGTCGTTGTCCAGCTCCCCATGCGGATAGAACACCACGCTGATATCGATGTACGAGACCTGCGGATCTTCACCCCCCGCATAGTGCGTGCCAAGGTAAGCATTCACGTCGAAGTTCTGCTCCCGCGACGGCAGCTTCGACGGCAGAATCCCCACCAGCAGAATCTTGGTCTCCGGCAGGCGATGCTCAATGTCCTTCACTACCGCATCGATCCCCAACTCCGTATCCTCCGCCGTCTGCCCAAGGGCCGTGTTGTTGGTTCCAATCAGCACCACCGCCAGCTTGGGATGCAGGCCGGCCACCTCCCCATGATCCAGCCGCCACAGCACGTTGGCCGTCGTGTCGCCGCTGAAGCCCAGGTTCAGTGCCTTGCGCGGCGCGTAATACTGCTGCCAGATCGGCTGAAAGTCCTGGTTCGGCGGCTCCGCCTTGTCATAGTTGCTGGTAATGGAATCGCCCACCAGCAGCAGTTGCGTATCGCTGTGCTTCGGCAGGTCGGCGAGGATGGCCTTATGCCGCGCCGCCCACCAATCCACCGAGAGCCGATCCGTCGGCGTGATCGCCGGAATATTCGTTGCTGCCGGCGACTCTGGCGCCTGCGCGCACGCCCCCGTAACCACGCAGAGCGCAGCGGCAAACACGGCAGGCAGATGGAGGGGCTTCAGCGGCAGTCTCATCACTTCCATCCTAGACGAGCGGGAGACCTACTTGGTAGCTAGCCAATCGTCCGCAGCGCCGGGTACATGCGACGATACCTCGCATACCCCTTCGCCATCGCCTCCGCATGTTTCGGCTCAATCACTTGCGCCGCCCGAACCGTCGCCTCGCAGGCGGCTTCCACGCTCGGCCACGCACCCACACCCGTTCCCGCCAGCAGGGCAGCGCCAAACGCTCCACCCTCCTCGGCCTCCAGCAGCTCGACGGCATGGGCGTAGACGTCCGCCTGAATCTGCCGCCACAGCGGCCCCCGAGCACCGCCGCCGCCCAGCCGAATCTTCTCCACCGGAATCCCCAGCTCCTGAAAGAGCGTGAATGTGTCCTTCAGCGAAAACGCCACGCCCTCCAACACCGCCCGCACAAAGTGCGCGGCAGTGGTCGAAGCCGTAATTCCCACAAACGCCGCCCGCGCCTCCGGATCCAGGTGCGGCGTCCGCTCGCCAAACAGGTAGGGAGCCCACAGCAGACCATCGCTTCCCGGCGCAACCTGCTCCGCCAGCGCCGTCAGCTCCTCGTACGACCTGCCCGCAAAGAACGTGTCGCGCAGGTACCGAAAGCTCAACCCCGCCCCGTTCGTCACGCCCATCACATGCCACACCCCCGGCGCCGCATGGCAAAACGTATGCAGCCGTCCCTTGGGATCGAGCGTTGGCTTGGCCGTCGCCGCAAACACTACCCCCGACGTCCCAATCGTCGCCGACACCGAACCCGGCGCCAGTATCCCCATCCCCACCGCGCCCGCTCCCTGGTCACCCGCTCCCGCAGCCACCGGCGTACCTGCCTTGATGCCCGTAGCCACCGCGCCTGCATCCGAAATCCGCGCACAGATCTCCGGCCCTTCAAAGAGCTGCGGCAGCCAGCTCATCGCAATCCCCGTCAGCTCGGCCATCTCCTTCGACCACCGCCGATGCACCACGTCCAGCAGCAGCGTCCCCGAGGCCTCCTGCATATCCATCGCATACGTGCCCGTCATCCGCAGCCGCACAAAATCCTTCGGGCACAGCACGTGCGCAATCTTCGCGAAGATCTCCGGCTGATGCTCGCGCACCCACAACAACTTCGTCAGGGTAAAGTTCGGCAGCGCCGGGTTCGCCGTCAGCTCAATAATTCGCTCATACCCGATCGTCTCGTTCAGCCAGTCGCACTGCGGTTGCGTCCGTTGGTCGCACCAGATCAGCGCCGGCCGCAGCACCTCGCCCGCAGCATCCAGCATCACGCAGCCATGCATCTGGCCGGTGAGCCCCACAGCCTCAACCGCCGCCGTATGTCCAGCCGCCGCAGCCGCCCGCAGCGCCCCGGCAATGGCCTCCCGCGCCGCCCGCCACCAGTCTTCGGGATCCTGCTCCGCCCACCCAATGTGTTCCGAGCGGATCGCCGCATGCTCCGCCGAGTGCGACGCCAGAACCCTTCCCGCGCGGTCAATCACAATCGCGCGCGTACCGCCCGTGCCAACATCAATCCCTAGAAACATAAAGCTCCTTCTCAACCTGCAAGCTGGTCGCAACCCAGTGTAAAGCGTTCGCGACCTCTTTGTTTAAGCGATTTAACTTGCCCAATCCGCCCATGCTCCGCGGCCACCCGACCGTACGGCTCCAGGGAATCGCGCTGGAAATACTACCGTTTAGCCATCGCAGAGACACTTGTGGATATTCCACGGAAGTTTTGCATACATCCTCGACAGATAAGCATCTCTTTATAGACAGGCATAGACCCACAAAATGACCGCCGGGTTCAGCCGACGATTTAGCATGAAACTTATGATCCCATTTTCTAGACGCGCGCCCCGTGACGCGACGAGGGGCGCGATTGCGCTGCTGCTCCCGCTGTTCATCCTCGCGGGAGCCATCCAGACACCCCCAGCGCAGGCGCAGGGACAGTCGGCCGCAACCCCCGCCAGCGCCGGTCCGGCCAACAACGGCGCCAACAGCCAGCTCGGCGTTGCCGTCAAGACCCAGCAGCAGCTCGCCGCCCCCGGCCCCGCCCTCAATCCGCAATCCACCACCTCGCAGAGTGGCATCGACCCAAGCTTCCGCGGCAGCCTGGTGCGCGGCAAAGCCACCGCCGAGGTCCTTCCCCTGACCATCGACGACGCCATCCAGCGCGGCCTCCAGAACAACCTCGGCCTCATCCTGCAGACCTCCAACGAACGCCAGTCCAACGGCTCCCGCCTGCAGAGCCTGCAGGCCCTGCTGCCTACGGTAACCGGCGGCGCCTCCGTCACGGTGCAGCAGATCGACCTGGCCGCTTACGGACTTAAGTTCCCCGGAATCAATCCGATCATCGGCCCCTTTCAAGTAATGGATGTGCGTGGCTACCTCAGCCAGAATGTGGTCAATCTCAACGCCTTTGAGCAGTACATGGCCTCCAAGCACAACTTCCAGGGCGCGAAGCTGACCGCCCAGGACGCCCGCGACCTGGTCGTCCTTACCGTCGGCAACGCCTACCTCCTCTGCGTAGCCGACGAGGCCCGCATCAAGGCCGTGCAGGCCGAGCTCGACAGCTCCAAGCTCTCCTTCGATCAGGCCACCGACAACCATGACGCCGGCATCAGCCCCCGTCTCGACGTCCTCCGCGCCCAGGTCGACTACCAGAGCGAGCAGCAGACCCTGATCTCCACCACCAACCAGCTGGCCAAGGACAAGCTCGCCCTCGCCCGTGTCATTGGCCTTCCGCTCGATCAGCAGTTCGAGCTCGCCGACAACACTCCCTTCCAGGCCCTCGACACCCCCGATCCCGACGCCGCCTTCCAGCAGGCCCTCAAGCAGCGCAAGGACCTCGCCGCCGCCACCGAGCAGACGAAAGCCGCCGAGGCCACCCGCAAGGCCGCCGTCTACGACCAGCTTCCCACCCTCGTCGCCAGCGGCAACTACGGCGACCAGGGTGAAACCTTCGGCCACTCCCACGGCACCTACACCGCCGAGGGCCAGCTCTCCGCACCCCTCCTGCAGATCGCTAAAACCCGCGGCGAAGAAGAGACTGCCGGCGCCGAGCTCGATCAGGCCCGGGCCAAGCTCTCCGACCAGGTGCAGCAGGTCAACGCCGACGTCCGCGACGCCATTCTCGACATTCAAACCGCTGCCAAGCTCGTTGATGCCACCCAGAGCAATGTGGAACTAGCTCGCGAGGCCCTCAGCGAAGCGCAGCAACGTTACAAGGCGGGCGTGGACACCAGCCTGTCCGTCTCCCAGGCCCTGTCAACCGATCGCCAGGCCGAAGACCAATACATCAGCGCGCTCTATCAGCACAACGTCGCCAAGCTCGCTCTGGCGCGTGCGCTGGGTGTAGCGTCGACGAACTATAAAGAGTATCTCGGAGGAAAGTAAGCGTGGCCGACCAGAACGCAAATGCGCAACAACCGGAGAAGCCGGAAGCTCCGCCTAAGAATAATTCGACGCGGAGACTCATCATCATCGCCGTCGTCGCTGTGCTCATCATCGGCGCTGCACTCTTCTACTGGCGCTCCACCTTCACCGAAGACACCGACGACGCCCAGGTCAACGGCAACCTCTACCAGGTCAGCTCGCGCGTCACCGGCCAGGTCGTCCATGTCGATGTCGAGGAGCAGCAGTTCGTCCACCAGGGCGATCCCATCGCCGAAATCGACCCCAAGGATTACCAGGTCGCTCTCGAGCAGGCCCAGGCCAACCTCGCCAACGCCCAGGCCGAATACCAACAGGCCGTGGTGAACGTTCCCATCACCAGCGTCCAGACCAACACCACCATCCAGACCTCCGGCTCCGACGTGCTCGGCAGCCAGGCCTCGGTCGAACAAGCCCAGGCCCAGGTTCTGGTCAACCGGGCCAGGGTCGCCTCTGCCGCGGCTCAGGCGCAGAAGTCCGCGCTCGACGTCCAGCGTTACACCCCGCTGGTTGCCAAGGACGTGATCTCCAAGCAGCAGTTCGACGCAGCCGTAGCCCAGGCCGCCGCCGACGAGGGTGCCCTCGAAGCCGCGAAACGTGACGTCGCTGCCCAGGAACAGACCGTCAACCTCAACCTCCAGCGTCTCGCCCAATCCCGTTCCAACCAGGCCCAGAGCCAGCAGAACGGTCCCAAGCAGGTAGCCGTGCAGCAGGCTCGCGCCGCCGCCGCCCTGGCCTCCATCAAGGTAGCCCAGGCAAAGGTCGATCAGGCCCAGCTCAATCTCAGCTATACCAGGATCGTCGCGCCCATCACCGGCATCGTCAGCAACAAGAGCGTCGACATCGGCGAGAACCTCAGCGTCGGCCAGTCCCTCATGACCATCGTCCCCCTCACCGACCTCTGGGTCACCGCCAACTTCAAGGAGACGCAGCTCAAGCAGATGCACAAGGGCCAGGAGGTGGACATCGAGGTGGATGCCCTCGGCGGCCGCAAGTTTACCGGCAAGGTCGAGGAGATCGGCGGCGCCACCGGCAGCTCGCTCTCGCTCTTCCCGCCCGAGAACGCCACCGGCAACTACGTGAAGGTCGTGCAGCGTATCCCGGTTCGCATCAACTTCACCAACCTGGAGCAGGAAAATAAAGACTTCGCCCTGCGCATCGGCATGTCCGTCGAGCCCAAGGTCCACGTCAAGGAATAACTCTCATCCCTTCAACGGCAGGCAGCTTCGGCTGCCTGCCGTTTTCTTTTCCCACCTCGCGTGCCGCCAACATTCTCCTCACGCTCGGCATCCAACCGTACACAGAGGTGATTCATGGCAGCAACCAGGAACGGCAACAGCCCCAAAACCAAAGATTTTGTTACCGAGCACTACAAGCAGCACGGCAAAGAGATTCAGAAGTACGGAGACGTCGTGCAGGACCTCCCTCATCCCCTCGACGCGAAAGTTCGTTCGCAGATGTGCGCCAGGCTCAACCAGCTTCTGGCCGACTCCATCGTCCTGCGCGATATCTACAAGAAGGCCCACTGGCAGGTGGCCGGCCCGACCTTCTACCAGCTCCACCTCCTCTTCGATAAGCACTTCGACGAGCAGGTAGAGATCGTCGACACCATCGCCGAGCGCATCCAGCTCCTCGGCGGCGTCACCATCGCCATGGGCGGTGATTGCGCCAAAGTCACCAGCATCCCCGCTCCTCCGCGCGGCCGCGAAGAGGTTCCAGTCCAGATCTCGCGACTCCTCGAGGCCCACAAGATCATCATGGCCGAGTGCCACGAGATCGCCCAGGCCGCCGACCAGGCCGGAGACGATGGCAGCAATGATCTGGCCGTCAGCGACGTCCTCCGCGCCAACGAGCTCCAGTCCTGGTTTATCGGCAACCACCTGGTGGAGATGCCGCTCACCATTGCCGAATAACCTTCAGCTTGCTGCGCTGCGGTCCGGCTTCGGCCGGGCCGCTTTTTTTTGTGCACACAACCTTTCTGCACCGACTGTGTCAAAGAATCATCTACTGTTTAGTTAGCGAATAGTCTCCCCCCTGTCCGCGGAAAGGATCAGCTCGATGCATTCTGTCCTGGGTTTACTGTCGCTCCACACCTATTCGATCCTCTTCGGCTGGGTCCTCATCGAGCAGGGAGGCCTCCCGATCCCCAGCGTTCCGCTCATGATCGCCGCCGGCACCATGAGCGCCGCCCACAAGCTCCACGTCGCCTACGCGATCCCCGTGATCCTGCTCGCCTGCTTTATCTCCGACTCTGCCTGGTACTTCCTGGGCAAGCGCTTCGGCGGCCGCGTGCTCAACGTCCTCTGCCGCTTCTCGCTGGAGGCCGCCACCTGCGTCGAGCGCACTCACGGCACCGTCGGCAAGCGCGGAGCCTTCACCCTGCTCTTCGCCAAGTTCGTCCCCGGCCTCAGCACCGTCGCCGCCCCGATCGCCGGCCAACTCGGCATCCCCTACCTTACGTTCGTGATCTACGATATGGCCGGGTCGCTCCTCTGGTGCGGCGCCTGGCTCATGGCCGGCCGCTTCTTCGGCGACATCGCCGAGCGCAGCGCCCAGTTCTTCGCCCTGCTCGGCCACTTCGGTATCGCGCTGGTCCTGCTGATGGTCCTCGTCCTGGTCATCTACCGTCTGAACAAACGGCGCCAGTTCCTCGCCGAGCTCCGCGGCCTCCGCCTCGAACCCGCCCAGCTCATGGCCATGATCGCCGACGCCGAGCGCGCCGGCCTCGACCGCCCCTTCATCGTCGACCTCCGCCACCCCCTCGACGTCATGACCGACCCGATGGTCCTCCCCGGCGCCCTGCGCATCGGCCCCGACGAGCTCAAGCAGCGCCGCGAGATCATCCCCACCGACCGCGACATCGTCCTCTACTGCACCTGCCCCAGCGAAGAGACCTCTGCTAAGGTAGCCCTCGAGCTCCACCGCCTCGGCGTCAAGCGCGTCCGTCCCCTGCGCGGAGGCCTCCAGGGCTGGAAAGACGCAGGCTACCCCGTCGACGAAGCCGTCTTCGTCTAACGCCTAGTCTCCCAGCCGAAACGTAATGCTGACCGTCGTCTCCACCTCGGTCGGCAGTCCATTCAGCAGATACGGCCGATAGCGCGCTGCGCGCACCGCCTGCAGCGCCGCAGCCTGCAAAACCGGTGGCCCGCTCACCACCCGCGCACTCTCAATCCGTCCCGACTTCGAGATCACCGCCTGCACCACCACCGTCCCCTCAGCCCGGCTCAACCGCGCCAGCATCGGATACTCCGGCTGAATTGGCTCCAGCAGCCGGCCCGCCATAACCCCCGTAGAAACATTCAGCCGCCCCGCAGCAGCCGCAGCCGGCCCTGCCACGACATGCGGTCCCGCCGGTCCCAACGAGTTCAGCGCCGAAAGCGGACTCTGCCCCGGCCCCGCCAGATCCACGCCCAACGCCAGCGCAGGCTGATCGACAGTCGCGCCCCTCGTCCGGAATCCCTCCGTCGACAGCCGCGCCACCTGCGCAGGAGCCGTCACCGAAGCCGCCGCGTTCGACGTCTCCACCCGCACCCGCTCCTCCGGCACCACCCGCGGCTTCAGCAGCGGCGCGGTCAGCGAGATCCGCGGCGCCCCCAACGGCAGAATCTCCGGATGCACCAGCGGCAAAATAATCAGCGTCGTCGCAATCGTCGCCTGCAGCGCAAACGAGATCACCGCCGGCCAGCAATTCCGGCCACGCAGAAGGGAAGTCGACTCAACAAGGGATTGCTGGAACATGACGGCACCTCGAACTTCATCGATTGGCCGCATCCAGCGCTGGAGTGCGTATGCTGCTTAGACACCACGCACCTTCCCACTGTTCCTCCAACTGGCGCGAAATCTCGCCCCGGTAGATGATTGGTTGCAATGGCCACCACTCTCCCAGCCTCTGCTCCCGCACCTGCACTCACGGAGCGCACCATCACCGGCCCACCCCGCGTCCTCTCCGTCGACCTCCTCCGCGGCATCACCATCGCCTTCATGATCCTGGTCAACGATCCCGGCGATTGGAACCACGTCTTCGCCCCACTCGACCATGCCCCCTGGAACGGCTGGACTCTCACCGACCTCGTCTTCCCAACCTTCCTCTTCCTGGTCGGCGCCTCGATCATCTTTTCGCTCGACGCCCGCGCCGCAAAAGGCAACTGCCGCAAGACGCTTTCCGGCCACGTAATCCTTCGCTGCCTGAAAATCCTCCTCCTGCAGTACATCCTGGTCTTCTTCCCAGCCATGCACTGGCACACCATGCGCCTCTACGGAGTCCTCCCCCGCATCGCCCTCTGCTACCTCTTCGCCGGCCTGATTCTCATCGCCACCATGAAGCTCAAGTCGCGCGTCCCCGTCCTCATCGCAATCGTTGCCACGCTCCTCCTCGGCTATTGGGCGTTGCTCCGCTTCGTCAATGTCCCCGGCGCCGGCCTGCCCGGCCGCGACATTCCCTTCATGGACCAGACCCAGAACCTAACCTCCTGGCTGGACCGCGCCGCCATGGCCTTCACCCAGCGCTGGCTGCATACCGGGCGGCTCTACCTCGCCACCCGCGACCCCGAAGGCCTGCTCAGCACCCTCCCCGCCGTCGCCACCACCCTCCTCGGCGCACTCACCGGCCTGTGGATGCGCCAGACCCGCGGAACCGACGGTGCGATCGCTCCGCGTAACAGCCCCGCTCTCCGCCGCATGCAGCTCACCCTCGCCGCAGCCGGCATCCTCGCCCTCCTCGCCGGAGAACTCTGGTCCCCCTGGTTTCCCATCAACAAAAATCTCTGGACCTCCAGCTACGTCCTTCTCTCCGCCGGCTGGGCCGCTCTCGCGCTCGCCCTCCTCTCCCTCCTCGTCGACCGCCGCCCCGAACCCTGGCCCCGCTGGCTCCGCCTCTCCACCTGGCCATGGTTCGTCTTCGGCTCCAACGCCATCGCCGCCTTCACCGTCTCCGTCATCCCGGTCAAGGCCTGCCTCTTCTTCAAAATCACCGGCCCCGACGGCGTCCAGCGCAGCCTCTGGCTCCTCGACTACCAGCACCTCTTCGCCCGCCACACCTCCACCAACTGGACCTCCCTCGCCTTCGCCATCAGCATCGTCCTCCTCTGTTTCCTCCCCAACTGGCTGCTATGGCGTCGCAGGATCTTCCTCAAGCTCTGAGCGCACCCATCTCGTCACTGCACGAATCGTCGCGCCGTATCACAATATAAAGAGACAACAAGATCCTGAAAAAAGAAGACAACAAGATCCTGAAAAAAGAAGCCAACAAGATCCTGAAAAAAGAAGCCAACAAGATTCTGAAAAAAGAAGCCAACAAGATTCTGAAAAAAGAAGCCAACAAGATTCTGAAAAAAGAAGACAGCAAGATTCTGAAAAAAGAAGACAGCAAGATTCTGAAAAAAGAAGACAGCAAGATTCTGAAAAAAGAAGACAGCAAGATTCTGGATACAAGAGACACAATGAATCCGGACAACAATCACATGATCAGGAAGAGGGAACCCTGTGGCATATGAAGGCCTGCGCGACTGGATTGCGGCATTAACCAAAGCTGGAGAACTCAAGCGCATCACCGCCGAAGTCTCGCCCATCCTCGAGATGGCAGAGATTGCCGATCGCGCCGCCAAAGTCGGGAAGGGAACCGACCGCGCCGGCGGCCCCGCTCTGCTGTTTGAAAACATCACAGGCTACAAGGGCGCGCAGGTGCTCATGAACCAGTTCGGCAGCGAGCGCCGCATGCGTCTCGCCCTCGAAGTCGACTCCCTCGACGACATCGCCCGCCGCATCGAAACCCTCCTCCGCCCAACCATCCCCACCGGCATCATGGACAAGCTCAAGCTTCTCCCCATGCTCAACGAAGTCGGAGGCTTCTTTCCCAAGATCATCGACGCCAAAAAGGCCCCCTGCAAGGAAGTCATCCGCCATGGCGAGGACATCGACATCCTGAAGTTTCCCATCCTCCAAACCTGGCCGCAGGATGGCGGCCGCTTTATCACCCTCCCCTGCGTCACCACCCGCGATCCAAAATCCGGCAAGCGCAACCTCGGCATGTACCGCATGCAGGTATACGACGGCCAGACCACCGGCATGCACTGGCAGCGCCAGAAGGTAGCCGCCGAGCACGCCCGCGATCACCTCCGCTCCACCGCCTTCGACAAGGCCGGCGAAGTCGAGCTCATGGCCCTCACCGCCGGCGGCACCACCCCGGCTCCTCCCGACAGCGTTCCCAACCTCGTCGCCACCCGCATCGCCGGCGAGCGTATGCAAGTCGCCGTCGCCATCGGCACCGACCCCGCCGTCACCTTCGCCGCCATCGTTCCCGCGCCTCCCGAAATCGAGGAGTACCTCATCGCCGGCTTCCTCCGCCAGCAGGCCGTCGAGCTGGTCAAGTGCGAGACCGTCGACCTCGAAGTCCCGGCCCACGCCGAGATCATCCTCGAAGGCTTCGTCGAGCTCGGCGAGCTCCGCAGCGAAGGCCCCTTCGGCGACCACACCGGCTTCTACACCATGCAGGATGACTACCCCGTCTTCCACATCACCTGCATCACCCACCGCATCAACCCCATCTACACCGCCACCGTCGTCGGCAAGCCGCCCATGGAAGACGCCTGGATGGGCAAGGCCGTCGAGCGCATCTTCCTCCCCCTCATGAAACTCACCCTCCCCGAGATCGTCGACATCAATCTCCCCCCCGAGGGCGTCTTCCACAACCTCATGATCGTCAGCATCCGCAAGAGCTACGCCGGCCACGCCCGCAAGGTCATGAACGGAATCTGGTCCATGGGCCAGGCCATGTTCACCAAGTGCATCATCGTGCTCGACGAAGACTGCAACGTCCAGGACCTCGCCGAAGTCACCCTCCGCGTCACCAACAACATCGACCCCGAGCGCGACATCCAGTTCACCCTCGGCCCCGTCGACTCGCTCGACCACTCCAGCCGCCTGCCCAACTTCGGCAGCAAAATGGGCATCGACGCCACTCGCAAATGGGCCGCCGAAGGCTTCACCCGCCCCTGGCCCCAAATGCTCACCATGCCCCAGGACGTCAAGTCCAGAGTCGATAAGATCTGGAGATCGCTGCGCATCGATTAGACTTCAAGCCACCGGGTAAAGTTCAAGCCGTCGAATAAAGTTCAAGCCATCGAGGATCCTGCATGAGCCGTTTCGCCCGCGGAGCTTTGCTCTGTCTCGCGGTATCCTGCGCCATTCCAGTCGTTGCCCAGGACACGCCGCACCCCCAGTCACCCGATACCTACAGCCGCAAGAACACCTTCACTCTCTTCGCCGAGTACTCACCCACCTCCAGTCACATCCTCCTCGGCGACGCGCGCCAGCGCATCCTTGTTGACCTCGGCGGCGCCTACACTCGCCGCGTCGTCAGCTTCTGGGGCTCCGACGTCGGCTATCGCGTCGAACTCCGCCCCGTGCAATTCGAGAGTGACCCTCTCTCCATCACAAAGTCCATCATCTCCGTTACGGAACCTCCACCCATCGGTTCGTACACCTCGACAATAACCAGCTCGGCAGCTCCCATCGGCAAGTGCCAGCCCGCCTCGGGAACCATCGTCTACCCACCGCCCCCCGGGGCGACTTCCTCGGAGACAATCTCCTACACCACCACCTGCGGCCGCCAATGGACCTTCGGCCAGGTCTTCACCCCCATCGGCTTCAAGTACTCCATGCGCACCCGCCACCCGCTCCAGCCCTACGTCATGGGCACCCTCGGCTACATGTACACCAGCCGCCCCGTCCCGGTCGCCGACGCCGAATCCTTCAACTTTGTCTTCGACTTCGGCGCCGGCCTCGAACTCTACCGCTCCGGCCAGAAGAAACGCTCCCTCTCCATCGAAGCCCGCTACCACCACTTCTCCAACCGCAACACCGCCCCATCCAACCCCGGCACCGACAACCTCACCTACATCCTCTCCTACAACTTCGGCCACTAGCCGTCTGTGTTCTCCACTCGCGCCTTCCTCTACTGATCAAAAGCGAAGATGCGTTTCCAGTCGTTCTTCATGCTGATAACGATCCAGGCATTTTTTGTTGCTTCCAGCAGCAGTGCCTCAGAGAACGTACCGACACTGGTGTCCGGCAGTCCTGCGGCGGGGCCATACGCGTACTCGCGCTTCGCATCGTCGTGGAGCACAAGCATCATGAGCCGCGCTCCGTCGCCCGCCTGCGCCCATTCGAGCATCTGCGCATCGCCGGCCTTGAGGTTGACGCCGCTGCCGGAGTTACCGAAGGCCGCCTGGGGTCGCTTGCCGATAAACATGTTTATCCCGACGACCTTGCCGGGACCATCGTCAATGAAGAACGGCTTCGGCTCCCGCATGAGCACAGGTTTCCCCCCTGTGTTCACGTAGGTCGTCACAATGCTCGATCCAACGACATGCTCTGGCGGGACACCGTACACCCTCTCGCTGTAGGCGCGCACGAACTCCAGGCCACCGCCCGTGACGATGTAAGTCCTGAACCCGTTGGCGCGGAGATACTGCATCACCTCCAGCATCGGCTGGAAGACCAGATCGGTGTAGAGGCGGTCGAAGCGCGGTGCCTTGGCCGTCGTGATCCACGCTTTCACGAGGCCCACAAATTCGTCTGTGCTCATCCCCGAATGCGTGACAGCGAGGATCTCGAGCCAGTCCGCCTCGGTGAATTTGGCCATCGCCGCATAGTCTCGCGCAAGGACAGTCTTAAACGGCTCCTTCTGTTTCCACTCAGGATGAGTCGGAGCCAATTCGCCCACGCGCGCAAGCCCAAACGCGGCTTGTCCGTACAGCGGATGTTCGGTCCAGAGGGTGCCGTCCTGATCAAACGTGGCAATGCGGTCCGCCGGCTCGACATACTTAGGGCTGGACTTGTCGGTTGTATCTCGTACGAATCTGAGCACCGCAGCCTTCGCAGGCCCCTCGTTCCACGATGGCAAAGGCTCGCCCTGCGACTGGCCCTCGGCCACGCCAATACCGGCCGAGACGATAGCGGCCGCGCCCGTCGCAACAAATGCACGTCGACTAACCGTATTTAGTGGATTTCGCATGGCGAAACGATAGACGTGATTCTTAGACCCCACAACTGGCAAAAGTGGTAGGTTCCCTGGAAGGTCGCCGGTATTCTAGCCAGCTTCGGCCTTTGTTGAGTTCAACCCAACCGACCCCTAAGCCTTAGTTGCCTGAGCCAGTACCACTGGTGAACGATATACTGCTCAAGGCGCATGCAAACGCAACGCGCTCACAGGAGACAGGTTTGGCGAAGGCAGAAATCGGCATCATCGGCGGCAGCGGGCTCTACAACATGGACGGCCTCACCGACGTCACGGAACTCCGCATCACAACCCCCTTCGGCGACCCCAGCGAAGTCTTCGCCCTCGGCACCCTCGAAGGCCGCAAGGTCGCCTTCCTCGCCCGCCACGGCAAGGGCCACCGCATCCTCCCCTCCGAGCTCAACTTCAAGGCCAACATCTACGCCATGAAGTCCCTCGGCGTCTCGAGCATCCTCTCCGTCAGCGCCGTCGGCAGCCTCAAGGAAGAGCACAAGCCCACCGACTTCGTCATCCCCGACCAGTTCATCGACCGCACCTTCGCCCGCTCCGCCACCTTCTTCGGCGAAGGCGTCGTCGGCCACATCGCCTTCGCCGACCCCGTCTGCCCCATCGTCTCGGACGTCTTCGCCAAGGCCTGCGCCGAGGTAGGCGTTGTAGGCAAGCGCGGCGGCACCTACATCTGCATGGAAGGCCCACAGTTCTCCACCCGCGCCGAGTCCAACCTCTATCGCTCCTGGGGTGCCGACATCATCGGTATGACCAACCTCCAGGAAGCCAAGCTGGCCCGCGAAGCCGAGATCAGCTACGCCACCCTAGCCATGGTTACCGACTACGACTGCTGGCGCGAAGGCCACGACGACGTGACCATCGAGCAAGTCATCGCCGTCATGCATCAGAACTCCGGCAACGCGCAAAAAGTCGTCAAGGCCGCCGTCCGCCTCATGCCCACCGACCTAAGCGCCAGCCCCGCCCAGACCGCCGCCAAGTTCGCCATCATGACCGACCGCGCCGCCATCCCCGCCGCCACCAAGGCCAAACTCGACCTCCTCTTCGGCAAATACTGGTAACAGAAATTTGTCCTCTCGACCGAACCCTGAGAGAGCGAAGCGAACCGAAGGGGTAGTGGAGAGACCTGCAGTCCAACTCTCCACCCCGCCACAAATCCATCACCCCCTGGAGACCCATGTCCATACTCGTAGTAGGTTCCGTAGCCTTTGACACCCTCGAAACCCCCAGCGGCAAGCGTTCCCGCGTACTCGGCGGCGCCGCCACCCACTTCGCCCTCGCCGCCAGCTTCTTCACCAAGGTCCGCGTCGTCGGCGTAGTCGGCGAAGACTTCCTCCCCGAGCACGAAGCCGTCCTCACCTCCCGCGGCGTCGACACCACCGGCATCGAGCACGTCCCCGGCAAGAGCTTCCACTGGACCGGCAGCTACGTCAAAAGCCTCGACTCCGCCGAGACCCTCGCCACCGACCTCAACGTCTTCGCCGACTTCGAGCCCAAAATCCCTGCCTCGTACCGCGACACCGACTACCTCTTCCTCGCCAACATCGATCCCGTCCTCCAGGCCCGCGTTCGCGCCGAACTCCCCAACGCCAGGCTCGTCGCCGGCGACACCATGAACTACTGGATCGCCGCCCACCGCGACAACCTCCTCAAGGTTCTCCGCGAGCTCGACATCCTCATCATCAACGACAACGAAGCCCGCATGCTCTCCGGCGAAACCAACAACATCCGCGCCGCCAAAGGCGTCCTCGCCCTCGGCCCCAAGTCCCTCGTCGTCAAGTACGCCGAGCACGGCTCCGCAGCCTTCTTCTCGCCGCACAGCTTCGGCGAAGCCTTCGAGCACGGCATCTTCCGCGCCCCCGCCACCCCGCAGGAAGAAGTCGTCGACCCCACCGGCGCAGGCGACTCCTTCGCCGGCGGCTTCTACGGCTACATCGCCTCGCAGGGCAAGCTCACCCCCGAGGTCTTCCGCAAGGCCATGTTCTACGGCTGCGTCCTCGGCTCGCTCTCCGTCGAAGCCTTCGGCACCGACCGCCTCCAGCGCACCACCCGCGAGGAAATCGATCAGCGCTTCGAGCACCTAAAACAAATCTCCCACCTCTAATCCAGCATGGCGAGATCACGCTCAGACCGACGCAACGCCAAGCTTGCCGAAACCAGGCCTGGCGGAATCGTCCTCGGCCAAAAGTCCTCCCGCACCGGCTCCTTCCGCCAGACCCCCATCTGGGTTCCCGGCGACCCTGAAGCCGTGCGCCCAGTCGTCCCCGGCGAAACCTACCCGGTCTTCGTCGCCGGCGTCCTCCTCGCCTTCGTCGCGCTCTTCGTCTGCTTCCACCACGGCTACCTCCTGCTCTACGGAGACGCCGTCGCGCATCTCGCCATCGCCCGTCGCATCCTCGACGCCAAGTGGCCCGGCCTCTCCCAGCTCGGCGGCGTCTGGCTCCCGCTCCCGCACATCCTCATGCTGCCCTTCATCATGAACATGCGCATGTGGCAGACCGGCCTCGCCGCCGCGCCCATGTCCATGATCAGCTACGCAGCCAGCGTCGCCGGCATCTGGCGTCTCGCGCGCCGCAGCATGAAGCTCCGCTGGGCACTCCTCGCCACCACCTTCTACGCCCTCAACGCCAACCTCCTCTTCCTCTCCACCACCGCCATGACCGAGGCGCTCTTCCTCGCGCTCCTCGTCTGGTCCGTCGTCGCCACCTCCGAATCCATCGCCGCCCTGCGCGCCAACGACACGGTCACCGCAAGAGCCCGCATGATGCTCGCAGGCCTCCTCATCTTCGGCCAGGTCTTCACCCGCTACGACGGCTGGATCATCGGCGCCATCATCTGGCTCTGCTTCGCCTGGGCTCTCTTCACCTCCTCCCCCGACATCCGCCGCCGCATGCGCCCGCACTTCGTCCTCTTCACCGTCATCGTTGCCGCGGGTCCGCTGCTCTGGTTCTGGTACAACGCCCACTTCGAGCACGACTGGCTCGACTTCCTCCGCGGCCCCTACTCCGCCAAACAAATCGAGCGCCGCACCGCGCCTCCCGGCCAGCACTACCGCGGCTGGCACAACATCGGCTGGGCCGCCCTCTTCTATACCCGCACCGCGCAAATCGACGCCGCCGCCTGGGAGACAGGCTTCGCCCTCATGCTCGCCGCGCTCTACGGTCTCTACCTCTCCTTCAAACGCCGCGCCACCGCCGCCTTCCGCGCCCGCGCCGAATCCTTCACCCTCCTCCTCTGGATCCCGCTCCCGTTCTACATCTACTCCATCGCCTACGGTTCGGTCCCCATCTTCATCCCGCAGCTCTGGCCGCACGCTTTCTACAACGCCCGCTATGGCATGGAGCTCCTTCCCGCGCTATCCATCTACGCCGCCCTCTCCGCCGAGCAATTCGAAACGTGGCTCAAGTCCCGCACCGCCAGCTGGGCGCCCCTCGCCGCTCGCCTCTGGCAGCCCGCCGCCATGGTCCTCTGCGTCGCCAACTGCATCGCCATGATGTACTCCATCCCGCTCGTCCTCAAGGAAGCAATCCATAATTCGACCACCCGCATCTCGCTCGAAACCAGCATCGCCACCGTGCTTGACACCATGCCGCAAAACGTCCCCGTCATGATGTCCCTCACCAACCATGTAGGCGCCGTTCAAACCGCCGGCCGGCCCTTGCAGAGCATGGTCAGCGAGAACGACGACCAGGCCTGGCAGATCGCCCTCAAGGATCCCGCCCGGCACGCCGCCTACGTCATCGCCATCGTCGGCGACCCGGTCGCCACGGCCGTTGCCGCGCATCCACAGGGGTTAGCCGAGCTTGAAGTCATCTGCACCACCGGCCAGCCCTGCGCCCACATCTACCAGTCCCTGCTCTGGACCCCCGCCACCCAAAAATAATTCACCAAAACTAAATTTCCTGCATCCCCGCGTGAGTAACGCGCCAGCCCGAACCTGCATCACAGCTAGTGGCCGTACAAGCACCAATACACCGCGCCACCGGGCTGAACGCTTCGCCCGTTTCAGTACGCAAACACGAACGCAAATTTACGACCTGCCAGGCACGCTCGCCCGCACGAGCCGGCGACGCCGTGTCGACAAATCACAAGGAGTAATGGGCCATGGGAATCTTTACACCAGATGTCAACAACCTGCGCGACCTCTATATCAACATGCTCCAACACGCGCTCAGTAGCGAAAAGCAGATCGTCGACAAGGGTCTGCCCGCCATGATCGAGAAAGCCACCAATCCCGATCTCGCCAAGGCTTTCCGCAATCACCTCACCGAATCCAAGCAGCATGTCATCCGCCTCGAACGCATCCTCGACGCCACCCAGGGCGAGGTCAACGAGTCCACCTGCAAAGTCACCGCTCAGCTCATCAGCTCCGCTCAGGCGCAGATCGGCGACGCCGCCAACGAGCAGATCCGCGACGTCATCCTCATCGCCGCCGGCAACCAGGTCGAACATCACGAGATCGCCATCTACGGAACCCTGCGCACCTGGGCCGAAGTCCTCGGCAACCAGCAGGACGCACAACTCCTCGACAAGACCCTCGCCGAGGAAGAGAAGGCCGATCAACTCCTCACCAAGCTCTCCCAGCAGATCAACGTTGCCGCGCCGGTAGCGTAGTGCTCCACCGTAGGCAAGTTCACCCGCCCGCATGCATCGTCATGCGGGCGGTTTTCTTTTGGCAGTGGTGAGCCTTCCCCGACACCCCCACGTCTTGTCCGTCTTCGCCCCCCTCCGCGAGTAGTATCCTGACTCGATGGTGGAACCCGGCCACATACATTTCTCCACGCTCGAGCAGATGATCCTTTCTGGCCCCTCCCTCAAGCGTCTGCTGATGGCCAGCGCTCTGGGCGCCGCCGTCGGCCTCGAGCGCGAGTGGCGCCACAAGGACTCCGGCCTTCGCACCAACATCCTCATCTGCATGGGCTCGGCGCTCTTCACCATCATGAGCGTCGTCATCGCCGGCGACACCAGCCCCAACCGCGGCCAGATCGCCTCCAACATCGTGCAGGGCATCGGCTTCCTCGGCGCCGGCCTCATCCTCCACACCAAGAACCGCGTCCTCGGCCTGACCAGCGCCGCCACCGTCTGGGTTGTCGCGGCCATCGGCATCACCTGCGGCGCGGGTCTCTACATCGTCGCCGCGCTCGCCACGCTGCTCGTCCTCATCTCTCTCCAGCTCATCGGTGTCCTCGAAGGCCGTCTCGGCTGGAAGCGCTATCCCAAGGTCTACGAAGTCCGCGCCGACATCGGCGCCATGCTGCCCGGCGACATCGTGGGACCTGCCCGCGCCGAAGACCTCGCCCTGCAAGTCTCCGCTGCCAATCACCGCATGCAGCTCGCCATCCTCAAGGTCCTCGACTCCGTCGGCCAGCGCCTTGCCGTCCTCGATCGCGACAACATCGCCGGCATCGAACGCGTCTCCTTCATCGTCACCGCCACCCACAAAATTCATCACCGCATCCACCACGAGCTCGAGGCCGACGACGCCACCGATAAGGTCGTCGTCTTCAACGATACGGAGGAAGAGTGAGCCGCATCCCTTTCGTCAAAGCCCACGCCTGCGGCAACGACTTTCTCATCATCGAAGAAAGCTTCGCCCTCAACCGCCACGCCGCCCTCGCCCGCAAGCTCTGCAACCGCAACACCGGCATCGGCGCCGACGGCATCGAGTTCCTCGACCGAAAGAAAGTTAGTGAAACGGGGAATCAAGCAGCCAACGAATTCTTCCTCCGCCTCTTCAACGCCGACGGCTCCGAGGCCGAGCTCTCCGGTAACGGCACCCGCTGCGTAGCCGCCTGGCTCGCCGCCAGCGAAGGCCTCCAGCAAGTCGCGCTCGGCACCCACGGCGGCATCCGCACCTGCCGCCTCATCCGCCGCGACGGCGTCGACTACTGGATCGAAAGCGACATGGGCGTTCCCCGCGTCATGCCCCGCACCATCGAAATCCTCGGCGTCGACGCCCCCATCGACGGCGTCATGGTCAACGTCGGCAACCCCCACTTCATCCTCTTCCCGGACAACGAAGACTTCAGCAGCCACGGCCTCACCTGGCAACAACTAGGCGCGAAGATCGCCGTCGATCCGCTCTTTCCCCACGGCACCAACGTAGAATTCGTCCGCATCCTCTCTCCCTCGGAAATTACCTTCCGCATCTATGAGCGCGGCTGCGGCCCCACCACCTCCAGCGGCACCGGCACGTGCGCAGCCTCAACCGCCGCCATCTTCCGCCACAACGCCGCCCGCGAGCTCACCACCATCTCCGAAGGCGGCGCTCAACAGGTCTCCTGGCCCACCAACTCCAGCGAGATGCTCCTCACTGGCCCCGCCGAAATCATCTGCACCGGCGAGGTAGACTTTGCCTGACGCTTCAACACTCCGCCCCAAACTCAAGCAGGGAAGCCGCATCGCGATCGTCTCCCCAGCCTCCGCCGCCAAACCCGAGCTAGTAGAACAAGGCCGCGCCGCCCTCGAAGCCTACGGCTACCACCCCATCCTCATGCCCCACGCCCTCGACCGCGACCCGCTCTACTACGCCGGCACCGCCGCAAACCGCGTCGCCGACCTCCACGCCGCCTTCGCCGACCCCACCATCGACGCCCTCCTCTGCACCCGCGGCGGCTGGGGCTCCGCCGAACTTCTCCCGCTGCTCGACGCCGCGCTCCTCCGCGCCAATCCCAAAGCCTTTATCGGCTACAGCGACCACACCTCGCTCCACCTCTACCTCTGGAACCTCTGCCATCTCCCAACCTTCTACGCTCCCATGGCCGCCGCCGACTGGTCCAACCCCAACGGCGTACACCACCGCACCTGGCGCGCCGCCCTCCACGCCGACGCCCCCTGGTCCGTCGATTCCGCCGACGGCCTTCGCACCGTCAAGCCCGGCCATGCAGAAGGTCGTCTCCTCGGCGGCTGCCTCTCCATCCTCACCGAATCCCTCGGCACGCCTTACGCCCTCTCGCTCACCGAGCCCACCATCCTCTTCCTCGAAGACATCAACACCAAGCCTTACCAGTGGGACCGCATGCTCAACCACCTCCGCCTCTCCGGCCAGCTCGACCAGGTCCGCGGCATCGTCTTCGGAGACCCTACTGCCAACATCGACCCCAACGGGCCATTCGAAATCGCGCTCCTCGAAGCCGCCTGCCTCCACGCCCTCCAATCCTTC
>Ga0210392_10000078_pt1 | contig 85748 bp, 81 predicted proteins | sample IncBWC30OmetaG_FD_161057 | JGI IMG/M metagenome (GOLD analysis project Ga0210392, IMG submission 161057) | Forest soil microbial communities from Barre Woods Harvard Forest LTER site, Petersham, Massachusetts, United States - Inc-BW-C-30-O ... | reverse complement strand
GAACCGGCAACTGTTATGTGGGTGACGGCTGGAGGTAGATTTTCTTGTCACGCAGCATGGCGTTGAGGGTTGTGAGCAGCTTCCGCGCCACGGCGACGAGGGCGACCTTGGCAGCTTTACCGGCAGCGCGCAGCCTTTCGTAAAAGGCCTTCATGGTTCCGGAGCGGCGCACGGCGGTGAGAGCAGCCATGTAGAGGGCGTCGCGGACGCGCTTTCGGCCCCCTCCGATTGCCCGCTTGCCGCGATGCGAGCCGCTGTCGACGTTAAACGGAGCCAGGCCGGCCAGTGCGACCACCTGCTTGGGGCCGACGCAGCCGAGTTCGGGCATCTGGGCAATGAGCTGCATGCAGGCGACTGCTCCGATGCCGGGGGCGGATCGCATCAGGCGCGCTTGCTCGGAGATCTCCGGTTCAGCCTTGATCAGGGTTTTGATCTCGGCCTCGATCGCCTTGATCTCACTGTTTAGGAAGTCGAGGTGGCGGGCGATGCGTTCGATCATGGCTCGATCGCTCGTCTCGCTGCGGCGGTTCTTCTCCTGGGCGCGCATCCGCACCAGCTGATCGCGCCGTTTTGCCAGCAAGGCGAGGGCGTTACGGGCGGCTTCGGGGGCAACCTGCTCGGCAGCCGGCGCCATTGCGCGCGCGAATGCGGCGAGCATGCGGGCATCGATTGCATCGGTTTTGGCAAGTTGCCCGTTGGCGCGGGCGAAGTCCCGGGCGCGCGCAGGGTTGATGCGGGCAAACCGTATGCCGGCCTGGCGCAACGCTTCAGCCAGCTCAAGGTCGTAGACGCCGGTAGCCTCGAATACGACGAACACATCGGCGCATCGCCAACGCGCCACCTGCTCTATGATGGGCTGCGGCGCGTTGGCGATGCGCTCGGGCTTGCCGACAGCATCATCAAAAATATCGAGCATACGTTTAGAGACGTCGATTCCGACGCAGCGAGAGGATATGATCATGGGGCCTGTCCCTGTGATGCGAGGTCTGTTGGAGCAGCCTCGTGCAACTGTTCAGGTTGATGGTCGAAACGGGCGGGAGACCAGGCCGGTTCACGGCGTCAAGCGCCAGGGACCCTACGGCTTCCCGCCCACCCCATCATGACAGACCTTCCACACACAGGGACCCAGCTCGCGAAGTCCAACCGGGGTCCCGGTTCTGCGAAGCATGAAGAATGCCGCATCGCGCCCGGGAAACGGGCTACACCTCCAGCACCGCCGTCACCGGGACATGATCCGACGGCCGCTCCCAGCCCCGCGCATCGCGCGTGATCCTGAAATCGCGGACGCGCTCGCCGAGCGCGCGGGAGACCCAGATGTGGTCGAGGCGGCGGCCGCGGTCGGCCACCGTCCAGTCGGCGGCGCGATAGCTCCACCAGGTGTAGACTTTTTCCGACAGCGGAATCCGCGCCCGCGCGACGTCGATCCAGTCGCCATGCGCCTGCGCCGCCAACAGCTTCTCGCATTCGATCGGGGTATGCGACACCACCTTCAATAATTGCTTGTGCGACCATACGTCGTGCTCATGCGGCGCCACGTTGAGGTCGCCGACCAGCACGTGGCGGTCGTCGCCGCGTGGATGCAGCGGCTCGCAGGCTCTCAGTTCGTCGAGAAAGGCCAGCTTGTGCTGGAATTTCGGATTGAGCGCGGGGTCGGGAATATCGCCGCCGGCCGGCACATAGAAATTGTGCAGCACCAGCGGTTTTGGCATCTGCGCCCTGTCGCCGAACGCGACCGTGATGTGGCGCGAGTCGAGGTTGTTGCAAAAGGTGCGGATGTTGGTGGACTCGAACGGCAGCCGCGAGATCACCGCGACGCCGTGATAGCCCTTCTGCCCGTTCAGCGCGACATGTTCATAGCCGAGCCGCTTGAAGCGTTTTAGCGGGAAGGCGTCGTCGGGACATTTGGTCTCCTGCAGGCACAGCACGTCCGGCCGCACCGCCTTGAGGAACTTGGCGACGAGGTTGATGCGCAGCCGGACGGAGTTGATATTCCAGGTAGTGAGGGTGAATTGCATGGAAGACTGTTGAGCTCATATTTTGGCGCAAACTGTGCCGTCATCACCGGGCCTGACCCGGGATGGATACGCGGGTCAAGCCCGCGTATGACGCTGGGATCGTGACTACCAGCAGAAAATCCGCTATTTCTCAAGCGAAGTTGCGGCGGCCTGGATTTTTCCGATGAAGGCGCAAGCGAGTAATTTGATGATCGGCTCGTTGACCCTGGCGTTGATCGCCGGGTCGTTTGCCGGCGTCCTCGGGTACCGGAAATTCGTCAGCAACAAGCAGCGTATCCCGCTTCGCGTGATTTTCGAAGGCTCGGCCTCCGGTCTTCATAAGGGCGGCAGCGTCAACTTTGGCGGCATCCGCGTCGGCGAGGTGATCTCGCTCAAGCTCGACAACCCGCGCCGCGTGGTCGCGCTCGCCATGGTCGATAACGACGCGCCGATCCGCAAGGACACGCTGGCGGGCCTGGAATTTCAGGGGCTGACCGGCGTAGCGGCACTGTCGCTGATCGGCGGCTCGCCGGAAGCGCCTCCCGTTCCGCTGGATGAGGACGGCGTTCCGGTGCTGACCGCCGATCCGGAAGCGACGCAGGATGTCGAGACCAAGATAAAGGCGGCGCTGCGCAATGTGGATAAAGTCATTGCCGATAATCAGGCGGCGATGAAGGACACGATGCTCAATCTCGAGACGTTCACGGCGCAGCTTTCCGCGAACGGACAGAAGATCGACAGCGTTGTGCGGCGCGCGGAAGTCGGGGTCGGTACCGCCGAGCTTGGACTGGCCAAAACCGACGAACTGCTGACCGGCGTCGGCAGTGTCGACTTTGCCGAATTGCTTCCAGCCGTGAAATCGATGCGCGAACTGGCGGAAAGCTTCAGCAAGAAGTCCGGAGTGTTCATGGCCGACGGCCGGCGCATGCTGGGTGACATCAGCGCCTCGGTGAACAAGAAGCTCGGCGGGCCGCGGCGGTAGGCACATCTCCGGTGTCGTCCCCGCCTGCGCGGGGACGACAGCTTGCTAATTATTCGGCGTGATGTAATTCGTGAAATCGATCTTGAACATGCCTGGGTCGAGCTTCTTCGAGGCATCCAGATTGTACACCGCCACGGTGGTGTCGTAGCCCTGCGGGTCGGTGACGGTCCACTGCTTGAGCTGGTTGTCCTTGGCGCCGAGCATCAGCATCAGCCGGCTGGTGCCGATGATCGCGCTCTTCTCCTCGATGGTGACGCTGATGAATTGATCGTCGGCGGTGACGTTGACGACGTTGGTGTCCTTCATCAGGTCGATCCGGTCCGACAGCAGGTAGCGCAGCGGCGTCTGCGACAGCGGATAGATGTCCTGGGTGGCGAGCTTGCGGTCGCGCACCGCCAGCGACGATCCATCGGCGATCATCGCGATCGGGGTCGGCGGATCGTATTCGAAGCGCACCTTGCCGGGCTTCTGGATATAGAAGTCGCCCTTGGTCTTGCTGCCGTCAGGCCCGACCTGGACGAAATTTCCGACCAGCGTGTTCAGCGACGACAGATAGGTGCTGACCTTGGCGGCCTGCGCTTTCTGGTTGGCGTCGAAGGTCGCGAAAATATTGGCGGGCACGTTGCGGCGCGGATCGGGAATGATCGGGTTCGGAACCACCGTGGTCGCCGCCGTGGTCAGCGGCGCCTTCTCCGACGCCGGCATTTGCGCGCCCTCGCGGGCCTTCGGCGCGGGTTTGGGGACCGGGACGGTTTGCGCCGATGCGCTGATTATGGCGCTGGCGATCGTTGCGGCGATCAGCACCCCAAATCCGGCGCGCAGACCGATGCGGATCGTCAACAACTGTCCGGCCCGAAGTTTAAATTGCTGGTTCAAGGTCTGGTCCTGCTGAGCGGCTATTTTACAGCCCTTTGAGCTGAATTGGGTATCGTTTTTGCGTGAGTCAAACGCCCTTAAAAGCGGCTTTCTTCTTCCTCAACCAGAATTTCGCGTTTTCCGGCGTGATTGGCCTGTCCGACGATGCCTTCGAGTTCCATCCGCTCCATCAGCGAGGCCGCGCGGTTGTAGCCGATTTGCAGCCGGCGCTGGATATAGCTGGTCGAGGCCTTGCGGTCGCGCTTCACGATCGCGACGGCCTGCGCGAACAGGTCGCCGCCGCCCTCAGCGCCCATGCCGGTGGCGTCGAATACCGGATTGCCGTCCTCGTCGGTCGGCTCCTCCGCGGTGACCGCCTCGAGATATTCCGGCTGGCCCTGGGTCTTGAGGTGGCGCACCACCTTCTCGACCTCTTCGTCCGAGACGAACGGGCCGTGGACGCGGCTGATGCGTCCGCCGCCGGCCATATAGAGCATGTCGCCCTGGCCGAGCAGTTGCTCGGCGCCCATCTCGCCCAGAATGGTGCGGCTGTCGATTTTCGAGGTGACCTGAAACGAGATGCGGGTCGGGAAGTTCGCCTTGATGGTGCCGGTGATGACATCGACCGACGGACGTTGGGTGGCGAGGATCACATGCAGGCCGGCGGCGCGCGCCATCTGCGCCAGCCGCTGTACCGCGCCTTCGATGTCCTTGCCCGCGACCATCATCAGGTCGGCCATCTCGTCGACGATGATGACGATGTAGGGCAGCGGCTCGAGGTCGAGCTTCTCGGCCTCATAGATCGCCTTGCCGGTTTCCTTGTCGAAACCGGTGTGCACCGTGCGCGACAGTTCCTCGCCCTTGGTCCTGGCTTCCAGCAGGCGTGAATTGTAGCCGTCGATGTTGCGCACGCCGAGCTTGGACATTTTCTTGTAGCGCTCTTCCATCTCGCGCACCGCCCATTTCAGCGCGACCACCGCCTTCTTCGGATCGGTGACGACGGGCGTCAGCAGATGCGGGATGCCGTCATAGACCGACAATTCGAGCATCTTTGGATCGACCATGATCAGGCGGCACTGGTCCGGGCGCAGCCGGTACACGAGACTGAGGATCATGGTGTTGATGGCGACCGATTTGCCGGAGCCGGTGGTGCCGGCGATCAAAAGATGCGGCATGCGGGCGAGGTCGACGATGATGGATTCGCCGCCGATGTTCTTGCCGAGGCACAACGGGAGTTTTGCAACGGACTCGTTACCGTCCTTGGCCGACAGCAATTCGCGCAGATAAACCTTTTCGCGATGCGGGTTCGGCAGTTCGATACCGATGGCGTTGCGGCCCGGTACGACTGCCACGCGCGCGGACAGCGCGCTCATCGAGCGCGCAATGTCGTCCGCAAGTCCGATGACGCGCGAGGATTTGATGCCGGGCGCCGGCTCCAGTTCGTACAGCGTCACCACCGGACCCGGATTGGCCTTGACGATTTCGCCGCGCACGCCGAAATCGCCGAGCACGCCTTCCAGCGCGCGCGAATTGGTGTCGAGTTCGGTCTTGCTCAAGGGCTGACGGTCCGAGGCGCGCGGTGCGGTGAGCACATTGACCGACGGCAGTTCGAACTTGTCGGATGATTTGCGCTGGGGCGCGCGCGGCGCCGGCTTTTTGCGCGGGCTCCGGGCAACCGGCGCGTCCTCGTCGTCCCCGTCGAGCTCGTCTTCGAATTCTTCGTCAGCCTGCGGCGCCAGTGTTGGGGCCGCACGGCCTGCACCCAAGCTCGGCTCCTGGCGGTCGAACGCCGAAGCCCGCTCGGCCGGTGCGCTCGATACCAGTGACCTGTAGGCCAAAGCCAGCAGCCGGCCGATCCGCGCTTTTGCACTGATCGCCGCGTGCACGACCCATCCCAGCGCCGCCGAACCGCGGTCGTCTTCTTCCACGAACGGCGCATCGTCGTCCTCGATCGGCGTCAATTCCGCCTCCTGCGCGCGCGAGCCGAAACCGCCGGCGATCAGCAGGGTTGCGATCAGGCCTGCGAAGAAAATCACCGCCAGCACCAGCCGGTAGACCATGCCGGGCGGGCCGAACACTATTGCGGGTGCGCGCACCAGGGCGTCGCCGACCACGCCGCCGAGTCCGGTCGGCAGCGGCCACGCGCCGCCATGCGGCCAGCAGCTGGCGAATCCGGCTGCGATTACGGTGCAGAGAATCCAGCACGCCAGCCGCAGCGCCTCGCGGTCGAAAGTGCGGTGGGTCAGCATGCGCCAGCCCCAGATCGCAATGGGGAGGATCAGCATGATCGCGCCGAGGCCGAGGATCTGCATCAGGAGGTCGGCGCCGATCGCGCCGGGATAGCCGACGATGTTGCGGATCGAGCGCGAGGTAGCGTGGCTGAGGCTGGGATCCTGCACCGACCATGTCATCAGCGCCGCCGCGGCCACGCCGGACAGGCTGAGCAAGCCGAGCCCGGCCATTTCGCGTAGGCGCCGCGCCAGCGCCTCGCGGATCGCCGCCGGCAACTGGCCGACCATGGGAATGACGCGTTCGATCGCCGGCATGCTCATGGGGCCCCGCGATGTTCGAGCGTTTGCACCAGCCGGTGCAGCGCTTCGGCTACGGTTTCGCTGTCCTGCACCAGCGCGAGGCGAATGTAGCCGGCGCCGGGATTGCTGCCGTCGGACTGCTGCCGCGCCAGGTAACTTCCAGGCAACACGCGCACGCCGGAATCCTTGTAGAGTTTCACCGTCGCGGCTTCGTCGCCGCCATACGCAGAGACGTCGAGCCAGACGCAGAAGCCGCCGGCGGGCCGATGATAGCCGTAGCGGTTGCCGAGGATCTGGTCGGCGAGATCGAATTTCATGCGATACAGCCGGCGGTTCTCCTCGACATGGGCCTCATCGCTGTAGGCGGCGACCGCGACCTGCTGCAGCGGCACCGGCACCTGCGGGGCGGCGACATTGCGCAGCTCGTGATAGGCGCCAAGAAATTTTTTGTCGCCGGCGGCGAAGCCGATCCGCATGCCGGGAAGGTTCGAGCGTTTTGAGAGCGATTGAAATACGACCACGTTGGTGAAATCGGGACCGGCGGATTCCAGCGCACTGCCGGGCGCTTCCCTGGTGTAGATTTCCGAATAGCATTCGTCGCTCAGCACCATGAAGCCGAAGCGGTCGGCGAGCTGTTTCAGCCGCGTAAAATAGTCGCGCGACGCCACCGCGCCCTGCGGATTGGCCGGCGAGGCGATGTAGATCGCGACCGTGCGCGCCAAGGTGGCGTCATCCAGCGCATCGAGGTCGGGCAGAAAGCCGTTCGAGCGCGTGGTCGGCAGAAAGATCGGCTCGCAGCCGGCGGCGCGCGCGCCGGCGCCATAGGCCGGATAGAACGGGTTGGGCATCAGGATCGCGGGCGTGCCTTTGCGCGCGCCGACATAGCGCGCCGCGGAAATCGCTGCGAAAAACAGTCCCTCGCGGCTGCCGTTGAGCACCAGGAGTTCGGTCTCGGGATCAACCGGCCGCGGCAGCTTGAAACGGGTACCGAGCCAGTTCGCGGCGGCGCGGCGGAACGGCTCGATGCCCTTGGAAAGCGGATAGCGGCCGAAATCGGCGAGGTGCTTGGCCAGCACCGGGCCGACGAAGGCCGGCACCGGATGCTGCGGCTCGCCAAGCGACAGCATGATCAGCGGCTTGCCGGGCTGGTGCGGGGCCAATAGCTCGGTCAGCCGCGCGAAAGGCGAGCGCTCGCTTTGGCCGGAATTCCGGCTGCCGTCGCCCTGCACCACGCCGGATGAAGCGGTCATTGCCATTGGTAAGCGCCAGCACTTCTTATGGGCGGCCGGTCGCATGGGGACCGGCCAAAAACGGATCACATCACCATAGATACGGCGAGGTTAAGACGCGATTAACCATCGGCGGCTGTGGACATTTTGTCTGGTATTACCATATAATCCAACGGTGTTACTTTTGAGGTTTGTCATGGCGACCACGGTCACAAGCAAGGGCCAAGTGACAATTCCAAAGCCGGTCCGCGATCACCTGGGGATAGGCCCGGGCAGCCGAGTCGCTTTCAGGCGCGCCGCCGATGGCGGCATTATTATCGAGAAGGCGGATGGAACGCGGCCACCGAGCCGGCTGGCTCAACTTGTTGGCGATGCGGGGCCGGGTATGACGACCGACGAAATCATGGCGCTGACGCGCGGTGATTAACCCGTGACATTGATAGATTCGAATGTCCTGATCGACGTCTTTGGCAAAGACCCGGACTGGTGGGATTGGTCTCTTTCGCAAATGGACGAGGCCAAGCTAAATGGGCCGTTGCTGATCAACGACGTGATCTATGCCGAGGCATCGATTCGATATCGGACTATCGAGCGCTTCGATGCAGCTCTGGCTACGGCGGGCGTTACCGTTGTGGCAATCCCGCGAGAAGCGCTGTTTCTGGCTGGCAAGACCTTCATCAAATATCGCGACGCTGGAGGTCCACGCCCCGGCATTCTGCCGGATTTCTTCATTGGTGCCCATGCTGCGGTTCGGCGTATACCGCTGCTCACGCGCGACATCCGCCGTTATCGCTACTACTTTCCAGCGGTGGAATTAATCGCGCCGGCAGGTGAGACTTGGAGCGGGAGACTCCCATGAAACTCGAAGGCGGATGCTATTGCGGCGCGGTGCGTTATGTGGCCGAGGGCGAGCCGATGATGAAGGCGCAGTGCCACTGCCGCGAATGCCAGTATATCAGCGGCGGCTCGCCCAACATGTTCATGCTGATGCCGCCCGATGGCTTCAGTTACACCAGGGGCACGCCCAAACAATTTTCGCGCAGCGACCTTGAAAGTCCGGTGACGCGGGAATTCTGCGCCGAATGCGGCACGCATCTCACCACGCGGCGGCCGGGCCTGCCCGCCGTGATCCTGAAAGTCGGCACGCTCGATGATCCCGGCCTGTTCGGCGCCCCGCAGATGGCGATCTTCACGGTCGACAGCCAGGCCTTCCATCAAATCCCGGAAGGCTTGCCGAGTTTCGAGCGGTTGCCGAAGCGATAGTATGTATGTTCAGCCGGACCCTCAAAATAGCAGCGCTTTGCGCAGCCGTTCTGGTGACATCGGTCGCAATTGCGGCCTCCGCCATCGCGCAAACCTATCCCGCGCAACCGATCAAGGTTTTGATCGGATTTGGACCAGGCTCAGCCGCGGACATCCTTGCCCGGCTTGTCGGCAAGCAGATGGAAGTCAGCCTCGGTCAACCGATCGTCGTTGAAAACCGGCCGGGCAACAGCAGCATGATCGCGGCGGAAACCGTGGCGCGCGCCCCCGCCGACGGATACACGCTGTTCATGGCGACCATCGCCAACACGCTCAATCCCGCAGAGACGAAATCGAATTTCAATCTCGGAAGGGATCTGGCGCCGATCGCCCTGCTCGGCATCGTGCCCAATGTGCTGGTGGCGCATCCGTCGGTCCCGGCCAGTAATTTGCAGGAACTCATAGCGCTGGCGAAGAGCGAGCCGGAAAGCCTGACATTCGGCTCTTCGGGCTATGCCACGGCGAGCTATATGGCGGCCGCGCTGTTCAACGCCAACGCGGGCACCAAAATCCTGGCGGCGCCTTATCAAGGCGGAAGCAATCAGGCGGTTTCGGACCTGCTCTCCGGCCGCATCACGCTGATGTTCAATGTGGCCGCGACCTTGGCTCCGCATGTTGCGGCCGGCAAATTGAAGGCTTTCGCCGTGGCGCAATCGAAGCGCGCTTCGATCATGCCGGACGTTCCGACGCTCGCTGAGGCGGGGATGCCAGGCTACGACGCCGGAATCTGGATCGGGCTTCTCGCCCCGGCGGGAACGCCGCCTGCGATCATCGAGAAGCTGTCGGGCGCTGCGAACGACGCGTTGATCACGCAAGAGGTTCGCACCGCGCTAAAACGTCAGGGCACAGATCCGGTTGGCGGTACGCCGAAGGAGTTTGCCGACTTCATCCGTGCCGACATCGAGAAATGGGCCGCGGTCCTTGCATCGTCCAATCCCAGGAAATGAAAACATCGGGTCCGCCCGCGTAGGGTTCCACACTCCATCCAAAAAGAAAGGGGCCCCAGCTTGCGCTGGAGCCCCTCAACGGTCGGGGCATTGCCGGGTATGTGCCCAAACCGGAGTTGTGGGCGCGATCTTCGAAGATCGCGCCCCGGGAGAACTCACATATTGTAGGCGCGTTCGGTGTGCTCGGTGATGTCGAGGCCTTCGCGTTCGGTCTCGACATTGGCGCGCAGTCCTACGATCACGTCGACCACCTTGTAGAGGATCGCCGAACCGATGCCCGACCACACCAGCGTGGTGCAGACGCCCCAGCACTGCGAGATCATCTGCGCGACCAGATCGTAATCCGCGATCTTGCCGGTGGTGTAGTCCATGATGCCCGCGCCGCCGAGGGCCGGATTCACCAGGATGCCGGTGCCGAGCGCGCCGACGATGCCGCCGACGCAGTGGACGCCGAACACGTCGAGCGAGTCGTCATAACCGAGCGCGTTCTTGATCACGGTGCAGAAGAACAGGCAGACCACACCGACCACCAGACCGAGCACGATGGCGCCCATCGGGCCGGCGTAACCGGCCGCGGGCGTTACCGCGACAAGTCCCGCGACCGCGCCCGACAATGCGCCGAGCACGGAAGGATGGCCCTTGATGATCCATTCCGCGAACATCCACGACAACGCCGCCGCCGCGGTCGCGACGAAGGAGTTGGTCATGGCGAGCGCAGCGCCGCCATTGGCTTCGAGGTTCGATCCGGCGTTGAAGCCGAACCAGCCCACCCACAGCAGCGAGGCGCCGATCATGGTCATGGTCAGCGAGTGCGGAGCCATCAGGTCCTTGCCGTAACCGGTGCGCTTGCCGATCAGGAGCGCGCCGACGAGACCCGCGATGCCGGCGTTGATGTGCACCACGGTGCCGCCTGCGAAGTCGATCGCGCCCTTCTTGAAGATCCACCCCGCATCGGCGTTGACTTCATCGAGCTTGGCCTGCGCCGCGGTCTTTGCCGCAGCATCGCCAGCCGCCGCAAGCGCCTTGACCGCATCCGAGATCGCGTCCGGTCCGGCCCAGTACCAAACCATGTGCGCGATCGGGAAATAGATCAGCGTCACCCAGAGCGGGATGAACAGCGCGACCGCCGCGAACTTCATGCGCTCGGCGAAGGCGCCGACGATGAGGGCCGGGGTAATCGCCGCGAAGGTCATCTGGAAGCAGACATAGACCAGCTCGGAGATGTTGGCGTCGACGCTGAAGGTCGCTGCCTTGGAATCGGTCGTGACGCCCATCAGGAAGGCCTTGGAAAAGCCGCCGATGAAGTCGGATCCGCCGGTGAAGGCGAGACTGTAACCGTAGAGGGCCCAGATGATGGTCACGACGCAGACGGTATAGAACACCTGCATCAGCACCGAGAGCATGTTCTTGGAACGGACCAGGCCGCCGTAGAATAGCGCGAGGCCGGGAATCGTCATCAACAGCACCAGCACCGTCGATGTCAGCATCCAGGCATTGTCGCCTTTGTTCACGGTAGGCTCGGCGTAAGCAGCGGTCGCGGCAAACAGGCCGACTGCGAGGGCTGCCAATCCCGCGCTATAGGGACGTTTGAACGTCATTTGTTTTACTCCTGAGTGGATAAGGTTGAGCGCGAAATTTACAGTGCCGCGGCATCGGCCTCGCCGGTGCGGATGCGAACCGCGTGGTCGAGGTTGATGACGAAGATCTTGCCGTCGCCGATCTGTCCGGTTTTTGCCGCCGTGGTGATGGCTTCGATGGTCTTGTCGACCTGATCGGAGGCGACAGCGACCTCGATCTTGATCTTGGGCAGGAAGCTCACCGCGTATTCTGCGCCGCGATAGATTTCCGTATGGCCCTTTTGCCGGCCATATCCCTTGACTTCCGTCACCGTGAGACCGTGAACGCCAATGGCGGTCAGGGCGTCGCGGACTTCTTCGAGTTTGAATGGCTTGATGATCGCCATAACAATTTTCATGGGTCCTATCCCCGCTTGGGCCCGGTCCTTAACGCGACCGGGCGTTCTCGACTGAGGTTCACCACGCGGAGAAGTTCACTACGCGGGCACAGCCAGCACCCATAGAATCAAATGCCGTGCCAGACCGGCCAAATTCCCTAACGGTTTATGAACGCGGGCCTTTTCGCCCTTTGCGGGAAATGCTCGCACCTGCGATATTCGGTCGCGCTCAAACCCTAGCCACGCCTGATTAAAACATGAGCAGGACAGGCTCTCGACATAATCGTGCCCATGAGGAGGGCAACCTATAGGTATTAAGGTAGGAAAAGCCTGCTGCAGCGCCTCACCATGCCGCGCCGAAGGGGCTTAGGCCCCAGGGCAAGGCCCCGGATGACGAAGACTGGGTTGCTTCGTTGCAATGGCTGCTCGCAATGCGGAGTAGAATCTTTAAAGCGCGTCGGCGTCGGTTTCGCCGGTGCGGATGCGCAGCGCATGGTCAATCGGCGTGACGAAGATCTTGCCGTCACCGATCTGGCCGGTGCGCGCGCCTGCGGTGATGACCTGCACCGCCTTGTCGGCGAGCTCCGACGACACCGCGATTTCGATGCGCAGCTTGGGCAGGAAGTTCACGACATATTCGGCGCCGCGGTAGATTTCGGTGTGGCCCTTCTGGCGGCCATAACCCTTGACCTCCGTCACCGTCATGCCGTGAACCCCGATCGCGGTGAGCGCCTGGCGCACCTCGTCGAGCTTGAAGGGTTTTATGATCGCGACGACGAGCTTCATGGGCAGCCTTTGCTTTCCTGTGGATACGCCGGTTCAGGGCGGTTGGCAGCGCCATTCAATCTATGCCGATTTTGGCGGCAGTGCGCGCGAAAAATAAGCGGATTTTCGGACAGAGGATCGGCTATCCGCAGATTTGTCCATCCGTCTCCGTCATGCCCGGGACAAGCCCGGGCATGACCAACTTTACCAAGGTCCCGTCCCCTCAGCCCGCCGGCTTTTCCTTCCGCTCCCGCAGCGAGCCTTCCTGCGCGACCGAGGCTACCAGCGTGCCGTCGGGCTTGAAGATCATGCCTCGCGTAAGGCCGCGGCCGGCCCGGGCGCTGGGGGAATCCTGGGCGTAGAGCAGCCATTCGTCGGCGCGGAACGGGCGGTGAAACCACATCGCGTGGTCGAGGCTGGCCGGCATCATGCGGCGGTCGAACAGCGTGCGGCCGTAGCGCGCCATTGCCGCATCGAGCAGCGAGAAATCCGAGGCATAGGCCAGCGCGCACATATGCAGCGCCGGATCGTCGGGAAGTTTCGAGGCGGTGCGGATCCAGACATGGATACGGCCGTCGTCGATCTTCTGGCCGAAATAGCGGCCGAGCTCGACCGGGCGCAATTCGATCGGCCGGTCGGATTCGTAATAGCGCTTGATGAAGTCCGGCATCTCCTTGAACATCGGCTGCTTGGCGACCTCTTCCGCGGTGAGTTTCTCCGGCGGCGGCACCTCCGGCATCTTGTCCTGGTGGTCGAACGCGCCTTCTTCCTCGACATGAAACGACACCATGATCGAGAAGATCGCATTGCCGTGCTGGATCGCGGTGACGCGGCGGGTCGAATAGCTCTTGCCGTCGCGCAGCCGCTCGACCTCGTAGATGATCGGAATCTGCGGATCGCCGGGCAGGATGAAATAGCAGTGCAGCGAATGCGGCAGCCGGCCCTCCACGGTGCGGCACGCCGCCACCATCGCCTGCCCGATCACCTGGCCGCCGAACACCCGCTGCCAGCTGGTCTTCGGACTGGAGCCGCGGAACATGTTCACCTCGATCGGCTCAAGGTCGAGAATGGAAATCAGGTCGATCAGGCTCTTGGACATCGAGACGCCTTCGATTGGACCGTCATTCCGGGCTCGCGACTTCGTCGCGCCCCGGAATGACGACGTTTGGTGAACCTGTTTCGCCCAGCTATAGTCGGGGCGCAAGAGAGTAAGGCGTAAGCGATGGCACAACGAAGCATTGTGATCGGCGGCGGCGCGTTCGCCGGACTGGCGCTGGCGCTGGCGCTGCGGCAGGGGCTCGGCGCCGAAATCCCGATCATCGTCGCCGATCCGGCGCTGGCGTCGCGGCCGAGCCGCGATCCGCGCGCCACGGCCATCGTCGCCGCCTGTCGCCGTCTGTTCGAGGCGATCGGGGTGTGGGATCAGGTCGCGTCGGAATCGCAGCCGATCCTCGATATGGTCGTGACCGATTCAAAGCTCGAAGACGCGACGCGTCCGGTGTTCCTCACCTTCACCGGCGATGTCGAGCCGGGTGAAGCGTTCGCGCATATGGTCGAAAACCGTTATCTGATCGATGCGCTGGTCGAGCGCGCGCAGGCCGAGGGTATCGATCTGCGCGCCACCACGGTGGCGTCGTTCGAAACACGCCCCGATGGCGTCGACGTGTCGCTCGGCGATGGCGGCAGCATCGAGGCGAGTCTATTGGTAGCCGCCGACGGCGCGCGCTCAAAACTGCGCGAGCGCGCGGGCATCGCCACCCATGGCTGGGATTACGATCAGTCCGGCATCGTGGTCACCGTCGGTCATGAGCGCGATCATCACGGCCGCGCCGAGGAGCATTTTCTTCCCGCCGGTCCGTTCGCGATCCTTCCGTTGAAAGGCCCGCGCTCGTCGCTGGTGTGGACCGAGGATCGCGCCGAGGCTGCGCGCATCGTCGCGTTGAGCGAGGACGAATTTCACGCCGAGCTCGAACAGCGCTTTGGATTGCACCTCGGCGAGATCAAGGCGCTGGACAGACCGCGTGCGTTTCCGCTGGGCTATTTCGTGGCGCGCTCGTTCATCGGCGAGCGGCTCGCGCTGGTCGGCGACGCCGCGCATGTGATTCACCCGATTGCGGGGCAAGGGCTCAATATGGGCCTGAAGGATATCGCGGCGCTCGCCGAAGTGATTGTCGATGCCGCGCGGCTCGGCATGGATTTGGGTCAGGCCGACGTGCTTGCGCGATATCAGCGCTGGCGCCGCTTCGACACCGTGGCGATGGGGCTCGCCACCAATTCGCTCAATCTGCTGTTCTCGAACAAATCGACGCTGCTGCGCAGCGTGCGCGATATCGGGCTCGGCCTCGTCGACCGACTGCCGCCGCTGAAAGGCGCCTTCATCCGCCAGGCTGCGGGGTTGTCCGGGGAAGTGCCGAGGTTGTTGAAGGGCGAGGCGTTGTAGGCCCTCGCCGCATTTATTGTCGTCATGGCCGGGACAAGCCCGGGCATGACGAGAATGGTTTACCGCACCCTCACTCGATCTTCCGCGCCTCTTCCGGCAGCATGATCGGGATGCCGTCGCGGATCGGGTAGGCGAGTTTGGCGGCGCGCGAGATCAATTCCTGCCGCGCGGCGTCGAACTCCAGCGGCCCCTTGGTCAGCGGACAGACCAGGATCTCCAGAAGCTTTGGGTCGACGGTGCCGTCGGTGCGTTCAGGCGAGGCGTTCATGCGCGGTCTCCGATCGTAGGCGGGCCAAGGCGAGCGTAGCATATTCTATCGCAGCGCCATCCGGAGCAATTCCTCCAGCACCGCCTCCTGCCGCGCCTTGGGCAACGGCTTGTCGGACAGCGCGAATCCGAGAAACGCCCAATAGAATATCTGCGCGCGGGAGCGCGCCACGTCAGGCGAAACGCCGGACCGCTCGAACAGGGTTTCCACGTAGCGCAGCCTGCGCCGGTCGGTCGCCTGCACCGCGGCCCGGGCCATGGGATCGAGTGTGGCCCAGGTGCGGACCGCGTTCTCCAGCGCCAGCTTGCTGCTGAACGTCCGGCGCAGCAGGAGCAGCAGCGGGTCGTCATGTTGCGACGATGCCTCGAGGTTGGCGATGACCTGCTCGGCGGCGACCTCGCGCCAGTGCCTGAGGATCGCTGAGTGGTAGGCGCCGATGTCCTTGAAATGCCAGTAAAAGCTGCCGCGCGAAACGCCCATCGCCTTGGCCAGCGGCTCGGCCTTCAGCGCCGTGAAGCCGCTTTTGGCCAGCGTCTTGAGGCCGAGATCGAGCCAGTCCCTGGCGGATAGTTGATCGGCCATGATTCCCCTGCGACATCCTACCATACACCACTGTATTGACAGGCGCAAGCGGCGGGCGTACCTACCATACAGTCATGTATGGTAGGTTAATCCGATGCGCGATGTTCTGCTGCAATGTTCGGGTGCCGTCGCAATCCTGGTGGCGCTGGCTCATGGAGTGCTCGGCGAGACGAAAGTATTCAAGCGCGCGACCATCGAGCCGCCGCGGCTGCGCACGCTGCTCCGGCTCGTATGGCAGGCCGGCACGGTGGCATGGATCGGCGGCGGCGTGCTGCTGATCGCCGCACCCTGGATGGCCTCCGACCCGGCGCGGCACTGGATCGTGGCGACGACCGCGGTGGTGTTCGCATTCGCCGCGGCGGCCAACGCCTGGGCATTGCGGGGCAGGCATGTCGGATGGGTGATGCTGAGCGCGGTGGTGGCGATGGCGGTGGCGGGGTATTAGCTCTGGCGTCCCGGACGCGATGCGGCATTCTTCATGCCGCTTCGCAGAGCCCGGACCGTCACGACCTCCGGCGCCTGGTACGGCCCCGGCTCTGCAGCGCATCGCTACGCAAGCGCTGCGCGCTGCGCTGTGTCCGAGGCACGGAGACCGGCTGCCCGGCGGCTTGCAACGATCATCGCGGCGCAGACGATATAGAAGCAGGCGCCCAGCGCGTAGGTCCTGGCGATGCCGAATTCGATCGACAGGGCCATGCCCAGCACCGACGCGAACATCGAGGTAATTCCGTTGGCGCTCCAGAAGAACGGAAGCAACTCCGAATGACGGCGCCAGATGCTCAAGCCGAGCGGGAACATCATCCCCATGCAGAACGCCGGGGGCGCCAGCAGCAGCACCGACAGCAGGATGCGCATATCGGTCGCTTCCGATCTCGCCCATGTGGTGAGCAGGGGCGTGAGCAGCCCCGCCGCCACCAGCGCTATCAGCAGGGCGGCAATTCTGGCGGCGACGGCGCCCGGCCGCGGCGTGCGCGCGCCGACCGTGGCGCTGCCGATCCCGCTAAAGAGAAGAATCGTGAAAAGCACCACGCTCAGTCCGTAGACGGGGTGGCCCAGGAACACCATCAGTCGCTGCATCTGCGATATTTCGATCAGCATGAAGCCCATGCCGATCGCGCTGAAATACGCCACCGGCGGCGTCAGCACCGACAGCGGCATCTGCCGTGCGAGACGAATGAAGGGAACGGCGATGTAAATTCCGCAGGCGCAAAGTGCCACCAGGATCAGCAGCAGCGTCATGTTGATCGCCGCGTTGTTATTGGTGAGCGCCGATGACGGCCTGGTGACAAGCTCGCCGAAGCGGGCCGTATAGAAGAAGAACGGATTATCGTCGGTCGAGGGTGCGATATTTTCCGGCAGCGACGCGAAGAATGCCGCGTCCGCCTTGCCGGACATCAATGTCGACGTGACGGTGTCGAAGGCGACATCCGGCCCCAGCAGGATTTTGAAGCCTTGCGCCTGCAGCCGGGTACGCACGTCTTGCCACTGCGCATCAGTGAACGCGTCGGGGCGGGTGATCACCGTGACGATGCTGCCGACGTTGAGGGCGACGACATGCCGCGGCAGCTCGGCGGCGGGCACGCCTTTGCGCTGCAGCGCCTCCGCTGCGATCGCCACCAGGCGATAGAACTCGCCGCGGTGGGCGTCCGGCTCGAACCAGCGCGATACCGATAGCAGCCCGCCGGGCTTCAGCGCCCGGTAGAAATCATCCCACGCTTCCACGGTATAAAGCCGGTTTTCCGTGAGCGTCAGTCCCCCGGCGGCAGTCGCGGCCCAGGTGTCGATCAGCGAAATCTGGACCAGGTCGTAGCGATCCGGCGAGTGGTTAATGTAGCTGCGGGCTTCGGCATTGACCAGCGACACGCCGGGCGCACGGTCGAGATGGCCGGAGAAATCGGCGAACTTGTCGGTGAGGACTTCGAAAATCGCGGGATTGATCTCGATGCCGCGGATGCGGCTGGCGCCGAAATACAGTCCGGACAGAATGTCGCGGCCGCCGCCCACGCCGACGACGGCGACGTCCTCCGGGGGCTGCACCAGATAGGCGGCATTGATGACATCGTCCTTCAAGTAGGACAGCTTGCCGGGGTCGCCGTCATACCGGGTGATCACCGTGCTCGCATCCGCGTCGATGTCGAGATAGTTCTGGTCTATCTTCGTTTGCGGCGTGTGGGCGAGGCCCCATCCGAATGGCGTGGTCTCGCCCATCGGCGTGACCCTCACGCGCGAATAGGTATTCCAGCGCTCGAACAGCGTTCCTTTTTGCGCGGCGCCCTTGGCCCAGAACACGCCGAGATGGCTCTTGCCGGAAACGTCAAGTCCGGTGTGCACGGTGGCAGCAGCGGCCAGCGTCAGGGCTACGGCAGCGTTCAGGCGCAGCGTGGGTATGTCGCCATTGTTGCGCACCACGATCCATCCTGCGGCGGCGGCAAAGGCTCCGATCCACAACGTGGCGCTCACCGGATCGACCACAAGCAGGACGAAAATGACCCCGAGGCATCCGAGCGCCGCCCCTGAAAGGTCGGCCGCGTAAAGCCATCCGCCGCTATATGGCACGCGCGTCAACAACAACGTGATGCAGACGCCGCTTTCGGTGAACGGCATGACGAAGGCGAAGGTCGCGAGCGCCAGCGCCGCCGGCACGTAGTTCGGAGGGATCGCCACCGGCACGCACAGAAAGACGATCATGGCGCCGACGCCCGAGATCGCGAACCACGATGCGTGGCGTGCGAATTCCACGCTCACGCGCTCCGGCGCGTAGCGGGCAGGCTTGCCGTAGACTTCCATCGCGCCGCGCGTCAGCCCGAGCATCGCCAGCGAGATCGCCGCGAACGCAAAATGATAATACAGCATGACGCTGAAGAAGCGGGTGATCAGGATCTGGTAGGACAGCGTGACGGCGGCCAGTACGAAAATCGCAAAATAATAACGGCCTTGAACCCTGGAGAGTGCCCGCAAGATACCGTCCTCAATGAAGTTGCGGCCAATCCGCATAATGCGCCGTTCACTGCAAACGCTGAATGAAATGTCCTAATAAGCCGTTGACCGGACCGGTGAATACTGTGTCCCGGACGCGGTGCAGCGTTCTTCACGCTGCTCCGCAGAGCCGGGACCGTACAAAGCACTAGCGTTCGTTACGGCCCCGGCTCTGCAGCGCACCGCTCTGCAAGCGCCATAGCGCGTCGAAGAGGCGCGTAAACGCGCTTATGGCGCTGCGCTGCGTCCGGGGCACAGGATTCTTCGCTCGACCTGCCGCGAAAGCTCCCTTACGTTTTGGGCAAGCGGCAGGATGACCGCACGACATCAGGGAGGAAAGCCGATGACCATGACTCGCCGAGGTATATTCGCCGCCGCCGGGGCTGCGGCGGCCACGATGGTCCTGCCACGAAACGCCGGGGCGCAGTCGTTCGATTTCAGGCCGAACCAGCGTTATCCCGACGCTTCCGTCGAAATTCTCGATCCAGGCTTTGCCAAACACCGTTTGTTCAGCAGCAGCGTGGAGCAACTGGCGACCGGCATGCGATGGGCGGAGGGACCGGTCTGGTTCGGCGATGGCCGCTATGTGCTGGTCAGCGACATCCCGAACAACCGCATCATGCGCTACGACGAAGCCAATGGCGGCTGGGGCGTGTTTCGGCAGCCGTCCAATTTCGCCAATGGCAATGCGCGCGACCGCCAGGGCCGATTGATAAGCTGCGAACACCTGACCCGCCGCGTCACGCGTACCGAATATGACGGCAAGATCACGGTGCTGGCCGACAGCTTTGACGGCAAGCGGCTCAACTCACCGAACGACATCGTCTGCAAGTCCGACGGCTCGATCTGGTTCACCGACCCGCCATTCGGCATCGGCGGCGAATGGGAAGGCGACAAGGCGACGCCGGAATTGCCGCACTCGGTTTACCGCATCGCGCCGGACGGCAAGCTCGGGCTGGTCACCGCGGAGCTTAACGGTCCCAACGGGCTGGCGTTCTCGCCGGACGAGAAAAAACTCTACGTCGTCGAATCGCGCGCGCAGCCGAACCGGGTGATCTGGGCCTGGGACGTCGGCGCCGACGGAAGCACGCTATCCAACAAGACCAAATTCATCGACGCCAACGGGCCCGGTGCGCTCGACGGATTCAGGGTCGATACCGATGGCAATCTGTGGTGCGGCTGGGGCAGCAACGGCTCGGCTGGCGCCAAACCGGAGGACCTCGATGGCGTCATGGTCTTCAATTCCTCAGGCAAGCCGATCGGCTTCATCCGCCTTCCCGAGCGCTGCGCCAACCTGACCTTCGGCGGGCCGAAGAAGAACCGCCTGTTCATGGCGAGTTGCCACTCGCTGTATGCGCTGTATGTCGAAGCGAGGGGTGCGGTGTAAAAATTCTCGTGTCCCGGGCGCTGCTTCGGAGAACCGGGACCCCGGTTTCTTGGAGTCGCAAGCAAGCGGTGCCCCGGCTATGCAGCGCACCGCTTCGCAAGTGCTGCGCGCTGCGCTGCGTCCGGGGCACGAGATCACTGCAACCCCGTATCCCCCGAGGTCCGCTTCTTCGCCAGGTCCATCTCGGTAACCGCGATCAGAATCTCCGCCCGCGTCTTCAAATCCGGCGCTTCCAGCATCGCCTGCTTTTCCGGCGCGCCGTAGGGCGACATCATCGCCAGCGCGTTGACCAGCGCTTCGTTGGGCGCGCTCTCGACGCCCTCCCAGTCCACCTTCAGGTTGTTGGCTTTGAGAAAATCCGTCAGCACCGCCAGCAGCGCCTCGCGATCGACTTCCTCCTCGCCCTTGCGCGCGGTGAAGTCGTCCAGATAGGGGAAATAGTCAACCTTGCACTGCCGGTAGGCGGTGAGCGCCTTGATTTCCTCTTTCACCTTGAAGCGCGCGATGCCGGTGAGTTCGAGGATGTAGCGGCCGTCGCCGGCTTCGGCGAGCTGGGTGATGCGGCCGACGCAGCCGACCCGGAACAGCGCCGGCCTGTCCTCGTTTGTCGAGTGCGACACGTCGGGCTGGATCATGCCGATCAGGCGGTGGCCGTCGCGCAAGGAATCGTCCACCATCGCCAGATAACGCGGCTCGAAAATGTTGAGCGGCATCTGTCCGCGCGGCAACAGCAAGGCGCCCGGCAGCGGAAACACCGGGATGATTTCCGGGAGTTCGGCGGGGCCGCGATAGTCGGCATTGATCGGCATGTGCGTCCCGATGCCCTTGTTAGTTTGCGCGTATTCTTATCGCAAAACCGGCGTCCACTTTTGCGGAATACGCGCGTTTGCGAAAATATTACGAAAACAGAATCGTCGACAGCCGCTTGCGTCCGTCAACCGTGGCCTCGTCGGTCAGCCCCCACGCCTCGAAAAAATTTATCAGCTGCTTGCGCGCGCCGTCTTCGTTCCATTTGCGGTCGCGCTTGATGATCTCCAGCAGCTGGTTGGTGGCTTCAGCGCGATTGCCGCCGGCGTTGAGCGCGGTCGCCAGATCGAATCGCGCCTGATGATCGAGCGGGTTTGCGGCGACTTTCTGTTCCAGTTCGGTCACCGGACCCAGCGCCTTGGCCTGCTCGGCGAGATCGATCGACGCCTGCACGGCCTTGACCGCCGCGTCGGCGCGTTTGGACTCCGGCACCAACGCCAGCGTCTGCTTGGCCTGCTCGATGGCGCCGGTTGTCATGTAGCACCTGGCGAGGCCGGCGAGCGCTGGAATATTGGTGGCGTCGAGCGCCAGCACTTCGGCGTAGACCGAAGCCGCATTTGCGGCATCGCCTTCGGCCAGCAGCGTCTCGGCCTCTTTGAGGATTTCCGCGATGTTGGGCTCGCCCGCGCCGGGCATGCCCGCCGCGATCTTGTCGATGAAGGCCGTGACCTGGCTTTCCGGCACCGCGCCCATGAAGGCGTCGGCGGGCTGGCCGTTGACGAAAGCGACCACGGCGGGGATCGACTGGATCCCCATCTGCCCCGGGATCGCCGGGTGCTCGTCGATATTCATCTTGACCAGCTTGACCCTGCCCTTGGCGGCGCGGACGGCCTTCTCAAGCACCGGCGTCAGCTGCTTGCAGGGGCCGCACCACGGCGCCCAGAAGTCGATCAGCACCGGCTGGCGTTTGGATTCCTCGACGACGTCCTTCACGAAGCTCTGCGTCGTGGTCTCCTTGATGAGATCAGCCGCCGCCTGCGGGGCCCGCCCGCCGCCCTGTTCTATGATGGTCACGTGATCCTCGCCTGATGTCCTGAAAAACCGCGCCGGTTCTAGCACGCCCGGCCTGCCCCTAGATGGCGCTCAAATCGCCGATTTGCAATCGTATGGAACCGGCCGCACGCCGGTTGATGCAGTGCCGCGGCCGGATTTCCGCGATCCGGCGCGGTTTCGGGCTGGTTTTGCCGAAGTTCGCTGGCCGGGCGCGGGGAGCGGCCGATTCGGCCGCGTTTCCACCTGTTGCATTCACGGGCCGCATTTGGCATAGCTCTGCCCGTTGCCGGCGAGCGATCGCCGCCAAACTCTCGGATGCGGGTGTAGCTCAGTGGTAGAGCACGACCTTGCCAAGGTCGGGGTCGAGGGTTCGAATCCCTTCGCCCGCTCCAGGATTTCTCCAGGACGGCAGAGCGATGACGGCAAGCCGCGAGGCGGCTTTGCCGTTTTGCTGCCGCCGCCAGCGATTCCGCTGGTTTAACTTGTTGCGTGCCGGTCCTCAGAAGTCTTTTCCCCTCAGCGCGGACATGCAAAGGTTGCAAGTTCTGGTCATGCTACGGGGGCAATTGCATGAGCCGAAAAATCATTCTGCTGTCGGACGGCACTGGCAATTCCGCGGCGAAAGTCTGGCGGACCAATGTGTGGCGTACCTTCGAGGCACTGGACCTGTCGGGCAGCGATCAGGTCGCATACTATGACGATGGCGTTGGCACTTCGTCGTTCAAGCCGTGGGCGATTCTGGGCGGTGCTTTTGGTTTCGGACTGAAGCGGAATGTCATCTCGATCTACAAATTCGCCTGCCGGAATTGCCGCAATGACGATAGCCGCGCCGCCGATCGCATCTACGCATTCGGCTTCAGCCGGGGCGCCTTCACGATCCGCGTCGTATTGGGCCTCATTTTAAGCGAGGGTCTCGTTCAGGCCGACAACGAGGCTGACCTTGATCGTTATGCGAAGAATGCCTACCGACAATATCGTCGCAAGAAGTTTCACACCCAATGGTCCGGCCGTCCCGAAGACATGCTCCGCGACATCCGGGATGGAGCGATATGGCTTTGGCGGTGGCCCCGGGACCGCGGCCGGCCCGAACGCAGTCGCAGCCAGCACTTTCAAATAAGGTTCGTTGGCCTATGGGACACCGTCGCAGCTTACGGAATGCCGATCGACGAAATGACGCGCGGCATCAGCAATTGGATATGGCCGCTCGAGTTTCCCAATCACCGGTTCGACCGGGCGCGGGTGGCGCGTGGATGCCACGCGTTGTCGCTCGATGAGGAACGCACCACGTTTCATCCCGAGCTATGGGACGAGCGTACCGTCCCGCCGACGCAGACAGACATCAGCAGGCGGCGTTTCATCGCCGACGAGCAAATCAGTCAGGTCTGGTTTCCCGGCGTTCATGCCAATGTGGGCGGCGGTTACCCGGACGACTCACTCGCTTACATCCCGCTGGTGTGGATAATCACCGAGGCCCGGCGCTGCGGTCTGAAATTCAAATCGGACTACAGCAATGATCCGACCAATTGGAGCGTCATGCGCTCCGACCCCGATACGTTCAAGAACGCCATCTCGAAGCGCGACAAGGATGGCCGGTTGTACGATCCGCGCAAGGGAATCGGTGGTTACTACCGGTATGGGCCGCGCAAGCTGGTACTGCTCTGCACGCCTCAATTCACAAAAAAGGAAGACGACGAGGTCGTTGTGGAACGCCCGAAGATTCACGAAAGTGTGTTCAAGCGCATAAAAAATCATGCGCACGCATATGCGCCTGTGGGGCTACCGGCGATCTACGACGTGGTCACGGATGACGGTGAGATCGTTACACCCGATCAGTATCGAGATCGGCTGGAATCGAACGACGGTGCGGAACATCGTGCCAACGCTCAGGAGCATGTCTGGAACGAAATCTGGAAGCGCCGAATTGTTTATTTTTTGACCGTGGCCGCGACCGCGTGGCTGTTGATATTTCCGTTGATCGATGACGTGGAGAAAAACGCGGAGACCTACAGCCAGATCCGATGGGTTTCCGATTTGATCCGCTTGATCGGCAAATTTTTTCCTGGATTTACATCGACATGGATCGAAGGTTATGCGCATGAGCCTTGGCATTTCCTCATTTCCGCTGCCGTTGTCGGTGCTTTTCTGAAGTGGGGGGCGACGATTGCGGATCGCATCAAGGATGATATGAGCGCGATCTGGCAACGCCCGCATTTGGCGCCGCGCGACCTGCCAAAAAACTGGATTTACAGGCTTCGCAGCGACAAGCGATACATATGCTTTCACGAAAAACTGAAACGCAGATGGGCGCCTGCATTCTTTGCCGTCGCGTTCATTTATCTCGGCGCCGCCATTGTCAACCGGATTTTCTACAACGTTCAGGACATTGCCGGCTTCACCTGTGTCGATGCGATAGGCAACCCAAAGCTCTCCACGCCGCAGTCGTTGGACAGGGATGATACCCTGACTGTCCCATTCACGACCTCGGATTTCTGCGCTCGAACCGGAATTTGGCTGGAGAGCAACGGCGCGCAGTATCGCGTCGAGATCGCAGTAGCCCAAACTCCGGAAGAGCAATGGAAGGACTGGTGGATTTCAATTCCACCCGGCGGGTTCTCCTCCGTCGACCAGGTATCCAGTAGACCGGCCGGCGATCCGCCATCAACGCCAAACCAGTCGACCCAGGCGCCGAAAGCAAACCAATTGATCGTGACGCCGCCCTGGTACTACCGGCCGCTGATGATGTGGGGTACTCCGTTGCGTCGCACCCTGTCGCAGGATTGGTTCCGAATCGCCTTGCGGTACGGCTCGGTCGGCGGCGAGGAAGATTTCTACAGACCGGATATTCACGACACCGAGATCAGGTGGATAATCAAGCCCAAGCGCGAAGGTGAACTTTTCGTCTACGTCAATGACGCGGTGATAGGCATTCCTGGAATGTACGACCTGTTTTATCAAAACAATCATGGTTCGGGAAAATTGAGCGTCAAGCGGATCAGGTGACTAGGGCCGCGGCGACGATGGCCATGGGCGCACGAGCTGGCGCTTCTAATGCCTGCAAGCTCTGCCGGTCATGTTGGGTGCATAGCACAAAGCCGGTTCGGCGATAGCGGTGCTCAACAGGTCGGATAGTGCGATGCAGCGCAGCCAAGTCTAAAATTATCCGGATCGTCAGCCCCGCAGAAATTTCTTCTCAATCGCCCTCCGCCGGCCAGCACCGCGCAGCGCGCGCTTCTCTCTTGGCTCGGATGTGGTAGCATTTTGCGGTCTGCCTCAACCGACACCAGACCGAAACACTCGTCTCTGCGTAGCGTTCAAACAATAAACAAGGCGCGGCTCGACCGGGCCGCATAGGGAGTGACGCGATGAAATCGGCTTTAAATCGATCCGTTGTTGCGTGCGCCGCGATCTTTGCCATTGCGGGGATTGCGAGCCTGGGGATCACCCAGGCCAGCGCACAGCAAAAACCACTGAAGAAATACGAGTCCGGCACCAAGGAATTCTGGACCCATCCGCCGGATGACTGGTTCCTCGGCGACGAAACCGAAGCGCAGAAGGGCCTCGCGCCGCCATCGGGACCGCCCACCGGCTCATCGGAAGCCGAACTCGCGGCGTTAATGAAAAAGATAAAACTGCCGCCGGGCTTCAAGATCGAAGTCTACGCGCCGAACGTGCTGGCGGCGCGGCAAATGGCCTGGGGCGACAAGGGCACCTTGTTCGTCGGCTCCTTCGGCCTCGGCAACGTCTATGCCATCACCGACAACGGCGGCAAGAAAGAGGTCAAGACCATTCTCAAGGGCTTGAACATGCCGACCGGCCTCGCGTTCCGTGACGGCTCGCTCTACGTGATCGCGGTCGACAAGCTGCTGAAATACGAGAATGCCGAAGCCAATCTCGACAAGCTCGGCGAAGGCAAGGTGGTGTATGACGACATGCCGTCCTATGCGGCGCATGGCTGGAAATATATCGCCGTCGACAAGGAAGGCTGGTTCTACCTGCCGTTCGGGCCTCCCTTCAATGTCGGCATTCCGCCGACCTCGGTGTCGCAGATCCGCCGTGTCGATCCCAAGACCGGCAACGCCGAAATCTACGCGCTCGGCGTCCGCAACAGCGTCGGCGGCGACGTCGATCCGCGCACCGGAAAATACTGGTTCACCGAAAATGCCCGCGACTGGATGAGCGACGACATCCCGAGCGACAAGCTCAACATGATCAACAAGATCGGCGAGCATTTCGGCTATCCGTATTGCCACCAGGGCGACCTGCCGGACCCGAAATTCGCCCTGGGCCACAAGTGTTCGGAGTTCACCCCGCCGGTGCTTAATCTCGGCGCCCATGTGGCTCCGCTCGGCATGAAGTTCTATACCGGCGACCAATTCCCCGCCGAGTACAAGAACAACATTTTCATCGCCGAACACGGCTCCTGGAACCGGCACAAGTACCAGGGCGCGCGGATCAAGCGCGTCATCGTCGGTCCCGACGGCAAGAACGCCAAGCAGGAGATCTTTGCGTCGGGCTGGATCGAAGGCGATCAGGGCTATCTCGGCCGTCCGGCGGACGTCATTCTGGCCAAGGACGGATCGTTGCTGGTCGCGGACGACTGGGCCGGCGCGATCTATCGCATCAGCTACAGCAAGAAGTAAGAGTTTGATAATGGGGCTGCGGCAGCTCGAAAGAGTCGCCGCAGCCTTTTTCATTTGGAACTCGTCGGGCCAGAGTAAAGTTGTCATGCCCGGGCTTGTCCCGGGCATCCACGTCTTTCTTTAATTGGCCAACAAAGACGTGAATGGCCGGGACAAGCCCGGCCATAACGGCGGAGATGACGTGATGCGAAACGGAATTGTTGCGGGTCTGCTTCTTGTTATTGCCGGCGGGTATTCCGCCCGCGCCGCCGACATCGCCGCCGGCAAGGAAAAGGCCGAGCTGTGCGTCGGGTGCCACGGCGAAGGCGGCATTTCGCAAATCGAGAACATTCCCTCGCTGGCGGCGCAGCCGGATCAGTTCATTCAGTGGCAGCTGGTATTCTTTCGCGCCGGCACCCGCAAGAACGAGCAGATGCAGCCGATCGTCGAGCAGCTCAACAACGACGATATCCGCAACCTCGGCGCCTATTTTGCCTCGCTCACCCCGCCGAAGAATCCGAAACCGGATGACGATCCTGATTTGTCGAAGAAGGGCGCGCAGGCCGCCGCCGGCCGGCGCTGCGCGTCATGCCACACCGATACCTATGCGGGCACGAAAGCGGTGGCCCGGGTCGCCGGCCAGCGCGAGGAATATCTGGTCAAGGCGCTGCACGATTACAAATCCGGCGTGCGCGCCGGCGGCGGCATGGCGGCGATGGCCGATGTCGCCTATCCGCTGCACGAGGAAGAGATCGAAGCGCTGGCGCATTATCTGGCGCATTTGTGAGTGCGCTTACCCTCCCCTGAAGGGCGGGGGGATCGCATGGAGCGAAGCGAAATGCGAGACGGGTTGGGGTGACAGTCTCTGCCCCGAACACCGCTCGCAAGGAGAGATTTTCACCCCACCCCGCCGCTCCTTATCAGTCGCGTTGACCCTCTCCCTCCAGGGGAGGGTGAATAAACTACCCCCGCGCCTTCTCATACGCCTTCAGATGCGTATACGCCGTGCGCAGCTTCGGCACCGGAACTTTCGCAGCTTCGCCGCGCGCGATCAGGTCGCCGATCACGTGATCGGCCTCGACCGGCGCGCCGGCCTTGATGTCGCGGAACATCGACGCCGTCATCGGCGATCCTTCGGCGGTGAGCATGCCGCGGATACGCTCCAGATACGGCAGACGCGGCGCGTGGCCCTCGGCGGCGGCGACGGCGCTGCATTCATCGAGCATGCCGAGCACAAAATCCTTGCCGCCGGGAGCGGCCAGGATATTTCCGACCGAGGTCCGCATCAGGCAGGTCGCGGCTGCGAGCGAGGCGAGAAACACCCATTTTTCCCACATCTCCAGAATGATGCCGTCGCTCGTTTTCGAACCGAAATTGCCTTTGGCCATGATGTCGGCAATGGCGAGGACGCGATCCGATGGTTTGCCGTCGCGTTCGCCGAAGGCCAGCGACTGCAGCGGCTGCAGGTGGACGACCTCGCGGTTCTCGTTCAGCGTGACGGCGATGGCGCAGAGGCCGCCGAGCACGCGCTCGCGTCCGAATTTTGTGTCGAGCACATCGAGGTGCTTTATGCCGTTCAGCAGCGGGATGATCGCGGTGTTCGGTCCAACCGCCGGCGCAAAGGATCTTATCGCGTCGTCGAGGTCGAAGGCCTTGCAGCTCAACAATACGACGTCGAATTTTTCGCTGAGTTTATCCGCTTGCACGGTAGGCGGATTTTTCAGCGTGACGTCGCCGAGCGGGCTCTTGATGACGAGGCCGGCAGCGGCCAGTTCAGCCGCGCGTTTTGGCCGTACCAGGAACGTCACGTCGGCGCCGGCCTGCGAGAGCCGGCCGCCGAAGTACCCGCCGATCGCGCCGGCGCCCACCACAAGGATACGCATCACAAACTCCTTTTTGTTGTTTTTGGCCAAGTTCGTCATACGCGGGCTTGACCCGCGTATCCATCATCTTCGCAAGAGTCTTTCGAAGAAGATGGATGGCCGGGTCAAGCCCGGCCATGACGGAGAGTATTTTGCAAGTGCTCCTCGCAATGACGAAGTGGACTACCACTTCTCCCCGAACGGGCGAATCTCGAGTTCGAACGTCCAGGCGCTGCGCGGCTGCTGGTAGAGCTGCCAGTAGGACGCCGCGACCGACGCCGGCGGCATCAGCAGATCCGGGTTGTTCAGCGCCTCCTTGCCCCAGAGCTGCTCGCGGCGTTCGCGCACCCAGGCGGTATCGACGCCGGAATCGATGATCAGATGCGCGACGTGGATGTTCTTCGGCCCCAACTCGCGCGCCATCGCCTGCGCCACCGCGCGCAGGCCGAATTTCGCCGCGGCGAACGCGGCAAAGCCTGAGCCGCCGCGCAGGCTAGCGGTGGCGCCCGTGAAGAAGATGTTGCCCTTGCCACGCGGCAGCATCAGCCGGGTGGATTCGCGGCCCGCGAGGAAGCCGGCCCAGCACGCCATTTCCCACACTTTGCGGAATACCCGTTCGGTGGTTTCCAGGATCGGGAAGTTGACGTTGGCGCCGACGTTGAAGATGGTCACTTCCAGCGGCGCGTGCGCGTCGGCGTCATTGAGAAAGGCCGCGATCTCGTCTTCCTTGCGCGCGTCGAGCGATCGCGCCACGATCGTTCCGCCGGCGTCCTCGACCTCTTTCACCAACGGCGCCAGCTTGTCGCCGTTGCGGCGGCCGGCGAATACGGTAAATCCTTCGGACGCGAATTTCTTCACGATCTCGGCGCCGATGTAGTCGCCGGCGCCGATTACCGCGACGGTTGCGTTGCGTTTTTCCATTCACCACTCCCTGGATCCGTCATCCTGAGGAGCGCGCTCTTGCGGCCAAAGAGGCCGCTCCTCAGGATGACGTTCAAAAATCAATTTAGCCGCCCGCCACCATCTCCTCGACCTCGCGCAGCTGCTCCTTGCCGAAGAACATTTCCTTGCCGACAAAGAAGGTCGGCGAGCCATATGCGCCGCGTTCGACTGCGGAATGGGTGTTCTCGATCAGCTTTGCTTTCACGTCGGGCTCCTGCGCGCGCGCAAACAGTTTTGCCGCATCAAGGCCGGACGCGGTGAGCGCCTTCGCCGCCACCTCGGGATCATCCATTTTCTTAGGCTCGCCCCACATGTGATGAAACGCAGCATCAATGTATTTCTCGAACACGCCTTCCATTTGGGCTGCCACCGCGGCGCGCATCAGGTTCAGCGTGTTGACCGGAAAGAACGGATTCCAGGTATAGGGCTTGACGCCGTAGCGCTTGACGAAGCGTTCGGTCTCGACCGCGTGATGCTCGCGCTTGTTCTTGACGCCGGCCAGCGTCTCCGCGGGCGATTTGTTGTTGGTGGCCTTGAAGATGCCGCCGAGCAGGATCGGCACGTATTCGAATTTGATGCCGATGCGCTGCTCGATCGCCGGGATCGCCTCGTGGCTGAGATAGGCGTTGGGGCTGCCGACATCGAACATGAATTGCGGCGCGGTCTTGCTCATGACGGACTCCCTTGACTGACGGCGGCATGCGTGCGTGGTCGCCGCCGTCTTATATGATCCTTATCATTCCAACCAGCCTAACGGTTCACATTCGCGGGATCAACTGCATCGGAACTGAATGCAAGCGTGACGATGTGGTCGCGGATGTCGCCGGGCCATGCCGCGATCAGGGCCGTGAAATGCCGGCGGTCGTCCGCGAACAGCGCGCGCGACGCCTCCTCGAAATTCGGCAGGTTGCCGGCCATGACAGACATGAAATGATAGGCCGCATCGCGCGCGGCGCGGATACGGTCCTTGTCGCCATTGGCGCGGCGCTCGGCCTCGACCAGTTTTCGCAAACTCACCGAGGCCCCGCCTGGCTGCGCGTTAAGCCATTCCCAGTGCCGCGGCAGCAGCGTTACTTCGCGCGCAACCACGCCGAGTTTCGGCCGGCCGCGGCCACGCGGTTCGCCCGGTGTCTCTTCAACTGTCGCCGGACAGGTTGTGGCCGGCAGCCGCGCCAGGATTTCAGCGTCGGAGCCTCGAAGATCGAAGTCGATCGGACGTCCGGTGGCGTCGCTGAAAATCGCGACCCGCTCAGCCGCGCGCTGCTCCGCCCGCTTGACCGCGAGGGCGACCTCGGCGAGCGAGCCGGATACCAGCCGCCGCTCGCCTTCGAAGGCGGTGAAAGTCTTGGGTTGGTGTTGAGACATCAAGGTAATCCAAGCATAAAGCCGATCTTTTGATTAATACCCGGATGATTATTAATGTCAATATTATCCGGGTAAATATCTAGCTGACCGCGCGCGTCTCGACTTTCCCGATTTCCGCTGGCACGACCAGGCCAGAACAAAACCGCCGGGGGACCGCCATGATCACCGTTCATCACCTCAACAATTCCCGCTCGCAGCGGGTGCTGTGGCTGCTGGAAGAACTCGGCGAGCCGTATGAGATCGTGCGTTATCAGCGCCAGCCGGACATGCGCGCCCCGAAGGAATTGCGCGCAATTCATCCGCTGGGAAAATCGCCTGTCATCACCGACAACGGCAACACCGTCGCCGAATCCGGCGCGATCGTCGAATACATCGTCGGCAGCTGTGGCTATGGCAAGCTGATCCCGCCGCCGAACACGCCGGTGCGATTGCGCTACAATTACTGGCTGCACTATGCCGAGGGCTCGGCGATGCCGCCGCTGCTGCTGAAGCTGCTGTTCACGCTGATGCCAAGGCGCGCGCCGGCACTGTTGCGCCCCTTGGTGCGCAAGGTTTCCAATCAGGCGCTGACCACGCTGGTCAATCCGCAGCTCAAGCAGCACATGGACTACTGGGAAGCCGAACTCGGCAAGAGCGAATGGTTCGCCGGCAACGAGTTCACCGCCGCCGACATCCAGATGAGCTTTCCGCTGGAGGCCGCCGCCGCGCGTGCCGGACTCGAAGATGGTCACCCCAAGGCGATGGCGTTCCTCGAACGCATCCACGCACGTCCTGCCTATGCCCGCGCGCTGGAAAAGGGCGGACCGTACACGGTGGGGCGCTAATCCGCCCTACGGGTTCTGCCTCGCCGCAATCACCTCGCGCACCAGCTGCCCTAACCCCGCGATATTGCCGGCCGGATCCACGGAGTCGCCGAGCCGGACGATCACCATGCGCTGCGATTGCAGGATCACGATGCGCTGACCGAGATCGCCGGATGCAAAGAACGCGTCGCGCGGGATGCCCATCGCGATCCGGCCTTTTGCATTCGGATGTTCGCTGCGGTTGGTCCAGAAGCCTGCGCCATAATCGGTATCGAGCGTGGCTGCGGCCGAAAGATCCACCCAGTCTCCGTGCAGAATCCTGCGGCCGCCGACCACCCCGTCCTGCAGATAGAGCAGGCCGAATCGCGCCCAGTCGCGCGCGCTCGCCAGCATGGCAGACGAGCCCTGCAGCGTGCCGGAGCCGTCGAACTCCAGCGTCACGTTGCGCATTCCAAGCGGATTGAACAGTTCGCGCCATGCCAGCTTCAGCGACTGCTCGGGCCCTCCGGCGGCATCGCGAATGATCCGCGCCAGGATTTGCGTGGTCGCGCTGCTGTAAGCCCAACGCGTCCCAGGCGGTGCGATCAGCGGCGCCTGCACCGCGAATCCGGCCATGTCGTTATGAAGGTAAACCATCTGGCTGGACGGATCGAAGCCGGAGTTGGTCTCATCCAGCGCAAGCCCGGTGGTCATGCGCATCAAATGTTCGACTTCGATCTCGCGGCGCGGATCGCTGGCGCCGCGCCATTCCGCGACTGGCGCCAGGAATGACGGCGTGACAAGACCCTGCTGGGTAAGAATACCGACCAGGGCGTTGACCACGGACTTGGTCATGGAAAAACCGCGCAGCTGGGTATCGACGCCGATGCCATCGGCGTAGCGTTCGGCGATCACCTTGCCGTCCTGCACCACGACCACCGCCCTGGTCCTGCGAAATGGCGGCGAGGCCGGCTCCTCGAAGGCATGATCGAGCGCAGCCTTCAATCCGGCGTCTGAAGGTTCGACCACCGCCGGCCCGGCGATCTCCGGCAGCAGCGGCGGCGTCAGCGGCGTTCTCAGCGCGGCGATGTCGCTCTTGAGAATGTAGGGTTGCCCGGGCCCGTGCAGAACGACGCAGCCGAACCCTTCGTGAAACACGGCGCGGGTGCCGAACAGGCCCGCGGCTGACGCATCGACGATGTTGCGGCTGCGATCGACGTAGGTTCGTAAAACCCAGCGCAGCCGGCGAATGCCGTCACGGTCGGTGGTTTCCTCAAAGACGGTTTGCGGATCGAGCCCGGACACAAAGGTTTTCGAGCAGATGTTGTGGGCGATGAAACCGGTGGCGACGCGAATGGCCCGATCGGGGCGGAAGGTGACCGCCAGAGCCGAAAGACCCGCAATGATCACGATAATCAATGCGAACCAAACAAGTTTCGGCGGGATCACCGCGCGACGCCGCCGGCTGATGCTCAGAATCCGTAAAGCCGGGCCGGATTATCGACCAGGATTTTCTTGCGGATGCCGGCATCCGGCGCCCACACCGGAAGCTGGTTGAGCAGCCGGCCGTCGTCGATCTGGAACAGCGGCGTCAGGTCCGTGGCTTGTTTTCCGGGCGGCGTGACCGAATCCGGATGCGGCCAGTCGGTGCCCCAGATGATGCGGTCCGAATTCTCCGCGATCAGCGCCCTGGCGAGCGGCGTCACGTCGGGATAATCCGGCCCCTGCTTGGACGCACGATAGGCGCCGGAGATCTTGACATAGGCCTTGCCGGACTGCACCAGCGCCAGCAGATCGCTAAAGCCCGGCTGCTGCGGCCCAAGCTCGGCCTGGGCGCCTCCGAAATGGTCGAACACGACCGGCATTGGCGCCATCGCAACCAGTTCCTTGATCGCAGAGATCATCGGCAGGCTGGTGTATAGCTGAATGTGCCAGCCCCGCGCCTTCATGCGTTCGACCGCGGCCGCAAAACGCTGGCGCCCGACATTGGGATCGCTGACGCCGCCGGTGGCGAGGTTGAGCCTGATGCCGCGAAAGCCCTCCTTGCCCATGGCGTCGAGATCGCTCTCCGACGTCTTGTCGTCGATTACCGCGACGCCGCGGGCATTGGCGCCGCGCGCCTTCATGCCGAACAAGGTGGGCGAATTATCCGGGCCGTAGATGCTCGGCGTCACGATCACCACGCGCTCCATGTGCAGCGCCTTGTGCAGCGCCGACATCTCTTCGGGCGACGCCAGTTCCGGCGTGTAGACGCGTCCGGCGAACATCGGGAATTTCGCAGGATCGGGGTGGATGTGGGTGTGGCAATCGCAGGCGCCGGCCGGCACCTCGAAATTCACCGCCGTCGCCGGCTGCGCCGCCTTGGCGAAAACTTTTCCGGTTTTCATGGCCACTCCGGCGGCAACGGAAGCAAGCAAGAGTTCGCGTCGTGTAGGCATCGATGGTTCCTCCCTGTTGATTATTTGTTGGTCGTATCTTTCTAAATTTTCGCTTTGGCCGACGAAACCGACGGCAGCGGTATCACCGAAACACCCGGCGGCGGCACGTCGTCATCGGGCACGAAGAAATCCGACATTAGCTGCACCGAAGGATCGACGCGATAGGGCTCAAAGTCGCGCACGCCGTCGGCATACAGCACCTTGTCGTCGATGCAGAAATGTCCGGTGAATTCCCGCGCCGGCTTGGTGAAGATGGCGTAGGCCGCATCGCCCATGATCTCCGGCGTGCGGCTGGCGCGCATCATGGCGTCGCCGCCGAGCAGATTGCCGACCGCGGCGGTGGCGATGGTGGTGCGCGGCCACAGCGCGTTGACCGCGATGCCGTCGCGCCTCAACTCGCCGGCCATGCCGAGCACGCACATGCTCATGCCGAACTTCGCCATGGTGTAGGCGGTGGAATGCTCGAACCATTTGGTCTTCATGTCCAGCGGCGGCGACAGCATCAGGATGTGCGGGTTTTCGGCCTTCTTCAGATGCGGGATGCAGTATTTCGACACCATGAAGGTGCCGCGGGTGTTGATGCCCATCATCAGGTCGAAGCGCTTCATGTCGGTCATCAGCGTGTTGGTCAGGCTGATGGCGCTGGCGTTGTTGACGCAGATGTCGATGCCGCCGAATTCGGCCACGGTCTGATCCACCGCCGCCGTCACCTGCGCCTCCTCGCGGATATCGCACAGGATAGGCAGCGCCTTGCCGCCGGCGGCGCGGACCTCGTCGGCGGCGGTGTAGATGGTGCCTTTCAGCTTCGGATGCGGCTCGGCGGTCTTGGCGGCGATCGCGACATTGGCGCCATCGCGCGCGGCGCGCAACGCGATCGCAAGCCCGATGCCGCGGCTGCCGCCCGAGATGAACAGCGTCTTGCCTTTGAGGGATGACATTCAGCAACTCCAAATACTTCAACAGTTGTGCGCGGCTTCTTTTTTCTTCCTCCGCTTCAATGGGGAGGGGACAAGACTAACCATCGGCATGCAGAATCCTGCCGCGGGTTTCCGGCAATGCGAAGGCCGCGATGAAGAATACGCCGTAGGCCAGCACGGCGAAGATCGCGATGGCGTTGCCGAGCGAGGTCGTGGCTGAGAGCGCGCCGACCAGGAAGGGAAACAGCGCGCCGATGCCGCGTCCAAAGTTGTAGCAGAAGCCCTGGCCCGAGCCGCGCAGCCGCGTCGGATAGAGCTCGGTGAGGAATGCGCCCATGCCGGAGAAATAGCCGGAGGCAAAGAAGCCGAGCGGAAATCCCAATAGCCACAGCACTTCGTTGGTCAGCGGCACCTGGGTGTAGACCAGAATGACGGCAATCGCGCCGAGCGAGAAATACAGAAACAGGTTGCGGCGGCCGATCTTGTCGGCCAGCCACGCGCCGACGAGATAGCCGATGAAGGAGCCAATGATCAGTGCGGCAAGATAGCCGGTGGAAGAGACGATCGACAGATGTCGTTCGGTAGTGAGGAAGCGCGGCACCCAGAAGGTGATGGCGTAATAGCCGCCCTGGCATCCCGTCGCCGCCAGCGAGGCCAGAATAGTGGTCTTCAGAATCGGCCCTGAGAAGATCTCATGCAGTCCGGGCCGCTCGCCGCTGGCGTTCTGTTTTGCGCGGGTCGCAGCCGCGATCTCCGGCTCGGTGACGTAACGGCGCAGGTAAAACACCAGCAGCGCCGGCAGCGCGCCGATGGCGAACATCCATCGCCACGCGATTTCGGGCGCCAGAACCGAAAACAGGATGGCCTGCGACAGCACGGCAAGGCCCCAGCCCACCGCCCATCCGGATTGCACCGAGCCGACCGCGCGGCCGCGATATTGCGGACGTATCGCTTCGCCCATCAGCACCGCGCCCGCCGCCCATTCGCCGCCGAAACCGAGGCCCAGGAGAGCGCGGGCGATCAGGAGCTGGTCGAAATTCTGCACAAAGGCGCAGACCAGCGAGAAGAACGAGAACCACAGGATGGTGAGCTGCAGCGTTCTCACCCGGCCGATGCGGTCGGCGAGATAGCCGCCGAGCCAGCCGCCGACCGCGGAGGCCAGCAGCGTTACCGTGCCTGCAAGTCCTGCGGTGCCGGGATCGACCTTCCACATCGCGATGATGGTGCCGATCACCAGCGGATAGATCATGAAGTCCATGCCGTCGAGCGCCCAGCCCGACGCGCAGGCCCAGAACGTCCGCCGCTCCGGCGGGTTCATGTCGCGATAGAAGGCGAGGAGGCTGGAATCCTCGATTCTTGCGACGTCAATCGCGCCCGATGCTGACGGCTCGATCGTGCTCATGGAAACTCCCCGGAGAATTTTTTGCGGCCTTGTGGTCGGTTGCCCGCGATGGCCGGTTTGCGCGGGCGTCTGGTTCAAATCCTACGCTGATCCGTGATGGTGTCACCCGACAAAATGAGGCGCGTTCCCCGGACGCAGCGCAGCGCGCCGTTCTTCACGGCGTGGTGCGCGGCGGAGCCGGGGTCCAGCTTGCTTGCGCGACTTGAAGAAACCGGGATCCGGCTCGGCGGAGCGGCATGAAGAATGCCGCACCGCGTCCGGGATACGAGTTATTGCCCTACCGCCGTCGCGCCACGCGTCCGCGGGTCGGGTGCGCCGAGCCAGCCGTGCGGCGTCGCCGCAATCGAATTCGCGGAGGTCTGGCCCAGCGGCTCGACCACCACATGCCCCATCGCCTTCAATGCCGCGATTGTCTCCGTGGCAAAGCCGCGCTCGATCCTTACCTCGTCGGGCAGCCATTGATGATGCAGCCGGGGTGCGGCGACGGCTTCAGTGATGTCCATTTGATAGTCCAGCACATCGACGATCACCTGCAGCACGGTGGAAATGATACGGCTGCCGCCCGGCGATCCCGTTACCAGCACCGGCTTGCCGTCTTTCAGCACGATGGTCGGCGCCATCGACGACAACGGTCGTTTTCCCGCGCCCGGCAGATTGGCCTCGAAGCCGACCAGCCCGAAGGCGTTGGATGCGCCCGGTGCGGCGGTGAAATCGTCGAGTTCGTTGTTGAGCAGCACGCCGGTGCCATCGGCCACCAAACCAAGGCCGTAGCTGAAGTTGAGTGTGTAGGTGTTGCTGACCGCGCTGCCGCGGCTGTCGACCACGGAAAAATGCGTGGTGTTGCTGCCTTCGCGCGGCGGCACCGCCGGGAGCGCGTCGGTCCAGGGCGTTGCGCGAGTGCGGTCAATGCTCGAGTGCTGCTTTGCGGCGTAGTCCTTGGCGATCAGCGTCGATATTGGCGCGGTCACAAACGCCGGATCGCCGAGATAGCGCGCGCGGTCGGCATAAGCGCGCTTCATCGCCTCGATCATGAGATGCAGCGAGGGAGCGGCGCCCTGCGCCAGCTCGCGCATCGCAAATCCCTCGAGGATGTTCAATGTCTCCAGCAGCACGATGCCGCCGGACGAGGGCTGCGGCATCGACACGATGTCGTAGCCGCGGTAGGTGCCGCGCACCGGCGTGCGGATGATCGGCTCGTACGTCTTGAGGTCTTCCATCGTCATGATGCCGCCGGCCTCGCGGATACCGGCCGCCAGTTTTTCCGCGACCGGGCCCTCGTAGAAACCGCGCGGACCTTGCTCCGATATCGCGGACAGCGTCGCCGCGAGATCGGCCTGGACCAGCATGTCGCCTTCCTGCAGCGAAGAGCCATCGGCGCGGGAAAAGATTTTTGTCGAGGACGGCCAGCGCGCCAGCCGCGTGTGCCAGTCCGGCAGCGTGTCGGCGCTGTCGTCGGTGATGACGATCCCGCCGCGCGCCAGATCGATCGCCGGTTTCAGGATATCCGCCAGCGTAAAATTGCCCGAGCCGTATTTCGCCAGCGCGGCGGCCAGCCCCGCGACGGTGCCGGGAATGCCGATGCCTGAAGCGGAATCGCGCGATTTGGCGATATCCGGCTTGCCATCCGCGCCCAGGAAGATATCGCGCGTGGTGGCAGCCGGCGCGGTCTCGCGATAATCGATCGCGACGTCTTCGTTGCGGTCGGCGGAGTGAATCACCATGAAGCCGCCGCCGCCGATATTGCCGGCGCGCGGATAGGTCACGGCCATGGCGAAGCCCGTCGCTACCGCCGCGTCGACCGCATTGCCGCCCTGCCGCAGGATGTCGGCGCCGATTTCGGCCGCGAGCTTTTCCTGCGCGACCACCATGCCATGCTCGGCAATAACGGCGTGCGTCGTGCCCGGGGCGGGCGGCGTGTAGAAGCCGCGGCGGCCTTCCTGCGCGTCCGCCGGTCCGCAAGCGATGATCGCAAGCAGCGCAACCACAAATGCGCGCCGGCTGGGCGTGAACTGGATCATCCCTGGCTCCGACAAAATAACGCTGGTTTCGCGATGATGCTATAGCGTCCGCTTGCGTAGGCAAACGATTCGGTGATTCGGCGAGAAAGTGATCATGGCGGCTATTGCCTCCGACGCGCGCAATGCTGGTATGCAATCCGCCTATCCGCCGCGCTCCGCCGTGGTCGCATGGATTTTCTTCGACTGGGCCGCGCAGCCCTATTTTACCCTGATCACCACCTTCGTGTTCGCGCCCTATTTCGCTACGCACGTGGCGGCGGATCCGGCCCAAGGGCAATCGCTGTGGGGGTTTGCTACCGCGGCCGCCGGTCTGATGATCGCGCTGATGTCGCCGGTGCTCGGCGCCATCGCGGATGCCAGCGGGCGGCGCAAGCCATGGATCGCCGCGTTCGGCGCGCTGCTGGTGATCGGCTCCTGTCTGATGTGGTTCGGCAAACCCGGCGATACCAGCGTGATCCTGCCGCTGCTGATCGCCTATGGAATCGCGACCATCGGCGTCGAATTCGCCACCGTCTTCAACAATGCGATGATGCCGACCCTGGTGCCGCCGGACCGGATCGGGCGATTGTCCGGCACCGGCTGGGCAACCGGCTATATCGGCGGAATCCTGAGCCTCATTCTCGTGCTCGGCTTTCTCGCGGCCAGTCCCGTGACCGGCCGCACGCTGTTCGGCTTGATGCCGCTGTTCGGTCTCGATCCGGTCAGCCATCAGGGCGACCGCATCACCGGACCGCTCACCGGCATCTGGTTCATGATCTTCGTGCTGCCGATGTTTCTGCTGACGCCGGATTATCCCGCGAGACTTCCGGTGCGCGCGGCGTTGCGCAAGGGACTAACCGAACTGCGCCAGACCTTGAGCGAATTGCCCAAGCATAAATCGATGTCGGCGTTTCTGCTCGCCAACATGGTCTACACCGACGGCCTGGTGTCGCTGTTCGCGTTCGGCGGCATCTACGCCGCGGGCACGTTCGGCTGGAATACGATCCAGATCGGCACTTTCGGTATCCTGCTGGCGATCTCCGGCACCTTCGGCGCGTGGATCGGCGGCAAGCTCGACGACAGGTTTGGACCGAAGCGCGTCATCGCCGGCAGCCTGATCATCCTGCTGCTGTCGGCGATCTGGATCCTGACGGTCGACCGCGATTCTGCCTTGCTGATCAAGGTCGCGCCGCCGGTGCCGGGCGGCGGCCTGTTCGCCGCGACATCGGAGCGCGTCTATCTGGTGCTGGGCTGTCTGATCGGCATGGCCGGCGGCCCGCTGCAGGCGGCGTCGCGCACGCTGCTCATCCGCATGGCGCCGAAAGACCGTATCGCGCAGTATTTCGGGCTGTTCGCGCTGACCGGAAAAGTCACCTCGTTCGTGGGCCCATTGCTGATCGGCATCATCACCGCGATCACCGCGAGCCAGAAGGCGGGCATGGCGGTATTGATCGTGTTTTTCCTGGCGGGACTGGGGCTCCTGGCGAGGGTGCGGGAGTAACTGCTTACGTCGTCCCCGCGAAGGCGGGGACCCATGACCACCGACGCCTGTTGTATCTACGTCGCTTCCGCGCGCGGCGGATACCTTCCACGTCACTATTGACCGAGTCTATGGGTCCCCGCCTTCGCGGGGACGGCATGTTCAATGCCGGAAATGCCGCACGCCCGTGAACACCATCGCAATGCCGTGCTCGTCGGCGGCCTTGATGATTTCGCCGTCGCGGATCGAGCCGCCGGGCTGGATCACCGCGGTGGCGCCGGCCTCGATCGTGGTCAGCAGTCCGTCGGTGAAGGGAAAGAACGCGTCCGACGCCACCACTGAGCCTTTGGTCATGGGCTCGGCGAGCTTTAATTCATCGGCGTTGTCCTGCGCCTTGCGCGCGGCGATGCGCGCGGAATCGACCCGGCTCATTTGCCCGGCGCCGATCCCGACGGTGGCGAGATCCCTGGCGTAGACGATGGTGTTCGACTTGACGTGTTTTGCGACGCGGAACGCGAATTTGAGGTCACGCAATTCCGCCTCGGTGGGTGCCCGTTTTGTCACCGTCTTCAGCGTCATGTCGTCGACCACGGCATTGTCGCGGCTCTGCACCAGCAGGCCGCCGGCGACGGTTTTGGCGGTGAGGCCCGGCGCTCGTGGATCGGGCAGGCCGCCCGCCAGCAACAGCCGCAGGTTCTTCTTGGCAGCGACGACGGCGATAGCCTCGTCGGTGGCATCCGGCGCGATGATCACTTCGGTGAACATTTCGATGATGACGCGGGCCGCGTCAGCATTGAGCGTGCGGTTCAGCGCGATGATGCCGCCGGACGCGGAGACCGGATCGCAGGCCAGCGCCTTGCGATAGGCATCGATTAGGTCCGCTCCCTCAGCCACGCCGCAGGGATTGGCATGCTTGACGATGACGCAGGCGGCGGTGCGCACGGCATCGAACTCGGCGATGCATTCATAGGCGGCATCGGTGTCGTTGATGTTGTTGTAGGACAGTTCCTTGCCCTGCAGCTGCCGCGCCGTCGTTACGCCCGGACGGCGGTCCGGCGTGTTGTAGAACGCCGCGGTCTGGTGCGGGTTCTCGCCATAGCGCAGCGGCTGGATCAGCCTGCCGCCGAGGCTGCGGAAATCCGGTGCGTCGGTTTTCAATTGCACCGCGAACCAGTTCGAGATCGCGGCGTCATAGGCCGCTGTGCGCGCATAGGCTTTGGCGGCGAGGCGGCGGCGCAGCGTCAGCGTGGTCGCCCCCTGATTGGCGACAAGTTCGTCGAGCACGGCCTGATAATCCGCAGGCTCAACGACCACGGCGACATCGTCGTGGTTCTTCGCAGCGGCCCGGATCATCGCAGGCCCGCCGATATCGATGTTCTCGATGCACTCCTCGAAAGCAGCGCCTTTGTCGACGGTGGCCTCAAACGGATAGAGATTGACCACCAAGAGATCGATCGGCGCGATGCCGTGGTCCTTCATCGATTGCGCATGCTCGGCGTTGCCGCGGATCGCCAGCAACCCGCCATGCACTTTCGGATGCAGCGTCTTGACCCGGCCGTCCATCATTTCGGGAAAGCCGGTCAGCTCCGAGATGTCGGTGACCTTCAATCCCGCCGCCGCGATTGCCTTGGCGGTGCCGCCGGTGGAGACGAGTTCGATGCCGTGGCCTGCAAGCGCCTTGGCAAATTCGATCAGGCCGGATTTGTCGGAAACGGATAGCAGAGCGCGGGTCACGCGGTGGTCAGTCATGAAGAGATCCTAGGCTAGCAGGCTCGCCCGGTAGCATGCTTTTGTGCCGCATGAAACCGCGGGTAAAAGCGGGCGGAACTCTTTCCACCGTCATTGCGAGGAGCTCTTGCGACGAAGCAATCTAGTCCTTCCGCGTGCGCGGCTCTGGATTGCTTCGCGGAGCCTGTCATCGGGCGCGCATCCGCGCGACCCGTTGGCTCGCAATGACGGTTTCGCCTGCGCGAAACCTATAACGGCAATTCCGGCTCACGGCGGGCTGCGCTTGGCGGTGGTGGCCGAGGCCGAGGTGGTCGAGCGCACAAAGCTCGGGTGCTAAACCAGACACTCTTACGCTCCCGCACTTCGCATATCGCGCAAGCGCTTGGTTGTGCTCTCCAAGCGATCAAACGCAATCGTCATCCAGTCCTGTAAACCTTTTGTTGCGATTGCAAATTCGTCTCGCTGCGGCAGCACGAGATTTAATGTTGCACCAAAACCGATCTCACCGGGTAGCATGGATGCGGCATTCCTAAATTGTCCGATTGCGTTGAAGAACATTCCGCTGAAGTTGGAGCTGTTCAAGATTGGACCTATTTCATCGTGATAGTGCCGGTAGTCCTTCACGATTTCCCATGTTTCATCTACGACCGCTTGAACCTTCAGTTGAGTCATGTCCATTTCCGCCATGAACTCGGCCTTTCCTCTCTTGTCGAGAATATGTGCCCATTGATTCATTAATTCTTGAGCGGCGTCCCTAGCAATAACGGCTGTCTGATTGATGAGAACAGAAATCCGCCGCATCGCAGCGAGCATTTCATCGATGTCGTCGCGGCTATATGGAGACCGATTTTTTGCGGCACTGGGCCAAACTTTTGAAATCTGTTCGAAGTTGAGATGAATGTCGTACCATTTCGACTCTAGCCGACCTTTGGTCTTGATAAATGTTTGATTGATCGTGCCGGCACCTCTGCTCGGTACGCAAAAGAAAACATGACCCGTCCACGTTGCCCCTGGAAGCTTTGTGAGCGGCGGATTTCCCGAACCCGGCGGCAATCCCGAATACATCGGCCTAGCCCACGCGGTCAGTTTTTCTGCTTCCAAAAGGGGAAATAGTTTGTCGCGCTCTCGGCTCTCAAACAGATCGATAGCTATTTTTGAATCTGCTACTCTCAAATCGGGAATGTCGTTCTCAAATTCTAGGCTCTCAGGCGTGGTGTCGATAAATGACCTTGTAATGCGCGTAACAACAGGATTCTGTGCCCCTTCTATGTATGCGATATCGTCTAGGTTGACAGGCTGAAAGTCATTCTGCGGGCCGAATTGACGCGCGTGGTATGCCTTCTGAATATATTGCGGGCCGGAATCGCTAACCGCAGTGACCCGCAGTAAAACCATGGCAGGGTCCCTGTTCAGCCTTAGGGTCCGTTCATTGAAAACTACCATCGCATTGCCGGAGCGGGGGCATTGGATTATGGGGACCGTTTTCACTTCGCCCTCGAAAATACTATCCAATTGCAGGAGCCGAACCGATGGCTCCCAGATCCATTCGACACGTGACAGATAATGCTTGTCAGTAGCGAAATGGCCGATGAGAGCAAAGTTTTTTAGGTTTTGCTTGGCCGTAACAATGGCGTTTATTTCGAATGGCTCGCTCGCGCTACCGTTGCCCGGATTCCATTTAAATTCGATTTGAACAAGGTCTGATTTTGGAACAGCAGATGGAGGCTGCGTAATGCTTTGCGGTGAAACCGGTCGCGTTTTCCAAAACAACCAAAGTCCAAGGCTAACCAAAGCAGCCGTTACCCCGTAATGAAGCACCGAACTTAATGAAATGCCGAACAAGTATGGGTTCACGATATGGAACCCCTGTTCGTATAGCCACGCCCGGACGACTTCCCATCCGAAATGCCAAACCGCACCACCAAGCACCGAACCCAAAGCAAGCCGCCGCATAAGCCAAGCCCTCCATTCGGGGGATGGTACCCGGAGAAGGATGTTCCATGATAGGGGCGGGCCAGTCCCCAAGCGGGCGCATCCCGGAATGACGGCGTTCCTACAGCGGCAATTCCGGCTCGCGGCGCGCGTTACGTTTTGCCGTGGTGGCCGATGCCGATGTGGTCGAACGCACAAAACTCCAGCGGATGCTGGAGGCGTGCCGCGAGTCCTGCTGGATCACGATCTGGGCGGTGCGGCGCGGGCCGTCATTGCCGGCGAGGAAGACGCTGTCCTCCAGCTCGACCTTGTCGTCGAGCGCCTCGAAGGTCCAGACATCGCGGTTCGGCAGCACCAGCATCACGCCGCGGGCGTCGCTGAGCCGGCTTGCCTTCACCGAAGGATGCAGATGAAACCGCAGCGCATAGTCGGTGTCGCTGCCCTTGATCCGCCCGCCCGGCGCCGGCGTCACTGTGTCCTCGCCGTCGAGCCGCGTGCCGTCATGCGCCACCATCAACACCCGCTGATGAATCACGCCGAACTTTGAAAGATAGCCGTCATGCGAGGCCGTCAGCAGCATCCCGTCGGTCACGGCTTCGCGAAAACTTTCGACATTGGCCGGGCCGCTGACGATCGGCGAGCCCTGCAACAGCCGCTTCATCGCCGTGAGCTCGATGAACTGGCAGGACGAGATGCCGTGCCAGGTCAGGGTCGAATGCGCCGGCGTGCCGCGCGCGAAGACGCGCCAGTTGTCGCGGCCGGTGGCGGGCATGCCGCAATTGATCACGATGCGGCTCGGTCCCGACGACAGTTCGAAGGAGAGGCAGCCGGCGTGGGCGTCGTGGCTGACATTGGGCGGCGGCGGCGGGCCGGTGTCCATGATGATCGTCATCGCGCCGGCGTCGAGCCGCTGATAGCCGGTGTGCGGCATGTTCGCCATCGGCGCGCCGTGGGTGTCGTCATAGGCGAGCAGCGTCGCCAAGAGATCGGAGGGCGTGCCGCTCATGCCATTGAACAATGCGAAGGTGCCGTCGCCGTGGCGGAAGAAGCGCAGCATCGGCATCATGCGGTCGATCGCGTTCAGAAGCGCCGGCGGCGGCGCGATGTTGCGGGCGGCAAAGGTCTGCCGCAGCGGCAGCAGGTCGATCAGCAGCTCGATCAGCGCGCCGGGATTGCGCGAGATGTGGCCGCCGTCGGGAAGGATCTGCCGCTGCAGCTCGTCGGACAGTTTGCGCGTCGCGGTGCGGATATGGCGGGCCTGGTTGGCGAGGCAGAGCGCGGCGTAGCACAGCGCGATCAGCACCTGCAGCCGCGGCACGCCATCGGGAATGTCCAGCATGGTGTAGCGCAGATAGCGGATTTCGCGGGTAAGCCCGCGCAGATAGCGGCGATAGAACTTGCCATCGGTATCGCCGAGCACCAGCGGCGCCTGCGACAACAGCGAGATCACGCGGCGTGCGAGCACGTCGGCGCGGCGTCCGATCGGACGCTTGCGCCCCGGATTGGAAATCCAGTCGTCCACCAGCGAGCGGGCATTGGCGCGGGTGATCGCGGTATCGGCCGCGCGCAGATGGCGCAGCCAGCCGAAGCCGAGCAGGTTGACTTCCCAGTCTTCCGACGGCGGCTCGAGATCGAAGATGGATCGGCCGTGGCAAGTGACGATCTTGCCCGCGAACACGAACCGTCCGGCGTAGATCTCGGCGGCGCGGGTGGCATCCGCGGTGCGCAGGTCGTGCGGGGCGATGATGAGGCGGTCGGTCCGGCCGGGCCACAGCCGCGACAGCGCCACCGAGCCGCCGCTTGCGCGCGCCATCGCGTTCCGCGCGAAGCGGCCCATGATCAGCGTTGAAATACGTCTGCGTTGAGCGACCGACACGCGCGCCTTGGATTTACGGATTCGCTTCCGAATCCTTTTAACTTGAGGAGGATTCTCTGCGAATCCTTATTAATCCGGAAACGCCGTCAGGACACCATCAAGTGGCCGCCGAATCGGCGAATAACCAATAAATATCAGGATTTAACCAACCGCGCCGCGTAGAAGCCGTCGAGACCCCCCAGACGGGGATCGGGGTTCGGCAGGTGGCAGGGCAGAGTGCGCAGGTCGCCTTCCGCGGTGAGGATTTCGGCCAGTCCCGCCACTTCGCTGGCCTCGACCGGGACGCGGCGCATGCCCGGCTCGGCGGCGAGAAGCGTGGCGATGGCCTGCTCGCCCTCTTCCGGTTCCAGCGAGCAGGTGCAGTAGACCAGGGTGCCGCCGGGCTTGAGCAGCGCCACCGCCTTTTGCAGCAGCCGCTTCTGCAGCGCCATCAGCGCGCCGATGTCGAGTTCCTGACGCAGCCAGGCTACGTCGGGATGGCGCCGGATCGTCCCGGTGGAGGCGCAGGGGGCATCGACCAGCACGCCGTCCAAGCCTTCGCTATTGTCGGCCGCCCATTCGGTGGCGTCGGCCACCACGGTCTGCGCCTCCAGCGCCAGCCGCGCGAGATTGTCGCGCAGCCTTGCTACGCGGTTCACAGATCGGTCGATCGCGGTGACGCGCGCGCCTGCCTGTACCAGTTGCGCGGTCTTGCCGCCCGGCGCCGCGCACAGATCCGCGATTGCCTTACCCGCGATGTCGCCGAACAGCCGCGCCGGCAGTGCGGCGGCGGCGTCCTGCACCCACCATTGTCCTTCGGCAAAGCCGGGCAGCATGGTCACCGAACCCTGCAGCAGCGTGCGCACGGTTCCGGTCGGCAGCACCTCGCCATGCAGCCGCGTCGCCCACTGCGGGGCGTCGGATTTTACAGTGAGATCGAGCGACGGTTCATGGCCGAGCGCCGTGGCCATTTCCTTCGCGGTGACTGCGCCGTAATGCGCGGTCCAGCGCGCCATCAGCCATGGCGGCACGTCCAGCGTCTGGGCTGCGACCTCGTCGATCAGCGGCTGGCCTTCGCGCGCGCAGCGGCGCAGCACCGCATTGACGAGCCCGGCGTATTTCGCGGCGCGCCGGTCCGACTGCACCAGCCGCACCGACAGATCGACCGCGGCATGATCGGGCACGTCCATCCAGAGAATTTGCGCGGCCCCGATCAGCAGTGCGCTTTGTGCGCGCGGCGCGTCGGTGGGAATGCCGCGGTCGAGCAAGCGTGACAGTACATGGCCCAGCGTTCCCAGCCGCCGCAGGATGGTCGCCACCAGCCGCCGCATCAGGGCGCGGTCGCGGTCGGACAGCGTTTTAAGTCCGGGATGGGCGGCGGCGCCGTCGAGCTGATCGTCGAGGGTGCGGCGCTTGTGCAGCACGCCGTCCAGAATATCGGCTGCAATCCGCCGCGCCGCGAGGCCGGGCACCTCGGTGGGCGGTGCGAATCGTACAGGGGGCATAAGGTGCTAATCGCTTTCGAAAACGGCGGCAATCCGGCGCTTTCGCCGCATGCCCTCGACAAGAAAAACACCTATGCCATGCGAATATGCCAAATGTAAGAATCGTCCTGGCAATTTCATGATTGGAATATCATCTATGCGCTGATGGTTTTGTATGAGCGCGAGCCAATCGAACGATTGGAGATTTGCGATGCCAGACGATCCTTCACTGCCGCGCAAGCCGTTGTCGCCCGAGGCGCGGCGCGCGCTCGCCGAAGCCGAAGCGCGCCGCGCCGCCGCGGCGCCTCAGCCAATGGCCAAGGAATCCGGCGGTCCCAAGGGCCCCGAGCCGACGCGTTACGGCGACTGGGAAAACAAGGGGATCGCATCGGATTTTTAAACGGCACAAAAAAGCCGCGCTTCCGCGCGGCTTTTGCTTCTCAAATCTCGACGCAGCCGTTCAGCGCGTCACCACCACCGAGGTGCCGACCGAGACGCGCTGATAGAGGTCGGTGATATCCGCGTTCAGCATGCGGATGCAGCCATAGGAGACAAAACCGCCGACCGAGCCCGGCATGTTGGTGCCGTGGATGGCGTATTCGCCGCCGGACAGCGTCATCGCAGCGACGCCCATCGGATTACGCGGCGAGCCGCCGGGAATCACGCTCGGCATCGAGGGCTTGTCGCGCTTGACTTCCGCGGGCGGCGACCAGGCCGGCTGGCGATATTTGCCATCGATGCGGGTGGTGCCGGCCCACTGCTTGCCGGCGCGGCCGACGCCGACCGGATAGCGCACCGCGCGGCTCTGATCGAGAATGAGATAAAGTCGGCGCTCGTTGGTCTTCACCACAATGGTGCCCGGCGAATAATCGCCGCGAAAACCCACCACATCCGGGCGCGCCTGCGCCGCTCCGGCTGTCAACAGGCCCATCCCCATGGTGGCTGCCAGCGCCACCGCAATCCTCAACGACATCGCACTCTCCAGTTTCCCTCGGCCGCCCGGCTCAGGGGCAGCCAAATTCCAAAGCCGACCCGCAAAAGGCGGGTTTGCCAGCCGATTTGCCCATGCATTTTTAACCGCCTGCATTAACCAACAGGTTTCTGCGCGCGCTCAGGGGCCACCCAGCGCCCCCAACAAAAGAAAATGTTGCAAACAAAGTAAATGACCGGGAAACAACACCGGCCGGGAAAGCGACCGGAATGGGGAAACCGCGCTCACAATATTGTTGATCGGCGGCACCCGACGCCTGAACCCGCCGCAGCCGCGGCGGGACTAACCCTCGAACCGCCAGTGAGTCCCGCCCCGCGCAATGTCCGTTTCCCGCCGCCGATTTCTCACAGGCGCCGCTGCGCTGGCGGCGTTGCAGCCGGTTTGCCGCGCTAATGCGGCGGTCCGGCGCCGCCCCTCGGCGCCCTTCATGCTCGATGATGCGAGCCGGCTCAACGCCACGCCGATCAACCGGCAGGCCGTTCTCACCTCGACCGAGGACGGCAAATTGCTGCACGAATTGCGCGCGACGCTGGGCGAGGCCGCGACCGCCGGCCGTCCCGTTGCGTTTGGCGGCGCACGGCATTCCATGGGCGGGCAAAGCCTGCCCCGCAATGGCATCGCCGCGTCGTTCGCGGCGCCGGTGATCGAACCTGACACCACGCGAAAAATCTACCGCGTCAGCGCCGGTGCGCGCTGGCGTGATGTGATCGGCGTGCTCGACCCGATCGGATTCTCCCCGGCGGTCACACAATCCAATCACGATTTCAGCGTCGGCGGCACCTTGAGCGTCAATGCCCATGGCTGGCCGGTGCCGTTCGGCCCGTTCGGCGCCACGGTGCAACGCTTCCGCATCATGCTGTCAGACGGTTCGGTGCTGACCTGCTCGAATTCGGACAACGCCGAGTTGTTTCGGCTTGCGATCGGCGGCTACGGCCTGTTCGGGATCGTGATCGACGCTGAATTGGCGATGGCCGAAAACACGCTGCTGGTGCCGGAATCGGAATTGATGAAAGCCGATGTATTTGCGGCGCGCTTCGTGGCGCGCGCCAATGATGCCTCGGTGCGCATGCTGTATGGCCGGCTGTCGATGGCGCGCGAGGGTTTTTTGCGCGAGGCGTTGCTGGTCGCTTATGCGCAAGCGCCGCAACAGCCTGTTCACTTGCCGCCGCCGAAAAACTCCTCGGCCTTTGCGTTTGTATCGCGCGAAATCTTCCGCGCCCAGATCGGTTCCGAGCGCGGCAAGCGCGCAAGGTGGATGGCTGAAACCCGGCTGATGCCCAAGGTCGGTCAGGTCGCCCTCACCCGCAACACCTTGCTGAACGAGCCGGTCGCAGCGCTGGCGGACCGCGATCGCGGCCGCACCGACATCCTGCACGAATATTTCGTGGCCCCGGATCGCCTCAACGATTTCCTGGCCGCCTGCCGCGAGATCGTTCCCGCGCATAGGCAGGACCTCCTCAATGTCACGCTGCGTTACGTCGATGCGGACAATTCAAGCGTGCTGACTTACGCGCCGCAACCCCGGATCGCCGCCGTCATGCTGTTCGTGCAGAAACGGACGGCGGAGGACGACGACGACATGCGGGCAATGACCGTGAAACTGATCGATCGCGTTGCCGCGCTCGGCGGCAGCTACTACCTGCCGTATCGATTGCATGCGACGCGCGAGCAGATGCGGTCGGCCTATCCGCGTCTCGAGGAGTTCATCGCGGCCAAGCGGCGCATCGATCCGCAACTGCGGTTTCGTAACGCGCTGTGGGACACTTATCTGGCGTGAGGGGAGATGCGCCCGCGCGCTATTTCTTGCCGCTTTTCGGCTTTTTGGCTTTGGGTTCCTTTGGCTCGTCCTTCGGTTTCGGACAGGCCCCGACATGGTCGAGCTGAACCTTGACGCGCTGGCGTTCGCAGTCATTGGCGTAGGTCTTGCCGTTGCAGCCGCAAACCGGGCGGGACACGCGCATGCAGAAGGTAGGCGCCTTGTCGCATTTGCCCGGCGCCTCGGCGACGGTGCATTGACCCTCGGCCTTCTGGCACCACAGCGCCGAATTGCAGGTGACAGCGTCCTTGCCGCCGCAGGCTTCGTCGAGATTGGCAGCGGAGGCAGCCGTCGATCCGAACGCCGCGCCGCATATGAGAAGCATCGCAGCAATGAGACGACCGAAACGCGTTCGCATGGGATCCCTCTCGCAACAGGCTTAAGCCGCCGGGCTCTTCTTGTTCTGCCGGTTCTTGACCAGATCGTCTACCACCGCCGGATCGGCCAGCGTGGAGGTGTCGCCGAGGCTGCCGGGCTCGTCCTCCGCGATCTTGCGCAGGATGCGGCGCATGATCTTGCCGGAGCGGGTTTTCGGCAGGCCCGGCGCGAACTGGATCAGGTCGGGTGAGGCGATCGGGCCGATGTCCTTGCGCACCCAGGCGACCAGTTCCTTGCGCAGCGCGTCCGTTGGCTCGGTGCCGGTCATCAGCGTGACATAGGCGTAGATGCCCTGGCCCTTGATATCATGCGGATAGCCGACCACGGCTGCTTCCGATACCGCGGGATTCGCCACCAGCGAACTTTCGACTTCCGCGGTGCCCATGCGGTGGCCGGAAACGTTGATCACGTCATCGACGCGTCCGGTGATCCAGTAGTAGCCGTCGGCGTCGCGGCGGCAGCCGTCGCCGGTGAAGTATTTTCCCTTGTAGGTCGAGAAATAAGTCTGCTCGAAACGGGCGTGGTCGCCATAGACCGTGCGCATCTGCCCGGGCCAGGATCTGGCGATGCAGAGATTGCCCTGGGTTTCGCCGTCCAGCACCTTGCCGTCGGCGTCGACGATCTCAGGCACCACGCCGAAGAACGGCTGCGTCGCCGAGCCCGGCTTCAGTCTGGTGGCGCCGGGCAGCGGCGTGATCAGGATGCCCCCGGTTTCGGTCTGCCACCAGGTATCGACGATCGGGCAGCGCTCGTCGCCGATTACGCGGTGATACCATTCCCACGCTTCCGGATTGATCGGCTCACCGACCGAGCCGAGCAGCCGCAGGCTCTTGCGCGAGGTTTTCTTCACCGGTTCGTCGCCGCCCTGCATCAGCGCGCGGATCGCGGTCGGCGCGGTGTAGAAGATGTTGACCTTGTGCTTGTCGACCACGTTCCAGAATCGCGAATTGTCGGGATAGTTCGGCACGCCCTCGAACATCAGCGTGGTCGCGCCGTTCGCCAGCGGGCCGTAAAGGATATAGCTGTGGCCGGTAACCCAGCCGACGTCGGCGGTGCACCAGTAGATATCGCCGTCGTGATAATCGAACACATATTGATGCGTCATCGAGGCGAAGATCAGATAACCGGCGCTCGTGTGCAGCACGCCCTTGGGCTGGCCGGTCGAGCCCGAAGTATAGAGGATGAACAGCGGGTCCTCGGCGTTCATCGGCTCGCACGGACATTCCGTGGTCACCATCTCGGCGGCCTCGTGGTACCAAAGGTCGCGCACCGGATCCATATCGACGGCACCGCCGGTGCGCTTCACCACCACCACCCAGTCGACGCTCGCGCCTTTGGCGATGGCCGCATCGACATTGGCCTTCAGCGCCACCTTCCTGCCGCCGCGCAGGCCTTCGTCCGCGGTGATGACGATCTTCGATTGGCAGTCGGTGATGCGCTGGGCGAGGCTGTCCGGCGAAAACCCGCCGAACACCACAGAATGAATGGCGCCGATGCGCGCGCAGGCCAGCATCGCATAGGCCGCTTCCGGAATCATCGGCAGATAGATGGTGACGCGGTCGCCCTTCACGACATTGCGGGTGCGCAGGATGTTGGCGAACCTGCAGACCTCGTCGTGCAACTGGCGATAACTGATGTGCTTGGACTCCGAGGGGTCGTCGCCTTCCCAGATGATCGCGGTCTGGTCGCCGCGCTTGTCGAGATGGCGGTCGATGCAATTCCAGGCGACGTTGAGGACGCCATCCTCGAACCATTTGATCGAAATATTGCCGGGAGCAAACGACGAATTCTCGACCTTGGTGAAGGGCTTGATCCAGCCGATCCGCTTGGCCTCGTCGGCCCAGAAGCCGTTGGGATCGTTGACCGAGCGCGCATACATGTCGCGGTAGCCGGCGCCGTCCACCCAGGCTCGGGCGGCCCATTCGGTCGATACGTCGTAAATCTTGTCGGACATTCATTCCTCCACACGCGGCCAGCGTACGCGGCCGCCGCAAGCCGTCTTGTTGTTGCGGCGATTATGCGTCGCGGCATTCCGGCCCGGCAAGGGAAAAGGACTGCCACTTTTGTCGCGACCACGCCGTCAATCGGGGTGTCCGAACTGCATGTCCATGATACCAACGGCTGGCGCAGGAGTTCGAGGAGGGATTTCGATGTTGAATCGCCTTTTCCAGGCGGCGGGCGTGCTCGCAGCGGTCTTGCTTCTGGCAGCGCCCGCGCAAGCCCAGTTGCCATCGCCGGATTCCCTGGCCGCGGCCAGGGAATTGATAAATACCATCAACTTTCCCGATCAATTCAAAGCCTTGATGCCGATCATGATGAAAAATCTGAAGCCGGCGATCGTTCAGGGCCGCGCCGATATCGACCGCGATTACGAGGCCATGATGCCGGGCCTGCTCGGTGCGTTCCAGTCGCGCATCGGCGAATTGTCGGACGCTGCCGCTGCTATCTACGCCAGCAATTTCTCGGCGGAGGAGCTTCAGATCGTCACCGCGTTCTACAAGACTCCGGCGGGCCGGAAATTCCTGCAGAAGCAACCCGTCATCCTCCAGCAGACCATGGCTGCCGGCCAGCAATTCGGCCAATCGGTGGCGGCTGACATGAAAAGGCGGATGATCGAGGAACTGCGCAAGAAGGGTCACACGTTGTGACCTGAATTCCGGTCGATCGCGAGGCTTGGGCCGCCTCGCGACGACCTTCGACCGCTGGCCAGAGGGGTGGACAGGCGATCACGATCGCGTTTGGGCCGGCCCAAAATTATCCCTACCGCAGCAAAGCCGCCCGCTAACGGTATCTGGAAACCGCAACCGGGAGAAGTAGGACTCGCAATGCCGGCCCTTACCCCCTAAATGGCCCCCTCGTGACCGGCGCCGCCGCCGGAACCAAAGAACAACAATCAGCATTAGCGAATACAGGCCCAAGTCGAGGCGTTTAAAGTCATGATGGATCAGCAGAATTTCGAGGCTCCGCGGCCCGTTTCCGCCGATCCCGCCGTGGCGCTCGCAGAAGCGCTGGGTCAACTGCCCAAAGCTCCCGTAGCAAGGGCGAAGACCGCCAACGGGGCATCGGTGGAATCCCTCGCCCAGGAGCTGGGCCTCAAGCTCGGCGACCAGAACGAATTGACCATCCGCCGCGTCAAGCGCGGCAAGAGCTATTGCTTCGTTCGCGCCAACGGCACCCCGATCCGCCACACCGGTACCATCAAGCGGCTCAACTCCATGGCGGTCCCCCCCGCCTATGAAGAGGTCCGCTATTCGCCCGACCCGGCGTCGCATCTGCAGGCCGTCGGCCGCGATGCCGCCGGCCGGCTGCAGTACCGCTATCACTCGGACTGGGAAAAGGTGCGCGAGCAGCGCAAGGCGCATCGCCTCGCGCGTCTGGTCGCCGCCTTGCCGAAAATCCGCCGCAACGTCTCGGCGCACCTGTCCGGCGACACGCCTACCCGGGAATTCGCGCTGGCCGCGGTGATCGAACTGATCGCGCGCACCGCGATTCGTCCGGGCAGCGAATCCTATGCAAGGCTCAGCGGCACCCGCGGCGCCAGCACGCTGCTGAAGTCCAACGTCACCGTCGAGGACGACTGCATCGTGCTGACCTTCAAGGCCAAGGGCGGCAAGGCCGTGCGCAAGGAATGCGACGCCGCCAAACTGGTGCGCGCCATCGGCATTCTGCGCGACGTGCCGGGCAAGCGGATGTTCCAGTACCGCGATAATGGCGGCAATGTCCGCGTGGTCAACGCCACGCAGGTCAACGAATTCCTGCGCGAGATCGCCGGTATCAAGATTTCGCTGAAGGATTTCCGCACCCTGATGGCTTCGGCGGTGGTGCTGGAATCGCTGTCGCGGATTTCACCGGCCGCAAGCGCGCGCGGCCGCCGCAAGCAGGTGCTGGAAGCCGTCCGCGCCGCGGCGGATGAACTGTCGAACACGCCGGCGATCTGCCGCAAGAGCTATGTGCACGATACCATCGTCACCGCGTTCGAGGACGGCATTCTCGAGCGCTTCGCGGCAACGATGAAGGGCTATCGCTCGCAGTCCAAGCGCGAGCAGCTTCTGGCGCAGGTGGTCGCGACCGCGGCGGCGTGAATTTTTCCGAGCCACACATTCAACCGTTATCCTGAGGAGCCGCGCATCTTGCGCGGCGTCTCGAAGGATGGCCGCAGGCGCTTTTGGCCCGTCCTTCGAGGCTCGCCGCCAAGTGCGGCGAGCACCTCAGGATGACGGGAGTGACCCGAATTATAATCCACCCATCTTGCAGACGATCTTCCATTCCTCCGCCGTCACCGGCTGCACCGACAGCCGCGAATATTTCACCAGCGCCATTTCGGCCAGGCGTTTGTCGGCCTTGATGGCGGCCATGGTCACCGGGGTCTTCAGCGGCTTGTCAGCCTTGATATCGACGCAGACGAATTTGCCGGTCTTGTCGCTGGGATCGGGATAGGCCTCCCTGATGATCTCGGCGATCCCGACAATGTCCTTGCCTTCGTTGGAATGGTAGAAGAACGCGCGGTCGCCCTTCTTCATTTTCACCAGATTCTGCCGCGCGGTGAAATTGCGCACGCCGGTCCAGGCCTCACCTTTGGCGCCTTTTTCGACCTGCTGATCCCACGACCAGCTCGACGGTTCCGATTTCACCAGCCAGTAGTTCATTTCTGCGACTTACATGCTTCGGTTAGAGGCGCGATAACCTGTTCCAGGCCTGCGATACTGAAAGAGGCTTCTTGTGTTGATGAGCTGAAGGGAGTGAATCGAACCAGCAACTGCTCGGCCTTGAGCAACCGCTTTATAAATGACGCCGGATCTTTTAGAAAGAGAACATTGCCGTCGGCCGATTTCGTAGCGACTGCTTTTAACGGCGGCTGTCTGTCGATACGAAACTGCAAGGTCGCCGCGTCGTACAGCTCGGGTTCGGCCGCGGGGCTCATTCCAAAATCGATATATGCTTCCGTCTTCCTTTCGCGGCAGCGGACGGTTAGTTCAGGCAAGTATGATTTGCCGAGCCAGCCATGTATCTTTTCATGCGCCGGCAGCGATAGGGAAACAGACTTGGTGTCGTCGAATTTTGAGACGCTGGTCTCGATCGTCCATCGCCCCAAGGTCCTGCTTTCCTGTTCCTGCAGGGGTCCGGCCGCTTTCGCCAGGTCGTCAAAGCAGGCGAGTCTTTCAAGCGAATTGGACTTTGCCGCGCAAGCCAGCATTTTCCTGGCGTCGATGTCTTTAAGGCCTTCCGCGCCTGCGAACTGGCTTTGAAAGACAAGCAGAATAATCAGGTGAGGGAGGTACAATCGTCGAGGCGTCATGGCGCTATCCCTCTGCCTTGAATGGCCGCGTCAGCAAATTCTCGATGGCCGCGTCGATCGTGGTGGCGCCACTGAGGATAGCGGCGACGGCGGTTGATACCGGCAGCTCGATATTTTTTGAAGCGGCGAGTTCGATCAGCGCCGGCGCGGTGAATTCGCCCTCCGCGAGTTTGTCCCGCGCGGGCGCCTCGCCGCGGCCAAGCGCGATGCCGAGCGAAAAATTGCGCGATTGCGGACTGGCGCAGGTCAGGATCAGGTCGCCGAGACCGGACAGGCCGGACATGGTTTCAGCGCGCGCACCGCAGGCGCGGCCAAGATGCACCAACTCGCTGAAACCGCGCGTGGTCAATGCCGCCTGCGCCGAGGCGCCGAGTTGCCTGCCGACGGCGATCCCCGCGGCGATGGCGAGTACGTTCTTCGCGGCGCCCCCGATCTCGACCCCGCGCATATCCGAGGTGTGATAGGGCCGGAAGGTCGTCGATCCCAGCGCCTGCACCAGCGCGCCGGCAAGCGTCTCGTCCTTTGCCGCCAATGTCACCGCGGTCGGCAGCCCGCGCGCCACGTCGCCTGCAAAGCTCGGCCCCGAAAGGATCGCCGGCACCGCGCCGGGCGCGGTCTCGGCGATCACCTCGGTCATGAATTTGCGGCTGCCGCGCTCGATGCCTTTGGCGCAGGCGATCACCGGGGTCGCCGCCGCAAGATGAGGTGCAAGTGCTCCGACCGCCTCGCGCAAATTCTGCGCGGGCACGGCCAGCACGATAATGTCCGCGCGCGCAGCACGTGCAAGATCCGCTGTCACGGCGATGCGCGCATCGAGACTGACGCCGGGCAATCGGGGATTTTCTCGCGTCGCAGTCATCTGTTCGGCAGCCGCGGCGTCGCGCGCGTAGAGAACGGCATCGCGTCCCGCCCGCGCGGCAACGCCGGCCAGCGCGGTACCCCACGCGCCGGCGCCGATCACCGCAACGGAGTTGAAAGACGGCATAAGCGCGCCTCGCTAAAGTTTGGCGCGCGTGTTGGCAAATCCTGCCGGCGCCACAGCGTCGGCATCGAGCAGCCAGCGCGCGCGGGGGGCTGCGTCCATGGTGTCGGTCAGCCCCGCCGCCAGCCGTTCCGCGCCGGCCCATGCGATCATCGCGCCGTTGTCGGTGCACAAGGCCGGCGGCGGGATGATCAGCGTGGTCTGCGCGTCAGCCGCGACCGCCTGCAGCGCGCCGCGGATCGCCTGGTTGGCGGCGACGCCGCCGGCAGCGACCAGCGCGCGGGGGCTGCCAAAACGCTCCTGAAACAATCGGAGCCCGACGCTCAAGCGATCCGCGGTGGATTCCAGCACCGCTGCCTGGAACCCGGCGCAGAGATCGCTGACGTCCTGCGGTTCCAGCGGCGTCATCCGGCTGGCCTCGTTACGCACCGCGGTCTTCAATCCCGATAATGAAAAATTAGCATCGTCGCGTCCCAGCATCGGCCGCGGAAACGCGAACCGCCTAGCGTCCCCTTCAACCGCGGCGCGCTCGACCTGCGGTCCACCCGGATAGGGCAGCCCCAACATTTTTGCGACTTTGTCAAAGGCTTCGCCCATGGCGTCATCGACGGTGGTGCCGAGCCGCACATAGTTGCCGACGCCGAGCACCGCGACGATCTGGGTGTGACCGCCGGAGGCGAGAAACAGGCAATAAGGAAACGCCAGCGCGCAGGTCAGCCGCGGCGTCAGCGCATGGGCTTCGAGATGGTTGACCGCGATCAGCGGTGTGTCATGCACCATGGCGATGGCCTTGGCGGTGGTCAGTCCCACGATGACCCCGCCGATCAGGCCGGGCCCTGCCGCTGCGGCGACGCCGGAAAGTTGCGCAAAGCCGACACCGGCCTCTTTCATCGCGCGGCCGACGATGCCATCGAGCGCATCGACATGGGCGCGCGCCGCGATCTCCGGCACCACGCCGCCGAACGGGGCGTGTTCCTCGTCCTGCGAGCGCACGATATTGGACAGGATCCGGGCCGCCCCGTCGGCCTGCCGCTCAACCACGGCGGCCGCGGTTTCATCGCAGGTGGTCTCGATCCCGAGAATCAGAGTCGGTATCGGAGTCGGCTTGCCGTTATCCAATTTGAGCCCTTGCGTTGCCGGGGAAAGCAGCGTTTCCCTCTACCCGGCGTAGCATTCCGGGGTCTCAAAGTGCAATCGTCTGATGCGGTGGAAGTCGTGATGGCGGGAGCGTAGGCCATGGCCGTTCTGGTGACGCGCCCGCAACCGGACAACGAGGCCACCGCCGCGGCGCTGCGTGCCAAGGGCGTCGCCGTGCTGCTGGCGCCGATGCTGCGGTTCGACCCGATCACATTTCACGACGATGCGGAAGCACGCTACGGCGGCATCATCGTCACCAGCGCCAATGCGATCCGCGCCATCGAAGCCCATCTTGCGGACCGCCTGCTGAAGCTGCCACTGTTCGCGGTCGGAGAACGGTCCGCGGAAGCCGCCCGGCGCGCCGGATTTAGCAATGTTGCCGTCGCCGACGGCAACGCCGCGGCGCTGCGCGAGCTGATCCTCGCAGGCGTACGCGCCAGGACGCTGAAGAAAGCCAGTACGCTGCTGTACCTCGCCGGCGCCGATCTCGCCGGCGATCTTGCCGGCGAATTGGGCGAGCGCGGGTTCAGTGTTGCGACCCATACCACCTACCGGATGATCCCGGTCGCCAATCTGCCGCAAGACGTCTGCGATGCCTTCGCCGCGAACCGGATCGAGGCGGTGCTGCATTATTCGCGGCGCAGCGCGCGCGCATTTCTGGGCGCGGTGCAGACCGCCGGCGTCGAAATCTCGGCACTGGCGATCCCGCAATGCTGCATTTCCGACGCGGTGGCATCCATCGTCCGCGACGTCGGCGCGACGCAGGTGCTGGTGGCGCGCACGCCGGATGAAAATGGCTTGTTTGAGGCGCTTGACCGTGCGCTGGGCGCGTTATCGCGGTAGGAGATCATGCGCGGATTCTGGTAAGAGTGTTGCCGACGCGGCGCCGGTGAGGAACTTTGACGATGGTTGACGACAGACCCGAAGAGATCGGTCCGCAAGCGGATTTGGACCGGCCCAAGCGCGCCGGTCCAACCCTGGACCTCGATGCCATCGAAATTTCCGACGAAACCAAACACGCCGATGCCGGGAACGCCGATGAGAAGCCGGGCCGCGCGGGGTCGTGGCCGGCCGCAGCCATCATGTCCTCCGCGATCGTCTCGGCCATTGTCGGCGCCGGCGCTGCCGGGCTCGTGGTCTGGGTGATGCGGGGCGAGCCGCCCCCGCCGCAGGTCGCCAAGGCTACGATCGATGCGCTCGCCGCGCGGGTCGCCGGTATCGAATCCAGGGCGGCGGCGCCCGTGATCGCGGCTCCCGTCGCCGCGGCCGCTCCCGATCCGGCGTTGTCGGCGCAACTCGACGCGGTGGAGAAATCGGTGGCGACGCTGCGCGACGAACTCGCCGCGGCCGGCGCGCGGTCGCAGCAACTCGCGGCAACCGTCGAGGCCGTCAAATCGGCGCCGCGGGAAACGCCTCCGCCTCCCGACCTCTCCGCCGTCAACGAGCGCCTCGCCCAGATCGAACGCGCCGCCAGGACGCTCTCGACCGAGGCGGCGCAAATCAAGGCGGCCCCTGTGGACGACGTGCCGCTGCGGCGCGTCGTGGCCGCGTCGCTGCTCGATGTGTCGGTGCGGGCGGGCGAGCCCTATGCGGCGGCACTGGCGGCGGCCAAACCGCTTGCCGGCAATGCCGAGGCATTAAAGCCGCTCGACGTCTTCGCCGGTTCCGGTGTGCCGGGCGCCAATGTCCTCAATCGCGAACTGCTGGCGCTGCTTCCGAAACTCTCTCCCGCTCAGGAAAACTCCACCACCGGCGCCGGCATCGTCGACCGGCTGCAGGCCGGTGCGGCGCGGCTGGTCCGCATCGAGCGCACCGACGCCATCGCGGGCAACGATCGCAGCGCCATCGTCGCGCGGGTGACCGCGGCCGCGCTTCGCGACGATATCGCCGGGGCGCGGCGGGAATTGAAAACGCTTGCGCCCGCCGATCGCGCCGCCGCGCAAGCCTGGATCGACAAGGCCGAGGCGCGCGACGCGGCACTTTCCGCGTCCCATCAATTCGCGGCCGACGCCATGACGGCCCTCAACAAACCGGCACAGTAGGCATCTGATGGTTCGGATCATTCTGTTTCTTGTGCTGATAGCGCTGGTGGCGGCAGGCGAGGCGTGGATCGCCGACCAGACCGGCGACGTCGTGCTGTCGTGGGGCGGCTGGCGGGTCTCGACGTCGCTGCCGGTGTTCGCGCTCGCGCTCGGTATCGCGATTGTCGCGGCGATGCTGGCATGGTCGTTCCTGCGCGGGCTGTGGCGTACCCCCGACAAGGTGCGCCGTGCGCGCCGCGAGCGGCGTCACGCACGGGGCCGCCGCGCCATCACCCACGGACTGCTCGCTATCGGCCATGGCGATTCCGATGCGGCGCGGTTGCACGCCGGCGTCGCAAGACGCCATGCCGCGAACGATCCGCTGGCGCTGTTGCTGCACGCGCAATCCGCGCAGCTCGATGGCGACCGCGAAGGGGCGCAGCGCGCGTTCCGCGCCATGGCGGAGCGCGAGGATACGCGGCTGCTGGGTCTGCGCGGATTGTTCGTCGAGGCGCAACGCGCTGACGATCCCGTTGCCGCCGTGACCATCGCCGAAGAGGCGCTGAAGCTCTCACCCGGATCGACCTGGGCGTCGCACGCGGTGCTGGGATTTCGCTGCGCCAGGGGCGACTGGACCGGCGCGCTTTCGATCCTCGACAACAACCTCGCATCGGGCCTGGTCGACAAGGCCGCGTACCGGCGACAGCGCGGTGTGCTGCTGACGGCGCGCGCGCTGGAACTGGAAAACCTCGACCGCGACCTGTCGCGCGAGACCATCATGGAAGCGGTGAAGCTGGCGCCGACGCTGGTGCCTGCGGCGGTGCTGGCCGGCAAATACCAGAGCGAGGCGCACCAGATCCGGCGCTCGATGCGGATCGTCGAAACGGCGTGGCTGGCGCAGCCGCATCCCGATCTCGCCGATGCCTACGCGCACGTCAAGCTCGGCGATTCGGCGCGGCAGCGGCTGGTGCGGATCGAAACGCTGGCGGAAAAAGCTCCGGGTCATATCGAGAGCGCGCTCGCGGTCGCCCGCGCCGCCATCGACGCGAGTGAGTTTGGCCGCGCGCGCGAAGCGCTGGCGCCGTTCATCGCAAGCCCGACCCAGCGCGTCGCGATGCTGATGGCGGAGCTTGAGCGCAGCGAGCACGGCGACAGCGGCCGCGCGCGGGCGTGGATGCTGCGCGCGGTTCGCGCCCGGCACGATCCGGTGTGGACCGCGGACGGCTACGTGTCGGACCGCTGGCGCCCGGTGTCGCCGGTCACCGGACGGCTCGATGCATTCCAGTGGCAGACGCCACTGGCGGCTTTACCGTCAGACAAAGGCGTCACCGTCGAGGCGTCGCCATTCGAGCAGGCGATGCTGGCGCCGCGGCGTGAATTGCCGCGCGCGGTCCCGATCGAGCCGGTGTCGGCCGCGCAGGACAACTCACCGGCGGTGGCCGCCGAATCGCCTGCTCCGCCGCCATCCCCGCCCGCCGAAACCGCAGTCACGCCGCCGTTGTTTCGCGCCCGGCAAGATACCGCCAAGAGCAACGCACCGCCGGTTCCACCGGTAATTCCCATCGTGCGTGCGCCCGACGACCCCGGCATCGACGACGAACCCCCAAACGACGAATTCGCCGAGCAGACCGATCCAGCGCAGAGCCAGGCCGGCGGCTGGCGCGGTTTTCTGTCGAGGTGGGGTGGGTAAGCGCGAGATCAGGCTGATCCGGCGCGTTTTGCGGCCGAATCCGCCGCTTTCCGGAGCCGAAACCTGCGGGTTCTTGCCAATCTGCGCGCTGCCCGATATCAGATGCCTGAGCGTCTTCGGCTGTCGCCGGAACGCGCTGCATGGTCCGCCGCAATAGCTCAGCTGGTAGAGCACGTCATTCGTAATGACGGGGTCACAGGTTCGAATCCTGTTTGCGGCACCAGCCTTTGATCGCGTTCGTTATTGGTGTGAAGGCATAAACGATGACCAGATTTTTGCTCGCCCTCCCGCTTCTCCTGATCGTCTCCGCGGCTTCGGCGCAGAGCGGACGGCCGGATCCCGGTTGCGCGCGGGATGTCTCGCGGTTTTGCCGGGCGCAGATGGACCAGGGCGACATGGTCATTCTGGGGTGTCTCAAGCAAAACCGCGCGCGGCTGAGCAAGACCTGCGCGAAGGTGCTGACGGATCACGGGCAGTAATCAACGTTCGTCATTCCGGGCTCGCGCTCCGCGCGCCCGGAATGACGAGAACTACGTACTGCTCCCCGCCGGTGTCGCCGCGGGCAGCACCTCGCTTGCCGCGCGGTCCGGCGTGTCTTCCTTCCAGCGCACCGATCCGAACGGGCGCTCCAGCATGCGGCGGACGCGGATCGGCTCGACGCCGATGTGGAAAGCTATCGCGCGCAGATGCAGTTCGCGTTCGGACTGCGTGGAGCGGTTGCGCTGGCGCAGATAATCCAGCCAGGTCGGGCAGTGATAGCGCTCGGTCCATAGTTCGGGGTCGGCGATATCGCGCGCGATCGACCAGCCATAGGCGCCGTTGCGCTGACGCGAGAGCTGCACCTCCTGCATCAGGCCGTGGAAGACCCGGGCGCTGTCGGCATGCACACGGTATTCGATCTCCACCACCAGCGGTCCGCTGCGGCCGGTAAGCGGAAGCCGCACTTCGGGATCGGCCAGCAAATCCGCGGCCTCGTTGCGTCCGCCGATCGGCGGCATTTCCAGCCACAGGCCGAGCAGCGGCGAACAAAACATCGCGGCGGCGGAGACCAGAAGCGCCGTCTCGACGCCGACAATGTCGGTGAGATGGCCCCAGCCCCAGCTGCCGACGGCGATGCCGCCGGCGATCGCGGCCTGGAACGCCGCCAGCGAGCGGCCGGCGACCCAGCGCGGCGCCGATAACTGCACGCCGATGTTGAACAGCGCCACCGCGAGCATCCACACCGATCCCGCGAGCACCAAGGCTGCCGCGGTGATCACCGGCTCCTTGCTGATCGCGATCACGGCAATTGCCAGCCCCATGGTGACCGCACAGACCCGCACCGCAGCTTCGCCGCTCAATCGTTTGCGCACCTCGCCGATATTGAGCGCGCCGATCACGGCACCCATGCCGAAGGCGCCGAGCATGATGCCGTAGGTCTGCGCGCCGCCATGCAAGAGGTCGCGCGCCACCAGCGGCATCAGCGCCGACACGGAGCCGCCGAGCAGGCCGGTGACCAGCGTTCGCGTCAGCACGATGCGGATCGAGGGCGAGTTGGCGATATAGCGCACGCCGGAGACGATGGCGCGGCTGAGCTTTTCACGCGGCAATCGCGAGGGTTCGCTGATGCGGCGCCACAGGAACAACACGATCAGCAGCGGAATATAGAGTACGGCGTTGCATGCAAACGCCGCGACCGCGCCGGCGGTGGCGACCACGATGCCGCCGATCGCCGGCCCAAAACTTCGCGCGATGTTGTAGCTGATGCCGTTCAGCGCGACCGCGGACGGCAGCGTTTCCGCGGGCACCTGCTCGCTGACCGAGGATTGCCAGGCCGGCCCGAACAGCGCCATGCCGCAGCCGACGACAAAGCAGAACGCCAGCAGGATATTCGGCGTGACCAGGCCGAGCCACGCCATGACCGCCAGCGCGGTCGCGCCAGTGAGCGAAATCGACAGCGACACCAGCGCCACGATGCGGCGGTCGTACATGTCGGCGATGGCGCCAGCCGGCATCGAGATCAGCATGATCGGCAGCATCAATGCGGTCTGCACCAGTGCCACCTTGTCGGCGGACGAGGTCATCAGCGTCATCGCCCAGGCGGCGCCGACGCCCTGGATCAGCAGCCCGAGATTGGACAGCAGGCTGGCCAGCCAGATGCGCCGGAATACCGAATGCCGCAGCGGCGCCGCGATACCGTCGCTGGAAAATCTCGATCGTTTCGGCATTTCGGTCATGACGGTTCCATGGATGCCGGTCGCGGCGGGTTTTGATATCAAACGCCACGAAGTGATGCCCGCGAAACTCCATGGCTGTCCAGTGGCTACGCTGCTATGACCGGCCCGCAACAGTGGTAAAATCGCCGAAAAAGAGGGAATTGGAATGAACGTTTCGCGGCGGATTCTTTTGAAGGGCGCCGCAGTGCTGCCTTTGGCGACCAACGGTTTTGGACTTGCCGCTGCGCAGACGAATCCCCTCACTACAGAAGGCGCGGATGTTCCGCCGATCCTGTTCGTGCACGGCAATGGCGAACAAGCGCCGTTGTGGATGACGACGCTGTGGCGCATGGAATCCAACGGTATTCCGCGAGACCGCCTGTTCGCGATCAATTTCACCGATCCGCTGGCGCGAACGGACGATAGCGAACCGGAGCAAAACCGGTCGTCAACCGAGGACCAGCGTCGCGAACTCGGCGAGGCCATCAAGGAGTTGAAGCGCCGCACCGGTGCTGCGCGCGTGGCGCTGGTTGCCAATTCGCGCGGCGGCTATCCGGTTCGCAGCTACATCAAGAATGGCGGCACTGCCGACGTCAGCCACGCCGTCTTGTGCGGCGTCCCCAACCATGGCGTTTATGACTGGGACGACAATCCCGGCAGCGAGTTCAACGGCCGCGGTCCGTTCCTGCGCGGGCTCAACGAGGGCGAAACCGAAGTGACGCCCGGCACCGCGTTCCTGACCCTGCGCAGCGACGGATCGGATAAATACGCCCAGCCCGACGGCCGCATTCTCGGCAAGCCGGGCACGCCCACCGGCGTCAGCTTCGAGGGACCCGCGCTCAACGGCGCCACCAATCTCGTGCTCGGCGGCGTCGATCACCGCGAGACCGCGTTTTCGCCACGCGCATTCCGCGATATCTATAAATTCATCGCTGGGCGCGAGCCGGATCGAATTGCAGTCGTGCCCGAGGCCGCGGTGAAACTGAGCGGCCTCGTCACCCGCACGCCCGGCGGCGTTCAGACCAATCGCCCGGTCGCCGGCGCCGTGGTGGAAGTTTTTCGCGTCTCCGCGGATACCGGCGAACGCATCGGCGGCGCAGTTCACACCTCGCAAACCGGGGAGGATGGGCGCTGGGGTCCGGCGCAGGTCGATCCGTCCTGGCATCTGGAGATGGTGCTTACGTCGGCGGATTCGACCACCACGCATTTTTATCGCTCGCCGTTTCCGCGATCGTGCGACGTCGTGCATCTCCGCGCCGCGCGACCTCTTGGACCGGCCGATGCCGATGCCGGCGCGGTGGTCATCATGTCGCGGCCGCGCGGCTATTTCGGCCTTCCCCGTGACGTGGTGCTGCTAGACGGCAAGGAGCCTGCCGATGTCAAACCGGGGGTGCCGGCCGATTCCGTCGGCACTGTGCGCCTGCCGGCGGCGGAGGCGCGCCGCCCTGTCGCCGCATTGTTCAATGAGGAGCGAATTGTCGCACGCGCCTGGCCGGCCTCGGAAAACCGGATTTCGATCGCGGAGTTCACTTATTAGCCGGTGTTTGGGGCGTTTGCCCCTGATGGCGCCGGGATTCCGGACTATATGAACGCCGGACGCCGTTCTATCCTCCATTCGAATTGCGAGGCCGCACGTGAGCATTGCCGAAGCCTACGACCTTCCGGTTGCCCGGCAGCCGCTGGTGCCGCCGAGCCCGCCACGCAGGACCATGAACCTGTTGCGGCGGATCGTGGCGATGCGAAAAAACGCCATCGATACCTGGGGCCCCCGTTCCTACGAAGAGGACGTCATCCAGACCCGCTTTTTCGGCCGTAACAATTTCATCGTCAACGCGCCGGATGCGATCCGGCATGTGCTGATCGACAATTACGAGAACTACGTCCGTACCCCGGCCGCCATCCGCGTGCTGAAGCCGATGCTCGGCGACGGGCTGCTGATCGCCGAGGGCCGCGCCTGGAAATATCAGCGCCGCACGCTGGCGCCGGCGTTCACGCCGCGCGCCGTAGGCACACTGATCCCGCACATGATCGCGGCCACCGACGACACGATTGCGAAACTGCAGGCGGCCTGTGGCGGGCCGGTCGATCTGCGCGAGGCGATGCAGCGGATGACGCTCGAGATCGCCGGGCGTACCATGTTCTCGTTCGGGATGGACCGCCATGGCGCGGCGTTGCGCGACTTCGTGATGGAGTACGGCACGACACTGGCGCGGCCGCATGTGCTCGACCTGCTGTTGCCGCTGAACTGGCCGAGCCCGCAGGACATTTCGCGCAGGTTCTTCCGCAGGCGCTGGACCCGATTCGTGGCGATGCTGATGGCGGAACGCCGCGCCGCCGGCAAGAACGCGGACGCGCCGCCGCGCGACCTGTTCGACCTGATGGGAGCGGCGCGCGATCCCGAAACCGGCGCCGCCTTCACCGACGAACAGCTCGGCGATGAGGTCGCGACCATGATCCTCGCCGGCCACGAGACCACCGCGACCGCGCTGTTCTGGGCGCTGTATCTGCTCGCGCTCGATCCCGCGACGCAGGAGGAGGTGGCGAGTGAAGTGAAAGGCGTGGCCGTCAATGGCGTGCTCGAGGTCGAGCGGCTGAAATTCACCCGCGCGGTGATCGACGAGACCATGCGGCTGTATCCGCCGGCGTTTCTGATCGCGCGCGCCGCCGCCGGCTCCGACACCATTGCCGGCAGGGCGGTTTCCAAAAACGACATCGTCCTGATTTCGCCGTGGCTGCTGCATCGGCACGAAAAACTGTGGCGGGATCCGAATGCCTTCATGCCGCAGCGATTCATGCCCGGCGCGCCGCCGCCGGACCGCTTCGCCTACCTGCCGTTCGGCGTCGGCCCGCGAATCTGCGTCGGCGCGCATTTCGCGCTGGTCGAGGCTGTGCTGGCGCTGGCGAAACTGATCGGCGCATTCCGCGTCGAGTTGCTCGACAAGGAGCCGGTGATGCCGGTCGGCGTGGTGACGACGCAGCCGGATCGTTCGCCGATGTTCCACATCACCCCTCGTTGAGTGCATCCATCATGGCTGAAACCGGCGCGCTATTTTCAGTGCTGAGGCAAACCACCGATCCGCAGGTGGCCGACGCCATCGAGCAATTGATCGACAAGGGTGAGGATCGCGACCTCAACCGGATCAACCTGCTGGATTTTTCGGCGCGGGCCGGGCTCGACGAGGAGCGGGTGATTTCCGGTTTCCTGCATGCGTCGCGGCTTGGGCTGTTCGATCTGACATGGAATGTGCTGTGCCCAGGCTGCAGCGGCGTGCTTGACGCCCACACGACGCTGAAATCGCTGCGCCATGACGACTATAATTGCGCACTATGCGCGGCCGGATACGAGGCCTCGGTCGACGAGATGGTCGAGGTCGCCTTCACGGTCAGTTCCCGGGTGCGGCGGATCGCGGCGCACGATCCCAATACGCTGCCGCTTTGGGAATATCTCCGGCAGATTTTCTGGAGTTCCGGAATTGACATCGACCCGGAGGCCTTTTCACGCCTCAAGGACGAAGCGACGCTGGAGGCCCTCGAAATACCTGCCGGCGAGAAGGCCGTGCTGTCGCTGCAACTGCCGAACCAGTTCGTCATCGTGTTCGAGCCGGTCACCCATTCGGCGCAGTTCCTCGCCGTCAGCGGCGAGCCGACCAAAGAGCGGCAGCAGCTCTCCATCGTGTTCAACAAGCTGCATGCGCCGACCGGAACCACGGAGCTGCGTCCGGGGCCGCTGCGCCTCACGCTGGAAAACCAGTCCGACGTCCGCGTGCTGCCGGCGCTATGGATCGCCGGCGATGCGCTGCATGAAATGCTGGGCAAGCGCAAGCCGATCCTCACCGCCAAGCGGATGCTGACCAACCAGACCTTTCGCGACGTCTACAAGGCGGACAACCTCAATATCGACCAGCGGCTCAAGATCACGTCGCTGACGTTCCTGTTCACCGACCTCAAGGGTTCGACCGCGCTCTATGAACGCGTCGGCGATCTTGCCGCGTTCGATCTGGTCCGGGCGCATTTCCACGCCTTGCTGGAAATCATTTCGTCGGAGAAGGGCGCCGTCGTCAAAACCATCGGCGACGCGGTGATGGCGACGTTCATCAAGCCCGAGCAGGCGCTGGCCGCGGGATTGCGGATGCGCGCGGCTATGGACAAGCTCAACAAGGAGCGCGGCAGGGAGGACCTGATCATCAAGGTCGGCATCCATGAAGGGCCGTGCCTCGCCGTCATGCTCAACGAGCGGCAGGATTATTTCGGCCAGACCGTCAATATCGCCGCGCGCGTGCAGGGGCTGTCGATGTCACACGCCATGCATGTCACCGGTCCCATCGTTGAGTCGCAGGCGGTCGCCGACATTCTTTCCAGGGCCTCGATCACGCCCATTCAAAAAGAGGCGGCGCTGCGCGGTATCGCCGACAAGATCGTCGTCTACGAAATTCCGTAATGGCGCTCTTTAGCTCGTCATGCCCGGCCTTGTGCCGGGCATCCACGTCTTGCCGGTCTCTAAGCAAGAAAGACGTCGATGGCCGGGACAGGCCCGGCCATGACGGCTGCTTTTTGAATCGTCCTTTGCGGATTGCCGAACCGTAATACATCGCCGCTTTTATCCGGATTGCGCGCGCTTCGGTTTCGACCCATATATCTGGCCACGGCCCTCGAACATTTCGGTTGAAGAGATGCTGGACACATTAAGACAATTCATTGCCGACGTTGTTTCCCCCGCCGCGCACGAGGCCCGTGCGTTTGACGATACCGACTATCGCCTTGCGGCCACCGCGCTGCTGGTTCACGTCATCTCGCTTGATGGCGAGCCTTCGGACGTGGAAAAGCGCAAGCTGCACAGCCTGCTGGAGAGCAGGTTCAAGCTCGATCCCGGCACCGCCGACCAGTTGATCGCCTCGGCGACCCGGGTCGAAGGCGAGGCGGTCGATCTTTATCATTTCACCAGCATCATCATGCGCTCGGTCGATGAAGCAGGCAGGCTGAAGATCGTCGAAATGATGTGGGAACTGGTTTATGCCGACGGCCAGGTCACCGAGTTCGAGGACAATGTGGTATGGCGCGCCGCTGACCTGCTTGCCGTGTCATCCCGCGACCGCATCGACCTCAAGCACCGCGTTGCCGCGGCCAATCAGCCCGCGCCTCACACATCAGCGGCTGCGTCAATCTGACGCCTGCGGCCTAGCCTGAACCGCCGCCCGTTCGCCGGACATGACCAAATGGTAATGTGCCGAGCGCGCCGCCGCTGCAGATGAAATAGACGAAAAACCGCTGGCAGCAGGGGAATAATTCGAGCGCCCGCGCATTTTGAAGATGGCGGTATGCTTGCGCGTGGCTTGCGTCCCGCCTAAGGCCTATGGTCTGTTGCAAAATGCCGGGCGCCACATCGTGCAAATAATTTCAAGAGCAATGAAATCGTGACTGATCGTGTGACGCTGATTACCGGTGCCTCGTCGGGAATAGGCACCGAACTGGCGCGCGTTTTTGCGTCGAACGGTCATCGAATAGCCCTTGTGGCGCGCCGCGCCGATCGTCTCAAAACGCTGGCAGCCGAAATCGTCGCCGCCGGCGGTGCTGCGCCCATCATTATTCCCTGCGATCTCGAACAACCCGACGCCGGTGACAAGATTGCCGCGGCGTTGGCCGCCGAAGGTGTCGAGGTCGAGTACGTCGTCAACAATGCTGGTTTCGGCAAGTTCGGCCGTGCGATCGAGATCGATCGCGCCGAGCAATTCGGCATCATCGCGGTGAACATCCGCACGTTGACCGATCTGTCGCTGCGGTTTTCCGATCACTTGATTCACAATCGCGGCGGCATCCTCAATGTCGGCTCGATTGCCGGGTTTCTGCCGGGGCCGGGCATGGCGGTTTATTATGCATCCAAGGCCTATGTGCTGTCGTTCACCGAGGCGCTGCGGGGGGAACTCGGCCCGCGCGGCGTGCGCGTGACGGCGCTCTGTCCGGGGCCGGTGCCGTCGGAATTTCAGGCTCGCGCCGGATTTTTGCCGGGAGTGGATTCCGCGATCCTGAACGTGTCAGCCGCGGATGTCGCACTTGCCGGCTATCGCGGCCTGATGGCCAACAAGCGCGCCGTGCTGCCGGGCTTCGGCATCAAGATCGTGCCGTTCCTGCTGCGGCTGTTTCCGCGCGGATTCATTCTGGCCGCGGTGGCCAGACTTCAGCTCAAGCGCTGAGCCCCGCGGGCCGCGCGCTTGGCCCGCGATTTGCTTGAAAAACAATTCATTAACCAAGCTGCGGCATGATTCCGGGTTATGAGACACCAACCAGCCTGCTTTCTAGGCGCCAAACCGCTGTTGCCGGTGCTGATCGTCCTGCACCAGGAAACATCGACGCCGGGCCGTGTCGGCAATGCGCTGCGTGCGCTGGGGCATCCTTTGGACATCCGGCGTCCGCGCTTTGGCGATCCCTTGCCCGAAACGCTGGAGGGCCATGCCGGTTCGGTGTTTTTCGGCGGACCGATGAGCGCCAACGACCCCGATGATTTCGTCGCCAAGGAAATCGACTGGATCGCCGTGCCGCTGCGCGAACAGCGGCCGTTCCTGGGGATTTGCCTCGGCGCGCAGATGCTGGCGATGCAGCTTGGCGCGCGGGTGGCGCCGCACCCGGAAGGCCGCGCCCAGATCGGATATTATCCGATCCGTCCCACCGCCGCCGGCCGCGCGATCTGTCCGGACTGGCCGGATCACGTCTATCACTGGCACCGCGAGGGTTTTGATCTGCCCGCCGGCAGCGAGCTATTGGCGGAGGGCAGCGACTTTCCGATCGAGGCGTTTCGCTTCGATCATTCGTTCGGTTTCCAGTTCCATCCCGACGTGACCTACGCGATGATGCATCGCTGGACCACGCGCGGCCACGAGCGCTTCGATCTGCCGGGGGCGCGTCCGCGCCGTCATCACTTCTCCGATCGCGCGGTTCACGACGTCATTGAACGCGCATGGCTGAAGAACTTTCTCGATGGCTGGCTGGCGCGGATGCCGGAGCTTGCCGGCTCCGGACTGGTCCTGGCGCAAGCGGCTGAATAGTTGCGCCCAAAACATAAGTCCTTTTCGAGCCACACATCGGCCGTCATCCCGAGGAGCCGCGCGCTTGCGCGGCGTCTCGAAGGATGGCAGCGGGGCGCTTGTGGCCCATCCTTCGAGGCTCGCGGTGAAGAACGGCGAGCACCTCAGGATGACGCCAGTGCAGCTCGGATGTGATAGTGTCGCGTCGACAAGCTTGCGGCTGGCTATCAGCAAGCATCGGGGGATGACGGCATGACCGGGGACGACTTCGCGCGGCTGCTGAACGCATTCACGCATTCAGCCGAATCCGGCGACGGCGCGCGCTTCGCAAATCATTTCAACGAGGATGCTGTCTATCACGACTACATCTACGGCCCGCACCGGGGCCGCGCCGACATTGCGCATATGATGCAGGAGCTTTTCCATCGCGATGCCGTGGATTATCGCTGGGAAATGTTCGATCCCGTGTTCGACGGCACAATGGGGTATGCGTGGTCGCTGTCGAGCTTCACCTCGAAGATAGAGCAGTTCAAGGGCAAGCAGGTCGTGATCGACGGCATGAGCCGCTTCATCCTGCGCGACGGCCTGATCGCCGAGTATCGCGAATCCGTCAATGGCGGCGTTGCAATGGCCCAGCTCGGGGTTGAGCCTGATCGCATGACAAAGGTTTTCACGCGCTGGACTGGCTGGCTGCGCGAACGGCCGGAGACGATCGAGTATCTGGCGCGGCCTCAAGATTCGCGGGCAGGGATCGCAGGGAGATCGCAGTGACCTATCAGCATATTCTGTACGAGGTGGACCAGAAGATCGCGACCATCACGCTGAACCGGCCCGACCGCATGAATGCGTGGACGCCGATCATGGAGCGCGACGTGCGCCATGCCATGGAGACCGCGGCAACGGACGACGGCGTGCGCGTCATTGTGCTGACCGGCGCCGGCCGCGCCTTCTGCGCCGGCGCGGACATGGACGCGCTGAAAGGCCTCGATCCCAACGACATCAGGCGCGCTACGCGTTCTATCCCTCGATCCCAAAACCCGTCATCGGCATGCTGAACGGCGCCACCGCCGGCATCGGCCTTGTGCATGCGCTGTATTGCGACCTGCGCTTCGCCGCCGACAATACGGTGTTCACCACCGCGTTCGCGCGCCGCGGCCTGATCGCCGAACACGGCATCAGCTAGATGCTGCCGCGCGTCGTCGGTCATGCCAACGCGCTCGATCTGTTGATGTCTGCGCGCCGGGTCTTGAGCGAGGAAGCGCTGCGCATCGGTCTGGTCAACCGGCTTTATCCACCCGAGCAACTGCGCGAGCAGACGTTTGCCTATGCACGCGATCTGGCGGATTTCGTTTCGCCGAGCGCGATCGCCGTGATCAAACGGCAGCTTTATGACGTGCCGTTCCAGACCCTGGCCGAAGCCACCATCGATGCCAATCGCGAGATGGCGGTGGCGCTGCGCGGCAGCGATTTCCGCGAGGGCGTCGCGAGTTTTATGGAAAAGCGGCCGCCGCGGTTTACGGGGAAGTGAGGAAGTTTGTTTGAGCCAGCCCGTCGTCGCCCTTCGGGCTATGCCGGGCACCACGCTTCGTCTTCGTCTAAGCGCGGCTGCGCCACGCGTAGCCGAAGGCGAAGCGTGGTGGAGCCAGGCGGGATCGAACCGCCGACCTCGTCATTGCGAACGACGCGCTCTCCCAGCTGAGCTATGGCCCCATCGCGGCCGGGTCGATGGTTTATCGGCGGCGGCCGGCAATCGCGCCATTTAAATCTCCCCCCGCGGCAAGTCAAGAACGCTGAAATCGTTGCTTTTCCTTGTCATTTGCCGGGAACTTCCCTTGTTTGACGGGGGCCGAACCGATATTTAGCAGCTAGTCGAATCCGCGACCAAACCCGCGAGTCCACCCCGCCATGCGCGCCATTCTCGACATCGTCCTTATCGTCCTCGATCTCTATGTCTGGCTGCTGATCGCCTCGGCCATCCTGTCCTGGCTGATCGCCTTCAACGTCGTCAACACGCGCAATCAGTTCGTATCGTCGGTGGCGGAATTCCTGTACCGGATCACCGAGCCGGCGCTGGCGCCGATCCGAAGGATGCTTCCGAGCTTCGGCGGGCTCGACATCTCGCCGATCATTTTGATCCTGATCATCATGTTCATCCAGCGCGTCATCACCTATTACATCTATCCCAGCGTATTCTGATTGCGGGCATGGACGCTCAATGGTCCTTGGCGTTACTCCACCCAGGGAATCAGCGTCGCGTTGCGGGTAACGCCGCGCGGCGGTCGCGACGAGTTGGACGGACTTGAAACGCTGGCCAATGGCCGCAGCGTGGTGAAGGTGCGCGTCCGCGCCATCGCCGAAGGCGGCGAAGCCAATCGCGCCGTAATTGAATTGCTTGCAAAGGCGCTCGGCGTGCCCAAGGGGAGGGTCCGGGTGTTGTCCGGCATGACCTCGCGCCTCAAACAAATCGCCGTCGACGGCGATTCCGCGAAGCTGGGCGACGCGTTGCGAAAGCTGACCGCGGCGAAACCGGCGGATTGAAAACAAGGATCGGCATGACCGCCCGGATCATCGATGGAAAAGTCATTGCCGCCGAGCTTCGCGGTCGCGTCGCCGACGCAGTCGCGCAGATCCAGCGCGAGCACAAACTTACGCCCGGCCTCGCGGTGGTGCTGGTCGGCAGCGATCCGGCCAGCGAAGTCTACGTCCGCAGCAAGCACAAGCAGACCCAGGCCGCCGGCATGGCGTCGTTCGAACACGTGCTGCCGGCCGACGTTGAGCAGATCGAACTGCTGGTCCTGATCGCGAAACTCAACCGCGATCCGGCGGTGCACGGCATCTTGGTGCAACTGCCGCTGCCGAAATCGCTCGACACCGAAAAAATCATCAATGCCATCGATCCGGCGAAGGACGTCGATGGATTGCACCCGAACAACGCCGGGCGGCTGGCCGCCGGGCTGCCCGCGCTGTCGCCCTGCACGCCGCTGGGCTGCATCATTTTGACCAAAAGCGTTCATGCATCGCTCGAAGGCCTGAACGCCATGGTAATCGGCCGGTCCAACCTGGTCGGCCGGCCTCTGGTGCAATTGCTGCTCAATGAAAACGCCACGGTAACCATCGCGCATTCGCGCTCGCGCGATCTCGCGCGACTCTGCGCGTGCGCCGATCTGGTCTATGCCGCCGTCGGCAGGCCGGAGATGGTGCGCGGCGACTGGATCAAGCCCGGCGCCACGGTGATCGATGTCGGCATCAACCGGTTGCCGGGCGCCGACGGCAAGACTCGGCTCGTCGGCGATGTCGCCTTTCAGGAGGCGCTTGAGGTCGCGGGCGCGGTTACGCCGGTGCCCGGCGGCGTCGGCCAGATGACGGTGGCGTGTTTGCTGGTCAATACATTGCGCGCGGCCTGCGCGATTCACGGCCTGCCGGCGCCGGGGGTTTAGGCAACGCGATTGTGTGTGCGGTGAGTTCCACGCGCGCCGTCTTACCCCGCCGTGTTCTCGATCAGCCGCCGGTAGAACCGGATCATGTCGGCATAGCCTTCGATGCTGAGGCGTTCGTTGGTGCCGTGAAATCGCTTCAGGTCATCGGAATTCGCGCGCACCGGCGTGAATCGCAAAATATTGTCGCTGATGCCGGTGTAGTGGCGCGAATCGGTACCCGCCACCATCAGGCCGGGCGCGACGATGGCGTCGGGGAAAATCTCGCGGATGGTGCGGTTGAGCGCACGGTAGGGCTCGCCGGCGGTCGCCGTCACCGGTGCCGGGTCGATATTGCCGGGAAACGGTTCGATCGAGATGCGGTCGTTGCCGATGGTGCGGCGGACATGGTCGGTCACGCTCGCCTGCGTGTCGCCCGGAATCAGCCGGAAGTTCACGGTGGCCTCGGCATTGCCGGGCAGCACGTTGTCCTTGTCGCCGGCGTTGAAGATGGTCAGCGCGGTGGTGGTGCGGATCGTCGCCTCGCTCGGTCCGGTTTTTTCGAACTCGCGCAACAGCAGCGGTTTGAACAGCCAGAGATTGGACAGCACGACGCGATTGAAGCGCTGCATTTCCGGCGCCAGCGTATCGAACATTTCCGAAACCGCGCCGCGCACCTGCGCCGGCAAGCGGTTGTCCTCCAGCCGCGTCAAGGCCGCGCTCATCATGCCGATCGCGGTGTCGCGCGGCGGCATCGATGAATGGCCGGGAGTGGCATGCGCCGTGAGTACCAGCGTCGCATAGCCTTTCTCGGCCACGCCGACCAGCGCCGCCGGTCTGTCGAGCCCGTTGATGAGGCCTTCGGTGATCAGCAGGCCCTCGTCGAGCACGTAATCGAGCCGGATGCCACGCGACGCCAGCAACGCCGCGATCGCCTTTGCACCGCGGGTGCCGCCGACTTCCTCGTCGTGGCCGAAGGCAAAATAGATCGTCCGTTTCGGGCGAAAGCCCGCCTTGCTCATTTGCTCGGCGGCTTCCAGCATCGAATAGAGATTGCCCTTGTCGTCCCACGACCCGCGGCCCCAGATAAAACCGTCACGGATGACGCCGTCGAACGGCGGCGCTTGCCAGTCTTTCGCCGTGCCCGGCGCTACCGGCACCACGTCCTGATGCGCCAGCAGCGCGATCGGCGCGGCCTTCGGGTCGGACCCTTCCCACGTGTAGAGCAGGCTGTAACCTGCGACGATCTCGCGTTTCGCCGCCGCATGGAACGCCGGAAAACTGCTGGCGATGTGCGCCTGCAGGCCGCGCAGCGCGTCGGCGTCGGAATCGGGGTCAAGAAAGTTCGAAATGGTCCGGAAGTGGATTGCTTCGGCAAGCCGCGCCGCGGCGGCTTGTTCGTCGACCGCGACGCGCGGTACGGCGGCCACCTGAACTTGCCGCGAACCGTGGGTGACGACGTTGAACAGCAGCACGCCGGCGAGAATCACGACGGCGGCAACCGATAGCGCCAGGAGTTTGCGGATCAAGCGCAACGGCCGGCGCATTGTCGCTACTTCTCCCTGGCGCGCTCAATGCCTTCGAGAATGAGCTTGTGCGCATCCTCCGCGCCGCCCCAGCGCAGCACCTTGACCCATTTGCCGGGCTCGAGATCCTTGTAGTGCTCGAAAAAATGCTGGATCTGCTGCAGCGTGATCTCCGGCAGATCGCTGTAGGTTTTCACCTTGTCGTAACGCTGCGTCAGCTTTGACGACGGCACCGCGATGATCTTCTCGTCGCCGCCGGCCTCGTCTTCCATCAGCAGCACGCCGACCGGGCGCACGCTCATCACCGCACCCGGCACGATGGCGCGGGTGTTGGCGACCAGCACGTCGCAGGGATCGCCATCGCCGGACAGCGTGTGCGGAATGAAGCCGTAATTTCCGGGATAGCGCATCGCGGTGTAGAGAAAGCGGTCCACCACCAGCGTGCCGGCGTCCTTGTCCATCTCGTATTTGATCGGCTCGCCGCCGACCGGCACCTCGATGATGACATTGACCTCGTGCGGCGGGTTGCTCCCGATCGAGATGGCGTCGATGCGCATGGGTGGCTCCATTTTTTAACGAGCAAGTGTCAATCAACACACACTTGTCATACGCGGGCTTGACCCGCGTATCCATCCTGAAACCGTCATTCCGGGGCGCGAGCCTTGCGCAAAATTGACTACGTCAATTTTGTCGCTCGGCGAGCGAACCCGGAATCCAGAACAGTGTATGGCGCTGGATTCCGGGTCTGCGCCCAAGAGGGCACATCCTGGAATGACGAGGTCGAAGATGGATTGCCGGGTTATCCCCGATCAAGTCGGGGACAGGCGTCCGGCATGACGATTGAGACAAATGCAGGCGGCCAAGCCGGACGTCAATTCGCCCAGGCGAATGCGACCTTGTCGAGCGACTTCGGTCCGAATTTCTCCGAGGACCGCGCCACCATCCGGCCGCCGAGGGCGCGGTAGAATTCGGTGGCATGGTCGTTGTCGGAGAGCGCCCAGATCACCATGCTCTTGAGGCCGCTTTGCACCAGATCGCGCTTGGCCGCGGTGAACAGGCGGCGGCCGAAACCGAGGCCCTGAAATTCCGGGCGCAGATAAAGCTCGTAGATCTCGCCTTCGAAATGCAGGCTGCGCGCGCGGTTGCGGCCGTAATTGGCGTAGCCCGCGACCTTGTCGCCGAACACCAGCACGCTGACGCGGCTGCCTTTGCGAATCGCTGAGTCCCACCATTGCGGACCGCGGCGGTTGATCAGCTTCTCGAGCTCGGCGCCGGGGATGATGCCTTGATAGGCGTTGCGCCAGGCCTCATCATGGGTCGACGCCACCGCGGACGCATCCGAAGCTTTGGCAGGTCGAACCTCGATCAGGGTTGTGCTCATGGATGCAATCAAAGCAAGTCAGCGCGTCCGCTTCAAGGTCTATCGTTAATTATCGGTTAACGTGTGGATTTTCTGCATCAGTTTTGGCGGCCCGCTGTACCGAAAAAGGACATCAGGCTGCCCGCCGGGCGTTCCGGCGGCTGTTTTGCGAGCCGCAGGGGTTTTGCGAGAGCCGTTTTCCACACTGCGAACGTCCGGTCGCCGACGGAAAATGCGCTGGATTTGATTCGCCGCGTGGTTTCTGATCGCCAATCGATACGGTGCTTCCTTACGCCCTGGGCTGAACATGCAATGGTTGAAAGCGGTGTGCGTTCTGGCCGCGGCCGGCGCGCTCTGTGCGCAACCCGCCGCGGCTCAAAGCCGGTTCGGTGCGCAGGCATCCGAGGCCGAACCGGATCGCCGGCAGCAGTGGCTGGTGCCGTCACCCGATCCGGCTACCGCTGCGCATGCGATTCTGTTCCGTCCCGTTGGCGACGGACCGTTCCCGCTTGCGATCGTTGCGCATGCCACCTCGCAAAACGTGCTTCGTCGCGCGCAAATGCCGCAGCCGGAATATCGCGCGCAGGCCGCGTGGCTGGTGGCGCGCGGATACGCCGTGCTGGTGCCGGAGCGGCCGGGCCATGGCGCAACGGGCGGACGATATCTCGAGGATCAAGGCGGCTGCGACGAGGCGGATTACACCAAAGCCGGCCGCGCGACCGCGGACTCCATCGCGGCAGTACTGGATTTCATGCGCGGGCAATCCTTCGTGCGGCAGGATGGCGTCGTGATCGTCGGCCACTCCGCGGGCGCGTGGGGCGCGCTGGCGCTCGCGGAGAAAAATCCGCATGGCGTCGCGGCGATCGTTGCGTTTGCGCCGGGACGCGGCGGCCACGCCAACGATCTCCCCAACCAGGTCTGCGCGCCGCACACGCTGATCTCGGCCGCCGCCGGGTTCGGCAAAGGTGCGCGCGTGCCGGTGACATGGTTGGTGGCCGCCAACGACAGTTTTTTTTCGCCGGCGCTGTCACGACAAATGGCGGACGCATTCCGCAGCGGCGGCGGCAAGGTAGATTTTCATTTGCTGCCGGCAATTGGCAGCGAAGGCCATTGGCTGGTGGAGTCCGAGGCCGGCGTAAAGAGTGCCGCGGCGGAACTCAATCGTGCGCTGAAAGCGCTGACACCGCCCGCGGTCAAAAAGCGATGACGCCGCCGCGGGATAACCATCATGAGACGAAGCTGTGACAAACCGGTGGCCGGACGACGACGTGATCCTCTACGACGGCGTCTGCGTATTCTGCTCGCGCTGGATCCGCTTCGTCGCCAAGCGTGATGTAGCGCGCCGGTTCCGCTTCACCGCGATCCAGTCCGATTATGGTAGGCGGCTCGCAGCGGCGTTCGGCATCGACCCTGCCGATCCCGACACCAACGCGGTGGTGCATGGCGGCATCGCCTATTTCAAATCCGACGCGGCGCTGACGGTGCTGAGCTATCTGCCGGGCTGGGGGTGGGTGCACGTACTGCGTCGGCTGCCGAAGGGGTTGCGCGATGCGGTCTACAATCTGGTTGCGCGAAATCGATACCGGATTTTCGGGAAATACGAGGCGTGTTTTATCCCTGACGCTTCAATTCGCGCGAGGATCATCGAGTAGCGGCACCTTCGCCGCCATAATTTCTTGCGCCGCCCGCTCGCCGCTGTCCCTCGCCCCATGCGCCGTCGAGAAAAAATTCGGGCATGTCGCCTCCCCCGCAAAAAACAGCCGCCCATCGACCGGTGCCGCAAGTGCTGCGCGGTCGCCGGCGTGGCCGGGGAGGGCGTGCGAATAGGAGCCGCGCGCGAACGGGTCGTGGGCCCAGCGCGATTCCGCCAGCGGTTTCAGCTTGCGGCGGAAGTCGGAACCGAGCAGCGCCACGATCTGGTCGATGCTTTCGGCGCCGAGGGCGCCATCGCCGGCGTCTTCCAGCTCTCGCGCGAACGTGCCGCCGAAATAGCCCTCGATGCAGGGCTGGCCGAACGGGCGCAGATGAAAGCTGCCCATCGCGGTGCGCATGGTGGCGCCGCGCAGGTTGCCGTCTTTCGGCAACGCCTCAGGCTCGTCCAGCGCCAGCATCACCTTGTCGGCGAGGCCGAGCGGAAGGCCGCGCGCGGCCTCGACCTTCGCGGGCAATGCGGGGTGAAAGCGGATCGCCTCGTCGGCGATCAGGTTGGTCGGCACCGTGACGATGACCTTGTCCGCGGTCAGCGTGCCGCGCGATGTCTCGATCCGCACGCGCTTGCCGGAATGATCGATCAACGTCACTTCCGTGTTCAGCGCGACCGGGCAGGACGCGCCATAGGCCGACATCAGCGCGCCGTAGCCGCGCCGCACCCGCCAGTTGACCTCGGTGTCCTCGTAGGCGTCCATGTCGAGGATCGAGACCCGGTCGAGCTCGCAGCCGTTCACATAGGTCGAGATTGCATCGATCATCGGGTTCCAGGGATTGCCGGGCTCGAGATAGCGGCTCGCCGTGTCGTCGCCGCCGTTATGCGCGGCCGCTTCGGCGCGGTCGTAGAATGCATCCAGCGCTGCGATGAAGTCGGCGCGCTCGTCCGGCGGAAAGCCGACATTGAGACTCTGCTCGCGCCATGGCGGGCGCGTGGTGTCGATCTCGAAATCCAGTTGCCGCGCGATGCCGACGAAGGAATTCTGGTCGGCGGAATGCAGCCAGCCGCAACCGAGGTCGAAGGTGATGCCGGGCGCCGCGGCAATGGTGTGGCCGCGCCCGCCGACGCGGTCGCGCGCCTCCAGCACGATGACGCCGAGGCCGGAGCTTTTAAGCGCATGCGCGGCGCCGAGGCCGGCGGCGCCGGCGCCAATGATGGCGACATCGATGGAGGAGGGGAGGGACATACGAACCTATATCGTCGTCATGCCCGGCCTTGTGCCGGGCATCCAGGTCTTATGAGTTTCCAAGACGTAGATGGCCGGGACAAGCCCGGCCATGACGAAAATTACGGAATCGTTCCCCGGACGCAGTGCAGCGCGGAGCACTTGCGTAGCGGTGCGCTGCAGAGCCGGGGTCGTCACGAACACCGAGCTTGGTACGGTCCCGGCTCTGCGGAGCGGCATAAGAATGCCGCACCGCGTCCGGGACACGCTGGATCACGCCACCTCTTGCTTGCTCTTCTCGGCGCGCTTGCGGTCGTTGGCGTCGAGGAATTTCTTGCGCAAACGAATGGACTTCGGCGTCACCTCGACCAGTTCGTCGTCCTCGATATAGGCCAGCGCCTTTTCCAGCGTCATCCGGATCGGCGGCGTCAGGCGAACCGCTTCGTCCTTCGAGGTGGTGCGGATGTTGGTGAGCTGCTTGCCCTTGAGGATGTTGATCTCGAGATCGTTGTCGCGGGTGTGCTCGCCGACGATCATGCCCTTGTAGACCTTCCAGCCCGGCTCGATCATCATCGGGCCGCGGTCTTCCAGCTTGAACATGGCATAGGCCACCGCCTCGCCCTGGTCATTGGAAATCAGCACACCGTTGCGGCGGCCCTGGATGTCGCCCTTGTAGGGCGCGTAGCCGTGGAACAGCCGGTTCATAATGGCGGTGCCGCGCGTGTCGGTCAGCAATTCGCCCTGATAGCCGATCAGGCCGCGGGTCGGCGCGTAGAACACCAGCCGCAGCCGATGGCCGCCGGAGGGGCGCATCTCCATCATCTCGGCCTTGCGCTCACTCATCTTCTGCACGACGATGCCGGAGTGCTCCTCGTCGACGTCGATCACGACCTCCTCGACCGGCTCCTGCCACTCCCCGCTCGCCTCGTCCTGCTTGAGCACGACCTGCGGCCGCGACACCGACAGCTCAAAACCCTCGCGGCGCATGGTCTCGATCAGGATGCCGAGCTGCAATTCGCCGCGCCCGGCCACTTCCATCGCGTCCTTGTCGTCGGATTCGCGCACGCGCAGCGCCACATTGCCTTCGGCCTCGCGCAGCAGGCGGTCGCGGATCATGCGGCCGGTGACCTTCGTGCCTTCGGTGCCGGCCAGCGGCGAATCGTTGACGCGGAACGTCATCGACAGCGTCGGCGGATCGATCGGCTGCGCGGCGATCGGCATTTCCACCGACGGATCGCAGATGGTGTGGGCGACGGTGGCGTCCGGCAGTCCGGCAAGGGCCACGATGTCGCCGGCCTCCGCCTCATCCACGGCGGTGCGTTCGATGCCGCGGAATGCCAGCACCTTGGTGATGCGTCCGGTCTCGACCAGCTTGCCGTCGTGATCGAGCACCTTGACGCTTTGGTTCGGCTTGACCGAGCCCGAACTGATGCGGCCGGTGATGATGCGGCCGAGATAGGGATTGGCTTCGAGGATGGTGCCGAGCAGGCGGAACGGACCTTCTTCCACCACCGGCGGCTTGACGTGGCTGAGCACCAGGTCGAACAGCGGCTTCATGCCGTCGTCGTGCGAACCCTCGAGCGACGTAGCCATCCAGCCTTGCTTGGCCGATCCATAGAGAATCGGGAAATCGAGTTGCTCATCGGTGGCATCGAGTGCGGCGAACAGGTCGAACACTTCGTTGATGACTTCGACGGGGCGGGCATCGGAGCGGTCGACCTTGTTGATGACGACGATGGGCTTGATGCCCATGCGCAACGCCTTGGACACCACGAATTTGGTTTGCGGCAATGGGCCTTCGGCGGCGTCCACCAGCACCAGCGCGCCGTCCACCATGTTGAGGATGCGCTCGACCTCGCCGCCGAAGTCGGCATGGCCCGGGGTATCGACGATGTTGATGCGGGTTCCCTTCCATTCGACCGAAGCGGCCTTGGCCAGAATGGTGATGCCGCGCTCACGCTCCAGATCGTTGGAATCCATCGCGCGCTCGACCTGGCGCTGGTTGTCGCGGTAGACGCCCGATTGCTGCAGCAGGCGGTCGACCAGCGTGGTCTTGCCGTGGTCGACGTGGGCGATGATGGCGATGTTACGAAGTTGCATGGTTCTACTTCTAAGGTCGGACAATGGCTGGAGCGCGATCTCGCCGGAAAACCGGGACCCACTTTTCCGGATCGCGCTCAAAACCTGGAATTCGCTGAGGCAATTGGTGCCCAAAAAGGAAGCCCGGCCAAAAAGGACCGGGCACACCTTGCGCGTTGCGCTGCAATATAGTCAGAAATCGCCAAAAAACAATGGGTTGTTGCACCGATTTGCGCGGCGAATTGATGATTTGTTTGCGTAAGTGACTGCGAATGACGAGTTTTGCCGGAACCCGCTGTGCCGCACATATTCAGCCGTCATCCTGAGGAGCCGCGCGCTTGCGTGGCATCTCGAAGGATGGCCGCAAGCATGGTGTCGTCAGGCCCCGGTCGCCCTGAGCTGCACGCCCGCCCGCTGCAGATTTTGCGGCATGCTCGCCAGCAGCGCCTTGCGGTCGGCCACCGCGTTATGGAACTGCTCCAGCGCGATGTTGAAGGCGGTCAGCGTCCCCTCTTCGATCGCGCCGTGCTCGAAGCAATGCAGCGTCTCGCGCAGGATCGCGTCCGCCTCGGCCTGCATCTGGTCCAGCTCGTCGGCGGAATCGCTGTGCCGCGCGATCGCCAGCATATCCAGCAGCCGTTCGCGCAGCGACGAGTTGGTGGTGCGTTCGTCCTTCTTCAGGTAGCTCGCGAACCAGGCGCCGGCCGAGCCCAGCAGCGACAGTCCCATCAGGCTGAACCAGATGTAATCGCTGTAGCGGTCGAGGAAGGTCTTTTCCTCGCCATCGACATAGGCCGCCGCTCCAGGATGCACCGGGATCGCGGCGTCCTTGTCGGTGTCGGGAGTTTCGATTTTCGCAGCCAGCGGGAATTCGGTCAGCAGCGTCTGGCGCACGGCGAACAACTGACGGGTGAAGGTGGAGACGGTGGCTTCCGACAGGCCTTTGCGCGCCACGATATGATGCGAGAAACTGATGGTCTTCACCTCATCGTCGGGTCGCGCAGGCGATCCGCCGAAGGCGCCGGCCGGGATTTCCGATGCCTCGTAAGCCGGAAAATTCTGCGAGATCGCGGCGGCCGAATCGATCGCAAGGAATTTTGGCGTCGCGCCCTCGCGGATCGAGGCGTTGATCGCGTCTGACGTGATCTTGCTGTTGACCGGTCCCGCCGCGAGATACGCATCCGCTTTCTGGTTGCGGATCGCCTCGGCGGCCTCATTGGCCGGAAACTGCACGATATCGAGCTTGCTCGAATCCACGCCGTATTGCGTCAGGATCACCTTGAGCAGATTGACATTGGCGGGGGTTCGCCCGACCACGCCGATGCGGCGGCCGGCGAGCTGCTGGATTTTGGTGATCTTCGCACCCGATTTCTGGCCCTTCACAGGCGGCGGCACCCACAGCACCGCGACGTTCTTGCGCAGGGTCGCCACGGCTTGCGCGTTTTTCGGCACGTCGAGATCGCCGCGGATGATGGCGAGATCGGCCTTGCCGTCGGCAAGCGCTTGCGCGCTGGCGCTGGCGCCGTCGGTCTGCACCGGCCGCAACCGGACATGGCTGTGCGCGAAGGACTGCGTCAGCGTCTGCACCACCTTGAGGTCGTCGCTGTTGGCAGGACCGACCGCGATCCGCAAGGTCACCGGCCGCATCGCGAAATAATACGCACTGCTGACTGCGCCGATCAGCGCGAGGGTACCCGCCAGCGTGATCAGCATCATCTTGCGCTTCGCCGAACGCGGCGACGGGGGCGCCTGCGGCCCGACAAGGTCGGGACCCGGTTGATCCGTCGATCGGGCAAACAATCGTTTCAGGCTCAAATTCATCGCGCCTAACGGTTACATCGCGTTTTCTAGCAAATTTCCTGCCATTGGCGGGATTACATCTGCGTCATGGTTACCAGCGGAGGCTTGCGCCGGCTTTGCCCCGACAATGTGGCATGGAGCCGGGCTGCGACATCATGGACCCCAAACGGGCCGCCGGGTGTTAGGGTGGGGCTAACGTGAAACGGGAGACGATCATGGTCGAGAAGCTGTCGGCGGAGGCCCGCAAAGCGGCCCTTAAAGACCTGTCCGGCTGGTCGGAGGTTTCGGGCCGCGACGCCATCGCGCGCACCTTCAATTTCAAGGATTTCAACGAGGCGTTCGGGTTCATGGCCCGCGCCGCGCTGGTGGCCGAAAAGAGCGACCATCATCCGGAATGGCGCAATGTTTACAAGACGGTGGAGGTGGTGCTGTCGACCCACGATGCCGGCGGCGTCACCGCGCTCGACATCAAGCTCGCGCAGGCAATGAATGCGATTGCGAAGTCGCTCGGCGTTGCCTGAACCTGCTTGCAGCGGCGTGGCGACGTCACCAATTGATGTCTGTCTGCCGCGGCGATTGCCCGCGCGTCAGCCTCAGGGAGCCTCGTGATGGTGTCCGAACATACTGTGGGTTTCGAGCCGGCCGACCGGCTGGCGCAGGACCGCGAAAGTCTGCGCCGGCGATTCTGGAGCAAGCTGAAGCGTGGTGTGGCGCATCTGCCGTTCGCAGAGGATCTGCTTGCCGCCTATTATTGCGCCTTCGACCGGCAGACCCCGCGCCATGTGCAGGCTGCATTGCTCGGCGCCATCGCCTATTTCATCCTGCCGTTCGATTTCGTGCCGGACATGCTGCCGGTGCTCGGTTTCACCGACGACGCCGCCGTGCTCGCCACCGCGCTGCGGATGGTCGCCACCCACATCACGCCGGAGCACCGCGACGCGGCCCGCGCGGCGCTGAAGCGGGGGGTGACTGAATGAGCGGAGTACGTGTCCCGGGCGCGATGCGGCGTTCTTCACGCTGCTTCGCCGAACCGGGACCCCGCTTACTTCTTTAGCAACCGGGGCCCGGCTCTGCAGCGCACCACGCCGTGAAGAACGGCGCGCTGCGCTGCGTCTGGGGCACGGAGCTACGGATGCAAAATCACTTTGCCCATCGCCTTGCGGCCCGCCAGCACCTTCAGCGCGTCGGCGGTCTGCGCCAGCGGGAAGGTGCGGTCGACATGCGATGAGATTTTTCCTTCCGCGGTCCACTGCACCAGCTTTTCCAGATTGGCGCGGTTCTTCTCTGGATTGAGCCGCGCCCACGCGCCCCAGAACACGCCTCTTATATCGCAGCCTTTCAGCAGCGCGAGATTGAGTGGCATCTTTGGAATATCGCCGGCGGCGAAGCCGATCACCAGGAAGCGGCCTTCCCACGCGATCGAGCGCAACGCGGCTTCGGCATAGCTGCCGCCGACCGGATCGAAGATGATATCGGCGCCCTTGCCGCCGGTGAGTTTGCGCAGGCCTTCCTTCAAATCCTCTTTGGCGTAGTTCAATCCCAACTCGGCGCCATGCGCCTTGGCGAATTCGATTTTCTCCTCCGACGAGGCGCAGGCGATTACCTTCAGGCCCATCAACTTGCCGAGTTCGCATGCGGCCAACCCCGTGCCCCCGGCCGCACCCAGCACCGCCATGGTCTCGCCGGGTTTCAAGCTCGCGCGATCTTCCAGCGCATGCAATACGGTGCCGTAGATGATGATGATCCCGGCGGCGCGGTCGAAATCCAGATTGTCGGGAATTTTCACGATCGAGGTTGCCGGCAGCGCAATCTTTTCACGCGCGCCGTTATGACCGCAGGACGCCACCACGCGGTCGCCGACCTTGAGGCCGGTGACGCCAGCGCCGACGCTCTCGATCACGCCCGCGATTTCCGCTGCCGGCGAAAACGGAAACGGAGGCTTGATCTGGTACTTGCCCTGGATCATCAACAGGTCGAAGAAATTCAGCGCCGCCGACTTGATCGCGATCACGGCCTGACCGGCTTCGGCCACCGGATCGGCCACGTCGGCCAGCACGAGATCGTCGGGGCCGCAATATTGCGAGCAGAGAATGGCTTTCATGGACACACCTGGTTTTAGGGAATAGCGCTGAAGTGTTTCATGCCGGATTTAAAGCCGGGCTACAATGCGATTCGGGCGTTTGAGACAGCACCACCGTCATCCTGAGGTGCTCGCCGTTCTTCACGGCGAGCCTCGAAGGATGGGCCACAAGCGCCCTGCGGCGATCCTTCGAGACGCCGCGCAAGCGCGCGGCTCCTCAGAGCCTGATTGAAAAAGAAAGTTGAGTGATTCCAGCCCGTTGTGATTCCTTCGTGTTTGCGAG